>Ga0210044_10004122_pt1 | contig 20442 bp, 16 predicted proteins | sample CryGey13umfilter_2_FD_183959 | JGI IMG/M metagenome (GOLD analysis project Ga0210044, IMG submission 183959) | Groundwater microbial communities from aquifer in Utah, USA - Crystal Geyser 4/9/14 3 um filter (SPAdes) (version 2) | ecosystem: Environmental > Aquatic > Deep subsurface >... | reverse complement strand
TTATCTAATTTTAATATCTGTTCAATTACAGAATCTTCAATATAAAAATCATCATTGTCTTCAATTTCAATTATGTCTTTGAGTTTTTCATATATTTTCTGTCTTGCAATATTCTCCATTTCCTTCAGAACGGATTTATTATTAAATCCCATTATAGCGTTTTGATCTTTAGGACTTACTGCTCTTACACTGAATTTATTATCATTAAACAATTTAATCAGATCAGTTATATAAATTTCTTTCTGAACATTTTGGCTTTTAATTTTTCCGATCAGTCGATTTAATTTATCAAACTTGAATGCGTATATACCTGAATTATATTCTCTGCAATTTATCAATTCTTCTTTAGTGTATGCTTGATTAGAACTATTAAATTTTACATTATATAATTTGTTTTCATGCAAAGCATTTATGTCTTTTGCTTCTAATATTTCTATTACTCTTCCTTTGTTGCTTCCATTGCTTTCACCAAAATCGTTTTTATCTTTTACCCTTACTATTCTTCCATATGAATTATATTCAGACGCACCACTAAAAATACCGGTCAACACCATCATGTCACTATCAGAATTAATAAATTTACTTCTGAAAGTTGAAATAGTTTTTTTATCAATTAGCCCAACATCCCCTGGTAGGATATATACATTGTTAAATTTTTCGTTTTGTTTAAGAATGTTTAAAGCAACTTTTACAGCATGGCCGGTTCCATTTTGATTTGTTTGAATTACATATTTAGTGTTTTTATGTTTACCTAAAGTTCGCATAACTTCTTCTGCTTTAATTCCTACCACAACAATTGTATTTGAAGTTAAATTTTTTGCATTATAGACTCTTTCAACAGTTGGCTTTCCCCAAATTTTATGGAGCATTTTTGAAGTTTGGGATTTTATTCTTTTGCCGTGGCCTGCAGCTAATATTATAAAAAGTTCTTTAGATTTTTTATTAAATGGAGAGGAAAATTCTTCAGCTAAATTTTTTAATCTACTTTCTTCAGATATGGTCATGAATTTGCTCCGTATAAATTTCTTTGTTTTTATTACTCAATTTAAATAATGCAATATTCAATCCAAGAGTAAACCAAACTAGTGTAATAATTTCATGGTCACCAAAATTCATTTCAGTTAAACCCGCAACTACAAATGCACAAAACGATGCTAACGCTCCAAGTGAATATGATGATACAAATTTTTGTCCGAGAGTTTCTTTATAAATTTTTAGTTGAATTATAAACACCTTATAAAATAAATAAACTACGGCAATAAAGCCGAATAAACCTAAAGTAACAAGAACATGAATAAAATTATTGTGCATATGTCCTTGAATTTCTTTGTCATAATAATTTTTATATTCTTTATATAAATTTTGAAGATCAATGTCTCCAACTCCTATAATAGGATTATTTAAAAATATTTTCCATCCTGCTTCCCATAATTTAAACCTAACAGAATTTGAAGGAAGATAAGGATCAAAAATACTTAACAACCTACTTCTTTTTATAAATGTTGTGTAAATTTTATTATTGCTATAGACTAAAGATTTTGCTCCATATCCAATTTGGTTTTGCATTTTTATTTCTAATTTATCACCAACCGGATAATTAAATTCATACAAGTATCCACCTAAACTTGATGCAAACAGATGATTTTGTGAAAATGTCCAATTATTTAAACTTCTTAACTCAGATTTTCTGTCAGTTTCAATGAACTTTTTATTATTAATTGTAAATAACCCAAGTCCATTTTTATCAGAGATAAATATCTTTCCATCCAAATAAAAAATAAAATCTATGTTGGATTGATTTTCATAATCAACTACTCTTTCAAATAAATTATTATATACTAATATTTTTTTGGGTGGTGAAAAAAACACAACATAATTTGAATCAATATAAAATTTTATTGCTTGTTCTAATTTATTAAATCTTTTGGGTGCCAATAGAGAATCAGCTAAATTAAATATTGTTAATCCACTATCAGAATCTAAAACATACAGATCATTTTTATAAATTTTATAGTCTGTTGTAAATCCGGGAGAGGCAATTTCTCTTTCTTCTTCTAAATTATTTGCTTCTTTATTTAATACTACAAATCTTGTATCAACAAGCTGTGCTAAGTATTTATTATTTATTAATTTGTTAAAACTTACAACCGGTGAAGGTAATATTATTGAATTTATAAGGCTTGAACCCTGATATATTTTAATTCCTTTTTCAAAATCACTTACATAAAACAAATTATCTTCCAGTAAAATGTTATTTACTCTTCCATCGGTTTTAAATTCAAGTGATTTATTTAATTCATTATTTGTTATATCATAAACACTAACTTCACTAATATTATTTTGAAGAAATAATACTACAAGTACTAAAACTACTAACGGTATTAATATTTTCCATTGTTTTTTTAATATTAAAATTATTAGAATTCCAAAAGCAGCACCCATCCAGCCTGTTCTTTTATAAGTTGAAAATAAAGCCAATAATGAAACCGAAAAACCGAGGAATAATAATATTCTATTTTTAAATGATCCTTTTTCGTTTACTAGAAATGCGAAAAAAAATAGAACGGTAAAAATTGTTATTTCACTTGCAGTAATAGGATATTGAAATAATGAAGGACCGGATTGTTCAACACTATAAAGATTAAAAATATAATATTTATATGCATATACTAAATATATAATTACTGTAAAAAGAGCAGCCCCCAAATAAAATTTAAAAAAGGTTTTTGCTCTTTCAATATTGGGAATTACAGATACTGTTGTAAATACTATTGGAATTAATAGTGCGTGTTTTAATAAATTATAAAAAGAATTTCCAGGTGAATTAGAAAATATAGTTGAGATTATTTCAGCTGAAAGATAAAATATAAATGCTGCTTCAAGTCCGGATTTTTGAAATGGATTTTTCTTTGTGAATAGATATTTTATAAGTAATAATAATAAAGCAAGATAATAACCTAGTTGATTTGCGAATATTGAATTTGTTAAGCTTAGTAAAAAGATGATAATTAAAACATAAATTGCTTTATCTATTATCTTTATAGACTTTGTTTTCTCTTTCATTCAAAATCTCTAAACTGCATTTCATAAAGTTTTTTATAAATACCTTTTTTCTGTAAAATTAATTCCGAATGTTTTCCTCTTTGTACAATTTCTCCGTTATCTAAAACCAAAATTCTTGATGCATTTCTGATTGTACTTAATCTATGGGCAATAACAATTGTTGTTCTATTGAACATTAATCTATCTATTGCTTCCTGAACCAAGCTTTCTGATTCATTGTCTAAAGAAGATGTTGCTTCATCAAAAACCATGATTGCCGGATTTTTTAAAAGAGCTCTTGCAATAGAAAGTCTTTGTCTTTGTCCGCCTGAAAGCATAACTCCTCTTTCACCAATCAGGGTATCATAACCGTTAGTCATTTCTAAAATAAAATTATGTGCATTAGCCATTTTTGCTGCTTCTTCAATTTTCTCCATTGAAAAATCACTTAGTCCATAGGCAATATTATTTTTTACAGTTTCATTGAACAGAAATGTTTCTTGGGTAACAATCCCCATTAAATTTCTAAGGTTTTTTATTTTGATATCTCTAATATCTATTTCATCCAATAAAATTTTACCTTGAACAGGATCATAAAACCTCGGGATTAAATCCACCAAAGTAGATTTACCTCCACCACTTGGTCCAACTAAAGCTAATATTTCTCCTCTGTTTATTTCAAAATTAATATTCTTTAAAATACTTTCGTTTGAATCTTCATAATTAAAAGATACATTCTCAAACTTTAATGTGTTTTTAAAATCTTGAATTTCTAAAGCATCTTTTTTGTCAGTTATTATAGGCGGTGTATCTAAAATTTCAAATATTCTATCGCCTGCGGCACTTGATTCTTGAATTCTGTTATTAACACTGCTTAATTCTTTTATGGGTGGCATCATTTGAAAAATTGCAAACAGAAATCCCATAAACTGACTGGCAGATAATGTGTGTTCTGTTAAAACTAAAAGTCCGCCAAAATAAATTATCAGAACACCAACAGTAGTGCTTAAAACTTCTGTAATCGGTGAGGAGGAATTTCTTACTCTAACAATTTTCAGCATCAGTCTGAAAAAATTGTTTGTCTCTTTCATAAATTTTTTGTTTTCGTATTTTTCCATTCCAAAGGCTTTTACAATTTTAACACCGGAAATTACTTCCTGCAAAATTGTTGTTATATCCGCCATTTTTGCCTGAATAATTCCGCTTTGTTTCCTCAATTTTAATCCAATCCAGGTAATAATAAGCATAGAAAAAGGAAGCACAACAATTGCAAGCAAAGTTAATTTCCAACTTATGCTAATAGCAATAGCTAAAAAAACAATTATTGTAAGCGGTTCTCTAATTAAATTTAAAAATGCAGCAGAAATGCTTGACTGCACAACATTTACATCATTTGTAATTCTTGAAATTAAATTACCAACTTTTTCGTGTTTAAAGTAACTCATGGGAAGTTTATGCAAATGTTTGTAAGCCGAATTTCTTATGTCTTTAATAGTACCTTGTTCAACATAGGAAAGAAAATATGCCTGAAGATAACCTGAAATATTTTTGAGAATAAAAGCAATTAAAACCAAGAGACAAATTTTAATAAGAGCATCTTCTTTAGTACCGCTCATTATTACATCTTCAAATTTTTTAGAAATGTTATCTTTAGTTTTTATTATCCATTCGGGAAGTAATGATGTCCCTTTTTCAGTAATGGTAGGTTGTACTATTTCATTTCTTGCTGATTCCTGAAATAATGTATCTAATAAAGGAATAGTAAGATAGACAGAAAGTCCGTTTAGTCCGGCATAAAGCATAGTGCACACAATTGATATTGTAAGATGTTTCCAATAAGGCTTTACATATTTTAAAATTCTTAAATAAGTTTTCAATATTTACTCTAATTAAAAGTATTTCTTAATCCGCATCCATCAATAGTTTTAATAGTGTCTGTAATTTCTAATTTTTCCAAATTAAAAATACTAATTGATGATGATAATCCTACATTAAAATCATACACTAAATATTTACCAAAAACATAAAAATTTCTTATGTCGTTAAATTGTTTAACTATCTGTTTTTTCTTTAATTTATAAATTATCATAATTTTCTTTTTCCCTGTAATGGTAAATATCAAATATTCATCATTCCAAGATATTTCTTCTAAATTACTCTTATTTAATTTTGTAACTAATTGTTGTTCTAATGTTTGATAATTAAAAATAAAAAGAGAATCTTTGTTTTGTCCCTTTACCTGTAATTCAAAATTTTTAAATGATTTTGCTGCTTGTTCTCTAATAACAGGTAGTGGATATCCGTCTTTAATAAAGTTAATTGTTTCTAATTTATATAATACTTTTTTACCGGCATCATTATAAATAAAAGTATTTTGATTCATATGCTCAGAAACTTGTAAATCTCTTACATTTATAACAACCTGAAATGCATTATCATTTAGCCAATCCGCATTTAATTGTGTACCATTCATTAATGTGTCTATTAAAGAAACTTCTTCATTAGCCAAATCAATTTTATATAATTTAATTCTTTTTATATACGGTAGAGTACTTCGTATTCCATAGTACTTCGAGGTAATAAAGTATATATTTTTATTATCCGGAGAATAATTTAATAAAATGACTTTCTCTTTTATATCTGTCCAAAATCTTTTTGAATTCTTTTTCTCAAAATTATATTTATAAATATCAATTCTTTCTTGGTTTTTTGCTACATAAAAAAATTCTTTTGTTTGATCTTTATTGGAGTTGAGTATTGTTTGATCAATTACTTTTTCTTTAAAATTCGATTCTCTGCATCCTAAAACTAAGAAACAACAAAGTAAGTTTATTTTTAAATACTTAAAAATCATATTAAGATATATTTCCTACTTTTAAAAAGATATTTAACACCCATCTTACAAGTCCCATAAAATAATCCCACAACGGACTGTAAATGAAAAACAATAATAATAACGATCCATACAAGCCAAATTTAAATAAACCTGCTGTATATTTGTTTGGAAAGAGATCAAATAAAATGTGGGAACCATCTAAAGGAGGAATTGGAATTAAATTAAAAAAACAAAGAAACACATTAAAAAACACACCGTACCAAAGTATAGATAAAATCATTTCGTTATTGTTAATTTCCATATTATGAACAATAACGAAAAAGATAAAAAATAAAATTGCTAAAATAAAATTTGAAAGAGGTCCGGTAAAAGATACAATAGCATCATCTCTAAGTTGATTTTGAAAATTATTTCTATTTATTGGCACCGGTTTGGCCCAACCAATAAGAGCAAATCCTGAGACAAATGAAGCAAATGGTAAAATTATAGTTCCCACCAGATCAATATGTTTAAGTGGATTTAATGAATATCTCCCTTCATTTTTTGCAGTATCATCACCTAGTTTATGAGCAAAAAAAGCATGTGCAAATTCATGAACTGTAATAGAAATAATAAACATCGGAATAAATGTTAAAAAAGAAATTAGTTTTGGATTTATTTGTATATCCGGCAAAATTTAACCTCTTGGGTGAAAATCTTTGTGCATTTGTTTTATATATTCTCTGTCAATGTGTGTATAGATCTGTGTGGTGGAAATATCAGAATGTCCCAGCATTTCTTGTACAGCTCTTAAATCAGCTCCACCCTCCAGCAAGTGTGTAGCAAAAGAATGTCTAAAAGTATGCGGATGAACATTTTTTTTAATTCCAGTTTCTTTAACATACCTTTCTACAATCTTCCAAATTCCCATTCTGGAGATTTTTGTTCCTCTTGAATTAAGAAAAAGAAAGTTCTCGCTTTTCATTTTTTTTTCTAATAATGGTCTACTTTTAGTTAAATATTCATTTATCCATTTTACAGCACTAGAGCCAATTGGTACTATTCTTTCTTTTGATCCCTTTCCAAAAACTCGGATTACTTCTTCAGAAAAAAATAGGCTGGATATTTTTAAATTTAATAATTCTGATACTCTAATACCGCAAGCATAAAGTAATTCTAATACTGCTTTGTCCCTTAATCCCAATTTATCATTTACATCAGGTTTAGATAAAATAAGGTCAATTTCGTTTATACTTAAAACTGATGGAAGATTTTTTGATAATTTCGGTGGAGTAATTTTTTCAATAGGGCTTTCTTTTATATATTTATTAACTAATAGATATTTTAAAAACCCTTTTAATGCTGAATGGTATCTGGAAGCAGAGCGACTGGTAAGGCCGGTTTCTTTTAGATATTTGAAAAATGAGGCTAAATGATTTTGTTTTATTTCATTAAAATCAGAGATACTAATTTCTTCTAAAAAAAAAATAAAAGAAGAAATATCGTTTCTATATGATTGTATTGTGTTTTCAGAAAGATTTTTTTCTAACTTTAAAACACTTAAATATTCCTTCAAAAATATATTCATTGTTCATCTTATTCCTGATCTTTACTGTTTTCCATTTGTTCTTGTTTAGGGTAACGAATTCTTTTGTGATGTTGACCAACTAAAACATTTTTAAAACATTCTTTTATTATTGTAATGTCAGAAAAAGTCAAAGGAGATTCGTTTAATTGAAGATCATCAATTCTTGATTTAATTAAATTATCAATTAGGTTTTCTATTTTTGTTTTTTCTGCATCTTTCATAGCTCTCGTAGCTGATTCACATCCATCAGCAAGCATTAATATTGCTGTTTCTTTTGTGTTTGGTTTAGGTCCCTTATATCGGTAATTATTAATATCTACTTTATCTTCTCCGTAAAGTTTCTTGGCTTTTTCATAAAAGAAATTCAAAACCATTGTTCCATGGTGCATAGAAATAAAATCTATAATTTCTTGTGGTAGGTTACTTTCTTCTGCTAATTTTATTCCTTCTTCAATATGTTTTAAAATAATTGCTACACTTTCTTCGGGTGAAATGCTTTCATGTATATTATCATTACTTAATTGATTTTCTACAAATGTCTGTGGTGAAAGAGTTTTTCCAATATCGTGATAATAAGCACCTACTCTCGCCAATAATGAATTTGCACCTATTTTTTCTGAAGCAGCTTCAACAAGTGTTCCTATTGTCATAGAATGACTGAATGTCCCTGGAGTTTTAGAAGCTAAATCTTTTAAAAGCGGTCTTTCAAAATTTGAAAGTTCTAATAATGTTAGGTCGGTAGTTATTGCAAAAAACCTTTCAAAGAAAATTAATAGACCATAAGTTAAAACAGGACTTATTAAGGCATTTGATCCTGCAAAAGCAAATTCAATAAATAAGGACTGCCAAGAAGCAAATCTTTCAAAGCCAAAAGCTAAAATGGTTGTTATGTATGCAATTAAAATAAATTGAAAGGAACGAAATATTTGAGTTCTGTTTTTTATATCTCTAACGGTATAAACAGATAAAGCACCGGCAAATAAATTAGCTGCCATAAAGGAATAATCATTACCCCTTAATGCACCTGTAACTAATGCCAGAATAACAGTAGTATAAAACCCTATTCTTGAATCAAATATTATTGTTAAAAGCATTGATGCAGCAGGAATAAAAATAAGTAATTGAATTGGTGCGTCTATTGTTATTTGGTTAATTAAAAAGGTAACAAATGAAAGAAAAACAATGTTTATACTAAGCAGCAATATTTTTTGATTATCATAAAATATTCTTTTTCTAAATAGAAAAATATAAATGATAAACATTACAAGAATAAAAGTTATGTGAAGAAATTTACCAAAAAACTGTAGAATAACTTTATCCTTACCGAGAATTTCTCCTTTTGCTTCTCTGTATGAATCTATTTTAGCTTTAACAGTTTTTGTAATTCTGTCGTGTGTTCCAACTATTCTTTCATTTTCATTAACAATATCACTGAATTTGGAAACATTGTTTTTTGCCTGTTTGATTTCTTTATCAGTTAAATCTGCCTGGTAAATCAAAGTTGGAGTTATAAATTCATTTATATATTCAAATAAGGCTGTTTTTATTGATTCTTGTAATGGAATTTTAGATAGTTTTTCTAATATATAATTTCTTCCATTGGGTATGGATAAATAATTTTTAATAGGAATTATTTTATCAAAATTTTTCACTCTGGAAGCAATACTGTCCTTGTTTCCTTTTAAAGGAATTTCATTTAACACACCTTTCCTTGTCAGATCTGTTAATAATGTTTGGGAAATATTAAATAGCTGTCGTAATGAATTAGCACTAATTCCTGTTCTGTTTTTTTCTTGAATTCTTATTTCTCTAAATATTTTAAAAGAAGTTGATGTCAGGAAAGAATGGTTTACATAATTAGAATCTTTTTCCAGCGATGAATCTATACTTGATGTAATCCATTTATTATAATCCTGTAAGGATTGAACAACCTGTTGAACTGCATTTTTATTTTCTATATAAACAGGATAAACACGAGTTTCCATCATATTTATTTCATTATTATATAAAGAAACATCTTTTTTAACTGGAAAACTTAAGTTAGCAATCAAATCATTTTGAGTCCAAATTGAACCAACAGAAACTTCAGATTCAATAGATTCCCCCTTAGGGAACATGAATACAATTAATATTACAGTAAGAAACCCAATAATGAATTTTACTTTAATGCTGTCTTTATCTTTTAATTTTCCTAAATCTACCATATAGATAATTATAACAATTTAAATTAAATATAACCTACTAAATGTAATATTTTTAAAAGAATAATTTGGGTTTATTTGATAATTTTAGACCAGCCGATTTTAGATAAGTTATAAATAATTATTGCAGTACAGATTATTGCAATTAATAGATATGTAAAAAACATCTTAATATCACCAAAAATTAGACTTCCGCTTCCCAACAACATAGAATACACTAATACAACACCGGCAAACCAGTTCACAAACATCTGTAAAAATCCCGAATCTCCTTCTACATAAGGTAATTTTTTTGATATTTTTTTCCAAAGAAATCCACCGGGGTGGTTTTTTGTATAAAAACTAATTAGTGTTTTTTCATCTGTAGGTTTTGTTAGAAAAGTAACTATGATCCAAACTATTGTAGTAATTGTTACCAAATAAAAAAGTGTGTTTGGGAATTCAATTCCATAATATTTAACAATTGGGTATACAACAAAGGGTGTAATCATTGCAGATATTTCTGACCATGCATTTATCCTCCACCAAAACCATCTTAAAATTAAGACTGAGCCAAGTCCGGCACCACACTCCATTATAAACTGCCAAGCACCGGAAATTCTACTAATAAATAATGTAACGAAAACAGAAATAATCATTAATAATATTGTCGCTATACGGGAGACATTTATATAATGTTTTTCTTCTTTATCCTTTTTAATAAATCTTTTATAAAAATCATTAATTAAATATGAAGTTCCCCAATTTAATTGCGTTGCAATTGTACTCATATAAGCTGCAAAAAAAGCGGCAACTAAAAATCCTTTTATACCTACCGGTAAAAAATCCCTCATTGCATATACATAACCTATGCCTTTGTTATCCACAGCTAAATCTGGATATAGAACCAAGGTACAAAGTCCAACAAGTATCCAAGGCCACGGACGAACTGCATAATGGGTAATTTGAAAGAATAAAGTAGCAAATAAAGAATGCTTTTCATCTTTAGCTGACATCATTCTTTGAGCAACATAACCACCTCCACCAGGTTCAGCTCCAGGATACCAAGATGCCCACCAAATTATTCCAATATAAGCTAAAAACGAAGCAATTGTTAAAGAAAAAGCACCACCCAAGGATGAAACATTTGTTATATTTGGAAAGAAATCAAAAACAAATTTTGGTAATTTATCTTGCAAGCCAGTAATTCCCCCTATCTTTGAAGAAGAGAGAACAAACACAGCAAGTAAAATACTTCCCCCCATAGCTATAAAAAACTGAAAAGCATCTGTAACAACAACTCCCCACAATCCGGAGATTGCCGAATATACTGCAACCATAATCATACAACCAAAGACATAAAATAAAACTTCACTTTCAGGTATACCGAACATTCCGGTAAGTATTGCAGCCATTGCTTTATTAACCCAGCCCATAATTATAAGATTCATAAACAGGCCCAGATACAAAGCACGGAAACCTCTTAAAAATTTTGCCGGTTTTCCTGAATATCTGATTTCAGCAAATTCTACCTCTGTCATTATACCTGCACGACGCCAAAGCTTTGCAAAAAAGAAAACAGTCAGCATCCCTCCAAATGCAAAATTCCACCAAAGCCAGTTACCTGCAATTCCGTTTTTAGTTACTAATTCAGTAACGGCAAGTGGAGTATCGGCAGCAAAAGTTGTTGCAACCATTGAGAGACCGGCAAGATACCATGGAAGATTTCTACCTGAAAGGAAAAACTCATTTATATCTTTACTAGCTCTTTTATAATAATATAAAACAATACTAAAAGAAATTAAAAAATATACTGCTATTATTGCATAATCCAGAGTTTGCAAATTATACCTTAAAATTTATGAATTCATAAAACTGAAATTAGGAATAGAATTACCGTGAATTTCTACTTTTATTCTTTTCTTTAATTTTTTTTTCAGCACTTGGAGCTAAGGTAATAAATTTATGTTTTCTTTCAGGTTTGAAATTTGGAATGTCGTGTAATGTAAAGTCCCAGGAGTTGTGCCTTAGTTGAAGATTCAGGTCGTTTAAGAAAGTAAGGTTAAGTTGTTTCATTAATGAAAAAGATTAATCATTCAAAAAGGTTGAGAGCAATCTAAAAAAATTTTTTGAAATACAAAAATTAAAATGAAAATATTTTTAAATATTTATCTTTTACGCTGAAAGAGTAGAAATAATTTTCCAAAAATTATTGTGGCAAACACTCCAATTAATGTAAACCAAGTCCATGAAACTAAATGGAATGAAATAATTATTGTCATTGTAATTATTCCCATAGAAAAACCAAACAGAGCAGTGTTTTGTTTTGCGTTTTTTACAAAAATTCCTAATAGAAATGTACCAAGCAGACCACCATATGTAAAAGATGCTATACTTAAGGCAATTTCTACTACAGCTTTTGATGTTTCCATAAAAAATATTGCAGAAAAGATTAAAAGTATTGCCCAAAAGACAGTTACTAATCTAGAATATTTTAATTTTTTATTTTCATCCAATTTTTTTTTGGTAAATGGAAGATAAAGATCTAATATAGTTGAAGAAGAGAGCGAACTCATAGAGGCAGCTAGGGTTGACATTGCTGCTGCAAATAAACCGGCAATAATTATTCCTGTCACACCTGCCGGAAGCACTTTAATAATAAACATTGGGAAAATTTCATCGGATTTTACATTTATTGATCCATAATAAGCATAAAGCATTACTCCCAAAATTAAAAATATAGTAAACTGAATTACTATTATTATTCCACTTCCTATAACAGCTTTTTGGCCGTCTCTTAAATTTTTAGTTGCAAATAATCTTTGAACTATCAATTGATCTGTACCGTGAGAAGCCATAGAAAGGAACATACCACCGAAGATACCACCAAATAATGTATAAGGATTACTAAAAAAATTTTTTAGCCCTGCGGAGAATCCTAAATTTAAAACACTAAATTTATTTGCACTATCAGCTGCATCAAATACACTTTTCATTCCGTTAGGCAAAAGATTTATAATAAAAATACCTGCTATTATTGCACCACCTATATAAATAAACATTTGGATTACATCTACCCAAATAATTCCTTTTAAACCGCCAGTATAGGTATAAATTAGTGAGAAAATGGCAATTATTATTATTGCGGTCGGATAGGAAATGTCCAACATCAATTTTAATGGAATTGCAGTTGCAAAAAGTCTTACGCCATCAGCAGCAGTTCTGGTAAATAAGAAAACAATAGAAGCAAAAGACCTGGTTTTCTTTCCAAATCTATCTTCTAAATAAGTGTAAGCTGTTTTAAGACCTCCTTTATCATAAGCAGGTAAAAATACATAGGCAACAACAATTCTACCTAATAAAAATCCAAAAGTGACCTGTAAAAAATTTAGATTAGTAAGATATGCAAGGCCAGGGATTGAAATAAATGTTAAAGTACTTGTTTCTGCTGCAACAATAGAAAAACATACTGCCCACCAAGGAATAGTTTTTGAACCGGAGAAATAATCGATAGTTGTTTTTTGTTTACCACCTGAAATAATACCAAATGCTGCTATTGCTATTAGGTAAACTATAATAATTATATAATCAATTGATAAAGAAGACAAGAATAACCTTAAGATTTTTTAAGTTCTGTAATTGCATCTTCCAAAGTGTTACAGACTCTTAAAACTCTTTCCAGCTGTGTAATTTTTATTAAAGAATAGACTTTTTCAGATGGTGCAGCCAATCTCATTTCACCCCCAGATGAATTTAATATTCTGTTTGCTACTAATATTGAACTTAAACCGGAACTGTCACAAGATTCTACCTGACTAAGATCTATAATAAATTTTTGTGCGCCTTCTACCTTTAGCAGCATTGTAAATTCACCCTTTACAAGCCCGGAAATATTAGTGTCCAAACGATTTTCATTTAGTTTGAAAATGGTTATATCATCTACTTTCTTTATTTCAAAATTCATTATAAATCCTTAAAACATTTGTAAACAATTTACTAAATATTTATAAGTTTCTTCAGGTTCTTTACCATTAAAAGCTACTTGAAAGTTATAAAATTTATCTGAGTTTTTCTTTTTAAATCCAATTTTTAATTTTGATTTTGTTTGCAAAACAGCAAAACTGTAAAATAGATTTTCATTTCTATTTAAATCTATAACTACATCAAAGTTCTTTTCGCATAATTTAGCTAATAATTTTTTTTTGGGCAATTTTATTTTACTAATATCTCTAATTTCGTACTCAATCAAACCTTGCCGCAATTTGGGATTTATCAGACTAACTCTAAAATCTTTTGTCATTATTGTCACATTTTTAGATTGTTGGTTAAGGTAATCCAACAACTTTATGGAATGATGAAAATCAACTTCTTCCTCTGGCATTAAAACTAAAATAGTATTTGCCTTCTTAAATTGGTAAGAAAAATCCATCTTTTCAGAGAATTTATGCTTAATACTTTGATTGATTTTATATTTAGCAGCTATTGATTTTAAAAAGTCTGAAATTGACAAATTATCTCCCAAGTAATTTATTGAATTCTTTTTCATTTAAAATTTTTACTTCAAGCGATTCTGCTTTTTTCAATTTTGATCCCGGATTTTCTCCGCACAATAAAAAATCTGTGTTTTTACTAACACTTGTATTTATTTTTCCGCCTCTTTGCATAATTTCATTACCTGCCGTATCTCTGGAATAATCAGATAAAGTACCTGTTATAACAAAGGTTTTTCCTGTAAAAAATGATTCTTTTATTTCCTTTTTTTGTTCTTCAAAATTTAATCCGTGTTTTATTAAATTTTTTATTGTTTCTATGTTTTGTTTATTGTTATGAAAATAAGTCCTCAAACTTGAACTGATACTAGGTCCTATTTCAGGTATTGCCGAAATTTTTTCATCATCAGCTTTAATTAAATTATCAATATTTAAAAAATAATCAGCAAGCTTTTTTGCAGCACCACTGCCAACATATCTAATACCTAATGCAAAGAGAACTTTACTAAAGGATTTTTTCTTACTTTCTTCAATTGCAGCTAATAGATTATCTACACTTTTTTCACCTAACCTTTCAATTGAAATAAGTTTTTCTCTTTTCTCTTTTAAAGTATAAATATCATCAAAGTTATAAATAAGTTTTTCTTCAACAAATAGATCAATTAGAGCTTCTCCCAACCCTTCTATATCCATTGCACCGCGAGATGCAAAATGAATTAATTTACCTTTAGTTTGTTCAGGACACTCAATATTTACACAATATATAGCAACTTCATCTTTAGGTTTAAAAACTTTATTTCCACAAGCAGGACAAAATTCAGGCGGCAAAACTTTTTTTGTTTTTTCCGGTCTTTCACCAATAATTACAGAAATTATTTTTGGTATTACATCTCCGCCTTTTTCTAAAACTACTTTGTCACCCTCCCTTATATCTTTTCTATTTATTTCTTCTATATTATGTAATGTTGCCCTGCTAACGGTTGAACCTGCTAAAAAAACCGGTTCCATTTCAGCAACCGGGGTAATTGAGCCTGTTCTGCCAACCTGCCAAATTATTTTTTTTATTCTGGTAAATTCCTGCTTGGCTTTAAATTTATAAGATACGGCCCATTTAGGTGATTTAGCAATGTTTCCAATTATTTTTTGCTGTTTAATAGAATTTACTTTTATTACAGCTCCGTCAATTTCATAACTTAATGAATCACGCATATTCTCAAATTGATGACAAACATTTATTACTTCATTAATGTTTTTACAAATCTTGTAAGTGGGGTTTACATTAAATCCTAATTTTTTTAGAAGTGCTAAATTTTCTTCCTGTGAATTCAATTTATCGGATTCAAGTAATAAAGAATAAACAAAAATGTTTAGTGGCCTTGCAGAAACTATTTTAGGATCTTGCATTTTTAATGTTCCGGCTGCAGAGTTGCGGGGATTAGCAAATAATTTTTCTCCTTTTTTTTCCCGTTCTTTGTTCAATTTTCTAAAACCTTCTATATCCATAAAGATCTCGCCTCTAACAATAAAATCATTTAATGGAAAAGATGTTTTAATCTTTGTAATAATTTTTAAAGGAACTGATTTAATAGTTTTAATATTTGCTGTCACATCTTCGCCAACATTTCCATCACCTCTTGTTGCTGCAGAACTAATATAACCATCTTTATAATTAATACTTATTGATGCACCATCAATTTTTAATTCTGCTACATAAGTTACTTTTTCCCCTTCCGGTAAAGCTTCTTTAACTTTTCTGTCAAAATCTATTAAATCTTCTTCATTGTAGGTGTTTGCCAAACTGAGCATTGGTATTGAATGCGCAATAGGTTTAAATTCTTTTGTTAGATCTTTTCCTACTCTTTGTGTCGGAGAATCCAGTGTGATTAAACCGGGATTTTCTTCCTCTATCTTTTCCAGCTCTTTCATTAGCATATCATATTCTTTATCACTTATAGTGGGTTGAGAAAGAACATAATAATTATATTCGTGCTTAGTAATTAATTCGCGTAGTTCTGTTATCTTTTTTAATATCTTGTCTGACATTTAGTTGTTCTTAAATGTAGGTTCTGTGTTTAAATAATTTATCCCCTCTTTTGTTATCATTACATGTTTTATTTGCTTATCCTGTCCGACAAAATCTAATTTCTTACCATTTAAATTCATTGTTATTCCGCCTGAATTACCAATAGTCATAACAAATTTTTCTTTTGAATTTAAGTTTACACTTGTGCCGGGAAATATTGTGAATTCTTTCGGCTCAGATAAATCTGCCTGTACCTTTATCCACGATTTATCAGTTGCGGAAATTTGTAAAACCAAATTTTCTGAATTTTTAACCGGTGTAGTTGGTTTGTTTTCTATATATCTTTGCTGCGTTTCATTTCTAACTTCTTCGTATGGTTTTTCTTGAATAATTATTTCAGGATTATTACTAGAACTGAATAATATTATTGATAAAATTATTACTCCAACTCCGGCAATAATCAATAATTTTACATTTTTTTTGTCAGTAAAAAAACTTAGGTTGGTTTTGGTTTTTACATTATTGTCTGATTTGTTTTTCTTATCTTCAAATATTTTTTCATTTTGATCAGGTTTCTTTTCTTTTATTTCTTTTTCAATTTCTTTTTTTCCTACTTCTCCTATCTTGGTATAATCAATCCCCTTTTTGGCTGCTTCGTATTTTTTAATGGTTTCATTTACATTTAGACCAATAAATTTTGCATAATCTTTTATAAATGCTTTCACATAGATTTCCGGTAAAAAGGAAAAATCACCGTTTTCCATTGCCTGCAAAAATTTTATATCAAGCCTGGATCTAGCAGATAAATTTTGTAAAGTTATTTCAGTTTTTTCTCTGGCTTTTCTAAGCTCTTGTGCAAATTTATTTAACATATTAAGTCTTTTTTAATTATTCTTTATTAGTTTGGCTGCGAATGCTCCATCAGAATTATGTACATGCGGAATTGTTTGAATGCAGCCATGCTCATCTATTAATTCTTGAGGAAATTTTTTTGAAATATCGCACAATTTAAATTCAGGATGATTATTTAAAAATTTATTAACTATATCAAAATTTTCTTCAGGTTCAATTGAACAAGTGCTGTAAACCACATAGCCTCCATCATTTACTAATGTAGAAGCTTTTTCAAGTAATCTATATTGAAGTTCAGACATTCTTCTTAAATCCAAAAGATCGTGTTTCCATTTGATATCAGGTTTTTTTCTAAGTGTCCCTGAACCAGAGCAGGAAACATCAGCCAATACTCTGTCAAATTTATCGTTTTCAAAATCAAACGCATCGGTTTCAACAGTTTTAACGCAAGTAATACCTAACCTCTCCATATTCTTTCTTAATATTTTTAATCTGCTTTCATACTTGTCAACAGCAATAATTTCTCCTTGATTGTGCATTAAACCTGCAAGGTAAGCTGATTTTCCACCAGGTGCAGCACAAAGATCAAGCACTCTCATTCCCGGTTCTACATCTAAAAGTTTGCATGCTAAACCAGCACTTTCATCTTGAATATTAAAATAACCTTTGCTGAAATATTCCCAGGAGGTAATATTTGTCAGATTTTTAAGAATAAAAAATTCAGGTAAATATTTCCCCTGATAATAATCAAGGTTTACAGATTTCAGGAGTTCTTTAAATTCATCTTGTCCGACTTTTAAATTATTTACTTTTAATGTAAGAAATGGTTTTTCATTATTAAATGCCAAAAGTTTTTCAACATCTTCTCTATCAAATCTTTTTAAATATCTTTTTACCATCCAGGAAGGGTGAGAATAATAAGCTGTTATATATCCGAGCAGATCTTCATCAGGATTAGGATATCTAATATTATTTTTATTTTTAATTATGTTTCTAAGAATAGCATTTGTAAGATCAGCAGGTTTTTGTCCCTGTAGTTTTTTTACAAACTCAACTGCTTCATTTACGGCAGCGTAGTCCGGTACCTTATCTAAAAATAAAATTTGATACAGAGCAACTCTTAACCCGTTTTTTAAATTTGGAATTGCTTTAGAAAACTGCCCTTTATAAAAACCGTTTAAAATCCAGTCCAATCTTCCCATCCATCTGACAACTCCGTGGACAATTTTATAAAGAAGTGCTTTGTCTTCACTTATTAACTCCAGATCTTTTAATTCAATATCAAGAAGTTTGTCAAGATAAGCATCTGTTCTTTCTACTCTGTTCAATATTTTTACTGCTCTTCCCCTAACACCATCATAAAGTGCTTTAATTGAATGTACTTCAGCTTCACTCATAAATTAGTTATAACCCTTCCTCTCATTTTTTGTTTTGTCAAATATTTTTTTGAATAATTTTTTGTCGGCAATATTAAAAGTTTTATTTCTTCTGTCAAAAACTATCGAAGCGGTTTCAACGGCTTTATCAAGTTTATATGTTTTTAAAAATTCACAACCATCCCAAGTAAATGAAGGAATATATTTTTCAGGGAATCCAGCTCCGTAAATATTGCAAGAGAATCCAATAACAGTTCCTGTATTTATCATTGTATTTATTGAAGTTTTAGAATGATCACCAATAATAGTGCCTAAAAATTTAGTGTTTGTGTTAATTTCTTTATTGTTCACTTTTACATTTATGTTTCCATAATTGTTTTTTAAGTCGCTGCAATTAGTATTTGCCCCAAGATTAACCCAACTTCCAATATAAGCGTGACCGATAAATCCCAAATGCTGCTTGTTAGAAAATGGAAGCATAATTGTATCTTCAATTTCCCCTCCAACTTTACAATTTCTGCCTATACTTACATTATCATATAATGTCGCGCCACTTTTAACAATTGTGTTTTCACCAATATAAACAGGTCCTTCAATAACAACATTGGGATGTATAAATGCATTTTTATCAATAATTACAGGTCCGTTTGTTGCGTCTAAAACAACACCGGGTTTTAATATTACACCGTTATTAATAAAGATATTTTTTCTGTTTACACACTGAATACCTGCGGACATTATTTTAATTTTATATCTTTTAATTTTTTTTGCTAAAAACTTTGCATCGTTTATAAGTTCATTGGGATTGTGTTTTATTAAATCCCAAATATATTCTGTTAATTTTATATCCACTTGCTTTGACGGAATTTTGTTGAACAAATCCCTATTAATTGTATCCGGCAGATTGTTTTTAATTGATGATAATGTTTTGCCTGATATTTTAGCTGCAATAATATCATTTCCTGATAAAATTACATTGTCTTCTTTATTTGTTTTCTTTAACTGATCTGCGATTTTTTTATTGAAAATAATTCTTCCGTTAATAAACAAACATTCCTTATCGGAAATTTTATTTACATCATTTTTAGAATATTCTTTTTTTAATGTATCTTCTAAATATTTTCTGCAGTGAAGAGTAACCTTAGACCCTGGTAAATGTCTTTCAATTTTTTCCCTTAATGTGCTTATGCCGCAAACCAATTCATATACCGGACGGGAGTAAGTTAATGGATTAAATTGTTCTGCTTTTTCGTCTTCAAAAATACAAATCTGCATTTTTAACTCTTTATATAATTACAAATTATAATTTAGCATTTTTAAAAATAATATTCTCTTTTAATTAATTACTAACTGATGTTACGCAAAGCTGAAAGATGAGTTACTAATTAGTAGTTATGTTTTTAATTAAGGTGAATCATAATTAATAAAAAATATGTTTCTATTAAAGAAGAAAAGAATAGAGTATTTGAGAAACATTTGGGGAAAACAAATTGATAAACATCGAAATTATGATTTGATTTCATCCTATTATGCTTTATTGACGAAGAAAAGTGATGAAGTGTTTGTTGATGATAAAACTTGGATTGATTTAGTTTGCTTCTCGTCTGCAATAAATTGATCTAGTCCTATAGGGTCTGCGACTGGTCTCTTTGACCACCAGTTTGGATCTCCTTCAGATGCCCAATAATACTGGATATATCCAAAAGGTTTTTCTTCCAGATAAGCGATGTATGGTTTTGCCGTATCTTTGCCAAAAATTCTGGGAAGATACTTTTCACGAACTTTTTCCAATGTTATTTTTCCTGATCTCCACCATTCCTGCAGGTGCCTCCGGTTAAGCCACTCAGCTAAATCGGGAAGGTCTGATTCCTGCAGAGATTTGAACTTAAAATGTAATTCTGTCATTGAAAACCATGCTTTGTCAACATTGATGATAGCTTCTCAATCAACTATTTTCCTTAGTAGTAAATGAACTTGTAATATTATGTATCATAATAATTCCAATAATAAAAAGAAAAACCGCTGTCACCGTTCCGGGAAAATATTCTTTTCTTAACAAACTTAACCCAATGTGCA
>Ga0210044_10004118_pt1 | contig 20448 bp, 18 predicted proteins | sample CryGey13umfilter_2_FD_183959 | JGI IMG/M metagenome (GOLD analysis project Ga0210044, IMG submission 183959) | Groundwater microbial communities from aquifer in Utah, USA - Crystal Geyser 4/9/14 3 um filter (SPAdes) (version 2) | ecosystem: Environmental > Aquatic > Deep subsurface >... | reverse complement strand
TGTTTGGGATGACGTGGGAGAATAGTAAATTAGGCAAAGTAAACAGATTAAGTAAGGAATTTACTTAACTACGAAGTAGTCTTAGATCTTAGATCTTAGATCTTAGATCTTAGTTCTTAGTTCTTAGTTCTTAATTCTTAGTTCTTGAAATGTCATCCCCAACTTGATTGGGGATCCAGGGTTTATATCAACGTTTCTGGATTCCCGATCGAGCTGGGAATGACAGGAAGAGAACATTGTTTAGTTTGTAATTGTATGTTTTTGTAAAAAAAAATGGGACACCTCTCTTCGCTCGGGATGGGCATAAAGGTTAAAAGGTGTTGGTAATTCTATCTTTTTTTAAGATAAAAGAACTATTTAAAATAATTAAATCTACGTTTTGGTGATAAACCTCTATGCTGTCTGTATTTAGATTTTAATCTTGAAAAGTATCCTTCCAAACTGTTAGACGTTGATGGGATATTTAAATCATTTAAATAATGAAACATATCTGGGATTGCTCTAAGTAACATACTCCTTGCTCGTTTAAGATCGCTAAATACTTTTCCTTTCTCTGGCGCTTTGGCTAGGTAACAACCATATTTTTGTTCCCAAGCCTGAACGTCAGATAAAAATTGTTTCCGTTCTTTAAAATTATGTATATATGTAATTTTTACAAATAGTTTTCTTAAATGTTTAGCATCGGTTCTTTTTGGAAACTTACGACACCACATTAATCCTTGACGTTGTACGTGCACTAAACAACGTTGGATTAGTATGTCTGGCCATAATTCTTTAAAAAGTTTGATTACGTGGGGATTTCCATCAACTGTAGCACTCTTAGGTATTAAACCTTTTACAATCATTGGATAGAAAAATTGTTTAAGTTGTGGTATTGAATTTTCTTTCACACCATATTGTCCCGCAAACACTTTACGTTCCTTACTATCCATAACAGTGACAATGCTTTTTCTTCCCTGAATAAACGTCCCATCAAAAATGATATGTTTAAACTTTGAAAAATTTTGTCTTTCATTTGGTGGTATATCTAACCAAAAACGAATAATATTCTTAATCTTAAAAGCACTATGCGAAGATTGTAAACTAAGTTGTCTAATTGAATAACCTTCAATAATCCATTTTTCAAACCAAATACGTTCTTTGTTTAACTTATTTAAATGATTATGAAAGGTATATGTGTAATTACAATCTTTACACCTATACCTTTGGTAACCATAACGAGTTTTACCATAAAGCATAACATTTAAAAGGTTACACTTTGGACAAGTTTTTTTTCATAATATTGAACTAGTTTAATATTTATTTCTATTTTACGCTTATATTAGCAAAGATATTATGTTTTCACCAACACCTTTTAACCTTTATGCCCGGGATGACGTGTGTATTTTATGTTTTTTCCGAAGTCAGAAGACTGAAGTCTAAAGTCTGAAAATAATTTTAATTATTTTCGTTCCCCAATCTCTTTCACAATCCTTTCAATAAATTCATCTTTATTAATATTTTCGGTTTCTCCGTCTTTATCTCGCATTCTAACAGCCATTGCTTCTCCGCTCAACTCCCTCTCGCCCACTACAATTATATATGGAACTTTATTTTCTACGGCTTTACGAACTTTTTTTCCAACTGTTTCGTCTGCGCTATCTATTTCAAAACGAACACCGGCTTCTGCAAATTTTTGTGCTAATTCTTTGGTACCTTCCAAAAACTTCTCAGAAACAGGAATAAATTGAACCTGAACAGGAGCTAACCAAACCGGCCATTTTCCTGCATAATGTTCTATCAAAAATGCTATAAAACGCTCGTGTGTAGAAAGTGGCGCTCTGTGAATTACAAAAACTTCGTTATTTTCAGTTCCTGTTTCATCTACATATTTTAAACCAAATCTTTCTTTTGCCAAAAAGTCCAATTGAACAGTAGACATTGTTTCTTCTCTTCCAACAATAGATTTAAATTGAACATCTACTTTTGGACCATAAAAAGCCGCTTCATCGCTGACTTCTATAAAAGAAACTCCCATTTCTTCCAAAACTTCTCGTAGAACTCCTTCTGCCAATTCCCAGTTTTCCGGTTCATTGATATATTTTTCTGTTTTTTCTGGATCCCATTTTGACAATCTAAACCAATAATCACCAAGATTAAATAATTTAAAATAATCTATGGTCATCTGGAGTACGGCTCTAAATTCGTCTTTAATTTGATCTTTACTACAATATGTATGCGCATCATTCATAGTAAGCCCACGGACGCGTAAAAGACCCGCCAGCGTGCCAGAAAGTTCATTCCTATAAACTGTACCATACTCGGCTATTCGCAGTGGTAACTCTTTATAGCTTCTAGGTTTGTGTCCAAAAACCAAATGGTGATGTGGACAATTCATAGCTCGCAAATAATATGTTCCATCGTCCATTTCCATTGCTGGGTACATTCCATCTTTATAATAAGGCAAATGCCCAGAAGTTAAATATAATTCTTCTTTTGCTAAATGCGGAGTCACCACACGAACATATCCTGCTTTATTTTCTTTTTCTATCGCCAACTTTTCAATTTCATTTCTAATAATTGTTCCATTTGGCAACCACATTATCAAACCTTTACCAACTTTTTCATCCACAAAAAATAATTCTTGTGCTTTTGCAATTTTTCTATGATCTCTTTTTTCTGCTTCCTCAAGCATTTCCAAATGATTTTCTAGTTCCTCTTTTGTTTCAAAATAAACTCCATAAATACGCTGAAGTTGTGGATTTTCATTTTTTCCTCTCCAATAAGCGCCCGCCAAACGAGTTAATTTTAATCCTTCTGGGTTTAATTCACTTGTATTTTCTACATGAGGCCCACGACACAAATCTGTAAATTTACCACTTTTGTATAGTGAAACATTTTCAACTGATTCACCCAAATCTTGTTTTTCTTCTTCACTTATTTTGGTAGTTCCATGTTCTTTTAGGTCGTTTAACAATTCAACTTTGTAAATTTGCCCGTTTTTTTCAAAAAAATTAATTCCGTCTTCCAAACTCATTTCTTGTCTTTCAAAAGTAAGCCCACTTTTTATTAATTCTTTTGCTTTATCTTCTATTTTCTGTAAATCTTCCTCGCCAATATTTTCTGGAAAATCTATATCATAATAAAACCCATTTTCTATCACAGGTCCAACTCCAAATTTTAAATTTGGATAAAGTTCGTTTGCAGCGGAAGCTACTACATGTGCGCAAGAATGTCTTGCTTTTGCCAATTTTTCGTTTTCCATAAAATTTTAAAAAAATAAATGGCACTAAGCCATACGTTTTCGGGACTTACTTAAAATAAATACATAAAAGTACTCTTTATATATTTACTTTAGTAAATTTACAGTATTTAGTCAATAGATTTATTTGGAATTTGGTTTTCATAAACAAACTTTGCCTTATGAAAATCTTGTTCATATTCTGCGTCGCTTACTCTTTTTACTCCTGGTAATTTTCCAGTTGCTTTTAACGACGCAACATTTCCAAGATCTATGGTCATAGTTAAAAAAGGCAAATCTAATTTTTCCATAAGTTGATCCTTAAATTTTCCTGCTAAACCTTGCCCCCTAAATTTTGGATCAACAACAGTATGTGTAATATTTTGGTCTTCAACTGTGTCATAAGCACCAACAACCCCTAACTTTTCACCTTTTTCACCGATTACAGTAAAATACTGTTGGTTTTTGCAATTTTCTTGTCCAATTGCTATCCACCTGTCTTCTCCTGCAATTTCTAGAAAATATTTCATATCAAAATCACCAAGTTCCACAACTTTGGTTTTCTCCTGCTGTTCCGGTGAATATCCCAATCTTTCATTTTCCATAAAATTTTAAAATTTTCCTTTCTTAAGAAAACTTTGGATAGCTTTTATCACTTTCCCCGAATTCATAATGTAAGTATGTGTACTTGGAACTAACAAAAAATCTTTCATATTTTTTAATTTTGTATTTTCTACAGAGACTTTTTCATCATATTTACTGGCAATTACGCCGAATTCATAATCTGGAAGAGGTATTTTTTGAGGAAGACTTTTTTTATCTGTTTTCAATTGTTTTAGCGCTGGTCCTAAAGTATAATTCATTAGTGAAGATTTGGCCAAAAAATCGACCAATTTAGAACCTTTATTTGGTGGAGCAAGCATGACAACTCTACCAAGATTTTTTAGTTTGTTTTTTGCTAAAAAATATCTAACAATAATTCCGCCCAGTGAATGTGTCACGAAATGAATTTTTTTATTTTTGTCAGTGCATTTATCTAACAATACTTTCTTTAGATAATTGTTTGAAATATCTTCTATTTTTTCTTTTCTGGAAGGATAATCTAAATTAACAACCAAATAACCATCTTTATTTAATATTTTCTCTAGTTTTTTCATTGATTTTGATGTTCTCCAAAAACCGTGGAGAAGAACAACATAATCTTTCGTGTTTGTCATAATATGCGGATTTTAAAATTGGATATATCGGTGCTAATTACTGTTAAATTTTTTCTATAAATTCTCCTTTTAGAGTAAATAACTTTGCTTCAGGAAACTTCTGTCCCCAATTTCTTAAAGCCTCAACATCTTCTTCTCTTCCATAAGCAACTCCAAAAAAATTATATCCTCCGCGTACATCCTCTGAAACCTTACAAACAAAAGGACAACCATCCAAAAGTGACGGATCATTAAAAACAAAAGTTGCTTTAATTTTTGGTTCACAACCCATATTTTCCCTATCCCATATACGATTTTGAAAAAATCTTAAAAAATGCATTTTAAAATCAGGATGAACGCTTGTTTCTTGTTCTTTGTCTGTTTTTAATTTAAAACCTTCTTTTTCCATAAAAAATTTATTCATTTATAAAAAATTCCAAATCCGAAGTGAATCACGAAGGGTTCATGAAGAGGGAATTTTGGATAGCTATTGTTGTGCGATGTCGTAAAGCAACCGTCCTGTTATTATTCCGTTCTATCTAGAATTATTCTTTGCTTGAAACCTCCACGTTCTTCCGCTTTTTTCTGGCGAACTTCCTCAAGCGTTTTTAGATCTATACCTTTCAGAGGACAAATTGCATGCAAGACTTCTAAAATATCAGCAACCTCCTCAACTGACGGGTTGCTTAAAAATTCACCAACTTCTTCGTGCAATTTGCGCGTCAAAGCTTCATCGTACTCTTTTTCTTCGGCAATATAAGTAATCGGCTATTTACCATCTTTTTTTATTATTTCGGGAATATTGTCCCAGACTAATTTATCGAAATTCATAAGAAAAAAGCAGAAATTAATTAAATCTAGACTGCCTTACAATTTTGAACAACAACTGGGAACCGCCGCGCATTATGCGAAATGACGGAGCGAAGCGTAGGCATTTTGCACAACTCGTTTATATACGAACTTGTTATTGTATAATATACTAGAATTTGTGTGTTATACGAATTTTAGGAATATTCATCTATCCTTTTATATCACTCCACCTGTTTTATAACAATCTTTACATGACTATCAACCGGTGGGACTGTTTGGATCCAAGCTGGTTTAAATTCTACGTCCACACTATTTACATGATCTAATGCCAAAACATATTGGCGAACTTCCTCTTTATTTTTATCAAAAAACATTACTTTTTGAAGTTGTTTACTATCTGCGTTTAATTTTGCTATTCCGCTATAAAAAACACTCAAAACAGCAGAGCCTCTAGCCACATCATAACTTTCCAAAGACACAACTGGCTCGACATCACCCTGTTCAATAGTCTCTGCATCATTTACAGCTCTTCTTAAAAGTAAATTCCTTGCTCGTGAATCTACTTCTTTTTTATCGTACATTACAGCAAGTATAGTAGCCCTTCCTGTTATGGTAAACTCCGATACTTCTTCGCCGATTGCTTTGTCAGACTCAAAAGTATTTTGAATTATAGAAAAATTTACACCCATATTTGGATTAATTTCTCCAAATGATTTTTTACCTAATTCTTCTAATTCGCCAGTTAACACAACTTCTGCTTGTTTAATATCATCTGCGCTTATAACACCACTTGTTGCAACTCCACCAGTCATAGCTTCTTCGCTCTCGGCAAAAATTACTGCTTGTTTATCCGTGGCTAAACCCGGAACTGTAAACTTTGTTGGGCCTATATTATTTTCTACTCCCATTGTATCTGAATAAACTTCTGCAGTTATATTTCCTTTGGCAGGAACCGTCACTTTATCTTTAATATGAAAAAGTACACCTTCGGAAGAAAGCAATCTAGTTGTTGCAATTAGTGGCTGAGCTGAACTAGTTTCATTAAACAAAGTCACTGTGCCACGAGCAATTGCAGGTTCTTCTTTGTCTCCTGTTGGACTAAAAACCTTATTTAATGTAATTACAGTAGTTGAAACCGTTCCTGTCACAGCGTTACTTCCCTTACCAACTTCAACAGTTCCACTTACATCTACAACTTCTGTTTTACTTATAATCGTAATTGTCGCTCTTTTTGAAGACATAAAAATAATAACAACCAAAAGAACTACTGTTAGGAGTAGAAATGAAATTGCAATAAACTTATATAACCTAACCGGTTGTTCTGAAGCAAAACTTTTTTGAAATTTTTCTGAAGACATATACCTATTTCTGAAATACATTAATTAAAAAGGATCTAATCGTTCTATCACTTCTCTTGTTCGAAATGTTCTAATTGTCCGAACGGTTGACAATTTTGGTTACCTTTTGCTAACAAAATGTAAAGTAAAAAAGATTGGTTTCTATTTTAAAAAGGTTTATGAATCAGAGACGAGATCCTTCGACTTCGCTCAGGATGACGTGGAATTTCTGCTTCGCCTCGTTCATTATGACGTAAAACTTATCCTATCACTCTAAACACCTCATCTATAGAAGTTAAACCTTCCATTGCTTTTAAAATACCATCTTGAACCATAGTTGCCATACCGTTTTTTACCGCTATTTGTTCTATATCACTTTCACCAACATTTCCTGTCACAATTAACTGCTCTATTTCTGGAATCATTATAAAAATTTCATAAATTCCCAGTCGTCCTTTGTATCCCAAATTACTACACTTTTCACATTTACCCGGGCCATAAAACTTTTCACCAATTTCAGGACTTTTTTCTCCTTCTGGTAAATTTTCTAAAAACTTAGCTACTTTTTCTTTTTGTTCCGGTGTTAATTCAATTTCTACTTTACAATCGCACAATTTACGCACAAGCCTTTGTCCAATTACACAATTTAATGCCGGAGCCATTAAAAAAGCTTTTACTCCCATAGAAAGAAAACGTGGAATTGCGCCAGACGCACTATTGGTATGAATTGTAGACAACATTAAATGTCCTGTCAAAGCGGCTTGAATTGCAACCTCGGCAGTTTCTAAATCACGGATTTCCCCTACCATAGCAATATCTGGATCCTGACGCAAAACCGAACGCAAAGCACTGGCAAAAGTGTAACCTTTTGAAGCATCCATCTGACTTTGATTTATTCCTTCCATTCTATATTCTACTGGATCTTCCAAAGTGATAATTTTTACCCCAGGTTTGTTTAGATATTGCATTATAGAATACAAAGTTGTAGTTTTTCCACTTCCTGTTGGACCAGTTGTAATAATCATTCCATTTGGTCTTTCTATTTCTGCTTTTAACCTCTTGTAAGCACTTCCGCGTAAACCCAAATCTTCAAACATTAGTTTTTCTTTTGATTGTGGCAGTAAACGCATTACAAGACTTTCTCCGTAAACTGTTGGGATAGTAGAAACACGGATATCTACTGCCCCATTTTTTGTCTTGATAGTAAATCGCCCGTCTTGTGGTTGATCTGTTATATTAATTTTTAAAGAAGACAAAAGTTTAATTCTAGAAATTAATTTTTTGTACATTTCTTTGGAAATTGTACCAGCATCATGCAAAATTCCATCCATACGAAAACGAATAACAACTTTTTCTTCTTCTGCTTCTACATGAACATCTGACGAACCAAGTTTAAGTCCGGCTCCCATTATAAAAGTAACAATATCTGTTGCTTTTTCACTATCAAATAATTTTTGCAAAGAAGCAAAATCATTTACATCTGCCTGAACTTTTTCCAAATCCTCTTCACTTATTTCTACATTTTTTGTAATTACCGCAATAACTGGAACTTTTTTGTATAATTCAAAAACCTTACTAAAGCTTTGTTTAGAAATAGTATAAAGTGCTCCATTTGCGTGATTTCTTTCTTGAATTTGATGAAGTAATTCCTGAACTTCTGTTTTACTTGGATCTATTGCGCCAAGCCGAACTTCATCTTGAGAAAAAAAGAAACAAACAACCTCAAGTTCTTTGGATTGTGTTTCTGGTATTTGCCTTAAAGCCTCTTGACTTACTGGAAATTTTTCTAAATTTATATATGAAAAACCCAAAGAACCTGCAAGTTGTTCTGCTCGGCTTTCTAATTCTTTGAAAGAAATTTCTCCCATTTTTTTTGTAAATTTTTCCTGAACTTCTGTTTCTTGTGCTACTTGCCCGCCTACTTTTTTAGATGTATCATCTTTTTTCGGAATTAAATCATCTATAGACTGAAAATTTGACATATCGATTTCTAAATTTCTTAAATTAAAAATTTCTTTTCCTTTTTTAACCTCCCGAACATTTGAAATTTTTGGGCTAATTTTTTATAAAAACTTATGTTCCTTTTGAGTATACAAAAGGATAACGAATTTAGCGAACTGCGGTGAGTTAAATGATTCTTTAGAGAAAATTAAGCCTAAAATTGTCAACGTTCGGCAGTTTTGGTTACCTTTTGGTGGCAAAAGGTAAGGTGATAAAAGTTTAGTGTTATTTAAAAATGTTTTATGAATCAGAGACGAGATCCCTCAAGCTCCACTTCGTTCCGTTCGGGATGACGTAAAAAAAATAAATTTGAAATACTAATTCTTTATTTTATCAATAAAATGGACCAATCTACTCTTTACCCCCTCTTTATGCATTCTCATAAATAAATCTGTCCAAACGGAAGTTGCAAACACAGTAAAAATTGAGCCCAAAGTCATAATAGCAGTAAGAGAAATTAAACCTCCAAAAATTATACCAACCAATTTTAATGACACAACTCCAGTTAAAACAGCTAAAAACCAAAATACTGACAAAGGTATACAGAAGAAAAGGAAAATTGCCAAGAAACCCAGAAGCATCAAAATGAAGTTAAAAAGCATAATAATAAGCCCAACCTCAATAGAAACTAATGGGTGGTGTGTAAACAACTTCCAAGCGCTGACAATTGATTCTAAAAATGAATACTCTTCTACAACCACATAACCAGCAGCGTAAACAGCCAAAAATGATACTACCATTCCAACTATTAAGGCAAAAACCAAGGTCAAAGTGAAACTAACAAAAGTAAACACATTTGTACTACCAAACAAAATTAAAATAGAAAGGGTCACCAAACTTGTTATAAATACAATTAAACCCTTTTTTAAAACATTTATAAAAAATAATCTACCAGCGTGTTTTACCCCTTTGTGCCAAGCAGTATCAAAATCTGGTACACTTTTACCATTAACTTTTTGAGCCGTAGAATGGATAATTGCACCCTGACTAATAACCGCAACAAACACAAAGAAAAATAATAAGCCTGCCAAGATAAGAAATAGCCAAAAAAGTGCAAACCATTTAGACATTGAAAGTGGCAATCCGGCAGACAAAATAAAAAGTTCTACAAAACCTTTTGGTACAAAAAAAGTATCTATATAAATAGGATTACGAAAACCCAAAATAATAAATTTATAAACCAAATCCCCTATTCCAGCTTGTCCCAAAAAAGTTGCGAACAAACCAAAAATCCATAACACTTTGTGTTCCATAACAATTTGCCAACTTTCTCTGATGGCTGTTGTGTACAATGGTTTTTTCATAGTTAAAAAACTTAGACGAAGCTAAATAAGTCCACATATTCATCATAAAATTCATTTTATGATGAGACTAGTATAACATGTTTTAAATAAGCCTACAATTGAACTATCTATATTTGACTTATCTACTTAATTTATTTATAATTTAAGGGTTAATAGACAAAACGGAGGATGAGCGAATGGAAAAAAACGAAAAAGAATTGAAGGGCGTAATTGAGGATTATTTCGAAACTGGGTGTGAAGGTATTATGTGGACATTTTATGAAGATGGGAAAGAAGGCTATGGTGGTTTACATAATTTGGAAGCTGGTGATCATTTGACAATTTTGGATGACGATGGCTCAGAGCTTTTTTCAGGCATAATTAAGCCTAATCGTGAAATTGGCAAACAGGTTATTCCTCTTAATCCTGAATATTCCCAACCTGTTGCTTTGGGTTGTTGGATTCACTGGACACAAGACGGCTTTTTGCCCGATGATTGGGCAAGACTCTTCTTTAGAAAACCCCCTCTTCGTGCGATTCTTCGCAAGAAGTAGTTTGTTTTTCATATATTTACCGCCCAGTCTCTCGGGCGGTTTTTTAATTAAATCTTACAATTTAATTTTATATTATTGACAAAGTTTATTTTTTAATGTAGTATATCTAACTCAAGTAGGTTCTTTTCACACAATAGGGAAATTGGCGCAACATGGAAGTTGAAGACATGCAAAAAAAAGAAGCTGTTCTTACCCCCAAAAAACAAAATCTATGTGAACTTCAGTTTGCCAAAGATTATGGTTTTTTGGGACAAATAGTCTTGAGCTCGTTCAAAGAAAATACGAATGTGCCTGAAAGTTACACTGGTAGAGTTCAGGAATACTACATCAAACTATCAATTGATTTTATAGAACAACTTCACAACGGCATCACTCGGTTTGTTCTTACAGCATTATTAGGAAATAGTGCATCAACCGTAAAAATGGATAAAATTACTAATAGTATTATGGTTTCTTTGATGAAAATTCCCTAAAACCCACAACCACCCCAATACAAAAGGGTGGTTTTTATTTTTAAGTTTGACTTTTTGTCTATAAAATGGTACTTATTAATTAGGGTTCTTTAACAAATAGGAGGCACAAGTGGGGAAAAAAACAAGATCAATAGATTTAATAAAAAGAGTAGAACAAGAAAAAGATGTTGAAACTTTAAAGTTATTTTTACAACTGTGCATTAGACTATATGATATTAATTTAGCCATAGAAGTTGTTAAAGAATTTTCTGGTTCTTTATTAGAATTACCCAGCTCTTTTTTAAATGGGTTAGACGCAAGATTACAATTAGCAATTGCCAGAAAAATGATTGAAGAAATTGGTATTGAAAATGCTAGATTTATTCAAGAAGTCTACCAAAATAGTATCGGAAGATTAGTTGGCAACACAAGCCCAGTTTCAATTAATACACTCTTAAAGGATTGGCTACATTGTAACGGAAGAATTTTTCTTACTTATCCAATGGAAACAGAACTATGTTGGAACGAAGAATTAGCAAAACTTTTTTTGTATAATTGTTTAGAACACTCCTCACAAGATAATCCTGAATACAACAAAGTGGTCACAAAAGGAATTAAAAATATCCCTCTTTCTTGGTCTGAAAATTGGACATCTTTTATATTACGGCTTAACAATTTTAATCAACAAGATAGGTTGAGAAATTTGATTAGAGAAACCGCCGATTTTGTTGCAGATAATTTTGTAGATAATTCTGTTTGTAATACTTCTTCTAATGCAGAAAGAAGTATGGCTTGGCATACTAGACACAACCAAGAACGTGGTTGGCAGGCCAACCAACTATTAGAAATACTTTTGGGTAAAGTTACTTTTGAAAGCACAAAAAACCTGTTTGAAAGCAAACAAAAACCAGCGGTTTAACCACTGGTTTTTTTATTTTATCCTTGACTTTCTCCTTAAAAAATGTTAAATTCATTTATCAAAGTTCTTTTACAAATACATGCCCAGGAGAAAACCATGTCTATGACAAGAGAAGCAGTTGAAATGGAGAGAGTGGCAAGATTAATGCCTTTGGGAAATTTAAGTGATCTAAAAACATTTTTATCTTTTTGTAATACCAGATACCCGATAGAGAAAGAAAGAATAATTGAAGTTGTTAGAAGTTTCTCTGGTTCTATAAAAGGATTAGAACAAGAATTTATTGATAATTTGAGTAGGGATATTCAAATGATAATAGTAAGAAAAGCAGTTGATGAAGTTGAGATTGAGGATGTTAGGTTTGTTCAAACTTATATTAATAATCGTCTTGCATTAATACTTATGACTGAACCTTTAACATTTTACTCTCTTGTAGGAGAAGTTTTAAGATATGAGGGTGGAATATTGATTACTTACCCTTTTAAAATTGAACTTTATTGGAATGAAGAATTAGCTAGGTTATTTGGGTGTGATTGCGCAGAACGTGTTATAAATATCTACAAAAAACACCAACCCTTCTTAAATAATAATAGACTTGAACTTGAATATGTACTTGATACGTCTAGAAAATACGCTTTTGGTGAAACCACAAAAGATGAACTAGATCTTGCACAAAGAAGTATTCAATATATTATACAAGATATTGGCTCAGTCCATTTAAAAGAAGACACTGGTTTGTGCAGTATTTTACATAGTATTCTGTCTAATACTGCATTACATATATTTAATAAAAGACCAGTTCTTGCATGGAATACATGGAGACAAGATAATGCATGGGAAATTGCACAAAATAGTGCACCTTCTACACCTAAATTATTTGATGAATTTGTTTGGCAATTTAAAAGAATTTTCGAATATTTTTTAGGTGAAAGAACTGTTGAAACCGAAAGAAAAAAATATCTTGATAATTCAATCCCCTAAAAACCCAAAACCATCGGAATAATACCGATGGTTTTTTTATTTTGTTTATTTTTTTAGTCCTCTTTTTTGACTCCTTTTCCAACTAAAAATTCAAATGCTTTTTGTTCTATTGTTTCTTTTTCAATCAACATTTTTACAACCTTTTCTAATTCTGGTTTATGTTTTTGCAAAATTGCTTTTGCGCGTTCAATTCCTTCATTCAATAAGTTATTTATTTCGCCATCAATTAGTTCAGCAGTTTTATCACTATAATTTTTCTTTTCGTGAATTTCCTGTGCCAAAAAGATCATCTCTTCTCTCTCTCCATACATTCTTGGCCCAAGTTTTTCACTCATTCCATATTGCATAATCATTGATGTTGCAGACTTAGTGGCCTGTTTCAAATCATTAGATGGCCCGGTTGAAAGTTCGTTGTCTCCGTAAATCATTTTTTCTACAACATAACCACCTAAAGTCATTGCTAAATTATCTTTAAATTGTGCAAGTGTTCTATAACGAATATCGTTTTCCGGCATACTTAAAGTATATCCTCCAGCCATACCACGACTAATAATAGAAACCTTACGAACAGAATCACAGTTTTCCAAGAAATGCCCAACAATTGCGTGTCCAGCTTCATGATAAGCTGTCATTTCACGTTCTTTTTTATGCATAACTCTAGATTTTCTCTCTGGCCCAAGCAAAACTTTTTCGATACTTTCCAAAATCATCTCTTCATTAATTTCTTTTGCATCTCTACGGACTGCCAAAATTGCAGCCTCGTTCAATAAGTTTTCTAAATCAGCTCCGGTAAATCCGGGTGTTCTCTCTGCCAAATTTCGCAGTGAAACCTTTTTAGATAATGGTTTATTTTTTGCATGAACTTTCAAAATACCCTCTCTATCTTCAATATCTGGCATATCAATTGTAACTCTTCTATCAAATCTTCCGGGACGCAAAAGTGCCTGATCCAATACATCCGGTCTATTCGTGGCTGCAATAATAATTACCCCCGAATTTGGTTCAAAACCATCCATTTCTACCAAAATCTGATTTAAAGTTTGTTCTCTTTCGTCATGACTTCCACCAAGCCCTGAACCACGCTTTCTTCCTACTGCGTCTATTTCATCTATAAAAATAATTGCTGGTGCGGCTTTTTTGGCTTTGCCAAATAAATCACGAACACGACTTGCACCAACACCTACAAACATTTCCACAAATTCTGAACCACTAATATGAAAAAAAGGTACTTCGGCCTCTCCTGCCACAGCCTTCGCAAGAAGTGTTTTTCCAGTTCCGGGTGCTCCCATTAAAAGTACACCTTTTGGAATCTTTGCACCCATTTTTGCAAACTTTTTTGGAGTTTTTAAAAATTCTACAATTTCTTCTAACTCCTCTTTTGCTTCTTTTGCGCCAGCTACTTTAGAAAAATTAATTTTACCTTTATCGTCTTTGTTAAATTCTTTTGCCTTGCTTTGACCAAAACCCATAGCGCTGCTATTTACGCCTTTTACTTGTCTTGTCATAAAGTAAACAATAACCAAAATAAAAACTAAAGGGAGTAAGTAAGGAGCTAGAATAGAAAGCCAAAATGCAAAACCTGTTTCTTCTTCTACAATAACTTCAACAGAACGAATTTTCTCTTCTGAAACATTATAAACAGATATAGCATCTGAAAATGATTGCCCAAATTCTTTTTTTAGTTCTTGTGGTTTTGCGTTTTCATCGTTTAAACTTATAACAAGTCTTTCTCCACGAACTTCAATTTTTTTGACCGAACCATCTTCAATTTCTTGGGCCAACTGACCAATTCCAATAATGTCTGGCTGTTCCTGATTCATATCTACAAAACTCAAAATTGCGGCAACTGAAAACAGCACTAAAAATACTACCAAAAAATTCTTAACTATCCCAAAATTCATTTTATTTTTTTTCTTTTCCATAAATTCTTCTTTTTCGACTTTATAAATAATGTTTTGGAATTATATGAAAAAATCTGTGTTTTGTCAATTAAAAACTACACTTTTATCCCAAAAAGTTTGACAAAAGTAGATTTAAAAGGTAATATTTTCTATTAAGTTCCTTACAATGGTGTCAAACCACAACCCCAAAAAAAGGGAGAAAAAATGGAAAAGGAAAAAAGAGAAAATCAAAAGTTCGTAGCAATATTATTTGCAGTTGGTGCAGGTTTTATTGTAATGGTTTTTTGGCTTATTTATCTTGGCTTGTGTGGTGGCTTTATGCCATCCATTACCAAGATTCCCCTGATTGGAGAATTTATTTATGAACTTCCAGTCGGAATTTCTAGATGGTGGGATATTCTTGCAACATTTGCTATTATTTATACTTTCTTTTCTAAAAAAGAAAGGGATATGAATTTAATTTTTTCTGTTTTTGTCATTATAGGAACTATCATTTCAATCCTTCTTTTCGCGGGAAGAATATTTATCCCTTTGTTTTCTTTGGAAATCGTATTTGGGTTGACTCTAGGTTTGTCTATCTTTTGCCAAAAGAAGAATACTAAAATAACCACAAAGGAAGATGCTCTTAATCTTCTGTCAAAAGACGATTTAGTGGTAATCTGGACTGGGCTAAGCATTGGAGTCGGACTTTTCTACGGTTTCGTCATTGGGGCTGTTCTGGCCCTAGTTTCGACACTTAGCATAGCCTTTTTTGCTTTGATAGTCTTTTTTTGGAAAAAAGATTGGAAAAAATTATTAAACACTTCATTTGCAGTTTGTTCTATTTTTTCACTGGTTGGACTTTTTATTTCTGGGAAGATAATTGCCAACCTAACGGCAACACTGATTTTTGGAGGATTATTTATTTTATCTGTGTTTTTTATGTGGGTATTAAACCCACATAATCTCTTCAAAAAAGAAACTGTATAGATCCCAAACCCACTACTAACACTAGTGGGTGTTTTTTAATATAAATAAAACAACTTTAAAGGGACTAGTTTAACAACAAAACTCACGTGATAAAAATGGTCTTATAACCAATACTTATTTTATATAAATCGATAATCCGAAAGGATCATCGGACAATTCTAAAAAGTTCTGTTTATTGGTTTTAGTGGTTGTTTTTTGTATTCTGAGCTCATCCAGATATAAAATTAAGCCATTATTTAAAGCACCATAATAAAAAACCCTAAAATTATCTCTAGTAAAAAGCTTGCTAAGCTTCTACGATGAAATTGAGGTAACCCCAATCATCAGTGATTCTATTGACTTCATTTCTGATTCCCTCACCCCTGCAATGAGTCAGCATACCAAGATAGGATTGAAGGGTATTGTCAAAAGTTTCAGCACTAATGATTCCTACGTCCAACTCTCTTTTCTTTGCCGCTATTTTTCTCAGCATTCTTCTCTTTGTTTTGGTACGGAGTATTAAGTGAGTTGGATATACGATATAACCTAAAAAATCTATTCCTCTATGAATTTTTCTTATTATCAGTTTATTTGGATGTAATTGTAATTTCAGATCTTGTTCCAGAAAATCATTCAACACTGGAACCAATTTTTCCAATCGTTCCTTTTTTACATCTAGGATGATGAAGTCATCGGTATACCGCAAATAATGCTTGATTCTCAAATTCCTTTTCATAAACTGGTCGAGCCTGTCGAGATAGATGTTGGAAAAAATCTGACTGGTTAAATTACCGAGAGGAATTCCCTTGCCTGGCTTAGTGCTGTAACTACGGATTATTTTTTCGATGATTTCCATCAGCTTCTCGTCTCTGATTTTATCTCGAAGTATGGATATCAGGATATCATGATCCACAGAATCAAAAAATTTTCTGATATCGCATTTCAAGGCCCATGCAGTTCTAGTTTTGTTCTTTGTTAATTTCAGACAAAAACTTTTCAGTCTTTCCACTCCCCTATGAGTCCCTTTTCCGATTCTCGATGAGTATGAGTCGAAAATAAAGCTCTTTTCGAACAGTGGCTCAATATGCTTCACTATTGAATGATGCATGACCCTGTCGACAACCTCAGCCTTGTTGATATTACGAAGTTTCGGATCACAAACCAAAAAGGATGTATAAGCCGAATGTTGATAGGTTCCGCTTTTCACCTTTTCGTAGAGATTAAAAATATTTCTTTCCAGATTAAGAAAGAATTTTTGAACATCCAGCCTGCCTTCTTTTCCACGCTTGAATCCTTCCCAAGCTGAAAACAAACCCTCCAAAGAAGTTATCTCGTCAAAAAGAATCTTTTTATTTTTAACATCATTTTTATGTATCATAATAATCCACCCATCATATACAAAACTTATAAATTCTATCTGCTTCTGTACTCTTACACGCAAATCTTTCCCAAAAAAGACCGCTTCGCTTTAGGACAAAAATGTGAGAATTTAACACTTGATCTTTTAGAATCATTATTCGTGGCAAATTCAAAAAACGATGATGAAAAACTTCCCTACCTTTATGACATAGATATCAGGCTCAAAATCTTGCAGACATTCGTTCGCATAATCAATGATGCCCGCGCCGTTGAAGCCAAAGATTATCTGATAATGTCGTCAGCATTGGAAGAATTAGGAAGAATGCTGGGAGGATGGATCAAAAGTTTGAAACCTAAAAATGAAAACCCCGCCGTTTAGGGCGGGGCAAAGACTTCGGGAAAAAGCAACGCCGAGATTGCCATTGGAATTGTCTGGCGTGTTTCTATTGACGTTCGCACCGTCCGCATCGAAGTTGCCGACATTCACGAGCTTGCCGTCCGTTGTACGGCGTCCCTTTTTATACTCTTCCGTCCTAGGCAACAACAATTCGTGCTTTCTCGAGGAAAGCAGGTTTTGTTTGTATGAAAACGTGACGGACTCGCCGAATGCTATCCGTTCTGGGAGAGTATAAGCAGTCTTTTTATCTTGGGGCGAGACGAATCCGTGAACGCGCCTGCATTAGCCCCGTTGTCAAAAATCAAATTATCTAACTAAATTTTTGCTTCGCAAAAATTCTTTCAAATATTCAAAAATCAAATCTCAAATTCTCAAAGATTGCGGGAAAAAGCAACGCCGAGACGGCCACTGGAACCGTCTGGCGCGTCGCTAAGGACGAACGCACCGCCCGCATCGAAGTCGCCGACAAACACGAGCTTGCCGTCCGTGGCACGGCGTGATGTCCAGGTATATGTGTTTTCCAGTAATCTTTCTTTATTATTCTTGAAATAGGCCAAAAAATCATATACTGATTCGGATGGTGATTTTCTCGTAAGTTTGGTAATCCACAATTCTTCTAATATTTTTGTCGCTTCCTGCCAATCGTCTTTCATGAGTTTAGAAATTTTTTCTTTTTGCTCGGCAAATTCCTTGATTGCATCCTGATATTCCTTTGGAAGAACTCCTCCTTTGAAAACCTTTTCCTTGATGTAATCAATGATGCTTTCTGTTTGTTGTAGATAATTTTTGCTGGTAGAATCGGGAATCACTTCTTTGCTTGTTAGCGCCCAAGAAAGTTTCGGGGTTTCTTCGGTAAAGAATTTTTCCTCTTTATACAAATCTATTAATACAAGAATTTTTCCGTGGCCATCTTTTTTGAATTCTTTAGCTAACAAACCATGCATTTTTTTCATCGATAATCCGGTTCCATCTTTTGTTTTGTCCACTCTCAAAATCAGGAATTGACCCAACTCCTTCGCTTTTTCCAAATCTTCTTTGGAAAAAGGAATGTTTGGCACATCCTCTGCCCGTACTTTAATGTCAAATGCATTTTCTATTTCTTCAATTCCCAAAACATCTTTTTTTCCAAGAATTTCTTTGGCATTCTTAATCTGCTCCGTAAGCGCGCCACTTAGACCCTCTCTTTTTTCTTCAAAAAATCCGTCCGGCACTTTTCCGCTTTCTTCGATTCGCTTTCGCACTCGTTCGATTTCGACAAGTGTTCGCAGTCTTTCCGCTTCTTCAGGAGTCTCTGCTTTTGTTATAGCTTCCGCAATTGCTCCTTCGCGCTCCAATCCTTTGCGTTTTGATTCAACTGGTTGCGCATATTCAATGGCATTAATAAGCTCAAGCAATTTCTGTTTATCAGTATCATCTTCCAACTTGTTCACATAAAAATATCTAAGAGCTTCTTTCCATACTTCATTAATATCACCGCGATAGAAATTCTGAATGAATTTCAGAACTCTTTGCGGTTCCATTCGGTCATCATACATAAAAGCCTGCGGTTGATCCTGAGCAATCTTTCTATTTTTCAAAAGCTCTTTTGCAGCATGATGAAATTCCTTATATTTTTCAACGAGCTCTTTCATGCCGTGCACTTCTCTAAGCTCGTCGATTGGAATTTCAACATCACTTGAAATCAAAAACTTTTCCTTTGCCATTTCTGTTGTCTCAGACTTCAAGTGAAACATAACATCGAGTGTCACCGAAAAAGTATCTTCTGGAAGTTCAGATACCTCTTTTTGGTAATTCCAACGACGAAGTTGAGCAGGATCAAGAGGTTGTCTATCCAAATATCCCTTGCCTGGAGGATTTGTTAATGCGATGATTTTGGTTCTTGTTTTGTTGACCTTGATTCTTTCCGAAGCATCCTCAGCAAGCACGACTTCTCCGTTCTTTTCCAATTCATCCAACACTTCATGCAAACGAATGACGATGTTTGGATTGGCGGAATTATATTCATCAAGAATTATCACCTTAGTCACACCTTCTTCCGGTCGCAATCCCGCAGTTACTGGACCATCAGAAAAAATATACTCCTTACTTTCTAAATAAGCTGGGTCCATATTCTTTGTGATATTTTTCCATGTCGATACTAATTTTGCATACTGAACATCTGTTAATTTACTTCTGTCTACCTTATATGGATTAGGAATATAACGACCCATAAAGTCTTCCACATCAGATGAACCATTGCAATTTTTATAATAAACTTCCCAGCCGAGTTCGGCGCACATCTTTCTCACAGTAGTGGTTTTTCCAATACTCGTTCCTCCCTCGATTAGAATTGGCTGATCGAGTTTCCATGATGTAGCTATTTTTCTTTGAAGTTCCAGTGAAAATTCTTCATTGATGTAACCCTGATAATTTTCCCGCTTGGGACAAAAATCACCGCCCTTAGCCTTAGGAAGTTCAACGCCCAAATACGCGACGGATTGTTCCGTTTCTGCGATTGGAGTTTTTGCCCTATCGACAATACCCTTTTCTTGAAATTTTTTATTTTCTGATGTCATAACTATTTTTGCCAAGTTAAGCCTGCAATTCTTAACAGACTTTTTTCGCTTTTTTCTATTTTTTCTAGATTTTCCTTTGTAATCAAAATCAAAACTGATCCTTTTTTATAATCGGGATTTGCCACAAGATTTTTCTGTCCATCATAGGCCGTTATTTGCCCCGTTGGATATTGCGCCAAGATATTATAAACATTGCTTCCAAGCGTTTCGCCTAAAGTAAAATATATTTTATTCCCGTTTTTTATTGCATTGAATATTTCTCTGATATTTTTGGTTTTTTGAAAACCAAAATCTCTCACTTCTTTTTCAATGGTGGCAAGCTCCTGTTCATCTTGAGCAATCATTAAGCATAGCTCTGTTGAGCCATTAGTTCTGACCAAAAAATTTTGTAATTCTTCTTGCATATATTTTTTATCTAACTAAATTTTTGCTTCGCAAAAATTCTTTCAAATATTCAAAAATCAAATCTCAAATTCTCAAAGATTGCGGGAAAAAGCAACGCCGAGACGGCCACTGGAACCGTCTGGCGCGTCGCTAA
>Ga0210044_10004117_pt1 | contig 20450 bp, 18 predicted proteins | sample CryGey13umfilter_2_FD_183959 | JGI IMG/M metagenome (GOLD analysis project Ga0210044, IMG submission 183959) | Groundwater microbial communities from aquifer in Utah, USA - Crystal Geyser 4/9/14 3 um filter (SPAdes) (version 2) | ecosystem: Environmental > Aquatic > Deep subsurface >... | reverse complement strand
ACTGCGAAGGGAAGCCATGGGACGACTGCTTGAGCTCCACACGCGGACAAAGTCTGATAAAGCGCGGGCGCTGGCCAAAGCCTACCTGAACACCTACCCGCACGGTCCGCATGCGCCGCTGGCGCGCCGGCTGCTCGAAGCGGAGAAGGGTGTTGAATGAGCGCCTGGCGGCCTGGTTGCTGATGGCCGCGCTCTGGCTCGTGCCTGTCGCTGCTACGGCTGGGCCCGATCGCGTCGTGCTGGCGGTCAGCGAGGAGAGCCGCCCGGCCAAGCTCCTCGAGGCCGAGCTGTGGGCTTTGGGCTTCGAGGTGGTGCGCTCGAGCGCGGTCTTCGCGGAGGTGACGCCGGCGCAGCTCGACGAGATCGCGCAGAGTGAGCAAGCCGTCGCCGCCATCGCGCTGACGGGCGAAGGGAGCCGTGTCAGCGTCTGGATCGCCGACCGCGTCACGGGCAAGACCCTGCTGCGCACGCTGGATTTGAGCCAGCGCGACAGCGAGGAGCAGGCCGCCATCGTGGCGCGCAAGACGGTGGAGTTGTTGCGCGTGAGCTTGGTGGAGCTCTCGTTTCCTGCCGGGTCGGAGCCCGAAGTGGCGCCCGTTCAGGAGGTGGTCGAGCCCGGTCCTGCCGTTCTGGCCGTGGTCGAGGAGGAGACGCAGCGGCCGCCCGAGATTCCGGTGTGGCGGTTGGCCGTGTGGAGTGGGGTGGAGCTCGGCAGCCTCGAGCTCGGCCTGGTGCCCAGGATCGGGCTGGGACTGGTGAGGCGTCTCTTCGAGGGCTTCGATGTACTCGCGCTGGCCGTCTTTCCTTTCGTCGGCAGCGCCCATTGGTGGGGCAGCTGGAGCGGTGCGGTGGTGCAGGGCGAGGCGAGCGCCGAGCTTTGGACGGGCACAGCGGCGCTGGGCGTGGCGTGGCGAGTCTGGCAGAAGGGGGTGTGGAGCCTGCCCGTCGAGCTTCGTTTGGGCGTGGCGTGGACCCACTTCGTGGGGAGCGGCGCGCCGCCTCTTCAAGGCCATGACGGCACTCTGGTGGGACCGCTCATCGAGGCGCAGTTCGGCGCGCGGCGGCAGTTCGGCAAGGAGCTCGGCGTGCGCTTCGGCTTGAGCCTCGGGACCTTGGGGGTACCCCATCACGTGGCGATTGCCGGCGGCGACGGGGTGGAGTGGGGTAGCGTGCTCGGGCGTCTCGAGTTTGGGGTGGATTTCGGGTGGGACTGAGAAGTTATCGTGCTGGTCGGAGCTCGTTATTCGCGCATTTCAGTTCTGGTAAGGTGAGAATTCGGTCGACCACTCGGAAATTTTTTGACCCGTTTGCGAGTCGAGATGCAACACAGACATCGGAATCCCTTAACCCCAGCCGGAGGCACTTCGATGCGCACAATCCTTGTCATCGCAATCATGGGCATTTTGTTCGCGTTCGTTTCGGGATGTACGGAGGGCGAAGCCGTCATGCTCGAGAAGGACCTGCCCCCTCGCGCCAATACGGTCGACATCCTCTTCGTCGTTGATAACTCCAACAGCATGTGCGAGGAGCAGAAGCACCTGCAGGAGAGCTTCGACCAGTTCGTGCAGCTCCTCGCCCAAGGCGGCGCCGACTTCCGGCTCGCCGTGGTCGACACCGACATGACCAGTATCCCACTGCTGACCGCTGAGCAGGCTCATGTGGCAGGGAGGTTCAGGCAGAAGCCTGGAACTTACGTCGAGAACCTCGCCAGCTGCACCGAGGCCCTCCCTGACCTCAGCGCCTGCGCAGGCAAGACGCTGCCAAAGTTCCTGGAGTCAGCGGATTACGCCGGGCTCGACACTGCAGAGGGCCTCGCCGCGTTGCAGGCGGACTTCGGCTGTATGGCGCTGACGGGCATCGATGGGGACCCGGTCGAGATGGGTCTAGAGGCCATGCGCCAGGCGCTCAGCCGCCCCGACCAGCAGGACTTTTTGCGGCCAGGCTCGCGGCTCGCCGTGGTCTTCGTGACCGACGAGAACGACTGCTCGGACGGCACACAGGGCTCGGTCATCGGACAGGTTTACCCATACAAGGACAACGGCTGTGAGTGGAACCGTAACATCGAGGACAGCTGCCTGCTGCCCGATCCCAACCTCAGCCTCTCTTGGAATGGCCTCACCCAGACGGCGCGAGAGTGGTGCTTAGGAGGGGATCGGGAGGCGCTCAACGCGCTCGCCGCGGACCTGGCGATCAAGTGCGAGTTGGACCCAATGAGCTCGGGCGTCCTCTGCACCAACAAGCTCGTGGCGCGGCAGGAGTATTACGATTTCCTGGTGAACAAGGTCGCGCTGCTGAACGACTACGGCATTGACGCTGGGGGATTGGCGCGTGCCGCGGACGACATCATCATCGCGACGATCATCAACCGGGATGCGGCGGTCCGCTACAACAGCACTGAGATGCTCGACGGCAATTGGTGCGATGGCGCCTTGTCTTTCGCGACAGCGGGCACGCAGGGCTATCGCTACGAGCTGTTCGCGCAGATGTTCCCTGCGGCGAACCAAGCCGTCGCGCCCATCTGCGACAATCAAACGGGACAGGCCGTGAACTTCGCGCCGGCGTTGGGGAGCATCGCGCAGGTCATCGTCGGGACGTTTGCGCCGGTGTACTGAGGCCCTTTGCGCACTGCGGCTCGCCCGATTCCACGCCGCGTCTCGCCCGCCAGGAAACCGCAAAAACACGCCGAAACGCCGCCAAACACTTGCACTTCGGAGCACGGGTGTGCTAATTGCCCCCCTGCCCAAAGGGGCTTTTTCAAACACACACGTCTCCCGATCGTTCAGCCGGGTGCCCAACAGGGTTTTCTGAACGAGATGACGGCGGCGGCGGAAACAACCCGAAGGAGTTTTTCACATGCCAAGAATCGCAATGAGGAAGCTGCTCGAAGCTGGAGTTCACTTTGGTCACCAGACCAAGCGCTGGAACCCCCGCATGGCGCCGTACATCTACGGCTCGCGCAACGGCATCCACATCGTCAACCTCGGGGCCACCGTCGAGCTCTTCGACAAGGCCTACAACTTCGTGACCAACGTCGTCGCCAAGGGCGGGACCGTGCTCTTCGTGGGCACCAAACGCCAGGCGCAAGACGTCGTGGCCGAAGAAGCCCGTCGTTGCGGCCAGTACTTCATCACCCAGCGTTGGCTGGGGGGGACACTCACCAACTGGCGCACGATCAAGACCTCCATCGAGAAGCTCAAGACTCTCGACAAGATGGAGGCTGACGGCACCTACGCTCGCCTGAGCAAGAAGGAAGCCCGTCGCTTGGAGCGTCAGCGCGAGAAGCTCGAGCGCTCGCTGGGCGGCATCAAGACCCTCAACGGTCTGCCGGGCGCCATCTTCATCATCGACCCCAACAAGGAAGACATCGCCGTGCACGAGGCGAAGGTCTTGGGGATCCCGGTCGTGGCCGTCGCCGACACCAACTGCGACCCCGGTCCCATCGACTTCCTCATCCCGGGCAACGACGACGCCATCCGCGCCATCCGTCTCTTCGCCAGCAATATCGCCGACGCCTGCCTCGAAGGGCAGAAGCGACAGGGTTCCGAGCGCGCCCTCGAGGGTGGGACCGAGGACGCCACCTACACTGCTGCGGACTCCGAGCGCAGCACCGCCGAAGTACAGCGCCGCGGGATGCCCGCTCAGACCGAAGCCGAATAAGGGTCTCCCTATTCGCTTGAAATAGAACCGAGCCGCTGCGCTCATTAATGAGACTGCCGCCCATGGGCGGCAGTCTCTGCAGGATATCTAGGAGGAGAGAGATGGCTGAAATTTCCGCCGGACTGGTAAAAGACCTCCGGACCCGCACAGGGGCCGGCATGATGGACTGCAAGAAAGCCCTCGTCGAGAATGAAGGCGACATCGACAAGGCCATCGAATACCTGCAGATCAAGGGCCTCTCCAAGGCCGCCAAGCGCGCCGACCGCGAAGCCACCGAGGGCTTCATCGGCTCCTACATCCACCATGACGGCAAGACCGGCGTCATGGTCGAGATCAACTGTGAGACCGACTTCGTCGGCCGCAACGAAGACTTCCGCGCCTTCGCCAAGCACATCGCCATGCACATCGCCGCCGCCAAGCCCGACTTCGTGCAGCAATCCGAGGTCTCCGAGGACGTCGTCGCCCAACAGCGTCACATCTTCGAAGAGCAGGCCAAAGAGTCCGGCAAGCCCGCAGCCATCGCTGTCAAGATGGCCGAGGGCCGCATGGCCAAGTGGCTCAAGGAGATCTGCCTCCTCGACCAGCCCTTCGTCATGGACCCCAACAAGACCATCGAGCAAAAGCGCGTCGAGATCTCGTCGACCTGCGGCGAGAACGTCGTGATCAAGCGCTTTCAGCGCTTCGTGATTGGGCCGCAGGCCTAGTCCGAACGACTGAATGATTGGACGAGAAATAGGCAGAGCCTCTGGGCTCTGCCTATTTCTTTTTGCTGAGCCGGTGGCCGGATGCGTTTCTCCTTTGCCAACGACGAGGTCGTCAACTCGCTTCTGAGCGGTTGTGAATGCGTTTTGAATCGAATGGAGGAATGATCAATGGCCGAAAGTAACTACCAGACAGTGTTTCACTTCGAAGTGCTCGAGGATGGAGTCCTGGCCATGCGACCGGTCGGCCCACTCACCGTAGCGACGATGGAGATGGGCTTCGCTCAACTCGCGGAACGCCTGAGTAAGCTCAGCGGCCCTGTTCGCGTCTGTGTTCAGACCGGTCAGGCCCAAATCAAAGAGGCTGGCGCGGTCCGGTTTGCTGCGCGCTTCCTGACGACTCGCTCGGACATTGGCAAATGGGCCGTAGCCGACCTGAGCGGCCCCAAGGTCTTCCTCTTCTCCTCGGTGCTGATGCCGCTGGCCAAGACCTCCTTCCCGATGCGTGGGTTTCGGAGCTTGGACGAGGCCCTCGCCTGGCTCCGGGAGTGAGGTTCGAAGCACTCGCTCTGGGGCTTGCGCGCCTTGACTGCGATGCGAGCTCGGGACGGCTTTCGTCGGGTTGGCGTCAGGGAACCCCTACAGCTCGATGACGCTGACCATGACGTCGGCATCCGGCGGCACGCCGTCGGCCTTGTCGTGTGGGTCCTGGAACTTCAGCGCCGCAGCGTCGCTCCAGTCGGCCGAGAGCGGCGCCGCGACGTCGACGACCGCGCCTCCGCCTGCGTCGGCGCCGATTTCGGAGAGGACTCCAGGGATGGCCTTCACGACGGGCCCGTCCGAGAAATTTGCCACCGCACCGGTCCCCTCGAACCACTGGCCCCAGTAGTGGGCTGGGTTGCTGTTGGCGGTGTAGACCTGCATCCCGACGATGAGATGGGCGCCGTCGAGGGCGAACCCCTTGACGCGGTGCTCGGCGAGCTCGTTGGGGCCTTTGCCTCCGAAGTACTGCAGGCTGGACACCGGGCTGCCATCCTGGGGTGAGACGCCGACCACGACGCCGTCGCCCATCTTGTCCTCGAGCTCGGCCGTGCGTCCGCCGACGTAGACGATGCCCCCCATCACGGCGATGGCGTTGGCGTTGCGCTTGTCTCCTTCGCTCGCGCCGTAGGTCTTGGCCCAGCGCAGCGTGCCCTTGGGGTCGAAGGAGCCGAAGCCAAAGGTGGTGTGGGCGCCCCGCATGTCGAAGGAGACGTAGGAGTGCGGGCGTCGGTTGCCCAAGGTTGCACCTTGGGCTGGGGAATGTTCGGCCCCCGAGGGGCCGATGCCTCGGGCTATGCCCTCGGCGGCTTCGACATCGCTTGAAGTGTGGCCGTGGAACTCTGGGCTCTGGGGCTGTGCTTTGGTTCGGCGTTCGATGCCGGCTTGCCCAGGGTTGTCGAGGTCAACTCGACGACAGCCCCCAGTCCCTGGGCGTCGGCCCTAAAGGGGCCGCTCAGGAACAGCCCAACATGGAACGTTGGGTGATTCGCGCGCGACCGCCAGAAGCAACGCTATGTTCGCGCCTCGGCGATGAAGATCGACGAGATGTGTACAAACTCCAGAGCCCAGCGCGGAGCGCTGGGCCACGCATCCGAACGCCCGAAACCACGACGGGGAACTACAGCGTCTCGAGCGAGGGGTCTGCGGCGGGGGGCTCGAGGGCAGGGCCGGGGGTCGCTGCATCGCCATCCGCGGTCGGCGGGGTCACGTCTTCCTCGCTGGGTGGGCCGTCGACAGGTACGGGGAGCTCGGCGTCCGCCGGGCAACCGGTGGCGTCCCATTGAGGTGGATTGGCGGCATCGCCACCCAAATCGAAGAAGGTCACGGTGCGCCCTGCGTCCCAGCACTCGTGGTGGGTGATGCAGACGCCATCGCCCAAGGAGCCACCGCAGACGATGCCTGAGGTGCGGGCCTTGCCAGCCGTCGACCAGGCAGCGTTGAAGCGTCCGACCTCGTTCACGCCATCCAAAGTCTCGACGAGCACGTCGCTGGCGTCCTTGCTCACCATATCGGCGTCGATGATGAAACGGATGTGACCGCCCTTTCCGATGGCGTGTTTGTAGTTGTAGAGCGCCGAATAGGCTTGCGCTGCACCGACGGGCTGGAAGTCGCGCACGCCGACCACGATCTGCCGGAACGGTCCCGCCGCCCGATAGCCAACGGCCATCTTGCCGGTTGGGCCCTCGCCGAGCAGCGCAAAGGAGTTGTCGAAGTCATAGCCAACAACACCGTGGCCACGCTTCAGCTCGTTGTGTCTGGGCAAGACAGCGCCCCAGCCTCCCACCACGAGTTTGTAGTCGGCGGCCGCCGTCGAGCCCAAAGGACGACCTCGCAACGCGTAGAGGTAGCGCTTGGCGGCCCGGTCGCTGACGCACGAGGAGAGTTGCCACTCGTGCTCAGCGGTCTCGTGCGTCCAGATCTTGCAGTCGGTGCCGGCAACCTTGTCGGTCCGAGCTTGGTTGGCGTTGAGAATGGCCTCGATGAGCTGGCGAGTCTTCAGGCGAGCGGTGTTGACGCGGTCGGCGGTGGCTTGGAGGTGCTCATAGACGCGGGAGGGCTGCCCCTCGAGGCCCTGTTCGGCCGTCGCGTAGGTGTCGCCGGCCTGACCTCCGCCGGCTCCGCCGTCGACCGAGAGGGTCAACATCTCGTCGCTGGGTATGGCCTCTGCGAACTCGCTGTCACCGCTGTTCTCGGTGTCGTCGGGGCCGCCACAGGCCGCTAAGAAGCCAGCGGCGAACAAGATAGAGAGCAGCCAAACTTGTGAACTCTTCATAATCTCCTCCCTACAGAGATGGGTTGTGGGGGCACGGAGCGTAAGGCTCTGAGCCGCACCAGTCACTTCTGCAACCGTTGTGCCAGCGGCTCGGCTCGTCAGAAAGATCCATAAACTATTTATTTTACAGTGTTTTACTGGCAAGTGCCGGAGGCCTTTGTCGACGTGACGATGTCGTTTATGTCAAAATTGAGACAAATGTCAGAAGGCGTCGTCCGGGAACAAAATGCGCATTTGGGCGAAGTCAGAGGTGGGAGGGCAAGGAGGTCGATGCAGGCGATGCCAAGCATCGTCGAAGCAGACCGACGCTGCCATCACGCCTCTGGCGATGCTCAAATGGGCAGGTTGTTCCCTGACGACGCCTTAGCCCTGGAACTCCGCCAGCACCCCGATCGCGTAGTCGATGTCAGCCACGGTGTGGTCCGCGGAGACCTGGAAGCGCAGCTCCTCGTCGCCCTTGGGCACGACGGGGAAGTTCAGCCCGGTCACTAGGATGCCGTGCTCCTTCAGGTAGGCCGTGAGCTTGGCGGTCTTCTCGGTGTCGCGCACCATGAGCGGCACCACGGGGTGTGGCCCTGGGATGGTTTCGTAGCCGTGGTCCACGAGGCCTTTTTCGAAGCGCGCGGTCATGGCGCTGAGGTGCTTCAACAGGGCGACGCCCTTGGGGCTGTCCAACATCTCGAGGGCGGCCAGCGCGGCGGCGGCTTCTCCCTGAGTGATGGGGTTCGAGTAGATGTAGAACGGCGATTTTTCGCGCAGATACTCGATGATGCCGGCGCGCGCCACGACGTAGCCGCCGTTCACGCCCAACGCCTTGCCCAGCGTCGCCACCAGGATGTCGGCGCGGCCCTGGGTGACCTCTTCGGTGCCCCGTCCAGTCGCGCCGTAGGCGCCCGCGCCGTGTGAGTCGTCGACCACGGAGATGACGTTCTCTTCGAAGTGGGCGTCGAAGCGCTCGCAGATGGCGACCACCTTGGAGAGGTCGGTGAAGTCGCCGCGCATGCTGAAGACGCCGTCGGTCACGACGATGACGCGCTTGTACTTGCCGATGGCGGCTTCGAGCTGCTGCTCGAGGCCAGCGTAGTCGAGGTGCTTGTAGACCCCCTTCTCGGCCGGGCGAGCCAGGCGCAGCGCGTTGATGATGCAGTTGTGGTTCAGCGCGTCGCTGATGACCAGGGTTTCGCTGGTGATCAACGGCACCAACGTGCCGCAGATGGTGGCGTAAGCCGAGCTGAAGATCATGCCGGCCTCGCGGCCGTGGAACCGCGCCAGCTTTGCCTCGAGCGCCACATGCTGTTTGTAGGTGCCGCTGATGAAGCGGACGGCACCAGGTCCCGTGCCGAAGGCGCGCACGGTCTCCTCTTCGGCGGCGATGATCTCGGGTCGCAAGGGCATTCCCAAGTAGCCGTTGGAGTTCATGCGCAGAAAGGGCTTCTGGCCGTATCCGTCGAGGAGGTAGCGGGGGCCTTTGTCTCCGCTGGCCGGCACGACGCCGACGACGACGGCCTCGGCTCCTTTCAGGGTGCCTTGGGCGCGCTGCCCGGCGAGCTCGGCTTGCAATGTGGCTTCGAGACGGTTCACGGACATCGATTCTCCTCCCGGCCCAGAGGGGCCACTTGGGTCGTCACTGACTATAATAATTCGCTCGGTGGCCAGCCGCGCGGACCTCTGGTCCGCGCTGGCCGGCCAGCAGAGAGTTCAAGCATCGTCGACGTTGAGCTTCGCGGTCAGCTTCTCGAGCATGTCCCGGGTCATGCTCGCCAGGTTGTACTCTGGCTTCCAGCCCCACTCTTCACGAGCTGCAGTGTCGTCCAGCGAGTTCGGCCACGAGTCGGCGATCGCCTGGCGGACTGGGTCCACGTCGTACTCCATCTCGAAGTCGGGGAGGTACTCCCGGATCGAGGCCGCCATCAGCTCGGGCGTGACGCTCATGGCGGTGACGTTGAAGGAGTTGCGGTGCTTGAAGTGAGCCGAGTCGGCGATCATCAGGTCGGCGATCGCGCGGGTCGCGTCGGGCATGTACATCATGTCGAGCTTGGTACCGCCGCGCAGGAAGCAGGTGTACTTCTCGTGGCGGACCGCTGCGTAGTAGATCTCCACGGCGTAGTCGGTGGTTCCGCCACCCGGTGGGGCGATGTACGAGATGAGGCCAGGGAAGCGCAGACCGCGACAGTCGACCCCAAAGCGTTTGTAGTAGTAGTCGCCGAGCAGCTCGCCCGCGACCTTAGTGACGCCGTACATGGAGGTCGGACGCTGGATGGTGTCCTGGGGCGTGAAGTCGGGGGGCGTGGTGGGTCCGAAGGCGCCGATGGAGCTGGGCACAAAGAGCGCACAGCCATACTCACGAGCCACCTCGAGCACTGCGTAGAGCCCGCCCATGTTGATGTCCCAGGCGACCTGGGGCTTATCCTCGGCGACCGCAGAGAGGACTGCGGCGAGGTGGTAGATTGTGCCGATGTCGAAACGTCGGACGGTGTCTTGGATGTGACGGATGTCGGTCACATCGACGAAGGCTGACGGGCCTTCTTCGTTGGACAACTCAGACTTCTGGAGCATCCTGATGTCGGAGGCGACGACGGCGTCGGCACCAAAGCGCGCGCGCAGCGCGGGGACGAGCTCAGAACCGATCTGTCCGAGCGCGCCGGTCACTAGCATTCTCTTCATTTTCGACACGTCTTGGGGTGGCTGAATGTCGACGTGGGCGGCCGCCGCCCAACTTTGATGCGGCAGGCAGGTCCGGTCGCGCGCTGGGTTAGTGCTGGGGTCCTTGTCCGGTCGGCCATCCCCCTCTTTTGGATGGCTCGGCGAGGCACACCCTGCCACGGCTTAGATGCGGCTACAAGCCCGAAGTGTGTGCGCGGTCAAAACGACGCATGTTGGGGTGTGACGTGGCACAGCGGCGAGCAGCAGGGACGGTCCAGAGCCCGACGCCGCGTGCTCCCCGGCAAGAAACAGGGCCTGGCCAGAGTGATCCAACTCGGGTTGACCGCAGTATCGGGATGAGCCAGATCTGCCTGGCTTCCCACTCAGCTCCGCGAGTCGCCCGGAGCGCCCTCGAACCTTGGTGCCAACATGACCCAGTACAATCCCGCCGAGCTGCTTCAATTCGCGGTCTCTATCGAGAAGAACGGCGAGCGTTTCTATCGCAAAGCCAAGGAGCTGACCGAGGACGAAGAGGTTCGCAAGCTCTTCCACTGGCTGGCCCTCGAAGAGGTCAAGCACGACCGGGTCTTCTCCAAGGTGCTCGAGCGCACGGAGACCTTCGAGTCCATGGAGCAGTTCCCGGCGGAGTACTTCGAGTACCTGCGGGCCTTCGTGGAGAATGTGGTGTTCACGCCCGAGCGCATGGACGAGATCGCCGCCAAGATCCGGGACAGCCGCACGGCTATCGAGTTTGCGATGCAGCGCGAGAAGGACACCATCCTCTTCTACTTCGAGCTGCGCGAGCACGTGGTCGAGGAAGACCGCTACATGGTCGAGCAGATCATTCGCGAGGAGCGCGTGCACTACTCGTCGCTCGCGCGCCTACTCGAGCAGCTCGAGGATTGACGGCCTCCTGGGCGACCTGACAGCCCTGCACTGCGCACTGAGCCCTGTGATGCGTCACGGCGTAGCAGAGCGGGACCGCTTTTCGCGCCGCGGGCCATTGACGGGCCATCGTCGGATCGCTCACTGTGAAGCTCCTTCCCAATCGGCGTCCAGCGGAACATCGTTCGTCGCAAACCAGTTAGGGAGAGCGAGGATTTTCGCACCGCACCTTCCCAAAACAAAGCGAAAATCGGTCATGTGCAAGGGGGAATCCAAATGATTTGCGGGCGCCAAACGTGTGGCGCAGACTGGTCCTGAGGCGCGCCGCCAGGACAGATATCGCCCAAAAGGAGCAAGCAATGTCCGAAGAAACCAAGAAACCGATCTCTGGATTGATCAAGAAGCTGCCCGTGGTCAGGGATTACATGATCCCTCGCTCACAGCTGCATGTCGTCAGTCCTGAACTGCCCATCATGAGCGCCTTGGACATCCTCCTCGGGCGACGAGTGTCGGGCTCGCCTGTCGTGGATCCCATCACCGACGAGCTGGTTGGGATTCTCTCCGAGAAAGACTGCCTCAAGCTGGTGGCCACCGGACAAGACCACGACCTCCCCACGGGCTTCGTCCGGGACTACATGACGGTGAACGTCTTCACCATCCCGCCGAAGATGGACATCTATTACGCGGCCGGACTCTTCATGAAGCACGACTACCGCCGCTTCCCGGTGGTCGAGGACAAGCGGCTCTTGGGGCAAGTGAGCCGGCGCGACATCATGCGGGCCTGCCGGCAACATCTCGACTAGCTCTCGCCGGATCGCAGGTCGGTCTGCTGGCTCGTTCCGAGCCAGCTCGCGAACGCCAATTGACAGAAGTCTGGCGCTGAGTGAAGTTGCATCCCGCAGGCGCCAATCGCAGGCGCGATCGCTTGGACGAGTTCTCGATCGGCGGCCAGCTGTGCGGATTTTCCTGTCAAACGGCTACCGCGGACCTGTGGTCTAGACCGAATCGGAGAAGGTTCGATGTCGTTAGTCAACACAGTGCGAGAGGCGGGGATCATCGGCGCGGGCGGTGCGGGCTTTCCCGCCCACGTGAAGGTCGATTGTGCGGTCGAGATGGTCATCGCCAACGGCGCTGAGTGTGAGCCCCTGCTCAACACCGACCAGCGGGTCATGGAGCACTTCGCCGACGAGGTCGTCGACGGTCTGCTCAAGGTCCAAGAGGCGGTCGGAGCCAAGCGCGCCATCATCGGCCTCAAGGCCCACTACCACGAGGCCATCGCGGCCTTGCGCAAAGCCATCGGCGAGCGCGAGGTCGAGCTCGCCCTGCTCAAGAATTTCTATCCGTCGGGTGATGAGCAGATCTTGGTCACCGAGATCACCGGTCGTGTGGTGCCCGAGGGCGGGATCCCGCTGCAAGTGGGCATCGTCGTTTGCAACGTCGCCACCTTGATGAACATGTCCCGCGCCGTGCGCGGTCAGGTGGTGACGACCAAAGAGGTGACGCTGGTCGGCGAGATCGACCAGCCGCAAGTGACGATCTGCCCGGTCGGGACGCCCATTCGGCACCTCTTGCAGCTGGCTGGCCCGAAGCTCCCCGACGAGGAGCTCGTGGTCATCGATGGCGGCCCGATGATGGGCAACATCGTCTCCCTCGACGGTTACGTGAAGAAGACCACCAGCGGGCTGATCTTCCTGTCAAAACACCACGAGCTGGTGCGTTGGAAGCAGATCCCCATGGAGTGGATGCTCCGCCGCTCGGCCGCCGCTTGCTGCCAGTGTCGCGATTGCACCGAGGTCTGTTCGCGCCACCTGCAAGGGCATCGCATCCAGCCCCACATGATCATGCGCGGCCTGGCCTATCCCGAGCGGGTTCACGACCAGGCCATGTTCTCGGCCTTTCTCTGCAGCCAATGCGGGCTTTGTGAGTTCGCCTGTCCGCTCAACCTCTCGCCGAAGATGGCCTACGCCGAGGTCCTCAAGACCATGCGGGCCAAGGGTGTGCAGAACCCTCTGAAAAACGCTCCAACGGAGCCGCACGAGTTCAACGCCACCCGCAAGATCGACAAACGGCGGCTGACTCGCCGCTACGATTTGGAGCAGTACGACTCGCACAGTCTGCCGCTGCGTCGGCTGTCCGCTCCGCCGCCCATGGTCGGAATCGTCCTCAATCAAGCGATCGGGACGCCGTCGGTGACGCTGGTGGGTGTCGGCGACCTGGTCACCAAAGGTCAGCTCATCGCACGCATCGCGGATGGGAAGTTGGGCGCCAATCATCACGCCTCGGTCGCCGGTCGCGTCGTCCGAGTCGACTCGAACCTGATCCTCATCGCCGAACAGAATGCCGGCTGAGCTTCACCGCGGCGGCGTCCTACGGGTCGCAACCCGCGAGAAGCCAGGCGACCCCTACACAGTAGAGAGTGGGCAATGAAGTTCCCCGCCATTGGCCTGATTGAGCTCAACAGCATCGCGCGTGGCATCCTGATTCACGACCTGATGGCCAAGCGGGCCGATATCAAGGTCCTGCAGTCCAACACGATCTGTCCCGGCAAGTACTTCGTGCTCATCGCCGGCGGGGTCGGCGAGGTCGAGGAGAGCATGAAGATCGGGCTGCACTACGGCCAGACCGCAGTCGTCGACTCGCTCTTCATCCAGAACATCAGCGAGGCCATCTTCCCAGCTATGGTTGGGGCCACGAGCAACGTCGACATCGACTCGGTCGCCATCGTCGAGACGTTCTCCGTCGCGGCCGCCGTCACCCTCGCCGATATGGCGCTCAAGCGTGCCCAAGTGCACCTCCTCGACCTGCGGCTGGCGCAGGGGATTGGCGGCAAGGCGTACTTCATCCTCACTGGGCCGCTCTACGAGATCGAAGAGGCGAAACGCCACGTCGTCGAAGAGGCCGAGCCGGGCATGCTCTGCAACGCCGAGGTCATCCCTGCGCCGCACCAGGACTTGGTCGTCGCCATCGGCGGCCGGATCCTCTGATTCCGCGCCGCCTGCGTGAGCCGAGAGCTTTGAGTCCTATGGCCAAGTGAGGCGAGTGGAGAACGACTTCTCGCCGATGTCGAAGTACTCCTGCGTTCCTTTGACCCCAAAGAGGTCGAAGATCGTGTCGTAGAACGCAGGCTGGAAGTACAGGAAGGCCTTCGGATAGGTGTCGCTGCAGTGGACGACGAGCGAGCGCCGGCCGACCTCCTCGAGGTCGTTGACGCCGAAGTTCTGGAAGAAGCTGCTGGAGGTGTAGGACTGCTTGAAGAAGATGCCGACGTCGTTCTCCGCCGCCAAGATCAGGGTCTGGAGCGTGGTGATGTCCTTGAGCTTCTGGCCGTAGCCGAAGATGGTCGTGTGGATGGCCTCTTTGAGCGGCCGACCCGGATGGAGCAGGGTCGAGACCCTAGCCAGCTGCAGCACGAAGACATCGACGGGCACCCAGGAGAAGAGGCCATGGCGTTTGAACTCTTTGGAGAAGCTGTGAAACTTCTCCAACGCTTCGTGGCCGGCGGCGTCGACGGTCGAAAACAGGGGTTGAGCGAACGCTCCGCGGATGCCGTGCTGGTCCTGCGTGTTGCGCAGGGCGTCGATCAGCGGCCACTGATCTTCTCGAGAGAGCTCCAATTGATCTACGTATTTTCTGATATCATCGGTACGCACCGCGCCCCCCTTGAGCCGAGCTCAGGCTGAAACGATTAGGCTTGAAAAGAGGGCGCAGTATCTCCGAAGAGACCCGCGTTGTGAATCCTTCGTGCATCCGGCAAGATGTTGCCGCTGAGACGCCACCAACCGAGCGACGCAATGGCCGAATTCGAACCAAATGACGTGTTCTTACGACCCGGTGAGCTGCTCTCCACAGGGACGTTCAGGGTCGATAAGCCCATGACGGCGGGTGGCTTTGCCATCATCTACGAGGGCACTCGTCTCGCCGATGGCGCTCCAGTCGCGATCAAGACCCTGCGCTCGAACGCCCGCATGTTCGACCCCGTCGCCTACCAACGTTTCGAACGCGAGGCGGCGGTCATCGAGCATCTCGACCACCCGAACATTGTTCGCACCCTAGGCTTCGGAAAGACCGCGGCGGGCGCGCTCTACATGGTTCTCGAGCGCCTCGATGGCTACACGCTCCTCGACATCATGTTCAAGGAGCCCCTCGACGAGGAGTTCGTCCGGGAGATCCTTGGTCAGACCCTGAACGCCCTCGTCTACGCGCACGACCAACACATCATCCATCGCGACATCAAGCCGGCGAACCTCATCATCTGCCGCGCAAACGAGTACCCCCCCTATGAGGAGGGGACCCTGAAGCTGTTGGACTTCGGCTTCGCCAAGGTGCTGCGGGAGATTGAAGGCGACTCGAACGCCCCCCTGACTTTGGTCGGGCAGGCGGTGGGAACGCCCGGCTATATGGCTCCCGAGACCCTGAAAATGGGCGAGGTGACTCCAGCTGCCGACCTCTACTCGCTGGGCACCATCGCCTACGAGCTCCTCACAGCGCAGCGAGCCTTCGAGGGAGAAGGCATCAAGCGGGCCATCAACCAGGCGGAAGGGCGGCGCACTCCCGTCCCAGAGAGGCTCTCCGAGAGCAAGCTCATGCCCATCGTCGACCGCATGATGGAGCGCAAGGTGAAGAACCGCTTCGCGAACGCCAGGGAGGTCTTGGCGGCGCTCGAAGGTTCGACCCCCAAGATCAAGCGCAAGTGGTATCGATTCGGCTTCTAGCTCGTGCCCGTCCGGAAAACCCCCATCTGCGGCGTCGCCTTCCTCCCTCGCTCCTCGGCGTACCGGTGCGTGGCCTGCGTCGTTCGGTCGTCGGCTCCTTGCACCCTGGGCATTTTCGAACTGGCACTCAAAAGATGTCCTATGGGAAGGGCTGCGTGTTTTTTCTGAGATCGGTGGGAAATGCGAACGAACTCTGAATTTCAAGATGGGCACTAGCTCAGTCGCTGGGCGCTGCGTCCTTGAGGCGCTTGCCGTCCGTGTCCACCAAGATGATGAATTCCACACGCCGATTCTTTGAACGTCCCACGGAGTTCGCGTTGCTCTCAATGGGTTGGCTCTCGCCAAAGCCCTTCCATGACAGGCGCCGCTCCAGGTCGTCGCTGCCCTGCCCGTTGTTGATGAGATAGGTGCGGACTGCTTGAGCCCGCTCTTCGGAGAGCTTGAGGTTGAGCACCTTGGTGCCCGTCGAGTCGGTGTGTCCCTCGATGAGGAGCTCCACCTTTGGGTTGTTCTGCAGGATGACGACGATCTCGTCGAGCAGATCGTAGCTCGAGGGGAGGATCACCGCGCTGTGGTAGTGGAAGTGGATTTGCTGGTTGATCTCGATCTTCTCAGCGGTCATCACCGCGACCGGCGGGTCATCATCTGGGCAACCGTCGGTGTCATCGACCTCGTTGAGGTTCTCGGGGTTGTCGGGACATTGGTCGTCGACATCCGCGATGAGGTCGCCGTCGTTGTCCTCGTCAGGGCAACCGTCGTCGTCCATGTAGCCATCTAGGTCTTCGTGGGTGAGCGGGCACTGGTCGGCAGCGTCGAGCACGGTGTCGCCGTCGTTGTCGGGGTCGGGGCAGCCGTCGCCATCCGCGAATTTGTCCTCATCCTCGGGCTCCAGCGGGCACTGGTCCTCGCGGTTGATGATGGAGTCGAAGTCGTGGTCGAGATAAGGGCAGTCAGCAGGGGCCACCAACGAGTATTCATTGGGCTCGAGGTCACAGGGATCGGGGGGGGGCTTGGTCCAAGAGAACTCGGCCCCGACAAAGGCTCGGTAGTCGGGCGAAGCCACCCCGGCGAGCACGCCGAGGCCGCCACCAGCGCCGACGCTGACGTATTCGTTGAAGGCATACTGCACGCCCGCCACCAGCTCGCCGCGGGTCTCCGCTGCGTTGGTGAAGGGAGCGCTCAAGGCGGCCGAACCGACGAACTCGACACCAAAGTCGATGCCCTCTTCGATGGGGGTCTGCACCCCGAGAGCCCAAGTGAGCTTGTGGCTGTCGGTCACGTTGGCCAAGGGGGTCTCGGGCTGGAAGAGCAGGCCGAGGTCGAGGACCACGACCGCAGGATAGAAGACCCTCGAGAGGGTCACCGTCGGCTGGATGCTGAACCCTTCGACGCCCAGATAACTCTGGCTGCTGGTCGTGGGGAAGCCGATGGGCGCCCCGACGGCCAAACCGATGACCGAGGTGTCTCGATCGAGGAGCTGAAAGCGGTTGTGGAGGAGCAAGTTCCCGGTCCCGAAGCTCTCCACCGCGCCCAGCTTGGCGCCGGGAAGCATGGCATCCTGGTTGGCGATGATGGGCAGGAGCAGACCGACTTCGAACAGATCGAAGAAGCCGGCGGCGAACATGACGTCGAATTGCGTTCGTTGCCCGACCAAGTCCCTCTCGGGCGTGTCCGGGTTGTCAGGGTTCACCACGATGGGGTTGGCCAGGAACTGTGCGACGAGCGCTGTGCGCAGCTGGAAATGGTCCAACACCGAGGTGTCGCCCATCGAGAGGATCGACGAACGCGAGATGTCGAGGTGGTAGGGGTTGGCGTCGACGCCGCTGTGTCGGGCGTCGGGGTGCTCACCCGCCGCGGCGACCCCGCCTAAAAGCAAGGAGATGATGAGCCCTGAGAAGAGTTGAGCGAGGTGGCCTCGCCACAGCGTCAGAGAGCACGGATTTGGCCGGTTCATATCTGGTTCCTTGTTTCCCGGTGCTGCGCAACGGTTCGTCGCTGGCCAAGAGCCATGCGATCAAGAGTCTAACAGACCGGGCGAGGTGTGCATTCACCGATCTTCGCCGAGTGGGTCGAGAGCGGGTGGAGGTCCCTGCGATCGCGAAGTTCGGGCGGCGAATCGGCAGGAAACCAAGGGTCGTGGTTGAGAACGACTGCCGATTGTGGCACGATGCCGCCCCTTTGGCACTGAAAGTCGAGGGAAACCCCTCGCCACAGCAGGGTCAAGGCTAGTTAGAGTCCATCTTGAAATTCAGAGTTCGGTCGCATTTCCACCGATCTCAGCGAAACACGCAATCCTTCCCAAAGGACATCTTTTGAGTGCCCGTTCGGAAATGCCCCAGGTGCACGGAGCCGACGACCGAACGACGCAGGCGTACACCGGTACGCCGAGGAGCGAGGGAGGAAGGCGACGCCGCAGATGGGGTATTTCCGGACGGGCACTAGTTAGTTCGTTTGTAGGGGCTACATGTCCGTCAGAGAGCTGATCGTTCTAGGCACGTCGAGCCAGGTTCCGACGCGCTATCGGAACCACAATGGGTACCTCCTGCGCTGGGACGAGGAGGGCATCCTCTTCGATCCAGGCGAAGGCACGCAGCGCCAGATGACCCTCGCGGAGGTGTCCGCGACCAGCATCAACAAGGTCTGCATCACCCACTTCCACGGTGACCACTGTTTGGGCTTCGCCGGCATCGCCCAACGCTTCTCCCTCGACCGCACGCCACACACCGTCGACGTCTACTTCCCCGCCTCGGGAGTGGCGTACTACGAGCGCCTCAAGAAGGCCTCGATCTATCGGGTGATGGCGACCATGGAGGCGCACCCCATCGAGGTTGAGGGCGTCATCCATCACGGCAAGAACTTCGACCTGCTCGCTCGCCCCCTGCAACACGGCGTGGACACTTGGGGGTATCGTCTGCAGGAGCACGACGATCGCACCATGTTGCCCGAGAAGCTCGCCGCCGCCGGGGTCGTAGGGCCCGCCATTGGACGTCTGAAGCGCGAAGGCGTGGTGCCGGTCGGGGAGCGCACCGTGCACCTCGACGACGTGAGCATCCACAAGCGCGGCCAGTCAGTGGCGTTCGTCATGGACACACGGCTCTGCCCAGGCGCCTTCGAGCTCGCAGAGGGAGTCGACCTGCTGATCTGTGAGTCGACCTACCTCTCGTCGGAGTCCAAGGACGCTTATGACCATGGCCACCTCACGGCCAAACAAGCCGCCCATATCGCCAAGGAGGCCGGCGCCAAGATGCTGGTCCTGACGCACTTCTCGCAGCGCTATCCCAGCACTGCGCCGTTTGTCGCTGAGGCCAAGACCATCTTCCCCGAGGTCGTGGCCGCCAGGGACCTGCAGCGCATCCCCGTGCCCAAAAGAAGCGCTGCGTAGGGGCGCAGCGTGCTGCGCCCAAGAACCGTGTCCCAGTATTCGTAGGGGCGCAGCGTGCTGCGCCCAAGAACCGTGTCCCAGTATTCGTAGGGGCGCAGCGTGCTGCGCCCAAGACTGCAGACGGTGAGGGCGAGCCCGCGTTGGAATGGACGTTGCTTTGGTGCTCCTAACCTCTTGACAGAGCCGACGTGAGCCGACGCTGTTCAATCCCGCTAACTCTATGTCTTCACACGCCGAATCGACCGAGGAGCTGCTCATGAACAAGCAGAAACGCACAGCCCCTGTGAACAAAGCCTTCATCGCCGCTCGCTCGACACTCACACTCCTGCTGGCCTTCGGGGTCACGGTGTACGGGATCCTGAGCATCGCGTGCGGCGGCATGAACCCGCCGCCAAATGAGCCGCCGGTCGGACAGGATGAGAGCCCCGTCGACGAAGTGCCCATCGAGGAGCTGCCGACGGCGCAACCCGTCGAGGCCACCCAGCCTGTCACCGGCGACGAGACGGCCATTGGCGCGGAGGACGTTCGCTTCGCGGTCGACGAGGTCGGACTCGAGATGGCCATCCCCATGGCGCGACATGCTCGCATTGTTGGACAACGCGCCGTCCAGACCTCCAAGGTCGTGTCGGGCGATTGGTTCCTCGAGAACTTCGAGTACGTAGGCGCCGACCTGCAGATCGTGGCCAACGAGCTGCTCAGTCAGGACGTCGTCATCGCCATGAAGCACCGCAACCATGACGCCGAGATCCTGGTCTGGGGCACACCCGAGGACGAGGTCGAGGCCGAGCGCTTCGTCGACCTCATCGCCGACGACTGGATCGCCAAAATCGTGGCCAGCGACAGCTTGAAGGCCGCCCAGTTCGCCGCGGCCGACGCCTCCGCCAGCCGCGCCGACCTGGAGTCCCTGTCCTTCGAGGTCGTGGAGCTCGCCGGTCGCAAAGCCCTGCAGGTCGACTTTCAACGCGTCCATCCGACCTCTCGCGCGCGCCAACGCGGCCGACTCCTGCTGCTGCGCCAGAACACCACCGCCAGCTCCGTGATGCTGGGCTTCGCGCTGCTCTCTCGGCGCGACGATTACCCCACCGATGAGCCAGAGCTGACCGCGGTCGCCGCCCGCAGCGTCCTCCAAGGAGAGGCCGTAGAGCTGCGTCTGGGCCCGACGCGCAAGCTCGGACCCGCTGGCGACGAGTACGGCATCGACTGGAAACCTCTCCCCGAAGGCAAAGTGCTCTCCAGCCCGAAGACCACCATAGAGAACACCGAGGGTGACAAAGTCGACAGAGTTGAAGAGAATGCTGGCGACGACGTCTCTGACGACGAGCTCCCGACGGTTCCCGCGGGGGCGTTCGACGACGCGCCGGAGGAGACGCCGGCCGAACCTTAATGGGGATCGTAAGCGACGTCCTTTGGTGCCGTTGTTCCACCGTCGCCCGAGGGCAACGACCCACTGAGCGGCCTTCACCGCCGACCTTATTGTTCTGCTGACGCCAGGGCGCCGCATTCGCCGCTGACAGCCGAGAGAAAACCATGCAGAGAACACCGCTCCTCCCCATCCTTCTCTTCTGCGCGTTCGCGCTCGTGCTGCCGGCCTGCGGCGCAAACCTGCAAGACTCCGCTGGGGACGGCTCGAACTTCGACCAGAACGACTTCCAAAA
>Ga0210044_10004116_pt1 | contig 20452 bp, 22 predicted proteins | sample CryGey13umfilter_2_FD_183959 | JGI IMG/M metagenome (GOLD analysis project Ga0210044, IMG submission 183959) | Groundwater microbial communities from aquifer in Utah, USA - Crystal Geyser 4/9/14 3 um filter (SPAdes) (version 2) | ecosystem: Environmental > Aquatic > Deep subsurface >... | reverse complement strand
CAGTGTAAAGATCTTCTGTATTCTCTCTAACAATTATCATGTCTATATCATCTCGTAATGCAGGCATGTGTGGATATGATTTTGCAGGCCTAAGGTTAGCATAAAGATCAAACATACGTCTTAACACAACAATCACGTCAGCTGCGCTCTCACCAACTGGTGCCTTTAGACACACATCAGATTTTTTTATAATTTGAATTGTTTCGTCAGGTAAAGCTTTTCCTGTTTCTTCAAGGGCTTTATCGCCAGCAGATAATTTTGTAATTTCAAACTTTAAATCAAACTTATCATTAATTGTTTCCAATACTGAAATTGCAGATTCAGATAATTCAGGACCAATTCCATCACCAGTGATTAAGGAGATTTTGTACATAATAGAACATTATTTCAAGACAATTTTAGGATTTATCTTATCTGTTTTTCTTGTAGCATCTTTTTGAGCATTATTCTATTAATCGCATCAATTACTGCTTTAACAGATGTTGTTACAATGTCCTCACCGACTGATTTTGCAGAAATCTTGTTTCCTAATGCATCCTCAACTTTTACTGTGACCTCACATAATGCACTAGAACCACCAGAAATTGATGCCAATCCATAGTCTTTAATTTTAATTTCAGAAATCTTTCCAGTAATTTTTTGTATGGCATTTAGTGCTGCATCTACTGGACCAACTCCATAATCAGTTCCAATATGGTCTTCACCATCAATGTTTAATTTTACAAATGCATAAGGCATTGTTCCAATTCCAGTTGAAACTGAGAATCCAGTTAGCTGCACAATTTTTTTGAGTTCTTTTTCTCCCAAGACATCACTTGCAAGTGATAATAATTCAACATCTGTGATTTGTTTTCCAGCATCACCTAATGTTTTGACTTTGTTTAAGATTTGTTTTGATTGCTCTTCTGTTGGTTTTATTCCATATTCTGCAAGCATTGCATTCATTCCATGAACTCCCGCATGTTTTCCAACTTGGAGCCATCTCTTTCTTCCAACTAATTCAGGACTAATTGGCTCGTATGTGAGAGGATTGCTCAATACACCATGTGTGTGAATGCCTGATTCATGGCCAAATGCATTGGTTCCAACTATTGCCTTGTTTGGTTGAACTATGATTCCTACAGTCTTTGAGATAAATCTGGAGGTTTCATAAAGTAATTCGGATTTAATGCCAGTTTCATATTTTTGATCAGATGGGAGACACTTTAAGGCCATAACAAATTCTTCTAATGCGGCATTGCCGGCTCGTTCACCAATTCCATTAATTGTAACATGTGCACACTTAGCACCTGCCCTTATTCCAGATAATGCATTGGCTACTGCCAACCCAAAGTCATTATGACAATGAACACTGATTGGAAGTTTTGTAACTTCAATAGCATCTCTAGTAATTTCTGCAATGTATTCAGGAGTAGAATAGCCAACAGTATCAGGAATGTCAATTCTATCAGCACCTGCTTTTGCAACTTCACTAAAGACATGTTTGAGAAAAGTACGATCTGTTCTTGTTGCATCTTCAGCTGAGAATTCTACTTGTAATCCACGAGATTTACCGTATTGTACTGCATCAATTGCTTTTTCAAGTGCTTGTTCGCGAGTCATTTTGAGTTTATACTCTAAGTGTATATCAGAAGTTGCGATGAATGTGTGGATATAGTTTAATCCAGCATCAACTGCAGCATCAATATCTTTTTGGCTAGTTCTAGCTAAACCACAAATTTCAGCAGATAGACCTTCACTTGCAATCATTTTAACAGCTTTGAATTCGCCTTCAGAAATTACTGGAAAGCCAGCTTCAATTGCATCAACACCGAGAATGTCAAGTTTTTTTGCAATGGCAAGTTTTTGATCTGGAGATAATGAAATGCCAGGAGTTTGTTCACCATCACGTAATGTGGTATCAAAAATTCTAATTCTCATGCCCCACTCCTTTGTAAAGCAGCAACTCCGGTTCTTGCAACATCAATGATTCCAAATGGTTTTACCAATTCCTCAAATGCTCTAATTTGATCAGGTGTAGCAGTTAATTCCACCATCATTGAGTCTTTTCGGACATCATGTATTTTGCCACCATATGCATTTGCTAATTTGTTTACTTCCATACTATCATTAGCATTGCCAAGTTTTATCTTAAAAATACTTAGTTCGCGATATACTGTTTTGTGCTCATCTAAGTGCTTTACTTCTAACGTATCAATCATTTTATCAAGTTGCTTTACAATTTGTTCAACTTGCTTTTCATCACCATATGTGGTAATAGTCATTCTAGAATATTCTGGATTATCAGTAACACCTACAGAAATGCTATCAATATTGAAATTTCTGGATCTGAAAAGATGTGTAACCTTAAACAAGATTCCTGGTTTATTTTCAACTAATAAAGTAAGAATTGCCCACATGATAATCACTAAGAGGGTAAAATCATATCCGCGAGAGAAGTTCCTGGGGCTACAAACGGCAATACATCTTCTTCAGGATCAATTGGGATATCAATTACAGTTGCAACGTCACTTTTCAATGCTGTTTTAATTGCTTTATCTAATTCATCCATTGATTGTGCACGTATTCCTTGAGCTCCATACGATTCTGCTAGTTTTACATAATCAGGGCATTTTCCTTGATCAACTCCTATCATCCTTCTATCATAAAAAGTTCTTTGCCATTGTGCAACCATTCCTAATGTAAAATTATTTAATAGAAATACAATAACGGGAATATCTTCCAACACTGCAGTTGCAAGTGAGTTTTCAGTCATGCTAAAACTACCATCTCCTGCAATATCCACCACAGGAACATCAGGTCTTGCAACTTTAGCACCGATTGCAGCAGGGAATCCCCACCCCATAGTTCCAAGTCCAGTAGAGCTAAAGAAAGTACCAGGTTGAATTATATCATAGAAAAGAGATGCCCACATTTGATGTTGACCTACTTCTGTAGTTATAATAGAATCATGAGGTAAAACTTCTCTGAGTTTTCTCAATATTTTTGCAGCACCCATTTCACCAGGATGTAATTTCAAATGTTCTTTCCAGTACGCTTTGGTTTCTTTCACGTGTTTAATCCATGTATTCTCTTCATTTCTTTTGACTGCTTTTTGCATAAGCATTTTCACCATAATTCTAAGTGATGCACGTACGTCACCTACTACTGCAACAGATGTTGTTTGGTTTTTACCAATTTCAGCTGGGTCCACATCCATATGAATAATTTTTAACCTCTTCTCAAAGGCTTCAAATGTTCCAACAGATCTATCAGAGAATCGGGTTCCTATTGCCAAAACACAATCAGCTTCAGTCATCATTTTATTTGCCTCTGCATGACCATGCATTCCAATTGGTCCTAATGATAGTGGATGATTTTCAGGGAATGCACCTTTTCCTTTGAAAGTAGTAACTACTGGAATCATAAGTAATTCAGCTATTGATTGAAGTTCTGCAAATGCTGATGAGATAATGGTACCACCACCAGCTAGAATGATTGGTCTTTCTGCACTAAGTAACATCTCAATTGCTCTTTCAACATGCATGATATCAGGATCAGTCCATGGATGATAACCACGAATTTTGAATTCGTCAGGAAAAATCATAGATGCTTCTTTCTGCTGGACATCTTTTGGAACATCAATAAGAACAGGTCCAGGTCTACCAGTTTCTGCAATGTAGAATCCTTTTCTAACTACTTCAGGAATTTCGCTGGGGCTTCTAGGTTGAAATGCATATTTGACAACGGGGTTTGCCATACCAATAATATCACTTTCCTGAAATGCATCTTTTCCAATCATTGCCACTGGAACTTGACCAGTAACTGCAATCATAGGAGAAGAATCAGCTTGGGCAGTTGCTATTCCAGTTAGAATGTTAGTAGCACCAGGTCCAGATGTAGCAAAACATACACCTGGTTTTCTACTTACTCGCCCAAATCCATCTGCCATATGTGCTGCCGATTGTTCATGTCGAACCAAAATATGTCTAATATCACATCTAGCAAATTCATCATACATTGGAAGATTCGCACCTCCAGGTAAGCCAAATACTTCTTTGACTCCTTCTTTTTCCATAGCAACCATCAATGCTCTGGCGCCCGTCATAGTTTCCATTTTATTCAATCAAATCTATCTCCATAATTTTAATGTGTTAAAAATCAGAGCACATTTTATAGCACTAGTTCAACTAGTGATAAAATACTTAATGTGTCATTTATCGTTGTGCTCATTGAAATTCAAAAGTAATGTACAATAGATAATTAATAAAGATTCTCAGAAAAATACCAGTGTTTTTAGACGTAGTCAGTCCAGAAGACTTAAACTGATAATTTTTTACATCATAAATGACAATTTTGTCTGAAAATGAAGAAATCATTAGGATAATTGAAACACTTTTTGAATCAGGAAAGACAAAGGACTTTACACCACTTAGAGATATTCATCTTAACGATTCTAAATTTTCAAGTTTTAGTGACTTACCACCTTATGATCTAAAAGACTTTCAAACTACAATTGAATTAGAAGAATTAAGATTTGTAAGTATTTCAGATTATGATTATCAAATTAAAAATCCAAAGATCAGCATATTTGGAGATACAGCTGTAGTGGCATTAGAGTTAAAACAAAAAGGAATGTTAGTAGACAACAAGGCATTCACAGGAGAACATATTTCAATTGATGGTAGAGCAACTTTTGTATTGATAAAGCACCCTACATGGAAAATTGCACACATTCATCTATCTAAAATATAAAATTATTTTTGATTTATTATTGGTTTGTTTTGATTAGGTTTGTTTTGATTAGGTTTGTTTTGATTAGGTTTGTTTTGATTAGGTTTGTTTTGATTAGGTTTGTTTTGATTAGGTTTGTTTTGATTAGGTTTGTTTTGATTAGGTTTGTTTTGATTAGGTTTGTTTTGATTAGGTTTGTTTTGATTAGGTTTGTTTTGATTAGGTTTGTTTTGATTAGGTTTTTCATTACAAAGTGTTTGATATAATTTGAATGCCTGATCAACATTTGAATTTCCATGAACAATAGATCTGACTGCTCTAATCATTGCTACTGGATTATCAGATTGCCAAATATTTCGACCCATATCAACACCTACTGCGCCGCCCTTGATTGCATTGTAAGTTAATTGCAATGCATCTCTTTCAGGAATTTTTTTTCCACCTGCAACAATTATTGGAACAGGGCAAGATTGAACCACTTTTTCAAAATTATCACAATAATACGTTTTAACAATATGAGCACCTTGTTCAGCAGCTATTCTACATGCTAATGAAAGATATCTTGCATCTTTCCCAAGTTCTTTACCAACTGCAGTCACAGCAAGTACTGGAATTCCGTATTCTTCAGCTTCACTAACTAATTTTCCAAGATTTACAATTGTTTGATGTTCGTATTTTGAGCCAACAAAAATAGACATTGCAAGAGCACTAGCATTTAGTCTGATTGCATCTTTGATACTTACTGTGATTTCTTCTTTCGATAGATCTTCACCGATAATACTAGAACCTCCAGAAACGCGTAAAACCATTGGCACATTAGTAGAGGTTGGAACAGAAGTTCGTTGTACACCTCGTGTAAGCATTAATGAATCACAGTATTTCAATAATGGTGCAATTACTTTTTTTGGATTTTCTAATTTTTCAGTAGGACCTAAAAAGTATCCATGGTCAACTGCCAACATTAATGCACGATTATTTTGGGGTTTGATTATTTGTGAAATTCTATTTTGCAATCCCCAATCCATGTTTCTTCGATTTTGAAAGAATAAAAATACCTTTCTTAAGCCTTTCCTATTTTGTAATAATTATTTTCATTGCATTATCACCACTTCTAGCATGTTCAAATGCTTTTTGAGAGTCTGAAATGGTGTATGTATGAGTGACTAATTGTTTCACATCTATTTTGGATGATTCAATTAACCTAAGAGCTTCCTTGGTATCATTATCAGAAGCAGCATAACTTGTTACCAAAGTAATTTCTTTAGAATAAATTTTGCTCATATTTAGAATAATTTTTGCATCTTTTGAAGGAACACCAAACATCATAACAGCACCACCTTTACGCACCATATCAATAGCATCTTCTAATGCATTTAGACTACTAGTTGCAACTATTGCAACATCTACACCAAGACCTTCAGTATATTCTAAAATTTTTTCTTTTCTCTTCTCATCTAGAGAATTAATAGAATCTGTAATGTTAAATTTTTTTGCAAATTTTAAGCGAAATTCATTTACATCAAAACAGAAAATCTTTGAAAAATTTTTAGATTGAGCAAGCATAACGTGCATCATACCAGTAGGTCCAACACCAAAAATAGCAACAGAGTCTCCTTCATGATAAGTGTATTTTGTCCAGGCCCTAACACAACATGCTAGAGGTTCAATCATTGCAGCTTCTTCAAAACTCATAGAATCAGGAATCGTTAGCACACCACCATGTTCGACATTCCATTGCGGTACAACATATTCTTCGGATAAACCACAGGGGGATAGATTTGTTTCGTAGTATTTTGGACACATTGTTTCATTACCATGATTACACAAGTGACAAGAATAACATGGTACATGATGATGAGTAAATACCCTATCACCTTTTTTGAATGTTGTAACATTAGGACCAACATCAATTATTATTCCTGCAGGTTCATGACCTAATCGCATAGAGGGTTGTCCATATTCTCCAAATACTTTTTCCAGATCAGAACCACATATACCACATGCATGCATTTGAACTAAAATATCTCCAGAACTCAAAACAGGGTTTTCTGTTTCATTAATAGAAATAACAGATGGCTCCTTGACAAATGCAGTCTTCATATCAAAACTTTAGAAGATTGAATATAAGTAGATTAAATTATACACCAAGTATCTTTTTGAGCATCAATCTATAATCAACTTCAGATTTTTCACTTCCAGCTGAAGGTAATGCAAAAACAAGGGTAGATTTTGATGCTCGAAGTTCAGTTAATTCATCACCAATAGACTCAGTCATATCATCACTTACCAATACTAAGCCAACATCAGAATCATCAGTTAGTTTTTTGATTTCATCTAATGTTTTTTTAGGTGTATCTGAGATTATTCCATGCACGCCAGCAAGTTGAAAGCTTGTAACAAAGGATTTGCTTCCCACAGTAAATATTTTCACAGATCAAAATTTTGTTTATTCTAATTTAACCCTTTTTGGTAGGCAATAGATCAGGAAAGATTGATTTAGCATAAGACATCAGACAAATCATGGTAGAAATTGACAATCAAAAAAACGTCTATCTATTCACACATGGAAGAATGGATCTACAAGAAAAAGCAATTACAGCCCTAGTCTCAAAAGGATTCTCAAAAGAGAAGATCATAATGGCAGTACCAAGCAAAGTTGGAAATGTTGGAGATTACATGGCAATGCTTTGGATGCCACCTACACCAGATCATATAAAAATTCAACACATAACCAAAGTCGAAGAAGTAAAACCAGAAGGGATGATAGGACTCTGGAAAGGCGTATCTAAAGACGATGTCGATACGGTTTCACTAGGATAAGTTCAACTAAATCCAGCTCCAAACTCATCGCCTTTTTGAAGTGGATCGCCAGAATCTGAATTTTTTAATTTTAAATAAAGCAATGATTCATAAACTAATTTTAATGAGTCATCATCGTTTAGATTTGAATTTGATTTTATATGATCTTTGTATTTTTGAAGTTTCTGAACATTTTGTTCATCAATAGAAATATCATCATTTTCCATTATTGTTGCAACTTTTTCAATTAGCGAATTGTATTGATTCTCATCCATAATTATTTCGTATTGTTTCTAGTTATTAACAAGTTCTAATTTTTGTATTTTTATAAATCAGAAATCAATCCTGAAAGAAAATCATCATACTCATCATCAGAAAAGACAATAGTTTCTATTTTATTTTCTAGTTTAGCTAAATAGACAGATTCCAAATGATAACAAGTTGTTTTTTCATTTAATCTACCAAAATAATATCCATTACAAGAGCAATACTCAGCATCAGGATCTAACCAATATTCTTTACCTTTTCCGACTACAGTCCAAATTTTTCTTTTACTTGGTTCAAAAATATGTAATTTAACTCGTTTTTCAGAAACCACAGATTCAATTCTCTCAGAATCTTTTTTCACAAGAATTTAATCCAAAGTCTATTGTATATCTTTGATGCTCAAAACAAGAATAATGCCATTAACCCCAATAATGGTTTTGGAGGGAGAAAAAAAGAATCTCATAATTACAGATATCCATATTGGTTTTGAAAGTATTTTTGCATCAAATGAAATCTTTATTGGAAAAAATTCATCCATCAATGAAACTATAGTAGAACTATCAAAGGTAATTGATTCAGAAAAGCCAGATTCATTAATTTTATTGGGGGATATAAAATCAAGTATTAAAAATATCTCAAAAAGTGAATGGGAGGATGTTCCATTATTTTTTAAAAAAATTAAAGAAAAATGTGACATTATACTAATTCCAGGAAATCATGATGCAAACATACAGAGATTAGTTCCAGAGAACATTTCCATGATTAGTTCGACTGGAATGGTTGAAGAAAACATTTTACTTACGCATGGACATGTAATGCCTTCAGAAAATTTTTCTCATGTAGATAAAATTATCATGGGTCATGTTCATCCAGTATTTTTTCAAGAAGATTCAGTGTTAAATGGACAAAGAGTATGGGTTACAATGATAACAGAAAAACAAAATATTTTTCCAAATAAAACTGGAGACATAGAGATAACAATCATCCCATCATTTAACAGATATTTTTATGCAACACATAAAAAACAATATAAAAAATCAATTTCACCAATAATAGAAAGGATCAAGCATGTATCATCTACTAAAATAATTACATTGGATGGGACAATTATTGGGGATGAGTCAATGATTGATCAAGTGTTATAACTTACAAATGAAAATTAGATTTATCAAAAAGCGAATTATGCAAAAAGATGTTACATTACAATTTTACTCCCTAAGATAATTGTTATATTTCATCATAGGGTTCAATTGGCTCTCTTGTTGTTTTATTATCTTTAAGCCATTCCAAAGTTTTTACAAAAGAATCAGCTAGTTCAATGGTTGTAAGAACAGGAATTCCCAACTCCAGAGATTTACGTCTAATTTGATATTCATCCTCAAGCATTCCAACATATTTTTCAAGCGTGGATGTACTTGGAATGTTTATGATGAAATCTATCTTTCGATCATAGAGTAAATCTGCAATGTTAGGTTTTCTTGTAGGTTCAGATATTTTATGAACAACTTCAATATCGCCAATTTTCTCTTCAAAAAATTCTGCAGTGTGTTCAGTTGCAACGATTTTAAATCCAAGACTCTTTAATCTGGCAATAGGCTGCAACAGTTTTTCTTTGTTTTGAGAACCGCCAACTGTAACAAGTGCAGTACCTGTTTTAGGAAGAGTGTATCCAGCAGAAGTAAGACCTTTGGCTAATGCATCATAAAAACTCGTACCAAAGCATGCAACCTCACCAGTTGATTGCATTTCCACGCCTAATGTAATATCCGCCCCCTCTAATTGCATAAAAGAGAATTGCGGTACTTTGATTCCAAAATTATGAATTTTTTGCCATTTATTTTCAGGCAATTTAGGCAAAGGCTTACCCAAAATTGCCTTTGCTGCAAGTAAAATTAGATTTGTTTTGACAAGTTTAGATACAAATGGCATAGAACGTGATGCTCTGATGTTTAATTCAATTACATAGACATGATCATTATGTATTAAAAATTGTAAATTAAACGGTCCTTTGACATTAAACGTTTTTGCAATCTTTATAGAATATTCAGTTATTGTTTCAATAGTTTTGTTGTTTAGCCTCCATGGCGGAATGCACATCATAGCATCACCAGAATGAACACCCGCACTCTCAATGTGTTCAACGATAGCTCCAATTATAACATCAGTTCCATTACTAACTCCATCAACATCAACTTCAAGTGAATTTAACATGAATTTTGAAATTACGACAGGATGATCAGGGGATACATCAGTTGCTTCTTTAACATATTTTTTTAATTCATCTTGAGACCAAACAACTTTCATTGCTGCGCCAGATAATACATATGAAGGTCTAACAATTACCGGAAATCCTACATCATTTGCAAAATTTTTTGCCTCAACAACATTTGAAAATGCTTGCCATTGAGGTTGTTGAATATGCAATTTGTCTAATTCAGCACTAAATTTGGAACGATCTTCTGCCCTATCAACATCATTTGCAGCAGTACCCATTATGTTAGCACCGTGTTTTGCAAGACCCAATGTAAGATTATTTGCAGTTTGACCTCCAACACAAGTGATGATACCTTTAGGGTTTTCAAATTCAGCAATATCTAAAATTCTTTCCAATGTTAACTCTTCAAAGTACAACCTACTGCAAATATCATAATCAGTTGAAACTGTTTCAGGATTACAATTTACAACTGAAACATTTTTTTCACCATTTTCTTGTAATCCCCAAACCATATTTACAGTACCCCAATCAAATTCTACACTGCTACCAATACGGTAAGGACCAGCACCAAGTACAATTATGCCTTTTTGATCAGGACTGATTTGAATATCATTTTGATTGCCACCATATGTCAAATACAGATAGTTGGTAACAGCAGGCCATTCTGCTGCAAGAGTATCAATTTGCTTTACAGATGGTAAAACTCCGGCTTTTTTTCGTATTTCACGTATTTCTTCAGGAGATTTGTCTTTTGCACGAGCAATTTGATTATCAGAAAATCCCAACTTTTTGGATTCCCAGAGTAAAGGAGTTGTAAGTTCTTCTTGTTTTAATTTAGATTCAGTATCGACAATGTTTTTGATCTTTTCAATAAACCATGGGTCAATTGCAGATAATTTGTAAATTCTTTCAACTGAAATTCCAATTTTGAGTGCAGCTGCAACATAATACAGAATCAAGTCGTCAGGGTGAGAAAGGTGGTCTTCTATTTGCTCTTCATCAAATGTTTTCATGTTTGCTCTGTTTAGAACAAGACCATCATTTCCAATGTCAAGCATACGTATTGCTTTTTGTAATGATTCCTCAAAGCTTCTTCCAATTGCCATAACTTCACCAACAGATTTCATGGTAGGACCAAGTTTTCGTTTTACAAGATCAAATTTTCCAAAATCCCATCGAGGATGTTTACATACAATATAATCTAAAGATGGTTCAAAACAAGCTGTAGTTGTTTTTGTGATTCTATTTACTAATTCAGGTAGGGTATATCCTAATCCAATTTTTGCAGACATGTATGCTAGTGGATATCCTGTTGCCTTGCTTGCAAGAGCAGAAGATCTAGATAGTCTAGGATTAATTTCAATTGCAACGTATCGGTCAGAGTCAGAATCTAATGCATATTGAATATTACATTCGCCAACTATTCCAACATGCTTTGTTGCACGTAAAGCTGCAGTACGGAGCATGTGATATTCATGATTATCGATTGTTTGAGAAGGTGCAACAACAATATTATCACCAGTATGAACTTTCATTGAAAGAACATTTTCCATATTACAAACAATTACATTGTTTCCATCCCAATCCTGCATTACTTCGTATTCTATTTGCTTCCAATGTCCAATGTATTCTTCAACTAGAACTTGTCCCACAAGACTTGCACGTAATCCTCGTTCTACAATTTCATGTAATTCAATTTCATTGTACGCGACTCCACCACCCTTACCTCCAAGTGTATATGCTACTCTAATAATTACAGGATATCCTAATTCCTGAGCTATTTCTTTTGCGTCTTTAAAATTAGTAACAGTTCTACTTTTAAGAACTGGAACATTGCATTGAGTCATAGAGTCTTTGAAGAGTTGACGATCCTCAGTTTTTTGAATTCCAGGAATTTGTGTACCTAAAACATGTACCCCATATTTTTCAAGTATACCTGCTTCGGCAAGATTAATACCGCAATTCAAAGCAGTTTGGCCTCCATATGCTAACATTATACCATCTGGTCTTTCCTTTTCGATAACAGATTCCACATACTCGGCATTGACAGGTAACAGATACACGTTATTTGCAAACCTAGTGTCAGTCTGAATCGTTGCAATGTTTGGATTGATTAGAATACTTTTCAGTCCATCTTCGTGTATTGCTTTGAGGCATTGGCTTCCGGAGTAGTCAAATTGACGGTCGTTTTAGCGACTCTCGCCGGCTTCTCCGATTTTTATTGCCCCACTACCAAGTACCAGAATTTTTTTTATCGACTCATTTTTTGGCAGATTTGCCTTCCTCCATAAGGTGTTTGAGTTCTTCAAAGACGAATTTACAATCGTAAGGTCCAGGTGCAGCTTCAGGATGAAACTGAACTGCAATACAATTTTGTTTTTTGTGTTTGATTCCTTCGACTGTTTTATCGTCTGCATTTGTAAACCATAAAGTAAATTCAGATGCTTTCAATGATTCAGGGGTTATCCCATAACCATGATTCTGACTTGTAACATAGACGTGATTATTTTCCAAATTAACACACGGTTTGTTTTGTCCTCGATGACCATATTTTAATTTGTAAGTTTGAGTGTTTCCTGCAAGACCAATAATTTGTGCACCTAAACAAATTCCAAGTGTAGGAATATTTTTTTCAATTAGTTTTTTTGCAGTTTCAATAGTATCTGGACATTTTTGAGGATCACCTGGACCATTACTAATCACAACTCCTTGAGGACGATAAGACATAATTTTTTCAAAAGATGTATTCCAAGGCAATCTTATCACCTTGTATCCAAGTTCACGGATATTTCTCAGGATAGCATTTTTTGTACCAGTATCAATTACAACAACAGATTTTTCTTCAGAACCATAAACTACTTCTTGTTTAGTAGATACTGTATCCATAAATTGTTCAGAATTATAATTAGGTGCATTTGCAAGTTGCTTTTTTACTTCTTCTACATTAATTTCAGTGTCAGATACTACCAAAGCTGCCATTTTTACTCCGCCTTGACGAAGATTTTTCGTTACTGCTCTTGTATCAATTCCTGAAATTCCAGGAATTTTTTCATTGTATAACCACTCATCTAGAGTCATAGACATATTCCAATGGCTGGCAGATAAAGAGAGTTCATGAACAACTAACCCTCTTATTTGGATTTTGTCAGATTCAAAGAATGTCGATATTCCATCCTTGTCTTTAATCAACGGATCTGGCACTCCATAATTTCCTACGAGAGGGTAAGTAAGTGTAAGAATTTGGCCACTGTATGATGGATCAGTTAGGGTCTCAGTATACCCTACCATTCCAGTATTAAAGACAATTTCGCCAAAAACAGTCGTGGAATAACCAAAGCCCATACCATCCAAAACCGTGCCATCATCAAAAATTAGCTTTCCAAACTTGTTTGCGTGGACTGATTTCTTTGTAGTAATTGTGACCCTCGACGAGTACTTTTGATTCTGGATTTAAGTTTTTTGAAGGTTGATCGCAAAAAAAATAAAAAATATCTTAAAGTGCGCGGAATTCTTCACTCCACTTGTGGTATGCACGTACCATTTCAAGTGAGACACTTGGTTTTCTTCTTTCCATAATTGCCTTAAAGTCAGCTGTTAGAAGTTCACGAGGTTGTATTGGTGCTTCGCCTTCTACGGGTTCATGATAATCAGGGGCATTGAATATTTCATGAACTGCTTTGATTTGTGCGGCCTGACAAACATCTTTGATATCACTTGCACTATAACCATCAAATAGTTTTGAGAGTTCTGCTATGTTAACTTTTAGAGCATTTTTCAATGGAGCAGTGTATTGTCTAAATAGATTCTCTCTTGCCTCTTGAGTTGGGAGTGAAACGTAAATTCTTTTTTGGAATCTTCTAAGAAATGGCCAGTCAAGACTCCATGGTTTGTTTGTAGCACCAATAACATAGAGCATCAAATCTTTACCTTTTCCATTAACACCGTCCATCTCTGTTAAGAATTGATTTTTGGTTCTTACCTCTCCTCCAACTTCACTATTTCTAGAACCTAAAAGAGAATCAACTTCATCTACAAAAAGAATAACAGGTTTACCTTCTTTTTCAGCATATTTTCTTGCCATTACAAATAATTTTGAGACATTCTTTTCAGCTTCACCTAACCATTTACTCATCATGGATGCAGCATCAACGTTAATGAAGTAGCCATCCATTTCATTTGCAGTTGCAGCAGCTAACATAGTCTTTCCAGTTCCAGGTGGACCGTAAAGGAGCATTCCTTTTGGCCATCCTAAAGGAAATAGGTCAGGTCTTTTTGTAGGATAAACAATAGATTCACGTAAAGCGTTTTTTGCATCATCTAATCCAATGACTTCACTCCAAGTAACGTTAGGTTTTTCTTTCATTACGAGATCTTCAAAGTCATTTTCATCAGTTTGTCTTTGGACAGAGGCTTGTTGTTCTTTAGGAGAAGCATTAGGATCCACAGCAGGCTCCACTCCACGTGATTCTTGAAGTGTGGTTATTCTGTTATGATATGAATTACATCGGTCTTTGTAAATAGGATTAAGTTTGCTTGTAGGATAAAGTTGTATTAGTTTTACAAGTGCATCAATTGCATGTTGGTAGTGTGTAATAGCCATGCCTCGTGCACCTTGAGAGTCAAACTTGATTGCCTCTGAAGCATACTTGCTGGCATTATTTTCTAATTCTTGTGGGGCTAAACTCATCTATATCACTTGTACAGTATCCCCTTGAGATTTTTCTTGGTATTTAGAGGTGTTAAATGGTGTAGTAAAATTGGTTAAATTAATTGAACCATTTTTTGATTCATCATCAGAATCATCAAGATATGATTTTTTAAGATCAGATTTTTCTGAAATTTTGGAGTGCATATTTTTGACTTTGTTAATAGAATCTTCAGCTGATAAAATTAATTCAGAGATATCATCATCAACATTTTCCATAGATTGTGCAGATTCTCCTATAATTGAAACAAAATGTTGTAAAATTAAACGTGTTTCTTTTTTATCTTCATATTTACAGAGCATAAAATTAGCCAGTCCAACAATTTTATTTATATCCTGTAATTCCTCCAGAGTTAATTTATCAATTTTAACATCAGATGCAGATAGTTTTTTTTCAATTTTTACAGATATTGATCGAATATTAGAGATATCTTTTGGCAAATCAGCTTTAGGATTAAGAAAATTCAAGCATTGCATGCTTTAGAAAAATCAAGATTAGGATACTGCTTATTTATTTTAGAGTCGACCATCAATTTTACTTCATTTAGGACTGAAGACGATTCAATATTGGATTGACTGAAATCAAATCTAGCCTCAGTAAGAATTGCTGAATCTAAAATAATACTACCCAAATGGACGGATAGTTCTGAAAGATTTTGGCTACAAACAGGAAGCAAAGTATAAAGCTGAGCACTCACAGTTCTCATCATAGGAATTAAAGGCAAAAGTTTAGGAATGCTTGTTATTCCAGATATTGAGTTAATTTTCTTTTGAATTTTAGAGAGAATTTCCAAGGAAAAGGAAATGGTTCTTTCAAAATCAAGGGCGCGAACACAAGCATGATCATCATTATCGAGTTCTAGGTATACCCGGTTTAATTTTTTTACCTCTGTTTTTTTTCTTTTTAAAGTATCCATGATATCGTCTAACAAATAATTTGAATATTCTAGTCTTGGAACAATGGTTACTGTCTGGGACACGCTAGAACATTCGAGTCTAACAAGATTAGGATTACACATCATGCCAACATGTCAACATAAATTTGATATTTCAGGACGGTGTCACAATTTTAGCAGTAACCGCAGTAACACCACTGAGGAGTTACAATTTTGAATTTTTTTGAGTATTTGTGTAAAGGAATTTAGCTTTCAATATTACCTAATCATATGGAAAGAAGAATCATGGTAAATGAACAAGCGATGACTGTAAGTCTTGAAGAATTTGGTCTGAGCAAGTATGAGGCTCAGGCATATGTTGCCCTCATATCAAAAGGAACGATATCTGCAAGCGAACTTGCATATTATTCAGATCTTCCAAGAACCAAAGTATATCCAACTCTATTAAAGTTAGAAAGCAAAAAATTAGTTATCATTTCAAAAAGCAAACCAATTATGTGCACAGCAATTGCACCTGAAGACGCCTTTGATTCAATCATTCATGAACAAATTAACAAAGTAAATGCAATGAATACATTGATTTCAAATTTAAAAAAGGCAAGCGAGGAAAGCAGAAAATCCAGAGGTTCTGAAGAAAAAAAGTATTTTCACATTAGTGCAAACAACGTACTAGAACAATTAAGAATAATGATCGAAGGTTCAAAATCATCTATCAACATCATGGTTGATCAGTGGGGATTAGGATTGCTGGTGGAATGCAGAGAGCAATTACTGTCAGTGCTTCGTAGAAACTTGGAAGTAAAATTATTACTCCCATCATCACAGATTTGTTCAGAATCATACAGAGGAATACCAAATGAAGTGAAAATTAGATCATCAGATATAGTACAAAATTGTTTTGTGTTTGATGAAACAGAAGTATTAATGATAGATGATGAAAATGGCAAGGGTGCAATATTCTCATCAACTGAAGTATTAGGAATAAATCAAAATAGAATTTTTGCAGATATTTGGAGAAATTCAGTTAAAACAGAAGCTCTTGCAGATATGACAAAAAACGAAGCTCAAGAAGTTTACAAAATTATTCGTATCATCAATGAAAATGGATTAACACACATTCTAAATTCAACATTGGTTTCAAAAAAACCTGATTTAGATATGCTCAAACTACTTGAGAAAAATGGAATTAATTTAAAAAATAAATCACTTGATGAGATAATTGAGATTATGGATGTGGCACTACAAATCATGTGTTCAGGGCATGTAAATTTTGATGCTAATACTAAAAACATAACAATAGAATCAAAATTAAACAGCGGTCATTCATTACCTTGGACATACATTTTAGATGGTTGTCTGCAAAGACAGGGCTACAAAACAAGAATAATATATCAAAACAATCAAAGCAAAGGCGAAAAGGTCACCATCAAAATAAGTAAAAACTAAAATCAGATAAGACCAATCATAAATTTATGATAGAAGAAAAAATAAAATCAATTGGAATTAATATCCCAATGCCACCAACTCCTGCAGGATCTTATATTCCAGTAGTAAAAACTGGAAATTTACTATATATTTCAGGGCAGATTCCATTAGAAGATGGGAAAATAGCATTTACAGGAAAAGTTTCAGATGCAAATATTGAAACTGCGCAGAAATCAGCGAGAATTTGTGCAATAAACATACTTGCTCAACTCAAAAAAGAATTAGGAGATCTAGGAAAAATCTATAGATTTGTAAGATTATCAGGATTTGTAAATTCAGTACCAGAATTCACACAACATCCAAAAGTAATCAACGCTGCATCAGATTTACTCTATGAAATATTTGGAGAGTGCGGGAAGCACACCAGAATTGCAGTCGGAGTATCAAGTTTGCCATTAGATGCAATGACAGAGATTGATGCAATAGTAGAAATCAGATAAAAGGGATTCTGAATTTAGATTTAGTTTAATTTTTTATTAAATTCTTTAAGGAATGTTTGAATTTTCGGTTTTGGGATAACTGCACCACATGCCTTATCATGTCCTCCGCCAGAACCACCAAGTTCAGTTGCAAGAAGATTAACAATTTGACCCAAGTGAATTTTACAAGACTTGGAACCTCTAACAGAAACTGCATAGATGCCATGATCAACTCTCTCTTTGTAAGCAACGCCAACATCTTTTCCAGATAATCCTAGAACAAAATTAACTGCACCACTTGCCCCAGAATCCAGTATTTCCATATATCCAATATTTTTCATAGTTTTCATACCTTTTTTGACTTTGGCAATTACCTGAGCTAATTTCTCAACCTGAATTTGTGCAAATTCAAAAGTATTTGGAATTTCATGTGGGAATTTAGACTCGGCTAATTCTTCTACAAGATACAACAAATAATCAGGATCTTTTTGATGTCCAACTATATTGTAAGTAAGAACAGTTGCATTGATCAGAGCAAATTGTCTATCATAAATTTGAAGTAATTTAGAGCCAATAGGTCTGTCCTCCATATAATCAGTAATAGCTGCACATGCTGCAATGAATGGAGCATGATTAGAAAGTTTAGATTTAAATGCATTATAGACTTGAACTGTACTACATTCGTTGATATCATGAATCATTTTGACTTTAATTTTTTCTAGATCTTTTGCAATATCTGGATCAATATCATGATGATCAATGTATGTTACTGTAACGCGATTCCTTTTTAGAGTTTTTAACAGTTCAACAAATTCATCTTGATTCTTTTTACTAAGACCTAAATCACAAATATAGAGAGATTTTAATTTTTCATCAGCACAAGCTTTTTGGATAGCCTCCATCTGCCCAGGATAATCAACCAAAACAGAATCACCACCAAAAGCCTGTCTAATCAAAGCTGCAGAACTAATACCATCCGCATCTTCTTTGTGAGAGATACAAACAACTTTAGTTCTTTGTTGTGCAGATTTTGTTTTTTTCATTATTTTTTTCTTGACAGTCTTTACAGTTTTCTTTGTCTTAGATGATACCATTATTGTCGATTCACTTACATGCCCTCATTTAAATCAAGAATGGAATCTATTGAGATTCTCGTGATTCTTGTTTTATGCTTTGATTGGCCAAAGATGTAGACTGTACAAATGCATCATAAAATGACATACCGGCTAGCTGAGTTTGAATATCAATTTCTTGAATTTTACGTAATTCATCTCCAGATGCAGTTAAGACCAGATTATCAAGTTTCTCTAAAAGTTCTCGTTCTGATGGATTCATTTAGTTTTTATTTAAAAATAATCATTTATGAGCCAGAGTTGTCAGATTAGACTAATTGCTAAACTTCATAGACGTATTTCTCGCATAAATATAATAAAAGATTTCACAAAGTAATGGCGTGGAGACAAAAAACATAGGCTTACGTGGAATCGAGGTTGCAGACACTAGAATCTCAAACATAGACGGAGAAAAAGGCAAGCTGATTTATCGCGGCTATGACATATTAGAACTCACAAAAAGATCATGTTTTGAAGAAACAGCATATTTGCTATTACATGATGTGCTGCCAACCAAAGACCAGCTATTGGAATTCAAGTCCAGACTAAACGATGCAAGATGGATTACAAAAAGAATGCAAATCAATATGGGAAATTGGAGAAAAGATGCAGACCCAATGGACATGCTGCAAGCATTTGTGGCAGCACTTGCTGGATATTACGATGAAGAATTTGCAACTAAAGAGGCAAGTTATGATAGAGCTATCAACCTGATTGCAAAGGTGCCAACAATAATTGCAAGTTGGCAAAGAGTAAGAAACGGATTAGAAATAGTTGATCCAGACCCAAATTTAGATCACGCAGCAAATTTTTTGTATATGATGTCAGGCGAAAAACCAGATAAAGAGATTGAAAAGATTTTTGATACTTGTTTAATTCTTCATGCAGAACACACATTTAACGCATCTACATTTGTTGCAAGACAAGTTGCATCAACTAGAGCACATATGTATTCAGCAACAAGTGCAGCAATTGGCGCATTAAGTGGGGAATTGCACGGAGGAGCAAATACAGAAGTAATGAAGATGCTTTTAGAAATAGGTACGATAGATAATGTTGTTCCATGGATTAAAGAAAAAAGGAGTAAAGGCGAGAGAATTATGGGCATGGGTCATGCGGTGTATAAAACATATGATCCTAGAGCACAGGTTCTAAAAGAATTATCAAAAAAACTCGCTGCAAAAACAGGCGAGCCATGGTATGACATTACAGAAAAAGTAGAAACAACTACAATTGATGAGATGAAAAAGCAAAAAGGAAAAGACATCTATCCAAATGTAGATTTGTACAGTGCTTCACTTTATTATATGCTAAAAATTCCAATGGATCTTAACACACCAATTTTTGCAATATCAAGAGTTGTAGGATGGGCTGCACACATAATTGAAGAAAAATTTGCAGAGGCGGCACCAAAGCCTGCACTATACAGACCAAAAGCAGTATATGTTGGAAAATATTGCGGACCAGAAGGTTGCGAATACAAATCTCTTGACTTGAGAAAGTAATTTTTAATTTCTTGTATTAAGCCATTCTTTTGCTTTAGAATTCACATCGTGTTTGTACAACACTTCAAAAACCATATCATAAAATGAGATGCCTTTTTTTTGAGCCTGATCATCTAACCAACGAATTCCATCAGCTAATTCAGGATCATATTCTGAAAACTCTACGAGTTCATCAACCATTTTTGAAAAGAACGTATGTGACTCTAACATATGTTAATCTTTGAATCTTTGATCATAAGGGCGGGATTCAAAATATATAGACAAAAAACCACTTTTTGGTTGACAATTGGAGCATATTTTATTTTTTGATGGGGATTCAAAGAGAATATCATGGGT
>Ga0210044_10004113_pt1 | contig 20462 bp, 16 predicted proteins | sample CryGey13umfilter_2_FD_183959 | JGI IMG/M metagenome (GOLD analysis project Ga0210044, IMG submission 183959) | Groundwater microbial communities from aquifer in Utah, USA - Crystal Geyser 4/9/14 3 um filter (SPAdes) (version 2) | ecosystem: Environmental > Aquatic > Deep subsurface >... | reverse complement strand
CATTGATAATTTCTCCATTTTGAAAATGTTTTTCAATAAATGGCATTCTTGCACGCAAAGGCAAAACAGTTGCCCCCAAATAACCAAAAATATCAGCCAAATGACTTGTCGCCAAAACTGCTCCCTGCGAACCCGAAGAAAGCCCTACTAAAGCGACTATTTTACCTTTTACTCCGTTTGGAAATTCTAATCCATCTAAAAATGATTTAATAATCCCTGGAAACGAACCATTATATTCTGGAGTAACAAGGATTAATTTTGTTGTATCTTTTAGAGGAGAAATAAGCCTATTAAAACCTTCACTTTTTCCTGTATTTTCATAAAGTGCTGAAAAAACAAAATCATGAGGAAGTTCTTTGAGGTCTAAAATAGAAGCATGAACTCCCTTTTCTTTGAGTTTTCTTTGGTACAAAAGAGCCATTTGATAGGTTACAGAGCCTTTTCTATTTGTGCCAGATATAATAGTTATCATTGATTTTTATTATTGATGTAAATTGTAAAGTAGGTTTAATTCATTGTTTTACTGAACTACTAGCGTATTATGCAGACGTACATAACCAGTTTGATTGTCGATTGTTACTCTGTACCAAGAATCTTTTTTATCCAAAATTTGATAACGATTTCCCTTCTTGACCACCTTCAAGACAGGCGAAGCAGCAGAAGGATTTTCCACAAAAGTAGTATAATCATTCTGAATAATCCCTAAAGTGCGCTGTGTAGCAAAATTATGAAGTAAGAGAAGAATAACCACTAGAGAAAAACCAACGGCTAAAGGAGGTACAATCGTTCTTTCTTGTCGTACTCTGCTGATGAGCCAAAATGCCATCAAAAGAATAATAATACCAAAAAATGAAATAATATACCAATGATAGGAATCATAGAGCGATAAAAAATAGGTCTTGTCGGTATATTGATAACCTTCTAATTGATGAGTTTGGGCAAGTTCTTCTAATTTTCGAAGAACTTGTTTGTCTGGGCTAACTCTATAATGAAGATTGAGATAATAAAGTGCTTTAGGATAATTATTTTTACTTTCCTCTACAAAAGCCATTCGAAGAAGCATTTGAGGGCTAAACTCTTTTCGCTTATTGAGCAAATGTTCGTAGATAGAAAGTGCTTCTACATAACGCCCAGAACTAAACAAAGAATCGCCTTGCTTGAGTAATTTCTCATTTTGAGCTTGACTTATAAAAGAAATACTAATAAATCCTACTAAAAGACAAATTCTTAAAAATGATTTATAAAAAAATCGACTAGTTTTACTTTTTTTTGTAATATTATTTTGCATCATAAAATTATTGTAGTACCTTTGCAACGCATTTGAGGGAAACGCCCCTCATTTTTTATTGATTTTAGATTAGTTTTTCCGATGATTTAGGAACAAATATAACTTGAAATAAGTCAGTTTAAAAATATTTTGAACTATTTATAATTTCAAGCCGTTGTTCGTAATGAGAATCAGAAAATAAAAACTAGAACTTTATTTTTGGTTTCGCTAATTATAATCAAAATTTGATTCCGTAGCTCAGCTGGTAGAGCACAACACTTTTAATGTTGGGGTCCTGGGTTCGAACCCCAGCGGGATCACTTGTATTGTAGAAGATAATTTTATTATTTCATTTGAAAATAAAATTTTGTTTTGCTCACGTGGTGGAATTGGTAGACACGCCATCTTGAGGGGGTGGTGCACTATGTGTGTGAGCGTTCGAATCGCTCCGTGAGCACGTAAAGATTTAGTAATTAAGTTGATAATTTTGTTTTGATTCCGTAGCTCAGCTGGTAGAGCACAACACTTTTAATGTTGGGGTCCTGGGTTCGAACCCCAGCGGGATCACTCTTATACTTTAAAGCCATATAATTTTTGTTGTATGGCTTTTTTTTGTTTAAAATTTATAGTTGCAAAACTACTTTGGTTTTACTGTACCCTACTATTTTTATTAAACACAGAGTTACAGAAAACACAGAGAATGAACTGTAAAGTCAGCGAAGCTAAAATACATTTTTTAAGAATAAGTCATCTTGAAATTAAATTATTCAAACAATATTTTGTATTATCTGTATTTTTAAATCCTGTTAATCCTACAACCGAAGCTCGGCGAAGCCAAAACCTTAACCAATCATACACTACAAAAAATAGTAGGGTACAGTAGGCAAGTCTTTTCCCTACGTAATACAAATTGACTAAAAAAGAGTAAATTTTGAAGGAGTTGTCAAGACACTTCAAAGTGTCAGATAATTTAGAGTACACAAATCAACTTCCTTTTTAATTTCTTTTGTTTTAACAAGAAACTATCGTAATTTTGCTGATTATGCTTAGTATCAACAATCTCTCGTTTTATTTTGCCGATCGCCCTATTTATTTTGAGGCTTCTTTACACGTTAAACCTAAAGAACGTATCGGTCTTATTGGTGCCAATGGAACTGGCAAATCTACACTTTTGCGTCTTATCGATGGCGAATATACGCCTGATGAAGGCGATATTAGTAAGGCTAAAGACTGTACACTTGGTTTTCTGAATCAAGATTTGCTCTCTTATGAAAGTCATGAGCCAATTATCAATGTGGCAATGCAGGCTTTTACTCGTGAAAATGAACTTTCGGCTCGTATCAATAAAATTCTATCCAAAATAGAAACCGAATATAACGACAAACTTTTAGACGAACTCGCAACCCTTCAAACAGAGTTTGAAACGTTGGGAGGATATTCTATTCAAGCTAGAGCAGAAGAAATTTTGGAAGGGTTGGGTTTCAAAACGGCAGAACTTACCAAACCACTGGCTCAGTTTTCGGGAGGTTGGCGTATGCGTGTAATGCTTGCAAAATTATTATTGCAAAAACCTGCACTTTTGATGCTAGATGAGCCTACCAACCACTTGGATTTGCCGTCGATTGAATGGTTAGAAAATTATTTGACCAATTATGAAGGTTCGATAATGATTGTTTCGCACGATCAAGATTTTTTGAATAATTGCTGTAATGTAATTGTTGAGGTTTGGGGACAAGATTTGATTCGTTATGCTGGAAATTACGATTTTTATAGAGAAGAAAAGGCATTGAGAGCAGATTTGCAACAAAAAGCCTACGAAAATCAGCAAACAAAAATAAAGGAAGCAGAGCGTTTTATCGAACGTTTTAAAGCAAAAGCATCAAAGGCAAAACAAGCACAATCAAGAGTAAAACAACTTGATAAAGTAGAAAGAATTGAAGCCGTAGAATCCGATGCTCCGACGATGAGAATGCGCTTTACCTTCAAGAAACCATCAGGAAAAATTGTAGCCGAATTAGAAGAGGTATCAAAAAGCTATGGCGACCTTCAAATTTTAGATGAAGCCGAAGGAATGATAGAAAGAGGCGACAAAATTGCCTTAATTGGTGCAAATGGAAAAGGAAAATCTACTGTTTTGAGGATGCTTGCAGATGCAGAAAGTTATAATTCTGGAGAGCTAAAAGCAGGACATCACGTAATACAATCATTTTATGCACAGCACCAACTGGAAGCCTTGCATTTAGAAAATGATTTGTTAGAAGAACTTCGTAGCGCAGGAGCAGACCGAACAGAAGCTGAATTAAGAGCCGTTCTGGGTTGTTTTTTGTTTGCTGGAGATGATATTTATAAAAAAATTCGTGTTCTTTCGGGTGGAGAAAAATCAAGAGTTGCACTTGCAAAGATGCTACTTTCAGAAGCAAATTTCCTTTTGCTAGATGAGCCTACCAACCACTTGGATATGAAATCGGTTGATATTTTGATAGAAGCCGTCAATAATTATGAAGGAACTTGTATTGTTGTTTCTCACAATCGTCATTTTATCCAAAGTATAGCTAATAAAATTTGGTGGATTGAAGAAGGAAAAATCAAACAATATCCTGGAACGTATGATGAATTTAAGTATTGGAAACAACTAAGAGATGCCAAAGAGAAAGAAAATAAATCAACTAGCATAGAAGCAAAGAAAGTCAAAGAAGAAAAAAAGGCAAAACAAGAGGAATATAAAAACTCTAAACAAGACAATCAACACCTTTCACAAGAAGAACAAAAAGAACTTCAACGAAAAGTCCGTCAAGCTGAGCGCAATCTTGAAAATGTAGAGAAAGAAGTCAATAAATTAGACACAGAAATTAAAGAATTGGAGAAAGAACTTGCCTTGCCAAGCACTTACGAAAACCCAGAAAAAGCTGAAAAATTATCTAAAAAACACGCTTCTTTGAAAAAAACGTTAGAAGCAAAAACTTCTGATTGGGAAGATGCCATGCTTGAAGTAGAAGAGTTAAAATAATTGTGAATGATAAATTGTAAATTCATTTAGAAAATTAAATGTCAGAGTAGTGAAAAGGCTTGCCTTTTCTTTTACTATTTTGTATTTTTCGGTAGAATAAAAATACCGTATCATAGGAAAAGGCAAGCCTTTTCCCTACAAATAATCGTCGCAGTTGTTGGTGTTCCACTAACGACACAAAAACAAAATAAATGAAAATCCTCCACACAGCAGACTGGCATTTAGGCAAAAAACTAGGCGAATTTTCTCGTTTAGAAGAACAAAAAGAAGTTTTAGATGAACTTTGTCAGATTGCTGATGCTCAAAATGTTGATGTTGTTTTGATTGCAGGAGATTTATTTGATATTCCTCTGCCTTCCAATGAAGCCAATCAATTATTTTTAAAGACTCTACAACGTCTTTCAAAAAATGGTTCTCGTCCTGTTGTGGCGATTGCAGGAAACCACGATTCGGCTCAGTATATTGCTAATTTTAGTGTTTGGGGAAGTGAGTTAGGCATTTTTCTGTTGGGTTATCCAAATGACAAACTACCAAAAATAAAACTAGAAAACGGCTTAGAAATTTTGAGAAGTGAAGAGGGGTTTTTAGAATTAATGATGCCTTCTTGGGAGTGTCCATTGCGACTTTTGCTTACGCCTTATGCTAATGAATTACGACTAAAAACCTATTTTAGTTTAGATAATCAAGAACAAGAATTGAGAGAGTTTTTACAAGACCTTTGGCAAAAACAAGCTGAAAGTTATCTTGATGAAAATGGAATTAATATCTTGATGGGACATTTATTTGTCATGAAAAAAGGCGAAACTCAACCGAAAGAATCGGACGATGAAAAATCTATTTTGGTAGGTTCGGCACAGCCTATTTATACAGAAAATTTCCCTAAAACGGTTCAATATGTAGCTTTAGGGCATTTACACCGTTATCATTCTACTCAAAAAGAGCCTTTTCCTGTGGTGTATAGTGGTAGTCTTTTGGCATATAGTTTTTCGGAAGCCTTCCAAAAAAAGTATGTTGTCTTGCTTGATGCAAAAGCAAAAGAACCAATCAACTACGAAAAAATAGAATTGACAGGTTGCAAAGAATTAAAACGAAAAACTTTTTCAAAAGTTGATGAGGCAATAGAATGGCTGAATCAAGACCAATCCAGCGAAAAACCTTCTCTTATAGAACTGACTATCGAAACAGATAATTTTCTTTCTGCTGCCGATGCACAGCTTTTATATGCAACTCATAAAGGAATTGTAGGAACAATTATTCCACGCATAAAAGGAAAAAGTAATGCATCTGAATCCGAAATGGATTATTCAAGAAACATTAGTGATTTGTTTGTCGATTTCTTTAAAAAACAGAATAACGGACAAGAACCCAATGATGAGATTATGCAGCTTTTTGAAGAAGTTAGGAATGGAGAAGTAGGAGAGTAGGGAATGGAGATTGGGAAATACGGAATTGCAAATACAGTTTCCAACACAAAAAAAAGCATACTCTAAAAACTAGAATATGCTTTTTTTGATTGACTATAATTATTTTTATAATCTAGTAAATGATTATTGCTTGTAAGGCGCACCACCTGTTGCTCCACCTTCTACATTTCCTTTGAAAGAAATAATAGTTTGTCCTCCTTCAATATTTGCTTTTACAGTAGCTGTTTTGTTTACAGTTCCTGGTTTGCCTTTTGAGTCAAAGGTAAGAGAAATTGTACCTTCTTTACCAGGAGCAACTGGATCTTTTGTATAATCAGAAGCAGTACAACCACAAGAAGGCTGCACACCTGTAAGAATTAGAGGCGTATCACCTGTATTTTTGAATTTAAAAACATGTTCTACTTTTTGGCCTTCTTTGATATTTCCAAAATCATGTACAGTTTCTTCAAATTCAATAGTAGCCAAATTTGCAGCTACTTCTTCTGTTGTTGTTTCTGCTGTTGCATTTGCAGTAGAAGCATCATCAGTTACTGTATTTGCAACCTCTGTACTTGCAGAAGTTTCGTCTGTGCTTGCCTCACTTGCTTTTTCGCCCGAACAAGCTACAAAAAAGCTACTCATTCCTAAGATAAGGAATGTTCCGATAATTTTGTTCATTTTCATATATGATTGATTGTTTTGATGAAATAATTTTCTATTAAATAATTGTACAAAGATACTACAAATTATTTTTTTTTAAATAGTTATCGATACTTTTTTAGGGTAAACGCACGAAACTTTTTATACTGCTTTCAGTGTGTTTAAACACACTTTAACTATCAGAGTAAATTCAATTTGCAAAGTTAAAAACTAGCTTGATTTGCTTTAAACGAGTACATTTTTTTTTCGTGCGTTTACCCTAATACTTTTTTAAAGTTTATAATTTGAAAGTCTATTTTTGTGTACGAATTTGTGAAATAAGCGCATCAATTTCAGAGCGCAAATCTTCTGTACGTTCTCTTACTTCTTCAATTACTTTTTTTCCCTCTTCTTGTGCATCTTTTGAGAAAACATTTTCATTAGTAGAATTTATTTTATCTAAAAGAGAATTTACTCTATCACGAGTGCGATAAAGGCGATAATTCAGACGACTACGAGTATTTTTTCCTTTATCTGGGGCGTATAAAATCCCAAAAAATGTTCCAATAGCTGCTGCACCAACTACGCCAGCAAGCAATCCGATATGAGATGATTTCATAGTATTATTATTATTTTGAAGTAATTCAGAATAAAATTATTCAATTACCCTGATTTAAGTTTGTGTTTTAGTAAGCATTTTTTTGCTTAATGCTATACTAACGTATTTTTTGTGTTATTAGTTTGGTAAAAAATGGATTTTCAGTTTTGTTAAAAAAACTTCTTTTTAGATTTTTATTGATTATCCAAAAGTCCACGTCCACTTTTCTTGATTAGTCCTTCATTAACTAAGTATTCGGAAAGTGTATCCAAAATACCATTTACAAATTCTTTACTCTTTGGAGTGCTATAATTTTTGGCAAGTTCGACATATTCATTTATCGAAACCTTCACAGGAATACTTGGGCAGTGCATCATTTCACTAATTGCCATTTTCAAAATCAATGTATCTGTCAGAGCCACTCTATTAATATCCCAGTTTTTGAGTCGTTCACTAATAAGTTTTTCATTTTGCAAACTCTCATTTACTGTATTCTGAAAAAGCTCTTCAAAAAACTCTTTGTCATCTTCCCAATTACGAGAAAGCAAATAAAGTTCGACGGGCGTATTATTCAAAATGTTTTCTTCTTCAATATTTTTGACTGTCTTGAGAAGCATATTGCGAAGTACACTACGATTTTCTGACCAATAAATATCATTTTCATCAAAATAATCATCCAAAACTTCATTTTGCATAATGAAATCTCGTGTCAAGGCTATCATGAATTCTTTATCTTCTGAAAAGGTAGGTTTTTTTAGAGAGAGATATTTTTTATAAAATTCTTCTTCTCTAAGGATTTTGAACCAATGTTTTATGTTTTCAGTAGCCCAATTTGTTCCAATTAAAAGTTCTTGCAGTTCTTTATGTCCTACTAAATGCTTTATAAGTGCATTATTTGTAAAATGAAGTTCTGATTCAAAGACTACTTCTTTAGAATATTGTCTTGCCTTACGAGAATTATAATCGGCTTCTGAATGGTCAGCCAAAACCATGAGGAGTTTGAGCAGTTTGAGGTAATCATCATGAATTCCTTCTGTCTTTTTTATCATTTCTTGTTTCTGAAATCGTCTTTCTTTTTGGATTTGAGTATTGTACATACGCATTGCCTCACTAACAGCCAAATCTACTTCTGGTTGTTCGCTTTTGGCTTCCAAAGTTTCGTTTTGATAATTTGCTTCGAAAAGTTCCTTTCCTAGTTTTCTTTTTTGAGCTACCTCTTCGGCTGTCGGAATGAGCATCGAATTGAGGTTGGGTTCAAATTTTTGATGGATATAATCTAAAGCTAATTGATAATTGGAGCGTTGAGCTTGCTCTAAAGCATACAAAGCCTGCATAGCTTTCAGGCGTAGAATACGACGATTTAACATTTTTGTATAAGGAAAGATCAAAACGAGTGAATAAAAAGAATAGCCATTTGCTATTCTTATCATTTGTCCTTAATTAGGTTGTTGTTAGTCTTATCAAATATCAACATTAACATAATTAATTTATTAGACTACAAAAGTACAAAAAAATGTTTGAGTAGTAGTAAACTGACAATTATATTTTTTGAATGGGATAAGAAATTCTCTATTCTTATATATTTTCATTTCCTATTATTTCTTCACCTCTTGCCCCACGCCCCAATTCTACATCCGTATTCCTGCCAAAATTACATCATCGGTCTGTGACTGTGTGCCTTTCCATTCTACAAATTCTTTATCCAAAATTTCTTTTTGTGTAGCCATCGGAAAATTAGAAATTGCTACGAGCTTTTCTCTAAAAAGTTTACTCATATATTTCATTCCCTTTTCTCCTCCAAATTGGTCTTGAAAACCGTCAGAATAGAGATAAAAAACATCTCCTTTTTGATAGGTAATTTCGTGCATAGAAAATGATTTTTCTTTCTTTGAAGTTCCTCCAATAGCAGAAGTAGAACCTTTTGTGAGTAAATGTTCGTTTCCTCTGATATGAAAAAGTGGATTTTTTGCACCTGCAAAATAAGCCTTATTTGTTCCCTCTTCAAAAACCAAAATTACGATGTCCATTCCATCACGAATTTGTCTTCCTGTACTTTGGCGTTGTGTGGTAGCTGCTGTAATTCGTTTATCTAATTTGTAAAGGATTTGGTCAGGTTTCCATGTTTTTTCTTGTCTGACAATTTCTTCCAAAGAATCTACTCCCATAACCGTCATAAATGCCCCCGGAACACCGTGTCCTGTACAATCTGCCACAACAAATATTTTATAGCTCTTTTCTTCTACTTCTATTTTTTTGAGCCAGTAAAAATCGCCACTCACAATATCACGAGGACGAAAAAGTATAAAGGCATTTCCGAGTTCTTCTTCTAACTGTGTTATATCTCCCAAAATAGCAGCTTGAATACGTGCAGCATACGTGATGCTATCCGTCATTTTTTTGTTGGTTTCTTCAAGCTGATGATTTTTCTTATTGATTTGCTCTTTTTGTTGTTCTATTTCTTGTGTTCTTTCTTGTACTTTTTGTTCTAATTCTTGGTTAAGTGTGCGTTGTAGAGATTCATTTTCTTTGAGTTGAATAATTAGATTTTCTTGAGCAGTTTGTTTTTCTTTCTCATTGAGTTTCATTCTATACCCTAGACCCATTGAGAAAAGCAAAATTTCAGAAACAATCCCTACTTGTACAAATGCACCTCCCACAGCTCTAGGGGCAAGTTCGAACCAATTCAATAAATTTCCTGTAACAGCTCCAGCAATCAGTCCTAATGAACCCAAAACAAAGAAATAAATCAGCTTATTCTTGTTTTTATCTTTATTTTTTCTAATTCTAGTTACCAATACCACCAACACCACCAAGATAAAAGCAGACTGAACGACAATAGAATAGGTATATAAAATGGCTATCAGTTTGACATTTTTGGTCAGAATATAATACAACATCACAAAAGCCACTACTCCAAATTGAATACGAATTGCCCACAAAATCCCTTTATCTAGTTTGGGAAAAAGCTCTTCTGTCTTCAAAAAAGCTCGCATAAACATAAAGTAGAAAGCCACGCAAAGCCCAGCAAAATACCATATAAAATGAAATACTTCGCCATTTACACCATCTAAAGCAAGGCTACTCATTACCATCAAAAACAAAGCAGTACCGAGCAAATACAGCGAATAATACAGATAAACACGCTCTCTATTCAATACAAAAATCAAGAAATTATAAAAAACCATTATCCAAATTAAGCCTTGAAAAATTCCTTGCGATAAGTTTCTATATTTTACGTCTTCTTCGAATTTATCCTTTTTTATCAATTTCAAATCTGCCTTTATTGGGCGATTATTAATATTTTGATAGCGAATAAATAACGTTTTTTTGGATTTGGGAAGGAAGTTTACTCTTACTTTGGCTTGTGAAACCATTTCATCAATATTTCTGTCAGTAGGCGAAACAAAAATACCATTTCGTTTGTGTGCATATTGATTAAGGGCAGGCAAAGGGTCAAAGACATCAATAAGATTCAAATCTTTACCCAAATTCAAGACCCATTCGTATTCGTGAGGAAGTGTATTATTGATTGTTATTTTGACCCAATACGCACAATTAGGATTCCAAGTAACTGTATCTGAATACTTTACAAAAGTATTTTGTAGATTTACAATTTCTTGAAAAGATAACTGTTGGTTACAATCTAAGTAGATAAAAGCATCATTGAGCAAACTATCTTGAATTACTTTTTCATTCTTGATATCAAAAGCAGCCTTAGGAGTGGTATCCAAAGAAACATCTAAATCAACTATTTCTACTTGCTCTTTTTGAGAAAAAGCAGTAGAATAAGCAATCAAGAACAACAAGAAAGTGAAAAAAATTAATTTAAGTAGCTTCATTTATATTTTAACAGAAATAGAAATTATTCTTATACAGAAAGATACGAATACTTATTAAGTAGTGCAAAAACAGAAAAAATTTATAGTTTTGTATGGGTGCATCTCAAATTGTCGTTTTTTCAATTTTTTGGCTACTTTAACATCATAGACAGGGTTAAAACCCTGTCCAATTTATAATTCAGAGTAGTTTTTAATTGAACAGGGTTTTAACCCTGTTTTTATTTTTTGTCATGCGACATTTTGAGATGCACCCTTTTGTACTTAGTTTATAATTTAATGTCCTTATTTTTAGCATTTTCATTCTCTTAGCAAGGTTGTAACAGCTCTATTTTATGTCTTATTTTTCGTTTATTATTCTTACTTTTAATGAAGAAGTACATCTACCTCGCTTATTAGAATCGATTAAAGATTTGAATGCGCCTATTTTTATATTGGATTCAGGTAGTACAGATGCAACTTTATCTATTGCAGAAGCCTATAAAGCAACAGTTTTGTATAATAAATTTGAAAATCATCCCAAACAATGGGATTTTGCATTGAATAATTTTGATATTCAAACCGAATGGATTATTGGGCTTGATGCAGACCAAATAGTAACTCCAGAATTACAACAAAAATTAGCATTATTCAATTCAACTACTGTTTCTAAAGAAATAAATGGAATTTATTTTAATCGAAAAAATTATTTTAGAGGGCGCTGGATAAAACACGGTGGTTATTTTCCAAAATATTTACTAAAAATGTTTAGGAAAGGATACGGACACTCTGACCTCAACGAAAATATGGATCATCGTTTTGTAGTTGAAGGTAAAACACAGATTTGGAAAAAAGGTTTTTTGATAGAAGAAAATACCAAAGAAAATGACATTTCTTTTTGGCTTGCCAAACACAACAAATATAGCGACCTTGTAGCACAAGAAGAGGTAGAACGCATTCAAAAGTTGCGCTCTCAGCATACTACACGAAAAATTTCTGGTAATCCGGATCAAAAAATTGCATTTTTGAAGAATATTTGGTGGAAATTACCCCTTTATTGGCGACCTTGTATTTACTTTATCTATCGTTTCGTGTTTCAGCTTGGTTTTTTAGATGGAAAAGAAGGACGAATTTTTCATTTTCTACAAGGTTTTTGGTTTAGGATTATTGTAGATATTAAAATAGAAGAACTTTTAAAGCAAAACTCTGTTACTTCAAATGAAAAAAATGCTATTTTAGCAGAAAATAATTAAGAATAAATTTTTATGTGTGGAATAAATGGAATTATAGACTTTTCGTTGCAAAATAATATGCACAGGGTAGCTGCTATGAACAAAGCTATGGCACACCGAGGCAGAAATGATGAGGGAATTTGGAAAGATGAAACTACAAATAATATAACATTAGGACATAGAAGATTATCTATTATTGACCTTTCTAATGCAGGGCATCAACCCATGCACTCCCACGACGGACGCTACACATTAGTTTTTAATGGCGAAATTTATAATTATAAAGCACTTAAAAAACAGCTTGATTATCCTTTTAAATCGGATTCTGATTCGGAGGTAATTTTGGCAGCCTTTACGCAATGGGGAATAGAGTGTATCCAAAAATTTGAAGGCATGTTTGCTTTTGCTATTTGGGATAGCGTAGAAAAAAAACTTTTTTTGGTAAGAGATAGATTAGGAATAAAACCTTTGTATTATTACAGAGATGAGAATAAATATATATTTTCATCTGAAATGCGTTCGATGTTGGCTTCTGGATTGATTCCCAAAAATCTAGATCATCACGGCTTAGAAGACTTCTTGCGTTATCAAACAGTACACGCACCTCGCACCATGATTGAGAATGTTTGTATGCTTTTGCCTGCTCATTATGTAGAAATTTCTGATACAGAATGGATAGAAAAATGTTACTGGCAAGCACATCATACCGAACAAAAAATAGGAACAACCTACAAACAAATCAAAAAAGATATTTATGAAAGATTGAATGAAGCTGTCGAAAAACGTCTGGTGGCTGATGTTCCTTTTGGTGCTTTTCTTTCTGGAGGAATAGATTCTAGTATTGTAGTTGGCTTGATGAGCAGAATGTCTAACCAAAAAATCAATACATTTTGTGTTTCTTTTGATGAAGAAGAATTTAGTGAAGCAAAATACGCCAACTTAGTCGCTAATAAATTTGGGACAGAACACCATGATATTCGTCTTAATCCAAAAGATTTTTTAGATATTATTCCAAAAGCTCTTTCGGCTATGGATCATCCAAGTGGAGATGGAATAAATACTTACATTGTTTCGAAAGTAACTAAAGAAAAGGGAATTGATATGGCTCTTTCGGGTTTGGGAGGCGATGAGCTTTTTGCTGGTTATGAATTCTTTACAATGCTAAACAAGCTTAATAATAATAAATGGATAGGAAAACTACCTGTTTTTTTGAAGTCTAATGTTGGCAGATTACGTCAAAAGTACCATCCTTCAGTAGCTTCTGACAAACTTTTTGGGTTGCTTTCTCAAAAGGATTGGAAATTAGATTATACCTATCCACTTATCCGACAAGTATTTTTAGATGAGCGTATAAAATCATTTTTAAGAAAAGATGAATTAAGTGAAAACAGAGTACGTTCGGCTTTCAAGAGTTTGGCAAGACAAAAAGACTTTAAAAAACTTCCTTTTTTATCTCAAATTTCGGTAGCTGAGCTTTTTACGTATTTGCAAAACATACTTTTGCGTGATGCCGACCAAATGAGTATGGCGCATACCTTAGAAATTCGTGTGCCTTTTTTAGACCATAAATTGATTGAATATGTTCTTCAAGTTCCAGATTCTTTCAAATATCCTCATTCTCCTAAAAAGTTATTAGTTGATTCGGTAGGTGATTTACTTCCTTCTGAAATTGTCAATCGTCAGAAAATGGGTTTTACTCTTCCTTGGCAAATTTGGCTCAAAAATGAGCTTTTTGATTTTTGTAATGAACGTATTGAGAGCCTAGCTGGTCGTCTAGAATTTAATGAAGAAGGAATCAAGAGAGTTTGGAAACAGTTTTTGGAGAATGACCCTAGAGTTTCTTGGGCAAGAGTTTGGAATTTGGTTGTGTTAGAAAATTGGTTGCAAGAACATCAAATTTCGGCTTCTCCAGTTTCGCTTATTTCTTCTTTGGATTCTAATTTGGTTTAAAAAAATAATAAGAGAAAATTGAAAGTCGTTTATTTACATCGAAAGCCTCGTCAGTTTGGAAATTTTAGTATCGAATCTTATTTTGAAGATATTCGTTCTTATTTGCCTTTAATTTCTACTAAAATAGAACCTATTGTTTATCAATCTCCTTTTTTTAGTGATGGAATTTTGCCACGAATAAAAAACATTCTTGATGCAAAAAATCAAACCCAAAAACTAAAAAGCGACATCAATCACATAACAGGCGACGTACATTTTCTGACAATGGGATTAAATCCTAAAAAAACAATCTTGACGATTCATGATTGTGCTTTTTTGGAACGACATGGAACTTCTTTAAAAGATAAATTAAAACGAAAATTTCTAAAAACCTTTTGGTTAGATATTCCAGTCAAACAAGCTCGTTTTGTAACGGCAGTTTCGGAAGCAACAAAAAATGAAATCATAAAACATACAAACTGCAATCCTAATAAAATAATTGTAATTCCGACAACCATTTCTCCAAAATTTGCAGCAGCAACTCAAAATTATATTCCTAAAGAATTTAATTCTGAAAAACCTATCATTTTACAATTAGGAGCTGCTTTTAATAAAAACTTAGAGCGTCTTTTTGAGTCTTTGGAAGGAATTAATTGCAAACTTCATATCATTGCACCACTTTCAGAACATCATTTTGAACTGCTCAAAAAACACAATATTGATTACAAACACGAAGATAAAGTAAGTTTTGAAGAACTGATTTTGGCGTATAAAAACTGTGATTTAGTTTCTTTTGTTTCTACGATTGAGGGTTTTGGAATGCCAATTATAGAAGCTCAAACTCTGCAAAAACCAGTCATTACAAGTACTATTTCTTCCATGCCTTGGGTAGCTGGGAAAGATGCTTGTTTAGTAAATCCCTATTCTGTTACAGAAATCAAAGAAGGAATTTTGAAGATAATAAATGATGAAAATTATCGAAGTGAGTTAATAAACGATGGACAAGAAAACATTAAAAGATTCAATCCAAAAACTGTTGCTCATCAGTATGTAGCATTGTATGAGAGAATGGAGGATGGGAATTAGGAAATGGGAATATCCTTGTCGATGTCTTAACCAACAACTATACAATATCATTTTTGAGTTGATTGTACAAATAGGCTTTTGCTACATTCCAATCTCTTTTTACGGTTGCAGGCGAAATTTGTAGTGCATCGGCAGTTTCTTCGATAGAAAGTCCTGCAAAAAAACGACATTCGACTACTTTTCCTTGTCTTTCATTTAAGTTTTCTAGTGTAATTAAGGCTTCGTGAAGTCCTAGAATATGCTCTCCAACTTGCTCATCAGCAATCATATTTTCTACTTTCTGAATATCTACATCAACTTCTTTTCCTCCTCGTTTTTCTGCCGTTTTCATTTTGGCATAATTTACCAAAATATGACGCATTGCCTTTGCAGCCACAGCAAAAAAATGACCTCTACTTGAGTAATCGCTGCCATTTTTACTATCTTGGTCAGCTAATTTTATGTACGCTTCGTGTACAAGTGCCGTCGTATTGAGCGTATAATTTGCCTGCCAGCGCACTCTCAGACTATGTGCAACCTTGACAAGCTCGTCATAAACCAAAGGAAATAATTTTTCTGTTGCTTGTGTATCACCAGATTGTGCAGCCGAAAGAAGTTGAGTAATAGGAGGTATATTGTTCATAAATTAATTTTGTTTAGTGTTAGTTTAATTAACGAATAAGGCAAATAGAATATTGATTTTATACTATTTTTAACGTGTTAAAAAAGTAATACTAAAAGGATTATCTTTGTCGTGTACATTTCTGTTATTGATTAATTACCAATTATTATTTTAATGAATTCTCATAGTGTCCATTATATTGCTCATCTTTCTACTCCCAAAAATTGGCGAGGAGGCGAACAACAAATTGCTTATTTAGCAACAGAGTTAAGTGAAAATAAAATGATTAGGCAAACTGTTTTGACTCCTGCAAATTCTTCTTTATCTAATTTTATAGAGAATTATAATAAAGAAAATGCAACTACCAATTTAGAAGTAGAAAGTTTAAAAGGAAGTTCGAAGTTTGGACAAGCAAGGTTTTTGGCTTCTTTTTGTAAAAAAAATAAAATAACGATTGTTCATTTACACGATGCACATGCTCATACAATAGGCGTTTTGTCAGCCGTTTTTTTTCAGAATAAAACCAAGTTTATTTTGAGTAGAAGAGTCGATTTTCCTGTCAAAAATAATTTTTTCTCAAAGTATAAATACAATCATTCTTCTATCAAAAAGATAGTTTGCGTTTCGGATAAGATAAAAGAAATTACTGCGCCAAGTATCAAAGACAAATCAAAATTGGTTACGGTTCATAGTGGAATTGATTTAGAAAAATTTAATAATTTGAATGATAAAAAAGCAAAAACAACTATTTTAAGACAAGAATATAATTTAGAAAAAGATACTATTTTGATAGGAAATGTAGCTGCACTTGCTCCACACAAAGATTATATTACTTTTTTGGAAACAGCAAAAATATTGATTCCTAAATTAGAACAGCGAGAAAAAAAGGAAAATACAAATAGAGAAATCCGTTTTTTCTTAATTGGAAAAGAAGATGGTTCTGAAACTGAAATTCAAAATTGGCTCAACCAGAATCAAGAAATAAAAAACTATTTTATCCTTACAGGATTTAGAAATGATATTCCTATTATTTTAAAAGAATTAGATGTTTTTCTTTTTACAAGTCAAACAGAAGGATTAGGAACAAGCATTTTAGATGCTTTTGCAAGTGAAGTAGTTGTCGTTGCAACAGCAGCGGGAGGAGTTCCAGAATCTGTAATTGATAACAAAACAGGTTTGCTTTCAGAAATAAAAAACACGCTTTCTTTAGCTCAAAATGTAGAAAAGGTTTTGTATGATGAAGAATTGAGAACTAAATTGATACAAAATGCAACTCTTCATCTTCAAAATTTCACAAAAGAAAATACGGCAAAGAAAACATTAGAGATTTATAAGAATCAATTACGAATGTAAGTTACTGACTACCAATAAGTTAGTGATTCAAAAATAGCATTTGACATACTACTAGACATTTTTCAAATAAATAGGTCAGTCCCAAAGGGCAGACCGTCTACTAAGACTAAAAATAGGAGAAATTGACTACAAACGGTCTGCTCTACGAGATTGATCTATACTGCAATTATTAAAAATGTCTAGTAGTAGCATGTAATTGGGTGCCTAATAAATTAGCTACGCTGCTCTTCGGGTGTCGCTTAGTCAATTTGTATTACGTAGGGAAAAGACTTGCCTTTTTCCTACAAAAAACGACAATTTGTTATACACCCCATTTAATTTTCGTTCCTTAGTAGTCTATCAATTTGACATAGTCGGATATAATTAGTAACCTAGGGTGCTTTTTTTGTACAAAACCTTATAAACTGACAACTACGGAAAACTCCAAAAACTATTGAGACAACGTGTAAATATTGTTTTTCAAAAGAATAAAATTTGCTTTTGAAATATAAAAGTTATTATTCAAATGATTTTTGACTTAAAAATAGAATTTTATTTTTTTTGAGGATTAATTTTAAATAGTTGATAATCAATAAGTTAAGTTCTTTTCCGTAGTTCTTAGTGTACAATAATACTTCAGATTTGCGTTTTAAGGATATAAAAGTAGGATATAGCGCAGGACTTAGGCTAAAAATTGTAAAATCTGAAAATCTAAATCTTCGTTTTGATGTAGCAAAAGGCGAAAAAATTAATTTTTACTTCGGAATTGCAGAAGCATTTTAATTCTCTTTTTTTATTAAAAAATACTTTTACTTTACTACTTATGAAAATAAAAAAAAAATATTTCGTTGCTCTCTTTTCTCTAGCTCTTGTGTGTTTTTCTTTTGTGGCATACAAAAAATACCAAGACTTTGTTTCCGAACAGAAAAAATATAAAAAAGTTCGTACAGCTTACCAAGAAAAAGAAAGTTATTTGACCAAAAAACTAAAGGAAAAAAATCTTTCTCTTCAAAATTTGAATATTTTGATGGTAGCTTATAAGGAAGAGGGAGAGTTGGAAATGTATGTCAAATCAAAAACTGATAAATCCTATCAAAAATTTCTGACGTATGCTATTTGTGCCAAATCAGGCGAATTAGGTTCGAAAAATCAAGAAGGAGATTATCAAGTTCCAGAAGGATTTTATCACATCAATCATTTCAACCCAATGAGTAGCTATTTTTTATCGTTAGGAATTAGCTATCCCAATCAAGCCGACAAAAGACGCAATCCTACAAGAAAAACAAAAGATTTGGGTGGTGCAATTTATCTACATGGTGCCTGTGCCACGATTGGCTGCATTCCGATTACGGACGAATATATAAAAGAAGTTTATGTTTTGGCTGTGCAAGCACGAACAAATGGACAAACTACAATTCCGATTTATATTTTTCCTTTCCGTTTTACAAAACAAAATAAGGACAAGTTTTATAAAGAAAATAATAGTTTGGTAGGATTTTGGGACAACATGAAGATAGGATATGAAAAATTTGAGAAAAACAAACAAAAACTGTCTTTTCAAATAGATGCAAAGGGCAATTATATGTTTGACTAATTTTAGCCCAATTCTTTTCTTGATTTTCATTTTAATCCTTATTTTTATCAAAACAAGTCAAAACAAGAGTGGCTTTTAAACAGTTTATCCTGTGGACACTATTTTTCATAAAACTATTTTTTAGTCATTTTTTAATCTCATCAACTCTTTAATACAATGAAACAGCCTACTATTTATTCTGTGTTACTCTTTACTTTTGCTTTTTGCTTTCTATCAACTGTTTCTTTTGCACAGCGAAACAAAAATCCTTACAAAGACAAATCAAAAACGATTGCCGTAGATGAAAAAAACGTCTATGATGCCAGTAAAGACAAAAATAGAAAAGAGTTACACTTGAGAGATACCGTTCCTGCTGAAAATTTTGCTGAGTTTGTAGGCAAAATTAAAGCAATAAAACCTCCTTATGATTTGAATGAAAAATCAAATAAAAAAGCATTTTCGCCAATTTCAATGGCGATATATGAAAAATACTTTAATATTTATAATGGAATAGGAGAACGAGTAATGGTTGAACCAAAAGGAAATAACCGTTTGTATTTAGTCGGAAAACTGACAGATATGCCAGAAGGAATTACGGCACTTTTGTTTTATGGGTATGATGGCTCTACTTTTCAGTTTACCAAATTAGTTACGTTTGACGAAACAGGAGTTCCGATAGCCGAACAAAATATGCAATATTACATCAAAGGTTCACAAGATGGTTTTACACAACAAGAAAAAGTAACGTGTAAACTCAACGAAGACAAAACGGTAAGTTGTATGACATACTTTGCTGAAGGAGAAGAAAAAGAAATGAGGGTCAAATCAGGTGTAATCCACCAAGTACAGTCCGACGGAACTATCGAAGAAGTTGGAATTGTAGATTTGGAGACAGAAATGGAAAACGAAAATGAAGGCGATAAATAAGTCTGGGGGGTATAACAAATTGTCGTTTTTTGTCAGCAATTCCCAATGTAAATTAAATTAGTAATAAAACGTCTTTTTAGGGCTTAATAATTTGAAACAAGGACTTTAAACTCTCTTAAATGTTGATTTTTTTAGCTAAAAAACGCCTAAACTTTCGATTTTAAATCAAAATCGTGTTACATTGGGAATTGCTGGTTTTTTGTAGGGAAAAGGCAAGCCTTTTTCCTACGTAATACAAATTGACTAAGCAACACCCGAAGAGCAGCGTAGCTAATTTGTTATGCACCTATAAACCTTTTCTTAGACAAAAATAGATTATAAAATGGTATTAGAACTTTAGAAAAAACTAAAACCAAAACGTTATTCACTCCGTTTTAAAACGAAAGGAATAACGTTTTTTATTTCAACTAAAACAAATTTTAATACCATGAATTCTAATTCTAATAATGAAATACTTACACTCTCTGGAGTGATTCTAGGAGTTGGTCTTGTTTTGATTATTACGGTAGTGATGCTTTTTAATGGTTCTTCTGAAAATACAGCAGGAACAACTACTGGAAACACAACTACAAGTGCAGCCCCTGTCGAAGACATAAACACAAAAGTAGCTTCTCTTGCCGAACCTCAAAAAGCAACTGTTTTGCAAGGACACGAACTTTTTCAAGGAAATTGCGCTCAATGTCATGCTGTCGATAAAAAAGTGGTCGGCCCTGCACTCAAAGGTGTAGAAGCTCGTTGGTCTAGCGAAGCCGAAATTATCAATTTTATCAAATATCCTGAAAAAGTAATTACAGGAGGAAAGAATGATTATGCAGTAAAACTCTATGAAGAATATGGACAAATGATGCCAAATCACGACTTTTTTAACGATGAGCAAATAAAATCAATTCTCACTTATGTAAAGTTTGAGGCTGGCGAAGAAATCGCTATGAAATAAACTATTAATTAAATTATTTCATATCTTATCTCTATCAGAAATTTTGAATTTTTGGTAGAGATATTTTTTAGTGCAAAAAACACCATCATCATGACACAAAATCAAAAACTCAACCT
>Ga0210044_10004106_pt1 | contig 20498 bp, 19 predicted proteins | sample CryGey13umfilter_2_FD_183959 | JGI IMG/M metagenome (GOLD analysis project Ga0210044, IMG submission 183959) | Groundwater microbial communities from aquifer in Utah, USA - Crystal Geyser 4/9/14 3 um filter (SPAdes) (version 2) | ecosystem: Environmental > Aquatic > Deep subsurface >... | reverse complement strand
TCAAATCTAAGTGTATCATCGATTCTGTTTGAAGCAAAAACCAAAGCTGAACTTCCATTTACGAAGAGAGCTTGCTCATCATCATAAATATCATAAGTAATTCTTTTGTAAGTATTTGCGCCAATATTATAAATAAAAATATCTGATTGTCCTTTTTGTATTGCTGACATTACCATCAGGTTTCCTTTGGAATTATATGAAATTGAAAGGATTTTATCGAAGTTCATCAAGTAACGTTTTGTCCATTTATTTTTATCGATGTCATAAAATTTCATCAAGTTTTTGCCTTTTTCTTCATGAATAATAGTAAGAAAATGTCCACTTGGCGCCCAAGCAAAAATTGGATATGAATAATCTACTTTTTCATCGAGTTTATAGCCGTATTTTATCAAAGTCTTTGAATTTAGATTCTCTAAATTAATTAGCTTAGTTTTGACACGTCCGATTTGATTTTCGGTGTATATCAAGTATTTGCCATCAGGACAAATCTTTGCTTGAGATAGATTCTTTTTGTTAGAATTCCATTTTTTAAAAGGTTTTTCGAGTTGGGCAAACGGTTGACTCATCTCCGCAAAATATCTATCTGAGTACCATTTTTTCCAATCGGTCATAAAACTGTTGTATGAAACTCCCAAGACGAAAATAAACCCGCTTTCGATACTTCTATTGATTTTTGACAGAAAAAGCACATCTGATAAAGCTCTTTTGCCATATTTTTCTTCAATATATTTCCAAATGGAATGGCCTGCTAAAATCTGTTCTTCGGTGTTGAGATTCTTGAAATTGTCAAATTTGCCAGAGATAAACCCATCGCGTACTTTATTATCAATTTCTGTATTCCAATCTTTTGCCATAAACGAGATAAACCCTCCACTAAACCATTCTGGGAAGGTTAATAAAATTGAGTTTTTGAAATTTGATGTAAGTGGCCCCCCATACATTATTTGGTTATAATAAACATTTGCAATGCCTTTGCTGATTTGAAGCTCAAAGTCGTTGTGGTTGCCATTGAAAAAAATAAATATTTTATTGTCAATAATATGAGTTTCTCCGCCAATATTATATTCTTCATTAGTAAGTAAGCCAATATTTGTCTCTTTTAAATCTGATAAATCATTGAAAATCATCAATTTTATTTTATCATCTAAAGTATAATCGATATAATTCGCTATTCTTTTTATTTCCTTATGGGCGAATGACGAAGCATAAATAGCTAGTGATTTGCCATCTGCATAGAAATATGTATCAAATCCTTGAAAACCAAAATAACTCCATGTTCTCTCATCATCAAATTGAACGCGATTTTTACCAAAGCTCATTTGTGAGCCGCTGTAAAATTGCGAAAATGCTGTATTAGAACTAAATATCGCCGCAACAATTAAGATACTGCTATATAAAATAAAAGATTTTCTATGTCTAAAATCCTTGTTCATTCTACTGAAATGGGTAAAATTTATTATTATGTTTATGACCTTAAAAATTAAAAACTTAAAATATAAACCGCCAAACCGTTTAGCTCTTAAGTAAAATGCATACTTTTGTAGCTAAGCTCAGCTGGAAATATTAAGTTTTACAAAATTAACAATTATTTTATACCATTTTCCATGGCTTTGTTTATGTTTGAAAATTAAAATTATCGAATAAATTATGTTAAATATTAAAGCTTTTCCTTTCAATCCATTCGCCATGAATACCCATGTATTATGGGATGAAACTCATGAAGGTGTTATTATTGATGCGGGAAATTATACCAACGAAGAAAATATAATATTATTGGATTTTATTAAAGCCAACTCCATAAAAATAATGAGTTTATGGTTTACACATAATCATATCGACCACATAATTGGTGCAAAATTTCTCTGCGAAGAGTATTCTGTGATAGCAAAAAGTCATACCAAAGGAAAATTTCTTTTTGAACAAGCTGAAGATCATGCTTCAATGTTAGGATTTCATTTTAAGGGCTTGCCAAATAAGATTGTGAATATTGATGACAATGAGATACTTAAGTTTGGAAATACAGAAGCTAAGGCATTTTATACTCCTGGCCATGTCGACGGTAGCATGAGTTTCTATTTTCATAAGGCGAAATTTGTGATTGTAGGAGATGTGCTCTTCAGAGCAGGTATTGGCAGAACTGATTTGCCTACAGGCGATTATCATTCTTTGGAAAAAAGCATTAGAGAAAAATTATATACGCTGCCTAATTCTACAATAGTTTTTCCTGGTCATGGTCCGCAAACAAGCATAGGTTTTGAAAAGGAATACAACCCTTATTTCCAAGAATTATAATTGATTTTGCCAATCAAAAATGCAATATAATCATGATAAATTTTGTTTTTTTTACTAATAATTTAACCTTTTGAATTAGCAATTTATATTGTCTTTTATTTCAATATTAGTTTGACAGAGTTTTTAAAAATTAACTGATGTTTTTTCAATCTTTTTTTATTATAATTTCATAAAAATGGAAGTTAAAAACATTGTAATAAATTGCATTATAATATTTTATGCTAATGATATAAAAATTATAAAAAAAATTATAAAAAATAATAATATTGTAAATTGCGGCTAAATTTTAAATCATAATTGTAAAAATGAATGAAATGTCACAGCAAGATTTTGAGCCTCCTTTAGGGCAAGATTTATCTTCGATAAATGTAGTTTTAGAAACTTCAACATCAAGCGACGAATTATTTAAAGATTCTGAAATTAAGACCTCAGATTTTAAGGTTATAAGTCCAGAAACGGCAAAATTTAGAGAAAAATATTTTCCTCAAACATCAAATAAACAATGGAATAGCTGGAGATGGCAAATTCAAAATAGTTATACTAACTTTAAAAAACTTTCTGAAATTTTGGATACAAGCTCTATCGATGACTTCGATTTTTTATCGAAATCAAGAAAGCTTCCGCTCCGGATAACTCCTTATTACGCAAGTTTATTACATGATAAACCTATTGATTATCCATTAAGTAAAAGTGTGGTACCCAATAAATTAGAACTAATCATATCTCAAGGAGAAGAGAATGATCCACTTCATGAAGAGAGTATGTGCCCAGTAGAAAACTTGGTTCATCGCTACCCCGACAGAGTACTGATGTTATCCACTGGATTTTGCTCAGGGTATTGCCGCTATTGCACCAGGTCGCACATGGTTGCAAAAGATAAAAAACACTTTGCCGTGAAAGCTTGGGAAACTTCTATCAATTATATAAAAAACAATCCGAATATTAGAGATGTAGTAATTTCGGGTGGTGATCCTCTCACAATGCCAGAAAAACATTTGGAGTTTCTATTGTCTTCATTGAATGCAATTCCTCATGTAGAAATTATAAGAATCGGAACTAAAGTACCAATGGTAATGCCGCAGCGAATTACCAATACTTTAGTGAAAATGTTGAAGAAATATCAACCTTTATATATGAGTATTCATAGCACACATCCCGATGAAATAACCCCTGAAGTTGTTGAAGCTCTTCGTAGATTAGCCGATGCTGGAATTGTTTTAGGAAGTCAAACGGTATTGCTCAAAGGAGTGAATGACAACATAGAAATTATGAAAGAACTTATGCTCAAACTTCTTAAAAATCGTGTCAGACCATATTACATCTATCAGTGCGACCCAATTCCAGGCTCATCACATTTTAGAACGCCAGTTTCAAGAGGTGTCGAAATTATTAAAGGCCTTCGTGGTTATATAAGTGGTTATGCAATACCTCATTATGTTATTGATGCTCCTGGTGGTGGTGGCAAAATTCCCTTCCTACCAGAATATTATCAAGGCCGAGAAGGCGATTATATTATGATGAAAAACTTTGAAGGCAAATCCTATAAATATTATGACCCAATTAAATAACGAGTTTTACAAGTGTATTTTCACCAAGAATTTATAAAAAATGAATATTGGATTAACCTATGACCTAAGGTCTGATTATTTAAAACAGGGTTATAGCGAAGAAGAAACAGCCGAATTTGACAAAGCAAGTACCATAGAAGGTATTGAAAATGCTATACAAAATGCTGGTCATCAAACTGAAAGAATTGGCAATGCATTCCAGCTTATAAAAGCCTTAGTTAATGGTAAAAAATGGGATATGGTTTTTAATATTGCTGAGGGTTTATATGGTGAAAGTCGCGAGTCATTAGTGCCTGCACTACTCGAATCTTTTAAAATTCCATTTGTCTTTTCGGGTGCTGTTACTCTTGGAATCTCCTTGAATAAGGCTTTTGCTAAGCAAATTGTTAGAGACAGCGGGGTAAATACTCCTGCATTCAAAGTGGTTTCGCAATCATCTGATATACATGATATTAACTTAAATTATCCGCTTTTTGCAAAGCCAATTTCCGAAGGAACTGGAAAAGGAATAAATTCAAAATCGTTAATAAATAATTTGATGGAACTTGAAAATGTTTGCTCTTACTTGCTTGCCAAGTTCAATCAGCCAGTTTTAGTAGAAGAATATTTGCCAGGAAGAGAATTTACTGTTGGGGTTTTGGGTTCTGGTGAAATGGCTTATGTGCCTGGTGCTATGGAAATTATATACAATTCAAACACTCATAATTTTTATTCATACGACAATAAAGAAAATTTTGAAGGCCGTATTAGTTACGTGGCTGTTCATGGCGAGATGCTTGAAAAATGTAAATCGGTTGCCTTAAATGCTTGGCGAGCATTGAATTGTTTGGATGGCGGAAGAGTTGATGTAAAAATTGATAGAAATGGTGATATGAGTTTCATTGAAGTAAATCCATTGGCTGGATTAAATCCAATAATTTCTGATTTTCCTATTTTATGCCAACTAAATAATGTTTTATATCAAGAGATTATCAATGAAATTTTAAAATCTGCCATTAAAAGAAATTTTCAAATATGAGCAAAAAAATAGTAATACTTCACAATAAAGTGATGAGCAATAAACCTGATGAAGTTGATGTGATAAGTCAGCGAGATTTGGTTAAAAATGCTTGTGAAAATATTGGTTACCAGGTTGTTTGTCTTACTGTGGGTGATAATTTGAAGGCTGATTTGGAGCTTGTGAAAAATGAAAAAGCTGATATTATTTTCAACCTTGTAGAAGCAACTTGGGGAATAGGAGAACTATGTTATTTTGCACCAGCAATAATAAACTCGTATAAAATAGCCTACACTGGAGTGCCTTTAGATGCGCTTTTTGTAACTACTAATAAGGTTTTAGCAAAAAAAATATTGAGATTTAATAATCTTCCAACGGCAGATTTCTTCTCTATTAACGAGCTCGAAAAATTAAATAAATACAAAACTTATATTGCAAAGCCAATTTGGGAGGAAGCCTCTGTAGGAATTACAACTGATTTTATTTTTAATATTAGCGAAACAGATAAATTCGACTTGATAAAGCAATTGCCTAATTCTCACTATTTTGTTGAAGAATTTATCGAAGGAAGAGAATTCAATGTAAGCATTTTGGCCGCAGAAAAAACTGCAGAAATTTTATCGCCAGCAGAAATGATTTTCTCAGAATATTTCGATGATAAACCGAAAATCGTTGGATACAAAGCTAAATGGGACGAAGAAAGTGAAGAATTTAAACATACAAATCGTGCCTTTGGAACTCTCGACAATAACCCAGAGCTCAAAAAAAATATTGAAAATATTTGCCGAAAAACATGGAAGGCATTTAATTTAAAAGGCTACGCAAGAATTGACTTAAGGTTGGATAATGAGGAAAATATTTTCATTTTAGAAATCAATGGAAACCCATGTATAGCAGCCGATAGCGGATTTGTGGCTGCCGTCAAATATTCAAATTATACTTTGGAAATGATGATTGAAAGAATTTTGAACGATTTAAACTAAAAGGATGAATTACAGAAAAAGACTATTAAAAAGTGATGTTCAAAGCATAAAAGAAATACTGAAATCGACAAATTTTTTTTATGATGATGAAGTTGAGCTCACAGGCGAATTAGCAGAAGAAAATCTTAACAAAGGCGAGAAAGAAAGTGGTTATTCTTTTATCATGGTCGAGAATGATAACGAGCCAATTGCTTTTGCTTGCTTTGGCAAAACTCCATGCACTATTGATAGTTTCGATTTATATTGGATAGCGGTTCATCAGAAACAAAAAGGTAAAGGGGTTGGAAAAATGTTGATGAAACAAGTTGAAGAAGAAATACTTGCTTCTAAAGGGAGAAAAATATGGATAGAAACTGCTGGTCGTGCTCTATATCATCCTACACGCATGTTTTATGAAAATTATGGCTGTAAAAAAATAGCTGTGTTGCCAGATTTTTATGCCGATGGCGATGATAAAGTTGTTTATTTGCTCATGGTTTAATTTTCAAATATCAATTTAATAGACTGATTATATTATATTTAGCTTTCTGGCTTTGAATTTTATCTATACATTTTAATGCATTAAATTATGGGGGGTTCTATAATTTAAATCATTATTGTTCAAATAATTATATGTATATTTGCGTATAATTTAATACGAAATCAATATGACATCACAAGAATATAAAACGAATGGCAAAAAGGGGTTATTTGACGAGCAATTTAACATTGAGCGTTTGTCTGCAATTGGCAATCCTTTAGAGAAGATAGGCAATGTTATTGATTTTGAGTTTTTTCGTAACACATTAGAATCAAAACTGCTCAACACAGAAAAGAAAAACAATGCAGGTGCAAAGCCTTATGATGTTGTTATAATGTTCAAAATAATGATTTTACAACGCTACTATGGACTTGGCGACAAGCAAGTGGAGTTTCAGATAATAGACAGGCTAAGTTTCAAAAAGTTTTTGGGACTGGAATCTGGCGATAAAGTACCTGATGAAAAAACTGTTTGGTTATTTAGAGAAAATCTAACAAACAGTGGTGTTGTAGAGTTATTGTTTAGTCAGTTTATACAGTTTTTGGAAGATAAAAACCTGATATTCAATGAAGGTAAGCTAATTGACGCTAGTTTTACCGTAGCCCCACGCCAGCGTAATACTCGTGAAGAAAACGAAAAGATTAAAAAAGGCGAAGGCAATGATTTGTGGAACGACCAACCCAACAAGAAAAAGCACAAAGATATTGATGCACGCTGGACAAAGAAAAATGGAGAGAAATATTACGGTTATAAAAATCATGCAAAGGTTGATTCCAAAAGTAAATTCATCAAAAAGTTTGCAGTTACAGATGCGTCAGTACATGACTCACAGCCTTTAGATGATTTACTCGATAAAAGCGACAAAGGACAACCATTATATGCAGACAGTGCTTATACCGGAGAAAAGCAGAAGAAAGTAATAAGAAAGTATCGGCTTAAAAATAAAGTACACGAAAAAGGATATAGAGGAAAACCTCTGAGTGAAAAACAAAAAATTAAAAACAACATAAAATCCAAAACAAGAGTAAGGGTAGAACACGTATTTGGCTTTATGGAACAGAGTATGAACGGACTTGCGGTTAAATCTGTAGGAATTGTAAGGGCTACAGGAATAATAGGACTTATAAACCTTACCTACAATTTATTCAGATTTGAACAAGTCCAAAGGTTAAACTTGTTAAATGTGTAATATTCTGTTAGTTAGTTAGTTAGTTAGTTGCGAATTGATAAAAAATAAAAAATAAATTGATTTTTTAGTATATGAATTAAAAAAATAATTGTATTATTGCTTACTTTTTCAGTACAGATTTAAACGGGTTCAGATTTGTAACTGAAAAATCTTTAAGAAATGAATTTTTAGAACCCACCTTATAATAATGAATATCTTAAAATTCATTAATTTGATTTTTCAAAATATTTTCCTCATAAAAATGAAATAAAGATGGCCATCCTTTTTTTAGCTTATTCTCAACTTTATGTCCTTTTATCCAACGAGATTTTGTAATTCCTTCTTTAATTTGCGGCACTAATTCTCCCTCAAAATTTGAAATCATTTTATACCAATGGCACACTTTAAGAATCCAAAGGTCTTTTTCTACAAAAAGATGACGGCTGATTCCCAAATATGATTCTATTTTTAGGTTTTTTATACCAGTCTCTTCTTCAACTTCACGAATTGAACACTCTTCAATAGTTTCGCCTTTTTCGAGATGACCTTTGGGAATATCCCATATTTTATTGCGTTTTATCATCAACAATTTCGATTTTTTGTCAAAAACCCAGCCACCTCCAGCAAGCCTTACATTAAACTCAGATTCAAAAAAATCTATTAGTTTATTGCTATCTTTTGAGAGCAGAATAACTTCTTGTTTATTGTTGCTAAATATTTGATTATCAATAATATTATGCATCTTAGAGAAGTCAGAAATATTGATAAAATTCTTACCATTTAAAGATGAAAATTCATCTTTATTTGCAAGAATTATTTTTTGCGAATTATTAAAAACTTTATACATTTGCGGCATGGTATTAAATAAAGACATAGCAACAAAAACTGCCGAATCCTTACTACAGATTAAGGCGGTAAAGTTAAATAAAAATAACCCATTTACGTGGGCTTCTGGATGGAAATCGCCAATTTATTGCGACAACAGGAAAACATTATCTTATCCACCAATTAGAACATTCCTAAGACAAGAATTTTCAAAAATTATTAAAGAAGAATTTGGCGATATTGATGTAATTGCTGGTGTGGCAACAGGTGCCATTGCATTAGGAGTACTGGTGGCTCAGGAGCTTGGAAAACCATTTGTTTATGTGCGCTCTGGGAGCAAAGACCATGGTTTGAAAAATCAAATAGAAGGAATAATCTCTGAAGGGCAGACAGTAGTTGTGGTTGAAGATTTAATCTCTACTGGAGGAAGTTCGCTTGCCGCAGTAGATGCTCTAAGGGAAGTTGGCGCAATTGTAAAAGGAATGGTTGCTATTTTTACCTACGGATTTAAAGTTTCTGAGGATAAATTTAAAGAAGCTGACGTCAGATTATTCACTCTCTCCGATTATGAAACACTTATCAAACAAGCTGTTGATTCTGGTTTTGTGAAAGAAGAAGATTTAAAATCGTTGATGGTTTGGAGAAAAAGCCCCGATACCTGGGCTCAATAATTATTCATTTCTTTTTCAAAATATAATATCCGATAATATGAAGACTTTCGAAAGCAAGTTAATAGTAATCGCTAAATCTAAACAAGAAATATTTACCTTTTTGAGCGATTTTAGAAATTTTGAAAAACTTATGCCTAAAGAAGTTAGCAAATGGAGCGCCCAAGAAGGTTCATGCTCTTTTACTATTTCAAATATGGCTGAGTTAAATATGAAATTTGGCGATTGTGTAGAGTTTTCAAATATTAATATTATTTCATCAGGAAGAAACCCTTTTAACTATAATTTGAAATTAAATATTATCGAAATTGATAGCAATTCTTCTCAATTTTCTGCAATTTTTGAAGCAGATTTAAATCCAATGATAGCTATGATGGCTTCTCGGCCACTGACAAATTTTGTAGATACTCTGGGCGATAAACTTCAAGAAGTTCTGTCATAAATGAAAATCAAAGTCGTTTTAATTGGTAAAACTGATGAGAAATGGCTTCTTGAAGCTATCGAAAAATATAGCCAACGAATTCCTCGATATCTGCCTTTCGAAATGCTGGTGTTGCCAGATTTAAAAAACTCTAAATCAATGAGTTTTGACCAACAAAAAATTGAAGAAGGTAAATTGATTTTAAATAATATTTATAGTTCAGAAAAAGTTTTTTTGCTCGATGAAAATGGCAAAGAATTCAAATCTATGGAATTTGCAACATTTCTTCAGAAGGAGATGAATGCAGGCATCAAGATTCTGACTTTTGTAATTGGCGGCCCGTATGGCTTTAGCTCAGAAGTTTATGAAAAATTTCCACAGAAAATCAGCCTCTCAAAAATGACATTTTCACATCAAATGATTAGAGTTATTATTACAGAACAAATCTATCGGGCGCTTAGCATTCTCAAAAATGAACCATATCACCATCAATAATTTTATTCTTCTTTAATCTTTTTAATTTTTGGTATAAAGTTTTAGTACTTTTGCCTCATAGTGCCGGTCCATTTTTGGATAATAGGGAATGCTGTGAAAATCAGCTACAGTTCCCGCTGCTGTGAACTCGTTATTTTCTACCTCTAAACCACTGATATTCATTAATGTTGGGAAGGTTGGCAGATGAAGAGTAAGTCAGAAGACCTGCCGACATTGATATTTCATTTTGTGTGCTTTCGGTGAAAAAGCATTAATGAATATTCACAACATTCATTTTTATTTTTCCCAAGGTAGTATTTCTAAATTAATATTTCTGATGCAGCTTGTGGAAATAATTTGGCAAAAAATTTACTGGATTTTAAGCTTGAATTTTAAATTTAGGCTTAAGCCAAGTGCTGTATTTTATTTTCTTTTTTTAATATATTTAGTAAATTACAATGCTGAGGCTCAGGATACTATAAATTTGAATTTGGTAAATATTGTTGACAGCAAGAAAGAAAAATTTGCAAATGATATTAATATTGATAAGCTCGATTCATTTTCTTTGGCAAACATTTCAAGCAAAGATTTATCACAAATTTTATCAGAATATTCAAATATTCGTATTAAATCTTATGGTTATTCTTCCATGGCAAATGCTTCGATGCGCGGTGGGAACTCTTATCAGACAGCAGTTTTATGGGATGGCTTCAATTTACAAGATCCATTGAATGGTGGTGTTAATTTGATGCTTATGCCCGGATTTTTTATTGATAAAATTGAAATATACAGAGGTGGAGAGGCAGCGCTTTTTGGCGGAGGAGCAATGAGTGGAAGTGTTAATATTACTTCAAAACCTAAATTTAACGATAAAAAATCTATGGAGATTTTTGGAGGCATTGGGAGCTTTTCAAAATATTCTGAAGGAATTAAATTGAAATTCTCAAATTCCAAATTTGCTACTTCAATAAAATATTTTCATACATCAGCTGCCAATGATTTTGAATTTATAAATTATACTAAAAGTAATTCACCCACAGAAGTTCAGAAAAATGCTATGCTTTTGCAGAGGGGACTTTTAATTCAAAATGCGTTTTTTATTTCTAAATATCAGCTAATTACCACAAATTTATGGTATCAATATTCAAAAAATAATTTACCTTTTAGTATGATGCAAACATCTTTAGCAGAATCTTTTACCACTGACGAAAATTTTAAAGCTTCTATAAATTATAGTTTTGTAGCAAGCAAATTTACCTTGCGCGCTCGCACTGCCGCATTTTTAAATTCCCTTAATTATATTGATAAAAATACTGGATTTGATTTTAGTCATAAATCAATTTCTAACATTTTGGAAATCGAAACAGAGTTTAAACTTTCAAAGCGAAATATATTTTTGGCAGGTGTAAATAGTAATTATATAAAAGGTATTTCTGAAAATTTAAGCCCTAATGCAAAAGCTGAAAGAATATCATTTTTTGCCTCTTTTCTTCAGAAATTCGGCTCTAAGCTGGAAACGAAAATTAATATAAGGCAAGAGTTTGCAGAAAATTATAATATTCCCTTAACATATTCATTTAAAGGTTCATATATTTTATTTCCATCTTTGGAATTTTTTGTGTCTTATGCAAAAAATTATCGAATTCCTACCTTCAACGACCTTTTTTGGAAAGATTTTGCTTCCTCAGGAAACCTTGATTTGAAACCAGAATTAGCGAATACTTATGATGTCGGAGCGGCATATACCTTATCAACCTCAAGAACTAAATTACTGTGGAGCCTAAACTATTATAATAGTTTGAAAAATAATTTAATTCAATGGGTGCCAGTTTCAAGTGTTTGGATACCACAGAATTATGAACAGGTTCACTCCTACGGAATAGAGTCGAATTTGGAGTTTCAAGTTAAATTCAAGAAAAAAAGCATGCTCTACATCAATTTAAAATATGAATTTTCTGAATCGAAAATCACTAAGTCAAATTATATTTACGCTGAAGATGTTTTAGGAAAACAGATGATTTTTTCGCCAATGAATTCTGCAAATATTATTGGAAGATATATTTATAAGAATTCTTTCTTAGAGATTCAAAATGAAGTTGTTGGTAAAATTTTTACAACTGACGACAACTCTACATTTTTAAACCCATATTCGCTCACAAATATTGCCGTGGGTAATACTTTTTTGGCTCTTAATAAATCTTTAGTTCTCACTTTTAAAATTAACAATTTGTGGAAAACTAAATATTTTGTAATGCCAAATTACGCTATGCCAGGAATTAATTTTGAATTGAATTTATTGCTTAAAATTAATGAAAATCATGAAAAGAAATAATGCTATCTTATTATTTATAATATTCATTATTACTGCAAGTTGCAATAAAAATGAGAAAAATAATAATCTGATAATTGACAGTTCAGCTTATTCATATTTTATTTCAAATGAGGGAGCTTTTGGTTATTCAAATGCCTCCGTTTCAATATTTAATTCTAAGGAGAATAGCGTGATTAATAATGCTTTTGAACAAATAAATAATAGAAATCTTGGTGATGTACTGCAGTCGATATATAAAATTGATAGCAAATTATTTTTGATGGTAAATGCCTCAAATAAAATTGAAGTTGTGGATTCAAAAAGCATGAAGCAGATTAAAACTTTAGAAAATATTTCGCTGCCAAGATATATGATTAGCGATGGAAATAAGAATGCTTATGTAAGTTGCTGGGGAAATGACGGGTTGTTAAAAGTGCTTGATATCAATAGTTTAGAATTTACTGAATCTATAAAAGTTGGTAAGGGACCAGAGGAAATGTTGATTTCTAATAATAAACTATATGTGTGCAATAGTGGTGGTTTTGTAGATGACAGCACTATTTCAATTGTAAATATATTTACTAATAAATTGATAAAGAATTTGAAATGTAACTTCATTCCAATTGATATTGTAGCGGAAGATGATTATAAAATTTGGGTGCTTTGTCGAGGTAAAATTATATATAATGCTGCCTGGCAGCAGATTGGTGAAAGTAAAGCTTCATTGATATGCATAAATACTAATTCCGATTCCATAGAAAAAGAGTTGCTGTTGCCAGCCAATCAACATCCATCACACTTGGAGATTAGCCCCGACAAATCGATATTATTTTATGGTGGCGGATTCAGCTTTAATGGCATTTATAGTTTTAAAATATCCTCTAATGTGCTATCTACTAATCCTTTGATTAATAAAGAATTTTATGGTTTTAATGTGCATCCAACCAATGGAGATATTTTTTGTTTGGAAGCGCCCTCTTTTTCTTCGTCAGGTCGTTTGATAATATATTCTTCTACAGGCGTCGAAAAGCAAAATTTGAAATGTGGAATTGGACCTAATTCTATAATTTTCTGATAGCTATAATTAAATCTTTCTACAGCTTATAAAATTTGGCTTCTGATTTTACGGGAGTTTTAAAAATTGTTTTTTCTGCGTTCGCTCTTTCGTCAATATCTTCATTTACAGTAGTAAACGCCAGTTTTGACTCAGTAGTTAGCCTTGAAAATTCATTTTTTAGAACCACTCTTTGTAATATTCTATAATTTTAAATCAAAAATTATAAATTCATTAGAAATTAACTTTAATAAAATCGCCAGTTGTTGCCGCTTAAAGAAATTTTATCTATGTTTCCTTGAATATCTTCATTATTAAAATGGCAAACCATGTCAAAACCGTTGACCGAAGAAATATCTTGAATATCAGTTATATATGCAGCTATTCCAGGTTTGAAATCTTCTAAAAGAGAAGCGGATTCTGCTACTATCAAATCAGCACTTAAATCAACAAGCATATTTAGCTTTTCAATTGCTATAGTGAGACTTCCATTCTGAGCCATGATAAAAAATGACGATGAGGCACCAGCTTTTAAAAATAATGCCGAATCTTTCTCAGAAATTCCACTGATTTCCTCAGCAATGGTATAACTCTCCGATTGAAAAATTATACGAACATCATCACCAAGTTCATGAAAATGATTGGAAATTTTTAGGGCAATTATTCTGTTTTCCATAGAGAATCTCTGAATAATTTTTGAGCAGAATGTGGTCTTTCCAACGTTACGACCTGAACCTGCAACTATAAACATATTAGGATAATAGCTTTTCATTTTTAAGGAATATGCATATATTTATGAGTTTGTAAGGAAACTTTCCAACGCGGATTATTCAGTACAAATTCTACAATTGATTTCATATTTTTTTCTCTTTTACTCCATTCAGGTTGAAGATAAAGTTCGCTAGAAGGACGTACTTTTTTTGCATTTTCTTTAGCCCAAGCAAAATCAGACTCATCAGAAATTATAACTTTTAGCTCATCGGCATGGAAATATACATCTGTTAAAGGAGGTTTATTTCTTTTGGGAGACAAGCAAACCCAATCCCATTTTCCGCTAAGAGAACTGGAGCCAGATGTTTCAATATGAAGTGCTACACCATTATAACTCAATTCTTTACATAAGATATCTAAATTGTAATTTAAAGGTTCTCCGCCAGTAACTACTACAGTTTTTGCTTTTGAATCTAATGCATGCTTTATTACTTCTTGAATTGGTTTTGCAGGAAAATGGCTTGGATTCCAAGATTCCTTTACATCGCACCAATTGCAACCTACATCGCAACCGCCTACGCGAATAAACCATGCCGCTTTACCAGAATGAAATCCTTCTCCTTGAATAGTATAAAATTCCTCCATTACTGGTAAAAGTTCTCCTCTTTTTAAAAGTTTTTCGGTTTCTATGCTTATGCCTTTAATTTTCAAAGTAAAAGTATTAATTTTTTAGCTTATAAGCTTTTAAGGTATTTTGTAATAGTGAGGCAATAGTCATAGGCCCAACTCCTCCTGGCACTGGAGTAATAGCTGAGGCAATTTCACTTACTTCATCAAATTTTACATCACCAACTAAGCGATAGCCAGAAACTTTTGAGCTATCTGGCAAGCGGTGGATTCCAACATCAATAATTACACAAGATTTTTTAACCATTGAGGCAGTGATATATTCTGGTTTGCCTATTGCAACAATCAGAATATCAGCTTCTTTAAGAATATTTTCTATATTTTTGGATTTGCTATGGCAAAGAGTAACTGTGGCATTTCCAGGTTTCGATTTGCGACTCATCAAAATACTAATTGGAGTGCCTACAATATTTGATCGACCAAGCACAACACAGTTTTTTCCCTCTGTTTCTATTTTATATCTTTTTAGTAACTCCATTATTCCATTTGGCGTTGCTGGCTTCATGGTTTCTAAACCCAAAACCATCTTACCTATGTTCAGCGGATGAAATCCATCGACATCTTTTGATGGCAAAATTGAGTCAATAATATTTTGTTCATTTATATGTTTTGGCAATGGCAATTGAACTATAACTCCATCAACATCTATATCCTTATTGATGAAATTAATGAGTTTTAATAATTCAAGCTCTGAAGTTTTTTCTGGCAATTTATAAACGGAGGAAGTCATCCCAATACTAAGGCATGCTTTCTCTTTTGCTTTCACATAAGTTTGACTTGCAGGATCCTCGCCAACAATAATGGCTGCAAGATGCGGCGCTCTCTTTTCGGAATCAATTATTGCAGCAATTTCAATAACTAATTCATTTCTAATATCTTCGGCTGTTTTTTTCCCGTCAATAAGTTTCATTTTCAACAGATTTAATGTTAATCAATTTTTATGTGCGACCAATTTTTTCCACTGCTAATGCGTGCAAGTTGAGTTTGTGAAATACCAAATTGCTGTGCTATTCTGTAAGGTTTTAAAACTTTACTTTTAAGAATTGTTTTTATTCTTACAATCTCATTTTCAGTGAGTTTCGAATTTCTTATTTTCTTTTTATTGTAGTTTGGATCGAGATGTCTATGCTTTCTCATCTCATTATTATTAGCCCATTTGAGATTATAAAAATGATTATTAGAAATATCAAAATCTAAATGGATCACCGCGTTTTGGTCTTCTTTATCTTTTTTTAAAAAATACATGGCCACTAATTTATGAACATAGAAAGTCTTGCTTTTTCCAGAGTTCAGTTTGCTGAAAATGCAATTATATCCACCAACCCATGAGCCTTTAATAATTTTGCCTTCGTTTTTGAAAACTTTGAAAGATTTTATTCTGCCAAAATTGGATAATTGATAATTCTCATCTTGGTGCAAATTTTCTTCGTTAATCTCTACCCAAATTTCCTTGTCTTGTTGAGAAAGCATAATTAATTTTTCATATTTTTCATAGCTCTTAGAGCTTGTTTACCACCTCCAGTAGTCATCATTCTCATCATTTTGCGTGTTTCTTCAAATTGTTTTATGAGGCGATTTACATCTTGCACTGTGGTTCCACTGCCGTCGGAGATTCTTTTTCTACGGGTGCCGTTAATCAATTTCGGGTTTTCTCGTTCGAAGGGAGTCATAGATTGGATGATGGCTTCGATACCTTTAAATGCATCATCATTTATATCAACGTTTTTCATCATTTTACCCATGCCAGGAATCATTCCCATCAAATCTTTTACATTTCCCATTTTCTTAATCTGAGCTATTTGTTTGATGAAATCGTTGAAGTCAAAAGTGTTTTTAGCAATTTTCTTCTGGAGTTTTCTGCTTTCTTCTTCGTCATATTGTTCTTGAGCTTTTTCTACAAAAGAAACTATGTCGCCCATACCTAATATTCTGTCGGCCATGCGATTAGGATAGAAAACATCGAGTGCATCCATTTTTTCACCAATTCCCACAAATTTTATTGGTTTTTTCACCACCGATCTAATGGTGAGGGCAGCACCACCTCGAGTATCACCGTCTAATTTTGTGAGTACTACGCCATCGAAATCGAGAATATCATTGAATGTTTTTGCTGTATTTACCGCGTCTTGACCAGTCATTGAATCTACGACAAAAAGAGTTTCTTGAGGTCTTACTTTGGAATGTATGGCAGAAATTTCTTTCATCATTTCTTCATCCACTGCCAATCTACCAGCGGTATCAATAATCACAATATTGTGCCCCATATTGCGAGCATGTTCAACAGCATTTTTGGCAATATTTACCGGGTTTTTATTTTCCTCTTCTGTATATACTTCAACTTCAATTTGTTGTCCCAAAACTTTCAATTGTTCAATAGCTGCTGGACGATATACATCGTCGGCAACAAGGAGAACTTTTTTTGATTTTTTGGTTTTTAAATAATTTGCAAGCTTGGCAGAAAAAGTTGTTTTCCCACTTCCTTGTAGTCCCGCAATTAATATTATCGCTGGACTGCCTTTTGTGTTTATAGGCGATTCATCGCCACCCATCAAAAGTACCAACTCATCATGGACAATTTTTACCATCAACTGGCTGGGAGAGAGTGAAGTCAATACATTTTGCCCTAATGCTTTTTCTTTAACAGAAGTTGTAAAATCTTTTGCAATTTTATAGCTTACATCGGCATCGAGCAAGGCTTTACGAACTTCTTTTAAAGTCTCGGCTATGTTTATTTCTGTAATTTTTCCTTGTCCTTTTAGAACCTTAAAGGATCTTTCTAATTTCTCGCTTAAATTTTCAAACATCTATATTCGATTGAGTTGATTAAATAATAAAACCATTGGTAAATGGTCGGCAAAAATAATAAAAACTTCATAGTATTATATTATTTCATTATTGAATAACCCTTTTAGCATTTAGGAAATATTTAGTTTAATATTTTTTTTTACCTACCAAAATCAAACTTATTGAGGAATTGATTTGTAATTAAATTAGAGATTTCATAATAAATTATTGTTTATAGAAAGCTAAAGGGCTGTTTTTATTTGTTGCTTGATATTGACTTTTGGAGGCTTAATAAGTGGTATTTGAACACGATTATAGTTCAAAATGTATTAAATTTTAAATTATTTTAAAATATTTACAATCATAAATAGCAAATAATCAAAGGTTTAAAAAAATATTTATAAATACATTAAAAAATATAGTAATATGTAATGCATAGTACTAAAAATATATTATTTTTGTCGCATCAAAATTTGTAAATATGAATATAGAGAAAACAAAAGCGCAGATGAGGAAAGGATTATTGGAGCTTTGTATTCTTTCAATTATAAATGAAAAAGAAGCTTACGCTTCCGACATCATTTCTAAAATGAAAGATTCTGAGTTGATAGTTGTGGAGGGGACTCTTTATCCAATCCTTACCAGATTAAAAAATGACGGAATGCTGGATTATCGTTGGGAAGAATCAATTACTGGCCCTCCACGCAAATACTATCAACTGACTCAAAGAGGAATTGCGACTGCTAAAGAATTGAAAATCAGCTGGGAAGAATTAGTTATATCAATTGAAAAAATTACTAAACAATAAATTATTATGAAAAAAAATATTAGAGTAAATGTTAGCGGAATTCTATTCAATATAGATGAAGATGCTTATAAAGTATTAGAAGATTATTTGAAACGCTTAGAACAACATTTCAAATATAGCCAAGGTAGCAAGGAAATTATTGATGATATTGAGAGTGGAATTGCTGAAATGATGTCGGCTAAAATAAATGAATCAAAGACAATTATAAGTATTTCGGATTTAGATGAAATAATGAAAGCGATGGGAGAACCTGGCGAAATTGACGTACAAGATGAGCATGAAGAAAATGAAACCTATGAAAATGGCCGCCCTAAAAATTCTAAGCAAAGAAGACTTTACAGAAATGGAGATGCGAAAGTTATTGGAGGAGTTTGTTCAGGAATAAGCAGTTATCTAAATATTGATGTGGTATGGGTGCGAATATTATTTCTTTTGCTGTTACTCATTTCTGGCACAGGCTTCATTATCTATATTATACTTTGGATGGCGGTACCTGAGGCAACCACAACCTCTCAAAAATTGGAAATGGAGGGAGAACCAATAAATATTGACAACATTGAAAAGAAAATTCGTGATGAAATAAATAATCTCGGCGACCAACTTAATGATTTAAAAAGAAAGCATTTTTCAAAAAAAAAAGATATAGAAAGACCTATTAAAAATGTTTTAAATGCAATTAGTCCAATATTTTATGCTATTGGTAGAGCGTTTTTAATTTTCTTTGGAGCGATATTTTCTATACTTGCATTTCTGCTAATTATATTTCTGATTCCAGCATTTTTCTTTGCCAATAATTTATTGTTCAACAATTTCAATGGGTTTGTTTATTTTTCGATACCTGAATTTGCCAATGCTATCGGTTACAATTCTACTGATTATAATATCTTAGTTTTTGCCGTTGGAGCAGTGCTTTTTATTCCTCTTTTGCTTATAGTTCTCAGTGGACTTGCTCACTTATTCAACATAAGAGAAATAATAAAAGGCATAAAAAAAGCATTGGTAATAATTTGGATATTATCGCTCATAATGCTAACTTATTCTGCAATTAAAATTGCTGATAATTTTCGTCAAAGAGCCTCAGCCACTGCAGAAACAAAGCTTTTAGTTGATAGCAATTCCGATACTTTGTATGTAGAAGTAAATCCAGATCTAATGAATTATCCAATTTTTGATGAAGAAGTCTCAGATGTTTATGATGCATTGGACGAAAAATTTCTTCTTTACAAAGAAAATAATTTGTTTTTCTCGGTGCCAGAAATTGAAACAGTCAAGACATCTGATTCTTTGATGAGTGTAGAGTTTATTAAAAAATCATCAGCAAATAAAAAACAAATTGCCGAGACATATATCCAAAATTTTAATTATAAATTCAATCTTAAGGATAGCCTTTTGGAAATATCTCCTTTATTTACATTTCCAATAAAAGACAAATGGAGAGCTCAAAATCTCAAGCTCAAAATTTATATTCCTGAAGGCAAATTCGTTAAATTTGTTAAGAATAAATCCATAAAACAAGAATTATTTAGACAAATAGAAAATGCATTTATTTATAATCATTAAACATATTTCAACTGTTTTTCAAATAGAATAAATTCTAAATCGGAGCCTTAATGTTTATTAAGATAGCCTTAAGACTTTTTTATTTCATTGATTATTAATTATATAAAAAAAGATATGGATTTATTTAAGTCTTAAAACATTTGTAGTTTTTCAAAGAAAATATTTTTCTAAATTTGCTGCCTACATTAAACAATCAGTCTAAACAATTATTTGAATATGGAAATATTAATTTACGTTTTACCTTTGATAGGGATAATAGGATTATTATACACTTGGATAAAATCGGCTTGGATTACTAAGCAAGAAGTGGGGACAGAAAAAATGGCTCGAATAGCTAAAAGTATTGCTGATGGTGCAATGGCTTTTTTAAAGGCAGAATATAAGGTTCTTGCAGTTTTTGTTATCGCAATTGGCATTCTTTTATTGTTCAATGCACACGGTAAAGAAAACACGAATTACTTTGTTGCCATGTCATTCATTATCGGTGCTTTTACCTCTGCATTGGCAGGTTTTATTGGAATGCGTATAGCCACTAAAGCTAATGTTCGCACAACTCATGCCGCAAGAACTTCTTTAAATAGAGCCCTTTTGGTTGCTTTTTCTGGTGGCAGTGTTATGGGAATGGGCGTAGTTGGTTTAGGAGTTTTGGGTCTAAGCAGTTTATTTC
>Ga0210044_10004104_pt1 | contig 20517 bp, 17 predicted proteins | sample CryGey13umfilter_2_FD_183959 | JGI IMG/M metagenome (GOLD analysis project Ga0210044, IMG submission 183959) | Groundwater microbial communities from aquifer in Utah, USA - Crystal Geyser 4/9/14 3 um filter (SPAdes) (version 2) | ecosystem: Environmental > Aquatic > Deep subsurface >... | reverse complement strand
GCTCATGAACATCGCGTAGGTGTGCAGCCCGGCGAGGATGCCGGCGGCGTGGAGCCGATCGATCACCGCCTTCATGCTGGCGGCGCCGTTGGGGTAGGTGGTCGGGTTCGGCAGGCAGTCGCCGAACCGAAATGAGCCGCCACCGTGGAAGTCGATCTGCGTGATGCCCAGCGTCTGCGCCAGCGCGATCCACGCGTCCACCTTGTCCTCGGACAGGTCGCCGAAGTTGAACAGGTACGACCCGTTGTTGTCCTTTCCGTCCAGCGCCCAGGGCCCGCCGATGGGCGAGTGCGGCAGCTCCGGCGCCGCCGTCACGGCTTCCTGCATTACCTTGCGCAGTTCTGTCTGCGGACAACCGATCAGCGCCCCCTGCGCGCCGGCAAACCCGAACCGCGGATAGCAGGTCGCCGTCAACCGGCTCGTCGCCTGCGGAATGCCGTTCACCTGCGTCTGCAGGTTGAGCGCCAACGCACTGGCGGCGAACGGCTCTGCCAAAGCGCCCTTCAGCGTCAGACGGACGTCGACGAAGGTGAACTGGCTGACCGACTCATCGCTGACCGACACGACCTCCACGACGAAGTAGCGCTTCGCCGCCGTCACCTTCAGCACCGCCGACACTCCGGCCGCGCCGAACTCCAGCGTCAGTCGCCTGTCGGCGAACGAGGCCTTCGCCGCCGGGTACTCCTTGCCGGCTTTGGTCACCCGCGCGAACGGGGACTTCCCCGGTTCCGCGCAGTAGTCCGTCCCGGACTGCCGGTCGGCAAACTGCAGGTTCTGTCCGTCGGCGCCCACCGCGAGCGTCGCGTAGTCGTTCTCGACAACCAGGGCGGTCTCCGGTTGGGCGAACGCCGTCTGTGCGAAGTGGAGCCCGGCGCAGAATACGGTCAGAGCAACTGTCCAGCGGGGTCGCATGTTTGGTCCACCTCGTTTGTGGGCCCCGGGGGAACTGCCTTCCGACCCGAGGGTAGCAGCGATGGCCGCAGACGGCAAGCTGCAGCCGCGAGCAACCTGAACTCGCCGTGTCACACCCGCAGCGACAGCACTTCTCGCTTGAGAATCTCGTCGATCTCCGCCGTGAACGGCGCCGGCCGGTCGTGGAAGAAGACGGAGCCGAGGGCTTCGTGGCCGCCTTCCGGCAGCATCGCGGCAGTGGGGATGTAGGCGTCGGTGTACGAGCAGTAGCCGAAGAAGAGAGTCTGCCGCTCGGGGTACAAGTCCTTCACCAGCCGACCGACTTCGGCGGTCACCTCGCCCGAGAGGGTGAAGAGCTGGAGCGAGTCTGTCAGCCGCACCTTGCCCAGGTGCATGCGGAAGCCGGTGGCGACGGAGTCGGTTCGGACCTGCTCCAACAGGTCGCGTGCCCATTGCCGCAGGATCGAGCGATTGGCAGGACGGAAGGCAGCGGGCACGGGGGACTCGGCGGGATTGGCGAGCTCGAGGAGCGCCTCTTCGGACGGCACCCTCGTCAGGTCGTAGGGGAGCTCAAACTCTTTCTCGAGGCCGTGGAGTTGGAGGTCGACAGCGCGCATGGTGGCCGACCCGACGAACGCGGCAATGTCTCCGGCCGCCGCTCGCCAGTAGCGCTCATACTCCTCCTGCCCGTCGCGCTGAGGGCAGCGCGGCATGATGCTGGCGCCTGCGCCTTGCACGAAGAACGTCAGCACGTCGTCGCCCAGTTCCTGCTTCAGCCCCCGCGATACCAGTCCCGGCCAGTCAGCACTAATGTTGAGCGTGGCCTTGGACGTGGGGTGGCAGGCATAGGAGTACAGCACCGCCTTCAACTCGTCGCCTTCGGAGAACGTAAAGACCGGCAGGTCCGGGTCGTAGTACCCGTCGGGGTTGGGCGACAGGACCACCCGCCCGCCGTTCTCCGGTTGCGGCAGCCGGCGGCTGATGCCGAAGTGCGCCTGGTGCAGGCCGTACTGCACGCGCATGGGTCGCAGGTCGGCCAGCGCTGCACTGATGCCGTCACGGATCGACTGCTCCAGGGCATTCACGTAATCGAGATTCAGTGGCCACTGCGGGTAGCAGCGCTGGAGGAACAGCGCAGGGGCCGAGTGCGTGTGCGACAGGTTGACGATCACCAGCGGGCTGCGGAGCCCATGCGTCCGCTGGCACCAGACCTTCGTCCGCCAAGCCATGTCCCGCGGGAACTTCAGCAAGTCTGCGGTGACGAGGACCAGCCGCTCACCCGCGTCGTCTTCCAGCGCAACAATGCGCAAGTACAGCGGGTCATCGGCGCCCTGGCTGGGTTCGTTCCGGCTGGGGTAGCCCGCAAGGTAGGCGCCGACGGGCGGAGTCACGTCCTTCTCGAAGAAACCTGCTCTCATGGGAGCCCTCGCTGCCTGCGTGTTGCCGCCGAGGCGGGACGCCACGTTCGCCGCGTGGCGCGCACCTCCTGCTCCGTCGAGGCGAACTCTACGGTCGCGACGGCGCCGGTTGCGTCGGCATGCCGGTGGGTTGTACGCCGCGGCAGGTACCTCGCAGAGGTGTACATGTCTCTCGAATAGGCTCGGGGCCCCGAACCTATTCGGGCACTGACTTGGCCCATCCGGTCAGTGCTGCGGAGAGTCGGCGCGGCTGTGGGGGAACCTGAGCACCCACGCATGCTCGCACGGCAACTGCTCCGGCAGCGTCACCTCGGCGTGCCCGTCCCCAGAGCGCCACGGCAGTGGGTTCGGGGCGCCGAGGAGATGGATGTCTGATCCGCGTAGCGGGACGACGCCCGGGCGGGCGAGGGGGGCAGGCGGGCGGACCTGGCCGCCATCCAGCCACAGTGCGTCGATTGGGCCGGAGGCGGTCATCAGCTCCTCGATCTGAGCGTGGACGAACCGGACGAACTGCTCCCACAGGTCGGGGTGCTGCGTCGGGTCGTAGTTGACGTTGCGGTCAGGATTGGGGAAGTCGGGCGACCAGTAGTAGGGCGAGTGCCAGTCCGACTTGGAGAAGTAGCAGCTCACGCCGAAGTCGCGGGCGCGGAAGGCGTCGAACACCCCTTTGGCGATGTTAGCGCGAGGGTCGGCGTGGAACGGGCAGTCGGGGTGGGGGACCCGGTAATCGGTCGTCTTGGTGTCGAACATGCAGAAGCCGTCGTGGTGCTTCGTCGTGAAGCAGACGTACTTCATCCCAGCGTACTCAGCCGCCTTCGCCCACTCCGCCGCGTCGAACTGCGTCGGATTAAACGTCGTGTTCAGCGCGAAGTAGTCGCGGCGGGACCGCGCCAGGTCCCTTTCGCGTTCCACCCAGGCCCGCAAGTCATCCGGTCGCGCCCACGTGTCCGCCTCGACCAGCGGCCACGACTCGATGCAGCCCCACTGGCAGTACGGTCCCCAATGCAGGAACAGACCGAACTTGAGGCCCTGGAACCACTGCAAGCGGTCAGCGAGCCATCGAGGGCGTTCTTCGGCAGCGCCATCCGCCTCGCTGCCTTGGATGATGTCGGGACGCTCTTTCGCCAATATGCTCACCTCAGCTTCTTCCACTCGTCGATCATCGCCGCCGTGCTCTCCCACGGCATGATGCTGTGAGACGAGACGCATTGGGACAATACCAAGCCGGTTCTGCCAAAGACCTCGAACACCTGCCGGACCGCCTTCCGCGTTGCCTCGGGGCCGTTCCAGAGGTGGAAGGTGCTACTGGGGCCGGTCCAGAGGCTCTTCTCGGGTGTCAACTTCCCCTGGACCTCCTGCAGATCCACGCCCGCGAAGGCGATGTCGGGGTGCATGATCGAGTCGAAGTTGAGGCTGGCGAGGTGGTCGAGGAGCGGCATGACGCCCGTGTGGACAGTGTAGGTTGTGCGCATCCCGCCGGCGTGGGCGCAGTCGACCTCGGCGCTGAACGGGAGTGAGTGGATTGAAGAACGGCGTCAGCGGCACATAGTCGACAGGCTCGCGCCGGAGGCCGGCGAGCAGACGTTCGCGGGAGGTCATGGCAGCAGTCATGTGGTGCTGTTCTCTCCTGGTCTGCGTCGAGAGTCCGCATCTTCCGCGGAGACGAGCAATCCGCCAACTAAAGGCGCCCGGACCGCGACATCGCCAGCAGCAGCCAGAGCCCCCAAATGGTCCCCACGGCGAAGCCGACCACGCCGATGGCCGGGACCCCCCACAGGAACGGCCCCATGTCCGCCTGAAGCACCAACGCCGAGCCAAGAATGAGCGCCCCGATGATGATACTGAAAGAGAGGCGGTTCATCATCAGGTGCAACTGCGCGATGGGCTTCTGCAGTTGCTCGTGCTGGACCCGCAACTGAAGGTTGCCGGTGGCCACTCTGTCCAGCGCGCCGACAAGCTGGTCCGGTAGCTTGCGCAACGCCCGGTTGAGGTCGCGCAGCCCGTGGAACAGCTCACTGGCAACTCGACTTGGGGCGATTCGCTCCGCCACGATGGCTGCCGCAATCGGCTGAGCGGCCTCGCTCATGTTGAACTCAGGGTCCAACTGGCGGCCCAGGCCGTCCAAGGTGGACACAGTCTTTGCAGCCAGGGCCAAGCCCGGGGGGAGGATGAGGTGATGGCGGAATGCCACTTGGAGCGACTCTTCGAGCATCCGTTCGGCGGGCAGGCGTTTCAGCGGCATCCCATAGTAGCGGGCCAGCATGTGCTCTACGTCGCGGCTCATCGCCGAGCGGTCCACCTCGCCCCGGGCGACGCCCATTTCCAGCAGACCGGAGGTGATCGCCTCCGCGTCTCGCCGCAGCACGGCCACGAACAGGTCGGCCAAGTGCTCGCGCACCCGCACCGGCAGCCGTCCCATGAGCCCGAAGTCGACGAACGCGAGCCGCTTGTCGGGCAGGACAGCCAGGTTGCCCGGATGGGGGTCGGCGTGGAAGAAGCCGTCGACCAGAATGCCGTGGAGGTACACCTCCGTCAGGAGTCGCATCACCTCGCCGCCGGCCAGCGGCGGCGAGGGGTGCGTTGCCAGCTCGCTGACCTTGATCCCCTCCAGGCGTTCCATGGTAAGCACCCGCGGGCCGGAGAAGTCCCACATGACGGCCGGAGCGGCCACGGCGGGCCGCCCCGCGTTCAGCTCGCCGAAGCGTTCCGCGTTCCGCCCCTCCAGCGGGTACTCCAGTTCGTCCCGGATGGCGCGCGCAAACTCCTCGAGCAGATCCTCGAAGCTGCTGATCCCGGGCACCTGCGCGTGCCGGTCCAGGAAACGCGCGATGCCCTGCAGGATCGAGAGGTCGGTCTCGATGACCTCCGCAATCTCGGGGCGCTGCACCTTGACCGCGACCAAAGTGCCGTTGCACAGCGTCGCCAAATGGACCTGACCGATGGAGGCCGCTGCAGCAGGCTCTCTGTCGAAGGAGCGGAAGTGGCGCGACAGCTCGCCGCCGAGGTCCTCCTCCACGACCGTCCGGATCTGCTCGAACGGGCAGGGCGGCACCTGGTCTTGGAGTCGCGCCAGCTCGGCGATGTACTCGGGCGGCAGCAGATCCGCGCGGGTGCTGAGCAACTGACCCAGCTTGACGAAGGTTGCGCCGAGCGACTCAAGCACCTGCCGCACTCGCCGGGGCCGCGAGGGCTTCGGAGCTTCCGCCCCCGCTCGCCTCCGCAGTCGAGGGCGGAAGAGCGACAGCCCGAGCTTGTCGATCAGGTAGCCCAGTTCATGCTTGACCAGTACATCGACGATCTGTCGGTACCGGCGAAGCTGGCCGAAGAACTTGGCGGGGCGCATCACTGGTCCGTCGGCGGCGCCTCCGGTTGGCAAGGCTCCGATTCGGCGCACGCGCAGGCGGGACACTCTTCCGGCGCACACTCCGGCTCCGGCTTCACGCCCAGCCGCTCTTCCACCGCCGCGAGTCGCTTCTCGAGGGCTGCCAACTCTGCGTGCGTGGCCACCCCGGCCTCGTGCAGCGCCTGCTGCACCCACCGGCCGACGACGCCCTTGATCTCCTTCGTCTCCTGCTCGCCGCGCTTGAGCAGCGCCTCGACGACGTTCGAGGCTTCCTGCTTCGGCACCTGCCCGCGCTTGACCAGCTCTTCGACGAACTTCTCAGCCTTCTCCTTGGTGAAGTTGATCGCGCCCATGCCTAAGTTCAAGGTCTTGGTGAGGATGTCTTCCATGCTACGCCTCCCTTTCGACTGCAGAACGCGCCACGGCACCCCCTATTGTAGCTCGGTTCCCGGGTGCGCCCCCCCGAGGTCACCCCTGCTTCAGCCGGCATGCCGCCACGTCGTCAAACAACACCGACGCCTCCTCGCCCAGCGGCCCGGAGCCGGGCATGAGCACGAAGCTGCCGGCGCCTTCGGGGACGGTGATGAAGAGGCTCAGCATCTGCCAGTCGTTGGACTCGACCAGGTCGACCTGTGGCTCCAGGTCGCGCCGCTCGTGCCAGCCGCCGCCGGGCTTCTGGAAGCGGATGCCGAACTGGCCGACGACCTCGCCTGCGGGCGCGCCGCTCTTCGCCCAGCAGGTGACGAGGTAGTGTTCACCCGGCGCGGCCCTAACGGTCTGCAGGTACGTGCCGCCGCTCCCACCGGTGAGCACTGCGGCCGCGGAACCGTCGCGGCCGACGCCGGACTGCACGCGGAAGTCAGTGTTCCCAGCGCGGCTCCACAGCGACCACCCTTTGGGTGCGCCTTTCGTCTCCCAGTCCTTTTCGGCTGCAGCGGCGTTCTCGCCGCGGTCCTCGAAGCCCGGGTTCGCGGCCAGGTTTGGCGGCTTGTTCTCCGCCACCCATAGGTAGGCATTGACGGCGTTCGCCACGTCACCTTCTGGGGCAGTCTTCGCGAAGCGCGCCTTCACCTGGGGCAGCCGCTCCGGTGCTTGGTCGGCGTACCACGCGAGGGCCTTCAGCGCGCCGATTGCGCCGCCGCTCTCAACCTTGGCCACCTGTCCGGTGACCAAGTAGCCATGGCCCCCAAGGCCGCGGAGGTTCTCGCCGAGCAGATCAGGGCGGTCCATGGCAGCCGCCCAGAGCTTCTGTCGCTCTGCACTGAGACGCATAAGCTGCTCAACTTGCGACAACATGGACTCCGCTTCCCGCTCGTCCGCAACGGAATCGGCAATCAGCTTCTGTGACAGCCCGTATTCCTTGGTGGGATAGCTGGCATACAGTAGCGCTGCGCGGGCCGTGTCGATCCGCTGGGGCGCAAGATCGGTATCCGCTTCCGCGTACGCCTTGTCGAGCAGCGCCATTCCCGCGTCGCAGTCGTCCGGCGAAATGGACAGCGCTTGCCGGACGAGGTTGCGGTGTACCCAGCCGTCGCGGCCCGGTCGCGGCGTGTTCCACGAACGCTCCAGCAGGCTGTAGTACTGCGCCATCGTGCCGGCCGCCTTGCCGAACGCCTTTGTGTAGAACTCGGCGAGCAGTTGGTCGATGTCCAGCGAGGCGTCCCACTGCATCTTTGCGAACGCCCAGATCATCGGCGCGGTGTGCGGCAGGAAGGTGTAGACCTCGGTGTACATGCCTTCCAGCCCCAGCGACTTGTCGAACTTGAGCTGCGCCGCCATCGCGTGCGGGTAGAGCCGCGGCGCGAACGTCCCCATGCCGTAGTAGTCATAGCGCGAGAGGTGCTTGCAGCGCTCCGCCCACTGGCGAGTCAGCTCGTGGTCGGCTTCCTTCCGCCCGTCCTGCCACCACAAGGCGCTGGTCTCGGTAATGTAGCCGAAGACGTTGTCCTCCAGCTTCGGCACCGTCTCCGGCAGCTCGCGGGCGATGGCGTAGATGAGCGTGCCGATGTACCGGTCGGGGTGGGTCTTCGCGACCTCCCGGGCGACGGCATTGACGAACTTGTAGTGCCGGTCGGAGAACTCCCGCTTCTCGTACGAATCCGCGTGCGGATCGAGCGCGCGGCAGTTGGGGCAGGAGCACAGGTGGGAGATGTCGTCCATGCCGACAGAGAAGCTGTCGACGTTCGGGTGGTCGTCGAACCACTTGCGGGCGTACTCGACAGTGAGCCGGACGACTTCGGGGTTGCTCTCGCACGGCCGCCAGTGCGCGTCGTCGGGAGCGGGAATCCAGCGCTGGCCGTTGATGAGGGGGTAGAACTCCGGGTTTGTCTTCCCGTACTTGTCCGGCGGGAACACCCGGTGCAGGTTGTTCTGGAACTGCCGCCGCGGCACGACCTCGCTCATTACGGTCTTGTTCCGCAGATTCCAGCGCTGCCAGGAGTCGACCCAGGCGTGCCCCGACCAGATTCGCGGCGACGTGTCCGGCGTCGCCACGACCTCGCGTACTTCCACCGTCAGCTCACCCGGCTTCCCCTGCGGCACGTACTCCCACGCGTCGCCCGGCGCAAACCAGCGCACGCCCAGCGATCCCTCGATGAACGAGTAGACGGCGAATGCCGCCGGCGTCGGGTACCGGCCGGCGAAGAACACGTTTCCGTCGCGCACGCGAATGGCATACGTCTCCGGGTTCAGCTTGGCGTCGGGCACGTCGGTGTCGAGCGACGGCTCGCACAGCCCGAGGTAGAGACCGGTTCCGTTGACGCGCTTGCCGTCGCGGTTCAGCGGGAGTTCGACGTCGCTGATCTTCTTGACGTACGCCTGCAGGTCGTCGGCGGCCTGGGTGAGGCGGTCGGGGGCGTTGGCTTGGAGGACGAGGGTGGCGGTGGGGCGGCCGCTATGGGCGAGAGTGACCTGCTGGGCCTGACCTGTCCCGGCCAACAACAGCCACAAGAAGGCACCACATGATGGAGGCATCTCATTGCTCCTCTCTTGGGGTCAGGTGATCCCCGCTTTGGCGTCAACGCGTGGCGCAGTACGGGTTGATTGGTCACAATGGGTGCAATCCCTTCCGGCGAGGAACCGACTGCCGATGCCCACCCAACCCTCCCGAACCCTCGAGACCTTCCCCAACCCCAACCCCGAACGCGATTACGTCATCAAGTTCGACTGCCCCGAGTTCACCAGCGTCTGCCCGAAGACGGGACAGCCGGACTTTGGGGCGATTCGGGTGGAGTACACGCCCGACGAACTGTGCCTGGAGCTGAAGGCGTTCAAGCTGTACTTGTGGTCGTATCGCGAAGCAGGGATCTTCTACGAAGCGGTAACCAACCAGATCCTCGACGACTTGGTGGCAGCCTGTCAGCCGCGCTGGATGAAGGTGACGGGGGACTTCAACGTGCGCGGCGGGATCTCGGCAGTCGTCGAGGTGGAGCACCGGAACGCGCGGTGATGGCTACAGCGTGAACCGGAAGCCCTCGATCAGCGCGCCCGGCACGCGGGCGCTGTCCGTCGACCGGGCGTCATACGTGCCCGAGTCCGGCAGGAACTCGCGCTCGCGAGTCAGTGCGAGCAGGTTGCTGCCCAGTGCTCGGTAGCCAGTTTCGTCGAATCGCATCACGTTCAGTGGCGCGACGATCTCGCCGCCCTCGACCCAGAAGGTGGCGAAGCGGGTCATCCCGGTGATCCGGCAGGCGGGCATGTCGGACCAGTTGAGATACCAAAGCTGGTTGCAGTAGACGCCTTCGCCCAGCCGCTGCAGCACCTCGTCGCGCGGGAGGTCACCCGCGGCAATGTCGAGTGAGCTGGGCGACTCGCCGTCGGAGTTGACCTCCGCTCCATACTCTCTGGCTGAACGCGGCGAGACGAGGCACGTGTCGAAGCGCCCTGCCGTGACCAGGTGGACCGAGTCCGGCTTGACGTAGCCGGCGTCGGTGAAGTTGGGGCTGAGCCCTTCCACCGTGTTCTCTTTGGCCGAGAACAACGGACTGAACGCCGCGCCTTCTTCGAGCATCTTCAGCAGGCAGGTGGTCTTGGTGCGGTGGCTCTTCAGCCCATAGCCTCCCCAGCCAAGCATGTCGGTGAACTCGGCAAAGGCCGCCGGCGCAAGGTAGAGACGGTACTCGCCGGGCGGCACCGTTTTCGCCGGCCGCCCCAGAGCACCCAACTGTCCGGCGGCTGTCGCCATCTTCGCAGCAAGCTCCGCGCCCGACCACTCGAAGCCCGCATACGCCGACTTCACCGCTTTGTCGCCCTGGGCATAGAGGCACCACTCGAAGTGGAAGCTGTGGGTCGCAAACCAGTTGCGCTGCCCGAACGAGTTGGCGAAGCCGCCGCCGCTCTCGCCCTGGGCGTGGATGCCCACCAAGTCCTTCCCCGCGCCCGCAGTCAGGATTGCGCCAACAGCGTCCTTGACTGGTGGTAGCTTGCACGCGCCCGTCTTCTCGCTGCTCCGCACCTCCTGCGCGTACAGCAGGTACGGGTCGGCCGGCACCTGGGGCAAGCGCGCGCGCAGTCCATCCAGCGATGCGCTCGCCTTCCGCAGGTTCTCCTGGCCGTCACCTGAGAGTGAGATCGTCTCGCTCACATGCTTGTCGCAGTCGATCAGCTCGAGGTCGAGGTACTGCTGCAGCACGTTGCCTGCCTGACGGAGAAGGCTGTTGTTGAACCGAACGAAGTCGCTCCGCTCGGCCGCGAAGTTGAGCAGCAGCACTTCGGCGCCCGCGCACTGAGCCACCAACTGGTCCGCCAGGCTGTAGAAGCTATCTCGCATGATGCACTGAGTCCTATCGGTCGGATCGGTCCAGTCAGTCGGCTCTCGCGCTACTCTCCCCCGAACACTTCGACGTCGCCGAACAGACACGCCGGGCTGGCGTGCCCCACGCGGATGGACTGGTTGGGTTCGCCCTTGCCGCAGTAGGGCGTGCCGAAAACGCCCACCGTGGCCTCGTTGCCGACGCCCTTCAGGCTGCGCCAGAAGGTGGCGGAGATGCCGCGGTAGTTCGGGTTCTTGACGACGTGCGTCAGCTTGCCGTTCTCGAGGAGCCGGGCGTACTCGCAGCCGAACTGGAACTTGTTGCGGCTGTCGTCGATGGACCAGCTCTTGTTGGTCTCCATGTACACCCCGCGCTCTACGGCAGCGACCAGCTCGTCGAAGGTGCTGCCGTTGGGCTCCACGTTCAGGTTTGCCATCCGGTCAATGGGCGGCCGGTTCCAACTGCACGCGCGGCTGTCGGCGACGCCCGGCAGCCCGCTCCGGGCTTGGCTGGTGACCCCGCCTAGTCCGCGAACGAGGAGTCCGTCCTTGATGACGAACTCCTTGACCGCGGGCAGCCCGTCATCGTCGTAGCCGTAGCTGGCGAACTGCTCCGGTCTCGTCGGATCGAAGGTGACGTTCAGCAAGTCGGATCCGTAGCGGTACGTACCGAACATCTCTGGTTTCACGAAGCTGGTGCCGGCGTAGTTCCGCTCGTCGCCGAGGATCCTGTCCAGCTCCAACGGGTGGCCGATGGACTCGTGGATCTGCAGCATCATCTGGTCGCTGGCCAACAGCACGTCCATCCGGCCGCTCGGGCAGTTCTCAGCCCCGAGGAGTTCCAGCGCCTCCTGGGCAATGCGCTGACTGGACGTATGGAACCCACAGTCCTCCAGCACCTCCAGCCCGCCCTGCCGGCAGTTGCCGCGCAGGCTTCCCAGGGAGCGCCCTTGCGTGTCGCTTCCCTCGTTCGCCGCTGCCTCCAGGGAAGGCGCCACGAGACTCAGTTCTTGCCGCACGCGGCCGCCGGTGGAAGTGAGGTAGACCGTCTCATGGGCGAGGTGCCAGATGCTGGCATGCCAGTCGACGATGCGATCGCTAACCTTCAGCTTCGCGCACGCCGCTTTGAGCACCTCGAACTTCTCGCCGAGAGAAGTGGAGCTCCACGGGACCCGCGCCGGCCCGACGTATTCGCCGACGGGCGCGGGCATCGTCAACGCGCCAAAGTCCGTGACGGACCGGCCCGCCGTGAGCGCTGCGTAGTCGGTCGCCTTCGCCGCAGCCCGCCGCAGCCCCTCGACCGTCAAGTCGGACGTGGCCGCGTAGCCAAGCCCGCCCTGGTGGATGACGGTGATCATCGCGCCGGCGTCGTCGGAGCAGGCCGCGGGCTCAGGCACATCTTGCCGAACGGTCAAGCTCTCGCCGACCTCGCGGACGTACCGTAGTGAGCAGAAGTCGACAGCGGGCTGGATCTGGGCGAAGCGCGATTCCAGTGTTTCGAGCATATGGCGTTCCTCGCGGCCGTGGTGCGGCCGGGAGTCAAGGGTACTCTGCGACGCCGTGAAGCGCAAGCGACACCCGGATCTCGCTCCGCAGAGATTGCCCCACGCACACGCTTACATTCCGGCCGCTATTGTAGTAACATCCGCTCCAGTTCGGAATCGCAGGGAACTGACACGCGCGAGGGCGAGGGCTCCCTGACAAGGAGACGGACGCGTGCGACAGCGGACTCTTCGCCGGACGATGTCGCCAACTGATGCTTACTTCGTGGAGGTCTGCGCGGCCTCGGCAGATGGTCGCGTGTTGCTGGCCGCCATCCTCGCCCATCCCCCTGGCTTACCCACTCCAGCCCGGACCTCCGTCTGACCGACGCGAGGGCCGGGCTGTCGTGTTTGCGAGTGGGGGCCTCGTTCAAGTCCGGCCTTGGCTCAGCTTCACAGACACCAGGACCTCACCCCAACCGGCACGACGGAACCACTGGTTCCGTAGCATGAACCAGCGGGGCGGTCGTCTGGACTTCGTGGCAGGAGGCTACGCTTATACTTGACAACTGAAACCTGCACGCGCAATGAATTGCCTTATACTCGCCAAGGATCAGTTATACTTCGGCAGCATGAATAAGATCCGTGTTCGGATGAGTATGACCATCGTTTCTCAGGCTTATCCTTTCCGCATATGACCTTCGCCAGCGGGCTGGTTGCTTTTCCGTTGGCAGGATGAAGGTCGCATAAGGCCGCGAACGGCCAAGGGCCCGAACTTAGAGGCAGAGAACCAGTTGAGAGGAGCGACGAACGATGCCTGCAAGCTTTCCGACAGACTACAAGGTGGCGGAACTGAACATCCAGCGCACTGCCGCCATGGACGAGCGCGACAACAAGTTCACCGACTTCCGCGACCTCACCACCCGCCTCCGCAGCCTCGTTCGCGGCGTCTACGGCCCCGACTCGACCCAGTACGCACAGGTCGGGGGCACGCGGAAGAGCGACAGGAAGCCGCGGGCCAAGAAGGCAAAGGGCTGAGGGCCCTCAGAGTCTGACCCAGTACTCGCCGACCGCGGAAGGCTGACGGAGGGTCCTCCGTGCAGTCGCGTGCCGGGTGCATCCCACGATTACGGGGCCCCAGTAGCGTAGCCCCTTGTGGGCGTCACCCCGCGCACCGGTGACGCCCACAAGGGACTACGCTACGAGGTGAACCGAGGGGAGCATTCCGCCCCCCGTAATCGCGGGATGCACCCCGCGTGCCTGTCCAAGACGTTCGCAACGATCGTGAAGGCTTCTGACGGGGAAAGGAGTCAACGCATGGCGCCGCAGAAAATCCAGGTGCGGATGGTCGATCAAGTGGCGCGGGAGTTCGTCTGCCATCTGCTGCAAGAGCACGGGTTCAGGGTTGCCGAGCAGACTGCCTATCAGGTTGGTCTTTCGGGGGGGGGGCAGGATGGCGTGGTGGCGTCCGACATAGTCAGCCCTACCGAGACACGCGTGCTGCAAGCCTTGGCGGATTGTGGGACTACCGAGGGCGCTGCCGGGGTCTGTCGCGTAGCTCCGTGCACCGTGAAGAAGCACGTCGAGAACCTCTTTGGAAAACTCGGGGTGCACACCCGGGTCCAATTGGTGGCGGAAGGGTTCCGACTGGGCATCCTGCGATAGCGGCGCCGCTTTCCCGACTCGGCGGCACTCGCCGATGGGCGGATAGCATAAATCGGGCGTCCGACGAATGCGCTGCTGCTGAGCGATTGATAGAATCGGTACTTCGCAGGCATTCAGTTTCACCGCTGGTGGTCGACAAGGAGTTTGCACATCAAAGAAGGAGAGGAGGCGCCAGGCTGTTCCGTAGCCAGATAGACCCCGGAGAACCCGGCGTAACAAGACGACCGGCCGTCGACGAGCACTACCACAGAACTGAGGAGCACAGCATGAGACAGAGAACGAGATTCGCGTGCGTGACGTTCGCATGGGCACTCACTTCGGCACTTGGCCCACTCCAAGGGGCAAGTGCGATGGAAGCATTGCCCGATCACCGATTGACAGCGACTACCGTCGGCACGTACCCAGACTGCGAGATAGTGCAGGGCCAGCTTTGTGTGGGAGACGATCCCGAAATGTGCTGGATGCAGATCTGGGGCGATTACAAGTGGTGCATGGAGACCTGCACGTACCAGAAATACGACTGCCAAGACAATTGCCCGAGAAGCTCCTGCGACGAGAACCCAAATGACTGCGCACCGTGCCGAGACATCAGGGACCTCGGCCCGCTCCCTCCCAGCGGCAGGTGCCAGGAAAAGTGCGACGCAAATGACTGCAACCTCTTCGAGTTCTACTACGCGGAATGCGGCTGGAGCCTGACCCAGTGCTTCTGAGGCGCAAGTCTGGGAACCGAGGCAGCTCCGTGAATCACGCACGCGACTGTTTCGGGTGTTTCCGGGTAGGTGACTGCGTTGCGGGTTGCCCCAACGGCACACGAAGGTGACCTGCCGTCTGCGGTGACGGCGTCCCATGTTTGGCCGTGGTGGCAATCCCACTCGGTCGATTCTTGCGGCTCACGGCTGTGTTGCTGCCTTGCGGAACGCGGGAGCAGGATGCGTGCGTGGTGTGCGCGGAGGTCCAACGCGGACAATTCGCGCAGCGACATGGCCTACGACACGGGGGCGATTGGCTACGACTGGTAGTTCCCCCCCCCGTGCCTTACCTCTGGAACAGGCGGGTCGATCTCTTCCTGCCTGCACTGTCGTTCGACTCCATACAGTAGCATAAGGAGAGTGGCTCCCGTTGATTATCTCCAGCGCCAAGGCGGTTGATACTGCTTGTGCCGTAGGCACAGTGATGTTCGCGCTCTCGGCGTCATTGGCCGCCGAGAAGACCGACCCGAAGGTCGAGGCGATCTGTCGCGGGATCGAGCGCCGCTTGGTGGTGATGAAGACGTATTCGGTGCATGTGGCGGAGCGTGAGTTCATCCCACCGCGCCGGCTTGAGCAGCACAGGTCCGCTGCGAGAGCTTGGGGCGAGCCCGGGACACTCGGGTTCCATCCCGACGAACTCACGGAGCGCTCCCTATCGCTCGTGTCTCTGTGGTGGATGCCCGACCAGTGGCGCTTGGAGAAGGTGCTCTGTGTGTTTGACGGGGTCAACCTGTGGGACATGTACAGGAGGACGGGGCGAGTAGGGAAAGGGCGACCCGGCTACGACTACCACACGGTGGAAGCGTGCGACGGCGTGCGCCTCGCACGCTGGACAGATCGGGACAACTCAGTGGCTCTACAGCCGTACCAATCCAAGCTGACCGGCCAGTTCAACCGGCTGGAGACCGCCATCATCCAGACCGGGTTGTTCGACTGCGAATACCTCCGGAAGCCGCAGATAGCGCCGTCTCTGCGCCTTGTGGGCCAGGAGGCGCTTCCTGACGGCGACTGCGTTATCCTTCAGAGCAAGGCGAGTGCCACAGCACGTGTGCACAATGCCAACTGCTATGACCGCATCTGGGTCGCTCCAGAGCGAAGTTTCGCGATCCTGAGGTGGGAAGTCGTCGAGCTGGAGCGGCGCTCGAAGGGCAGTGACGGTGGCTCCGCGGCCAGCGGTCTCAAGCTCCCCGCGGGCTGGGAGGCGGGGCTGTTGTACGCGTACGTGGCCTCGGATCTCAGGGAGGTCGTGCCGGGCTTCTGGTTGCCGTGGCGTGCCAAGAGCCAGACGCTGGCCCTGCCGCAGCAAGGCCAACCACAGGCTTGGGAGATCCGCTCTTTCCAGGTTCGCGAGCTGGCTGTTGATCGCCGGTCGCCGCCGCTTCTAGCACTCGTCCCGCTTGGCGCGGAGATGAACGACTTCTTCGAGAAGCGAGGGTACCCGAACGGCTGGGAGCAAGGTGAGATCGAGAAGTTCCTCACCGAGCCGCGGCCCGAACCGGAGCAGATTCGTCCCGTTGCCACCCTGACAGGGGATCATGCCCCAACGGAGCCGTGAGCACGCCCATGTATCGAACAGCTTCGGGTGTGGCGGCCGTGATGCAAGCCATGGCGCGGTCGGTCGGAGCACAGCGGACACCGGCGCCCGGCGGCATTCGCCGATGGGCGAACCTCGAAAATCGGGCATCCGGCGAATGCAGTGCTGCTGGGCGGTTGGTAGAATCTACACTTCACGGCCATTCAGTGTCGCCGCTCTTGGTGGACTTGGTCGACAAGGAGTTCGCGGACCAAGAAGGAGGTGAGGTGCCAGGCTGTTCCGTAGCCAGATAGACCCCGGAGAACCCGGCGTAACAAGGCGACCGGCCGTCAACGAGCACTACCACAGAACTGAGGAGCACATTATGAGACAGAGAATGGGATTCACACTTTCGGCGTTTGGATTGGCACTGGCTTTCGCAATCGTTTCGGCGCCATACGCCGGTGCGATGCAGGAGCTTCCGGACAAGGACCTCGCGCGGGTTACGGTGGGTGTACCGCCGGACTGCCAGGAGGTAGGCGGCCAGAAGTGCTATGACGGGCCAGCCGAGTACTGCTGGCTCAATGACAGCGACCCGAACAACAAACGGTGCATGGAGACCTGCAATTGGCAGCTCTGGGCGTGCGAGTGTCCTACGGAAGGATGCGATGAGAACCCGGAAGACTGTCGCCCGTGCAAGTACTACTTCGACCTCGGTCTACTGCCCCCAAGTGAGAGTTGCCAGGCATTGTGCGCTGATCACACCTGTGAGATCACTGTGAAATACTCGCAATGCGGTACCGGCGCCACCATCTGCACCTTTGGCTTCTGAGAACGCGTTCCGCGAGCAGAGCCAAGCGCCTTCGTTGTTTGTTGGTTCGCTAAGTCGGGCCCGAGAATGGTCGTGTCCCACGTTTGCCGTCTGTAGTTGGCCGCAGGAACAGTCGGCCAGCACTGCGGGGCGTTCCGCCAGCGAGAATGAACGTGGCGGATGTCACGGAGCATGTGCGGTAATGGCAATTCAGAAAGTCCGACCGTTCGTTGGGTGTTTCCTCCTTGTGGTGCTCCCGGCCATCCTTGGGCCCGCGATGGCTGCCAACGATCCCAACATCGAGACCATTTGTCGGGGGGTCGAGCGGCGGCCAGGTGTGCTGGCGACCTACACCGCCAGAGTTGTTCGGAAGGAGTTTATCCCCTCTCGCACCCTCGCGACCCACAAGTTGGCGGCAGGAAGCTGGGGCGACCCCAAGAGCCTCGGCTTCCACCCCGATGAGTTGACGGACCGCTCGTTGACCTTCATGTCCGTGTGGCGCACGCCCTCGCTGTGGTGGTTAGAGACGCTCTGTCCGGTTTTCGATGGGGTCAATGTGTGGGAGCTATACAAGCTCGGCGGAACCGGGGACCGGGGCACTGGATTCGGCTACCACACACTCACGGCCACCGACGGTCGGCAAGTCGCGCGGTGGACGGATAACCGCAACATGGTGGTGCTTGAGCCCTATGACCTGCAGCTTACTGGGGACATGAACCATCTGGAGACTAAGGTCATCCAGACAGGTCTCTTCCACCAGGACTACCTACGCAGCGCGCCGGCGGGACCGCAGTTGCGGGTAGTCGGGACGGACACATTGGCAGGCCGCCATTGTGTGGTCATCCAGAGGAAGGCGACACGCGCCACCCGGCCTGAGAACCCCAATCAGTACACGCGAATCTGGGTGGCACCTGAGCGGAGTTACGCTATTCTCCGGTGGGAGGGCATCAGACTTGTCAAGGCGCGCGACGGTCAGGAGCAGCTATCACGCGCCCTGGGCATCCCTACGGGCTTAGCGCTTAGGGCGGAGCTGACCCACGCCTACGCGGCTTCTGACTTGCGGGAGGTTGTGCCGGGCTTCTGGGTCCCTTGGCGAACGGTGGACCAAGCGGCTTACCCGGGTGAGGACGGCAAGACCCAGGATTGGCACATCCGCCAGTTAGAGGTCAAGATGCTGGTCGCGGGAGGTGCTCAGGCGTCGGTGCTCGACCTTATGCCACTTGGCGCGCGGGTCAACGACTTCTTCGAGAAGCGGCTCTACCCGAACGGTTGGCAGCAAGACGAGATCGAGAAGTTCCTCGCCGAGCCGCGGCCCGAACCGGAGCAGATTCGTCCCGTTGCCACCCTGACAGGTGATCACGCCCCAACGGAGCCGTGAGCATGGACATGCGCCGAATAGCTTTCGGTGTTGGCCGCCGTCCGGGTGGTTATAGCGCCAGCCTTCGGAGCAGGATCGACAGCGGCACGCGGCGGCATTCGCCGATGGGCGAACGACAGAAATCCGTGATTCGGCGAATGCGCTGCTGCTTGGCGATTGATAGAATCCACGCTTCGCGGCCATTCAGTGCTACCGCCCTTGGTCGACAAGGAGTTCGCAGATCAGCAAGGAGGTGAGGTGCCAGGCTGTTCCGTAGCCAAACAGACCCCGGCGTAACACGGCGACCGGCCGTCGACAAGCCTACCACAGAACTAAGGAGCACACCATGAGACAGAGAACGAGATTCGCGTTCGTGACGTTTGCATTGGCACTCGCTTCGGCATTTGGCGCCGTAAAGGCGGCAAGTGCGATGGGAGCACTGCCAGATCATCGACTGACAGCGATTACCGTCGGCACGTACCCTGACTGCGTGCCAGTGCCGAACAAGACCTGTAACGATAGCCCAGCCGAGTACTGCTGGCTTGACGACAGCAATCCGAACGACAAACGGTGCATGGAGAGCTGTCACCACGACCTTTACACGTGCGAGGACAACTGCCCACCCGGCCACTGCGACGAGGTCCCTGAGGACTGCGAACCGTGTCGAATGATAGTGGATCTGGGTGCTCTTCCCGAAAGTGGCAGTTGCCAGGCGCTGTGTGCCGCTCACCCCTGCAATGTCTTCAAGAACTACGGTCAGTGCGGCAGTTCCTCGACTTGGTGCAACACCGTGACGATATACTACTGACCTCGCCTGGTCGTACGCAGCGGCGTTCTCACGTTCTCAGCGCGACTATACTCAACACACAGCGCCCGATCTCGTGCGACCCCTAAGAGGGCCGGTAGCAGCAGTCCCGGGCTGCCCAGTTCAGTTCGTTTGTAGCGTAGTGATGCACCGAGAACCCACGATCTCTCGTGGTCGATCTTGCCCCGCGAGGTTAGGAGTGTCGAGCGGATTGCGCCCCATTAGCGTTGCATATATCGCCATGGCATTCGCAGGCCAACCCGCCACCCCGCCGCCAGTGGTCGCGGAACCGGATCCTATCATTGAGACGGTGTGTCGTGGGGTCGAGCGTCGCATCAGCGTACTCCACACCTACTCTGCTCGCGTCTACGAGAAGGAGTTCGTCCCTCCGCACGAACTCGCCGACTACGTACTGACAGCCAAGACGTGGGGTAGTCCTGACTCGCTGGGCTTTCATCCGGAGGAGCTGACAGATCGGTCACTCTCCATCCACTCCATCTGGCACGTCCCTTCAGCGTGGCGCGTGGAGTCCATCTGGGCCGTGTTCAACGGCATCAATGCCTGGGAACTGAACAAGTCCCCGAGAATGCGCCAGCCCTCTTTCGACTACCACAGCATCACGGCCACTGACGGGCAACGGCTCGCGCACTGGACAAGCAGACGCAACACGATCAAGCTTCAGTCCTACGACCAGCGGCTGGCTGGCGCGCTGAATCTCTTCCAGACGCGGATCATCCAGACTGGGCTGTTCCAATCAGAGTACCTCCGTATGAACCCACCAGCCCCCCAATTCCGTGTCGCAGGACGCGAGACTCTACCGCAGGGAGAGTGCTTGATCATCCAACGGAAGGCCACACCGGCGACTCGACCAGATAATCCCAACTGCTACAGCCGCATTTGGGTCGCGCCGGAGCGCAGCTTCGCGGTGTTGCGGTGGGAGGACTTCAGCCTGGTCTCGGGGTCGGAACCGAAGGATGGCGTGTCGCAGGCGCTGAAGCTGCCCGGGACACTCAAAGCGACGCTCAATCACGTCTATGTGGCCTCGGACCTGCGCGAGGTATTTCCCGGATTCTGGGTGCCGTTCAAGACAGTTGACCAAACCCGGTTCCGCGCACAGGGCGGCGAGACGCACAGTTGGCGCATTCGTATCCTGGAGATGCGGGATCTAACTGTCAACCAATCCCTCCCTGCTCTTCCCCAGCTTGTTCCACTCGGCGCGTTGGTCAACGACTGGTTGGAGAGTCGGCTACACCCCCAAGGCTGGGAGGAGGAACATATCCAGGCGTTCCTCGCCGAGCCGCGCCCGGACCCGGAGCAGATTCGATCTATTGCCACCCTCACCGGCGATCACGCCCCAACGGAGCCCTAAGCCATGCGCAGGATTCCCTTCTCGGTGGTTGCGATACTCATCTCACCCCTTCTTTGCGACGGACCGATCCACGCGGCCCAGTCAAAGCTCAGTTGCGGCGTCACGTGCCTCCTCGATCTGTGCAGTATGATGGGGCGGCCGCTGTCCGATGCAGACCAACTGAAGCTGGCGCAGGAGTATCCTGAACCCGTCATCTCGCTTCAGGCGGTGACGGAGGCAGCGGCCGCGCACGGGATCGAACTGAAGGGCGTGACGGCTTCGCTTGACGAGTTGCTGGAGCTCAACCGCCCGTCCCTTGTGCACCTGGATAATCCCTCGCACCTGGCAGTCTTGCTGGACGCGTC
>Ga0210044_10004103_pt1 | contig 20519 bp, 17 predicted proteins | sample CryGey13umfilter_2_FD_183959 | JGI IMG/M metagenome (GOLD analysis project Ga0210044, IMG submission 183959) | Groundwater microbial communities from aquifer in Utah, USA - Crystal Geyser 4/9/14 3 um filter (SPAdes) (version 2) | ecosystem: Environmental > Aquatic > Deep subsurface >... | reverse complement strand
CGCCCAAGCAGCCGTTCAAGTCGGCGACGAGGTCGCTGTTCGTGTGCCCCTGCGTGACAGCGTAGCGCTCGTAGCTCGCGCGAAGCGCCCCCAGCTTGCCCGCGTGTGGCCGGAGGAGCGCGAGCACGGTGGCGTCGGCGCTCCCCCCGAAGATTGCGTCATAGAGCGCCTTTCCGGCCGCGTCATCTGCGGGCGGTGGCGCCGAAGCGGCGATACCGCTGGTCCCGGTCGCACCCTCCGCTGTGCTCGCCTCGACGTCCTGCCCCCAGCGCTGCGGATCGTCTCGCAGGGGCGCCGTGCTCAGCTGCCCTTGGTCTTGCAGTTGAACGTAGCTCGCCAGCAGGTTGGGCCACGGTCGGAGGTACACATCAAACGGAGCGTCCGCCGCCGGCTGTTCGACCGCGGGGAGCTCCTGCTAGGCGACGCTGTTCTCCGCCTCGACGACGGGTCCCGGTGCCGGCTGCTCAAAGAACGCGTCCTTGGGCTGATCTAGAGTAAAGAAAGACGCCGCCGAAGAAGGCGGCCTCGCGCGCTGCTGCCCGTCGCCCATGTGCCCCCCGCAGAGAAGATGCGGACGTCCATGGCCCCAACAGCATGATAGCTCCTGAGATTAGAACGTCTACGAGTCCCTCTATGAGCGGATCGCTAGGGCGCAGTAGCGCGCAGCGATCCGCTCGCCCCGCCTCGCCCAGCGCGCCGACCGGGAAGCTCGCGCACATGCCGGCTCGCAGCTGCACCCAGCAGCGCAGCAGCCAGGCGGTCTGGTCGAACGACATCACCTGCTCGGGGCCGTGGACAATCGCCCCGCCCAGCCTCGGCTCGACCCAGCGACCGACGGAGGCGGGCACGCTGAGGAGCAGAGATCAAGCTGCGCCAACGCCACCAAGCTCCTGATCACCGCCGACGGTGGGGGCAGCAACGGTCCTCGCGTCCGCCTCTGCCTCGCACCTGCCGCCAGGAACCAGCAAGTGGAACAAGATCGAGCATCGCCTGTTCTCCCACATCAGCATAAACTGGCGAGGAAAGCCGCTCGTCGACCACGAAACGATCGTGAGCCTCATCGGGGCGACCACGACGACCGAGGGCCTCCGCGTCCGCGCGGAGCTCGACCGCGCATGCTACCCGAAGGGCATCAAGACCTTCATCCCCAGCGGAACTATACCCTTCGTCCACAGGCGTGAACGATCAGATTATTGGTCGATGAGCCATAACCTCGCGTGTAGCGAGCGGCTGCTTCACGTGGAACGGTGCGAGCTCATCGCCCCTGCAACAGCTCTGCGAGCGCTGGCGCTGGGGTAAAGACCATGGCTCGGCCCCGCTGGCCCTGGACCAACAGCGCTCCTTCCACGAGGCCGAGCAGGTCGGCGCGGGCGGTCGCGTAGGCCACGCGATGGCTGTTTTGGTGGCTCTTGATGGTGTAACGCTGTTGCGGGTGTCGCAGCGCGTGCTGAAGCAGCGCGTGCTGGCGATGGTTGAGGTCCGCCCGCTCGTGGAGCAGCGCTTGGGTGGAGCGGACCTCGGCCTCCTTTCGCTCGGCGTAGGCGTGAAAGTCGTCGAGCGCGCGCGACAGCACCCGCAGGTGATGCAGCAGAAAGTAGGTGATGTCGCCGCCGTCGGACTCCGTGTGCAGGAAGGCCCGCGCGTACTGCTGGGGCGCCTCCCGTAGTCGCCGCGAGATAGGCAGGTACTCCACCGGCCAGTACCCGTTGCTCTTGGCGACCAGGTAGAAGAGCGAGCGAGCGAGGCGCCCGTTGCCGTCGTAGAAGGGGTGGAGCCACGCGAGCGCGAAGTGGGCCAAGCAGGCGCGCACGATGGGGTGGAGCCACGGCCCCTCGCCGCGGCAGAACGCGCAGAGGGACTCGAGCCGCTGCGGGAGCTCAGCCGCGGGAGGCGGGCGATGGAGGAGGGTGCCCGTGACGCGATCGACGACCGCGACGCGCTCGTCTCCCGGCTGCTGAACCCGGCCCTCTTGCAGCGGATCGACGGTCTCACGCGTGATCACCCGATGGAGCTCCTGCAGGCCAAAGAGCGTCAGCGGCTCGCCTTGTCGCTCGGCGACCCAGGTGAGCGCCTCGTGGTTGTTGCGGATCATGCGCTCGCCGGTGGTCAACGGGGGCCGACCGGTGCGCAGCATCTCTTTGGCGATGAGGCGCGTGGTGGCGGCGCCCTCTAAGAGGCTGGACTGCACGGCCTCCTCTCTGCGCGCGTTGGCGAGGAAGGTCGCCCGGTCTCGGAAGCGCCGGTCTGGCGAGACGACACCGACCTGTTGGCCACAGGCTTGGTCGATGCGCCGCAGCAGCTCAAGCGCTTCGTCGGGGAGGTTGTAGCTAAACCCAGCACCCAGGACTGAGAACGGTCGCGCGCTCGCGGCGCGTCGTAGCCGCAAGACGGCCCACCATCGCTCGTGGTCCAAGCCGGCCGGCGGATCGCGGTGGCGCAGCTCATCCCAGTGCAAGTACGCGTCGGGGAGCTCGACGGTGTTCACGATCAGGAGCGCCGCTTTGGGGTCCGCGAGGAGGTGCTGGACGGCGGTCTGAAAGGCTGGGGGAGACTGTGGCAGACGCATGATGACCTCGCCGCGAAGCGCTTGGAGCTAGCGATATACCATCAATGACTATCAAATTGATAGTAAATAGCGTCGCTATACCCGTAGGCGCGCCGCGCTTCGGTCTCCCTCCAGCGTCGACGCGCGCTTGACGCGGCTGATGAATTCGTATCAATCACCATCGAATTGATAGTTCAGATGGGGGGGAGCGGACCCCTACCGCTCGACGCCGGTGACCAGCACCAAGACGCGCGCGTCGGCGCCGAGCAGGCCCGCCTCGCGGGCGGCGATGAGCCCGGCGACGCCAGCGGTGCCGGTGTGGCTGGCGCGGACGCCCGCCGCGTTCACCAGGTCGTGAGCGCGGAGGAGCTGCGCCTCGGTGGCGAGGAGCGCGGCGCCGTCGGTGCGCAGCGTGGCGCTCACCAGGGCGTGCCAGTCGTAGGTCTCGTCGTCGAGGATGCCGTGGGCGACGCTGTGCGGGGCGGTCTCCCAGGGCCACATGTAGTCGCTGCGGTGGGCGGCGGCGTGGGCCAGCGCTTCTTCCAGGTTGTTCGCCGATGCGCGCGCGGCGACGCGCTCGGTGGCGCGGGCGAGGGGCGCGGCGCCCAACGTCTGCACGGTGAAGACGCGCGGGAGGGGGGTGAGGCTGCGCACGAGCGAGCTGCCGAGCGCGCCGCCGCCGACCTGCACGAAGACAGCGTCCAAGCTGGCGCCCGCCTCCGCGAGCTGCGCGGAGAGCTCCCAGCCGAGGGTGAAGCCGCCCTCCAGCGTGAGGCCGCACTCGTTGCCCTGGCAGCAGAAGGGCAGCGCGCCGTCGCGAACCGCCGCTTGAAAGCCGGCGAGCGTGGGGTCACCCGCTTGACCGGGCGTGCGCTCGCAGACGTGGATGGCGGCGCCGAGGTCCTGCAGGCGCTCGACGACGACGGGATCGGCGTCGGTGGGCAAGAAGACGTCGAGGGGGCGCTCGGCGGCGGCGGCGATGACGCCAGCGGCGAGGCCCGCGTTGCCGCAGCTCGCGATGGCGAGGCGCGGGCGCTGTGAGGTCCAGCCGAGGGCCTCGACCACGTCGAGGTAGACCGCGAGGCCGAACAGGTGGCGCGCCTTGTGCGAGCCGGCGACGCTGCCGGTCTCGTCCTTGACCCAGACCTCGGCCACGTCGAGGAGCTGCTCGAGCGCCGCGGAGCGCGCGAGCGGGGTGCGCACGAAGCCGACGCCGTCGACCTGGGCGACCGACCGATCGAGGCGGTCGACGAGCGCGCGAAAGGCGACCTCGCCGATGCCGTGCTCGATCGCGAGCGTGTGAGCGAGGGTGAGGTCCGCAAAGTCAAGGAAGGGACGGGATCCGCTGCGATCCCCCCACGGCGCGGTAGCCAGGGGGGCGAGCAGGTGATCGACCTCGCCCTGCCCCGCGTTGGGGCAGACGAAGGGGTAGGGGTGCGCGGGCGAGGGCTCGACCTCAGCGCCGCAGCCCTCGCAGATCAGCTTCACGCGCGGGCCTTGGCGACGGCGTCGTTGAAGTCGCCGATGAGCTCGTCCCACTTGGTGAGGTAGGTGCGCAGGCCGCGCCACCAGGCTTGGTCGCGGCGGGCCACGAACTCCTCGAAGCTCACGCCCTGCTGCTCGACCCAGGTGAAGTAGCCGAGGTTGAACACGCGCTCCTTGTCGACCTTGGTGAGCTCGATGAAGTGGTCGACGGTGGCGCCGACGATGGCGCGCCCAAAGACCTCGCCCGCGTTCACGGCGTCGAAGGCGCCGCCGAAGTCGCGGGCCTCGATCTTGCGGCCCTCGGAGCGGTACATGGCGCCGCTGTCGGTGGCGACGGTGACGAGGAGGTCGTTCGCGCCGAGGTTGTAGTAGCGAGCGGTCTTAATCGCGGCTACGACGTTGCACAGACCTGAGAGGCCGAGCTCGCCGAGCTGCTCCACGAGCTCCGGCGACACCCCCCGACGCTGCACGAGGTACTCGCGACCGGCGGGGGTGTTGAGCAGGACGTAGAGGTGGTCCGTGACCTGGTCGGAGATGGCGGTGGCGGCGTCGTTGAGGCCGATGTTGTGAATCAGCGGCAGGTGCTTGTCGCCGATGCCCTGGATGTTGTGCTCGCCAAAGCCGTTGTAGAGCAGCGTGGGGCACTCGAGGGCCTCGACGGCGACCGTCTTGGAGCCGTAGGTCTCCTTGAGGTAGTCGCCGGCGGCGATGGTGCCGCCCGAGCCGGTGGCGGACGTGAACGCGGCCAGCTGAAGATCGGGGTTCGACGCCTTCAGATCCTCGTAGACGCGGCCGAGGGCGCGGCCGGTGGCCGCGAAGTGCATGAGGTGGTTTCCGAACTCTGAGAACTGGTTGAAGATGATGTTCTCGGGGTTCGCGTCGAGCTCAGCGCACTTGTCGTAGATCTCCTTGACGTTGCTCTCGGTGCCCAAGGTGCGGATGATGTCGTCAGGGGAGGAGGCCCAGGCGTCGAGCCAGTCGAAGCGCTCTTGGGACATGCCGGCCGGCAGCACCGCGACGCCGTGGCACTCGAGGATGCGCGAGATGGCGACGCCGCCGCGGCAGTAGTTGCCGGTGGACGGCCACACCGCCTTGTGGTGGGTGGGGTCGTAGGCGCCGGTGACCAAGCGCGGCACCAAGCAGGCGAAGGCGGCGAGCACCTTGTGGGCGCGGATCATGGGGAAGCGGCTGCCGAGGGCCACGGCGATCGGGGCGTCGACGCCGGTGAGCGCCTTGGGGAGCACGATGTAGCGAGGGACCTCGCTAAAGCCGCGGCGGCTGTCGTCGTTGTGCCAGTGCACGCGGAAGAGGTTGAGCGGGTGCGGCGTGTCCGGGTCGACGTCCGCGAGCTGCTCCCAGATCGCCGCGGGGATGGTGCTCGGGTCGATGAGCTGCGACAGCGTGGGCAGGGTGATGCCCGCCTGCGCGAAGCGCGCTACCGTGCGCCCGTAGGCCTCGTGGTCCGTAATCTCGGCGTCCAAGCCCAGTCGTGCCATCTACAGCTCCTTCATGCGGGCCCATAGCCGCGCTGCTTGCTCGTGCGCTTCGGCCCGGATCTGCTCCAGGTCCGCGGTGACGAGGGTTCCCTTCGCTATCACGACGCGGCCGCCTACGACGACCTCGCGCACGCGTCCCGCTGCGTCTTCCACCACGACGTCGCCGAGCGAGCCCGGCTCCAGGTCCGACGCCGGGTGGCCGTACAGCGCGTGGACCAAGGCAGCGCCTTGCTGCAAGCGCCTGGCGGGCAGGTCCGCGGCTTGTCCGGCCGCTTGGCTGAGCGCCGCCCCGGCCGCGGCCTCGGCCCGCATGTCGGCCGGGTAGCCGTCGGTGCCGAGGCCGACGCGGTCGGTGATGGCGAGGGCGCTGGGGTAGCCGACCTTGTTTCCATCGTTCGAACGGGGGTTCTGCACGAACCAGCCGCCCTCGGCGACGGCGCGCTCGACCTGCGCCTCGGAGAGCCAGATGCCGTGCGGCAGCAGCGAGCCCGCGGGCAGGGCGTCCAGGGCGATGAGCCGCTCCAGCGGGCCCTCGTAGCCGCGCGCGATGGCGTCGGCGACGTCGGCGCGGTCCTCGGCGAGGTGGACGTGGACGCCGACGCCCAAGCGCCGCGCGAGGGCGCCAGCATCGGAGATCGTCTCGTCAGAGACGGTGAAAGAGGCGTGCAGGCCCACCATGCCGCGCAGCAGGCCGCCGCTGCGGCGCCGCACGAAGCGCCCGCACTCGTCGAGGCCGGCTTGGGCCTCGGTCCGCCCGCCGTTGCGCTCGGTGGCGCCGTAGCAGAGCACCGCGCGAAGACCGAGCTCCTCCGCCGTGTCCGCGAGGATGTCGAGCGATCCCGCGATGAGGTTCGGCGACTCGTGGTGATCGATGAGGGTGGTGGTGCCCGCGAGGGCGGCCTCGGCGAGGTAGAGCCGCGCCGACGCGCGCAGCATGTCGGCGTCCAGCGCGCGGTCGAGGCGCCACCAGACCCGCTCCAAGATCTGCACGAAGCTCTGGGGCGGCGGCTCTGGGGCGGGCATGCCGAGGGGCACCAGGCCGCTGTAGAGGTGCGTGTGGGCGCAGACCGAGCCCGGTCGCCAGCGACCCTCGCCGACGTCGAGGACCTCGTCGGCGTCGAACCCTCCGATAAGCCCGTTTGTGACAGCCAAAGAGGCGCCATCGGCGCGCTGCAGCAGCAGGGTCATCGCTACTTCCAGTCCGTCATGTCCTTGGTGCGAATGCGCCCGACGGACATGGCCTTGGCCGCGGGGGTGTCCTTCATCGGCAGCTTGGTGCGGCGGACGCCGTCGAAGGCGGCGACGGCGCCCGCGACCGCGCCGGCGGTGGGCACGAGGCCGATCTCGCCGACGCCCTTGGCGCCGAACGGGCCCTCGGGCTCGTGCTCCTCGACCAAGATCACGTCGACGGGCGGCATATCCTGCGCGCGCAGCACGCCGATCTCGCGCAGCTTGACGGTGACCGGCATGCCGTCCTTGCAGGGCAGCTCCTCGGTGAGCGCGAAGCCGAGGCCCATGTGGACCGCGCCGACGATCTGGCCCTTGCACAGCTCGGGGTTGATGGCCCGGCCTACGTCGTGGGCGGCGACGAAGCGCTCGACGCGCCCCTGCTCGTCCAAGATGCACAGCTGGGTGGCGTAGCCGTAGGCGGTGTGGACCTTGGGGTTCGGCACGCCCGAGTCGGGGGCCTGGGTGTCGGCGATGAGGATGTCGCCCGCGTAGACGCGCCCGGCGAGGTCGGCGAGGTCGTGCTCCTTGAGGTCGGCGAGCAGCGCTTGCGCGGCCCGAATGGTGGCGTTGCCCGCGAGCAGCGTGGCGCGGCTGCCGGTGGTCTGGCCGACGGCGAGGTCGAAGCGCGCGTTGACGCCAGGCACGAAGGTGGTGGACGGCAGGCCCGTGACCTCGGAGGCGCACTGGGTCATGACGTTGTACAGGCCTTGGCCCATCTCGGTGAAGCCGGTGAACACGTCGACGCGGCCGTCATCGCGCACGACCATCCGCACTTTGCCCCACTCCTTCGCCCCATTTCCGAGGCCCGAGTTCTTGATGCCGCAGGCGATGCCGACCGCCCGGCCCTTGGCCTTGGCCTCGTCGTAGAAGGGCTTTGCGGCGAGCAAGGTGGCGCGCACGCCCACCGACTTCTCCAAGATCTGCCCGGTGGCGAGGGTGTCGCCGATCTGCACGGCGTTGAGGAAGCGCAGCTCCCACCCGTCCATGCCGAGCTTCTCAGCCAACCTATCCAAGCAGCCCTCCATGGCGAAGGCGGTCTGGTTGGCGCCGAAGCCGCGCATGGCGCCGCAGGGCGGGTTGTTGGTGCGGGCGGCGATGGCCGAGATATGCACGTTTGTGACGGCATAAGGCCCGCACGCGTGCCCCGCGGCGCGCTCCAAGACCTTGCCGCCGACGGAGGCGTAGGGCCCGGTGTCGCCGACCACGAAGGCGCGCACGGCGGTGAGCTTGCCCACCGCGTCGCAGCCGACCTCGAAGCGCATGTGCATGGGGTGGCGCTTGGGGTGCATGCGCACCGACTGCTCGCGGGTGAGGGTGACGCGCACGGGGCGGCCGGTGTGCAGGGCGAGCAGGCAGGCGTGGGACTGCACGCTCATGTCCTCCTTGCCGCCGAAGCCGCCACCCGCGGGCACGAGCTCGACGAAGAGCTTCTCCTCGGGGATGTTGAGGTAGGAGGCGATCTGTCGGCGGTCGTCGAACACGCCCTGGCCGCCGCTGTACAGGTGCAAGCCGCCGTCCAGGGTGGGGCGGGCGAGGGCGCTCTCGGGCTCCAAGAACAGGTGCTCGATGCGCTGGGTCTCGAAGGTCTCGCTCACGACGTGCGCGCTGGCGGCGAGGGCCGCGTCGACGTCGCCGCGGGTGAAGGTGGTCTCGGAGAGCTTGTTCGGGCCCTTGGGGTTCACCTGCTGCGCGCCGGGCTCGAGCGCCTCGAAGCGGTCGAGCAAGGCGGGGAGCACCTCGTAGTCGACCTTCACCAGCTCGGCGGCCTGGCGCGCGGTGTGGGCGTCGTCGGCGGCGACGATGGCGACGACGTCACCGACGTAGCGGACCTCCTCGCCGATCGCGACGAGCTCGGGCCAGTCGTTGTAGATGAGGCCCTGCCAGCGCTGTCCAGGGACGTCGGCGGCGGTGAGCACAGCGTGCACGCCGGGGAGCGCCTTGGCGGCGGATGTGTCGATGGCGAGGACGCGCGCGTGCGGGTGCTCGGAGAGCACGACGGCGCCGGCCAGCAGGCCCGGGAAGCGCAGGTCATCCACGAAGGGCCGCTCGCCGAGCACCATCGCGCGGCCGTCGACCTTGGCGATGGGGGCGCCGACGCCGCCGTCGTAGGGCGCCTTGGCGGTGAGCTCGCCGCGCCAGGACTTGCCCGCGAGCTCCACCGCGTCGAGCACGGCGTTGTAGCCGGTGCAGCGGCAGAGGTTCACGTCGATGGCCTTGGCGATGGCCTCGCGCGAGGGGTTCGGGTCGCGATCGAGCAGGTGCTTGGCGCGCAACGCGATGCCGGGGGTGCAGAAGCCGCACTGGAGGCCGGTCGTCGCGATGAAGGCGTCCGCGAGCCAGGTGCGCTCTTGCTCGGAGACGCCCTCCATCGTGAGCACCTCCTTGCCCGCGACCTTGGCGGTGGGCACGACGCAGGCGGTCTTGGCCTGCCCGTCGATGATGACGGTGCAGCAGCCGCACTGACCCTGAGGCTGGCAGCCGTTCTTGGTGGAGAGGACGCTACAGCGCTCGCGCAGGGTGTCGAGGAGGTTCTCGTCGGGGCGGACGCTCACGGTGCGGGGGCTTCCGTTGAGGGTGAAGGCGACCTCGATCATGGCGTGTGCTCCTGTGCTGCGGTGTCGAAGCCTATTGTGTTGCGGCCGCGGCCGCATGGGGCCGCGTGTCGGATCACGCCCACGCATGGGAGGGCGTCCGCGAGCCGGAGACCGGCGACGCCATCCTCAGCTACGCGCACGGCGTGCCCGCCGACGAGCAGGCGATCGACGGCCTCGCGGGGCTGGCGAGCCAGGACTGCGAGCTGGAGGTCGCGATGGCGTGGAGGAACGACGGCAGCCAGCCCGGGGGGATGGCGCTGGTCGTGCTGTTGCTGCTCTTCAACTGACGCTACGAGGGCCTCCGTGTGACATGGGTGTCGCGGCCTCGTGGCGCCTGCGTGTGTAAATCAAGGTAGTACCGGAGAAAGTAGTGTGGCACGACCCGTGCTTTGGAGGTTCGCCGTGAGCCGTTGGTGCTCGGCACTTGGAGGATGAATGCTCCGCACACTGCTCTTCGCGCTCGCGCTCGCCCCCACCCTCGCTTGCAGTCCGCTCGTCTGCACCCCTCGAGATTGGGACGAGAGCTACGACATGGACAACGCGAGCCTCAGCACGATGCTCGCGGAGGGCGAGACCGATCTGGCCACGATCACCTGCGAGACGGCGTGTGAGGCCATCATCGCGCACGACGGGTGGGGTACCATCGAGGCGCTCGACTCCTGCGAGATCGCGTGGATTGACGGCGCTGGCGATGCCCCCGCCGACATCGCGGCGACGGTCACCTGCGTCGGTTCGGTGCAATCCTTGTGCTACTAGGTGCGCTGAGCCCTGCGGCCTACCGTCCGGGGTATCCTCACCGCGGAGGTTATCGATGTCCGCTCGCTTTGGGCTCGTCGCGCTGCTGACGACCTGCGTCGCCCTCGCCCTCGCGTGCGGTGGGGGGGGCGTCGACCCGAGCGTGCACGCCACGGTCGCGCCGACCACCTCGGACGGCAACACGGTGCTCTCGTCGCCCGGCAACCTCTACCCGTCGCCGGGGCTGCTCGCGGTGGACGACGCGCGGGTGGTGTACGCCTACGGCTTTCGCGACAACACGGTGGTGCTCGCGGTGCCCAAGGATGGCGGTCCTACCACGCTCATCGGCTATCCGGGGTCGAATGTGCACGCCCTCGCCCTCGCTGGGGACACCGTGTATGTCGGCACGGACGAGGGCCTCAAGCGCTCGACCGCCGACGGCTTTGAGCGCGTCGGCCCGCGCGACCTCAACGTGCGCGCCATCACCTTCGTCGGCGACGTGGCCTACCTCGCGGATCTCAAGGGTGTCGTGCGCTTGGACCTCGCTTCGGGTGCGACGAAGCGGCTGCTCGACGGCGCCACCTCCTACTCCTGGGCGCTCGCGCTCGCCGAGGAGCGCCTTTATTACTCCAAGTTTGGGACCGAGCGTGAGACGGGCTACCTGCCGCTCGGGGGCGGGCAGGCGGTCGTGCTCTCGTCAAAGCACACGGTCGACAAAGAGCAGCTCGCCATCGCGCTGTGGGAGGGGTCGCTGGTCGTGCCGAGCTCCATCGGCCCGTCCATCACCTACTTGCCGGTCGACGGTGGCGAGCCGACGGTGGTGAAGTGCGGCGCGCCCATGTCCAGCTACGCCTTCGCGGGCGACGCGGCCTGGCTCGGGGCGGCGGTGGGCCACAGCGGCGCCATCGGCCAGACGGCGGGCAGGCGCCCCACGACCCTCTACTCCAGACCCGGCGGCAAAGGCGGCCTTGTGCGGTGCGACCTGGCGGCGGGGAAGGCGTCCGAGAACCTCGCGCCGGGGGCGATCAACCTCTCAGCGATCGCGACCGACGCGGAGCGTGTGTACTTCTTGGACTCCGAGCGCGGGCTGGTGATGTCGCGGCCGCGGTGAGCGCGCGCCGGGGAGCGGCCGTCTGCAGCGCGAACGCGGCGGCCAGCGCGGGAAGGCGGATCCACGGACGACAGCCTGGCTGGTGCAGCGCATGCCCCCGCTCGCCAGACCGGCGAAGGCTCGGGCGCCGAGGCGATGATCATGGCCTCAAGACCTCGTCGATGCGTCAGACAAGCGCCAACAGCGTATTTAATCAATAAGCATCCGTGGCGTGTGGCTATGTCCATATTTTGGTGCTACCATCCATTAGCTATGAATAACATGCTCTTGCATCATCCATATCCACACAATCGGAGTCGCGGCTGGCCCGACCCGGCGGTCGCGATCCCGCTGGTCGACGTTTCGAACGCCACGCTTGAGGCCGCCCAGGCCTCGGCGCGGACCCACTTGCTGGAGATGGGCATCCGCAACGAAGAGCTCGGCATCGTCGACGCGAAGTACTTGGTGTTCGAGCGCAGCGATCAGCCAGGTGAGGCGTTCGTCCACGGTGTTCACGTTTATGTCGACCGACAGCTCGGAGGGTACGAGGTCGTCGGGCATCGAGCGGTGCTCGAATTCACTCCGAGTGGCGAGCTCCTCGCGGCGGACGTCAAGTGGCCCGCCATCGACCTGGCGCGCAGCGCGCTCACCATGCCCGGGGACGGTTCGTGCTCCCCCGCCGGGCTGCGGTCGTTACGCGATGACCTCGCGACCGAGGCCCTCAGCGCAGCTCGTTACTATCCGGTGCTGTTGCCCGCCGAGTCTCCATCGACCGGGCATGCCGTCACCGTCCGCCTGTCCACGGTCGCGTTGTTCGAGAGCCGGGGCGCCGACGGAAGAGGGCGCCCGACGATGCTTGACTGCGGCCATCCAGGCCTTCTAGGAGGAACGCCATGACTCGTGTCTTCGTCGCGACCCTGTTGCTCGCCGCGGCGGTGCCTGGCTGCTGCCGCTGTGGGCAGGTGGACAACTACGTCGCGGAGTGCGAGAACGCCGAGCATCTCGGGAACCTCATCCACGCCCAGTGCCGTGATGGCGAGCTCTTCCCGCCGCCCCACTACGACGACGATCGCGGTGCGACCGAGTACAAGCTCTGGATCCTCGGCCTCGAGCTGGATCGGGCCGTCGTCGACCAGGGCGACTTGTGCCGCGCCGAGCACGGCGACGACATCGAGACCTTCGAGTGCGCGCCCTTTCACGCGTGCCTGCTCGACGCCGGGTACACCTTCCCCGACGCGATGCCTGAGCCGCCAGCGTCGGGGGAGACGGTCGAGCACCCACTGTGCGGTAGCTACAGCTTCGCCGTCCCGACACCGGACAACGACCCGTGAGCCCAGCCGGCGTCGGCAGGCAGCGTCAGGCCTCGGCCTTCGAGCCCTCGCGGGTCTGGCGAGCGGCGGCATGAGCCGGGCGGCGCTGTCTTCGAGGCGATAGCAGCGGTAATCAGCCCAGAGTCCAGCGATGGCATCGCGGCCGGCCTTCGGGCCTTCGACGGCCGCCCCGTTCGGCTCGTCCCTCGCGGGCTCGACCTCGACGACGGCGGCGCGCTTGTCAGCCGCCCTCCGCGCCGCTAGAGTGCGCCTTCCACGCTGTGCGTGGATCTTGGGAGATCGTATGAAGCCAGTGGTCGTCGCTACCGGTGGTAATTCCCTGATCGATCCTGCCCTCCCCCCTACTGTCGCCCACCAGTTCGCCGCTACCCAGCGCGCGATCCTGCCCATCGCCGACCTCGTCGAGCGCGGTGTGCCGCTGGTGATCACGCACGGAAACGGGCCGCAGGTCGGGTTTATGGCCCTGCGCTCGGAGCTGTCCAAGGGGCAGCTTCACGAGGTGCCCTTCGATTCGCTTGTCGCAGATACGCAAGGTGCGATCGGCTATATGATGCAACAGATGCTGCGCGAAGAGCTCGCGCGGCGCGGTCACCCGGCGCAGGTCGTCGCGGTGGTGACCGAGATCGAGGTCGCGGCGGATGACCCCGCCTTCGCGAACCCCACCAAGCCGATCGGCGGCTTCTACTCGGAGGCCGAGGCCCAGAGGCTCATGGCCGAGCGCGGCTGGAGCATGAAGAGCGACGCCGGGCGCGGCTGGCGGCGGGTCGTGCCCTCGCCCGATCCCAAGCGCGTCGTGCAGCTCGACACCATCCGCACCCTCGTCGCGGCGGGGGTCGTCGTCATCTGCTGCGGCGGCGGCGGCATCCCCGTCGTGCCGTCGGCGCACGGCCTGCGCGGCGTGGAGGGCGTGATCGACAAGGACCGCGCTAGCGCCTTGCTCGCTGCGGACCTCGGCGCCGCGAGCCTCATCATCACCACCGGCGTTGATCGCGTCTACCGCGACTTCCTCACCGACCACCCCACCCCGCTGGACCGCACCACCGGCGCTGAGCTCGCGAAGCTCGAGGCCGACGGGCAGTTCCCCGACGGGAGCATGGGCCCCAAGATTCAGGCCGCTCGGCGATTCCTCGCTGGCGGCGGTAGCGCTGTCCACATCTGCAAGCCCGAAGCCCTCGCGGACGCCCTCGAAGGCCGGGCTGGAACCCTCATCACGGAGCCCGCATGACCCACCTCGACGCCACCACCCTCCAGAGCCTCTACGGCAAGAGCGTCCTCCTCACCCAGGACGCCACCACCGAAGAGCTCCAAGCCCTCCTGGACCTCGCCGCTCGCTTCGAGGAGCTCGATCGCGCTGGCATCAAGACGCCGCTCCTCCCCGAAGAGCTCGCGTACGCGGTGTTCTTCGACAACAGCACCCGCACCAAGTCCGCTTGGGCTGGCGCCGCGGCGCGCCTCGGCATGCAGCCCGTCATCGTCGACGGCTCCTCCACCCAGGTCGCCCACGGCGAGACCGCGTCCGAGACCGGCGCCATGCTCGGCATGAACGCGCACGCCCTCGGCGTTCGCCACGACCTCATCCTGGGCGAGGGCAACAGCTTTATGCGCGACGTGCTCGCGGGCATCACCGAGTACCTGGAGGCGACGGACAACGCCCGCAAGGTGCCGATGGTCAACCTGCAGTGCGACATCGACCACCCGACGCAGGCGCTCGCGGACCTGCGCTTCTTGCAGGAGCGCTTCCCCGAGGGCATCGCCGGCAAGAAGATCACCGTGAGCTGGGCGTACTCGCCCTCGTACGCCAAGCCGCTCTCCGTGCCGCAGGGCCTCATCACGCTGCTCACCCGCTTCGGCGCGGACGTCACCCTCGCCCACCCCGAGGGCTACCACCTGCTCGAGTCCTGCACCACCGCGGCGGCCGAGAACGCCAAGGCGTCGGGCGGCTCCTTCCGCGTCACGAATGACATGGATGAGGCCTTCGAGGGCGCGCACGTCGTGTACCCCAAGAGCTGGGGTCCGCACGAGCTGATGCTCGAGCGCGTCGCGGCCAACCGCGCGGGCGACAAGTCGGCGATGGGCGCCATCGAGAAGCGCTGCTTGGACAACAACGCCAAGCACCGCGACTGGATCTGCGACGAGCGCCGTATGGCGACCACCAACGACGGTGACGCCGTCTACATGCACTGCCTGCCTGCCGACATCGGCGACGAGGTCAGCGCGGGCGTCATGGCGAAGCACCGCATCTCCCTGGCCGAAGAGGCGCAGAAGAAGGTGTACGTCATCATGGCGCTGCTCGCCGCCGGCAAGGTGCCGAACCTCGCCGCTAAGCTCGAAGCCTACGGACAGGAGTAGATCATGTCGAACCTCAATGATCGCGTCGCAGCCCTCGCCGCCGAGTACCTCCCCTTGGCCAAGGAGCTGCTCGCCGAGGTCATCCGCATCCCCGCGGACCACGTCGCCACCGACCCCAAGTGCGGGCTCTCCAACGGCGAAGGCCCGCGCCTCGAGTACCTGAAGCGCCGCATCGTCGAGATCGGCGCCGTGCGCGACCCCGCAGACGTCGACTTCGACGCCTTCGGCAACCTCGTGTGGACGGTCCAGGACCCCAGCGACGGCGTGCCGCAGGACCAGAAGCGCGTCATCTACCTCGACGGCCACTCCGACACCGTCGCGGCGCTGCGGCAGCGCTGGCACGACAAGATCGGCGGCGGCATCGACGCGTACGACGGCCTGACCGACGCCTCCAAGGCCGACCGCGCTTACCTGCGCTCGCAGCTCGGCTACCTGCCCCCGGAGGAGGAGTGGGAGCACCTGCTCTTCGGCCGCGGCTCAGCGGATCAGCTCGGCGGTGTCATCGCTGAGGTCGTCGCCACCAAGATCCTCTTGGAGCTCGCCCCCGAAGGCGCGCTCCAGGGCGCCATCGTGCGCGCCTACGCTACGGCGGCCGAGGAGGACAACGACGGCGGTGGCCCGATGTACCTCACCCGCAAGGTGCTCCCGGGCGCGCCCGCCGACCTCATCCCCGACGTGGTCATCCTCACCGAGGGCACCGGCGACGCCAACAAGGGCGCGCTCGGCCTCTACCGCGGTCAGCGCGGTCGCATGCAGATCGAGGTCCGCGTGGTCGGGCGCTCTTGCCACGGCTCCATGCCCTGGGAGGGCCTCAACCCGCTTGAGTTCGGCGCGGCCATCCTCGTCGAGGCGACCGCCGCCTACAACGCTGGCGAGGGCTTCCTCGACCACAGCTTCCTCGGGCCGGGCACGCGCACCGCGTCGTGGGCCAAGCTCGACACGCCCTCGGACTGCGCGGTCCCCGAGGCCTTCACCTTCCGCTTCGACCGCCGTCTCACCGTGGGTGAGAGCCCCGAAGCGGCGGTGCTTCATGTGGAGCAGCTCCCCGCCGTCACTCGCGCCCGCGAGGCCGGCCTCACGGTCGAGGTCTCGGTCCCGCACTACGACCAGCCTACGTGGCGCGGCTACTCGCCGGGCAACCCGCAGATCTACCTCGGCTGGGAGACCCCCGCCGAGCACCCCGCGCTCCAGGCGGCCACCGCCACCTACGAGGGCGTGGTGACCCCGCACGTGCAGGACAGCCCGCTCTCCGGCGGCCTCAAGGCCAAGCCCCGCGTCGATCGCTGGATCTTCTCCACCGACGGCGTCGGCTTCCCGGTCCCGGTCGAGGGCTCGGGCATCTCCGAGGGCGCTCGCAAGCAGTGGGTGCGCGTCGGCGACATCAAGCACCCGGCGATGTTCGGCATCGGCCCGGGCATCGAGCAGAACACGCACAAGATCGGCGAGTGCGTCGACACGCGCGAGCTGCGCCACGCCATCGCCTTCTTGGCCGCCTTCCCGGCGACCTTCGTGGCGACCGCGGGCTAGGGCTTGAGGTGTGGGGCGCGCGCGAGGAGTGCGCGCGCTCGGCGTCCTCGCGACCGCGACCCTCGCCGCGGTCGTGCACACGGCGATGGGCCGAGCACGCCTGGAAGGGCTCGGCCTGATTGAGTCGATTCAAGCGGTTCAAGCGGGCGGCTAGCTGCTCGGGGCATCGGATACATCGCGCGACCGCGCGCCGATCGCGCCCGCAGGGGAGGGCCGCGATCGCCGGCGTGAGCACGGGCCTATGGATCGGTCGGCGCGAACATGGAGCGGCGTTCGTACGCTGGTAATCGGCGTATGTGCGCGGGCGCTTCGACCTGGGGCGGTGTGTCAAAAAATGAAAAGTGCAAAATATGCAAATACAGTTGCGTGCCTTGTAGGTACTATCGCACACGGCATCCGCATTTTTGTGGATGCACGCGCGCGCTCCCTCGCCAAGGTGGACGCGCTCCTCCTTCCCAGTCCCTTCATCATTGGAGTCAGCCATGAGTGAGCCCAAGAACCGCGCGATTGTGATTCAACAGACCCTTGAGGCTCTGGTCTCGGGTACCCCCGACGTGACCGGCGCCGCGCTTGTGACGGAAGACGGCCTGATCATTGGCAGCGTTCTGCCCGCAGATTCGGAAGAGGACAGCGTCGGCGGCATGGCGTCGGTCCTGCTCAGCCTCGGCGGGCGCGTCGCCTCCGAGCTCTCCTTGGACGAGCTGGATCAGGTCATGATCCGCGGCGCCAAGGGCAACGCGCTCATGGTCTCTGCGGGCGACGGCGGCCTGCTGCTCACCCTGATGACCCATCGCGCCAAGCTCGGCCTGGTCTTCCTCGACGTCAAGCGCGCGGCGATCACCCTCGGCGGCCTCATCTAGCGCGAGCGAACCACGCTGCTTGAACTTCTTCCCTTTCATTCAGGAATACCTCGATGTCTAGCATCTACCTCCACGAGTCCGACGGCCACAAGTCGATCCTCCTTCAGAACTTTGACGCCGGCGCGGGCATTCAGGCGAACCAGCACGTCATCATCCACGGCAAGGAGGCCGTCATCCTCGATCCGGGCGGCCACAAGGTCTACAGCAAGGTGCTCGCCCAGACCTTCAAGGAGATCTCGGGCGCGAAGCTCAAGCACATCTTCTTGTCGCACCAGGACCCCGACATCGTCGCGGCGATCAACGGCTGGCTCATGACCACCTCGGCCGACGCGCACCTCTCGCGCCTCTGGAAGCACTTCGTCGCCCACTTCGGCCTCGATCGCATGGTCATCGACCGCATCCACGACCTGCCCGACGAGGGTGGCCTGCTCGATGTTGGCGGGCTCAAGCTCAAGATCATCCCCGCGCACTTCTTGCACTCCGCGGGCAACTTCCAGCTGTACGACCCCGTCTCCAAGATCCTCTACACCGGCGACCTCGGCGCTTCGCTGGGCAACGAGTACCGCGAGGTCCCCGACTTCGACGCGCACCTCCCCACGATGGAGGGCTTCCACCGTCGCTACATGGCGAGCGGCAAGGCCATGTCCATGTTCGCGACCATGGCGCGCCAGCTCGACATCGAGATCATCGCGCCGCAGCACGGCGCGCTCTTCCGCGGCAAGGCCATGGTGAAGCGCTTCATCGACTGGGCAGACGGCTTCGAGTCCGGCCTCGATCGCATCGACGCGTACGTCATCCCCCGGTAAAGAGCGGCGTTGCCGACGGGCGCTGCTTTGACCCGTCATAAACGGCCCGGCGAAGGATCTTGTCCATCGCCGGGCCGAGCTGTTTGGGGCGCCGTCGCGGATGGACTTGACATCGTCTAATGATATCTAAATGTCTACTGAGCTTCGGACGTAACTGCGTTTTGCCGTTGTCTCACTTGGGTGAGGTCTCGCGCCGGCCAAAGTGTTCTGAAATAGAGCAGGCGCCTATGAACGCGGCGTCCGCGTTTTTGCGGATAACTCAATCTCTGTCCCGCTCCGTTTCTCTTGTCATCGTCGGTCGATGAGCTCGTGCGCGGACGCGATGCGCCAACGCCCCTCCCTTCCAGAACTCAGGAGTTTACGATGAGTGACCCCAAGAACCGCGCCCAGATCATCCAAGACACGCTTGAGGCGCTTGTGTCAGGAACGCCCGACGTGACCGGCGCTGCGCTCGTGACTGAGGACGGCCTCATTATCGGCAGCGTCCTGCCTGCGGACGCGGAAGAGGACAGCGTCGGCGGCATGGCGTCGGTCCTGCTGAGCCTCGGCGGCCGCGTGGCCTCCGAGCTCGACCTCAGCGACCTCGAGCAGGTCATGATCCGCGGCGCCAAGGGCAACGCCCTCATGGTGTCGGCGGGCGACGGCGGCCTCCTGCTCACGCTCATGACGCATCGCGCAAAGCTTGGCCTCGTCTTCCTCGACGTGCGGCGCGCGGCGGTCACCCTCGGCGGACTGATCTAGCCCACCCGCTCCCTTCGCGGCTCGCTCCTCCACCCCTCAGCGCAAGGATTCCACACATGTCGAGCATCTATCTCTACGAAAATGACGGTCACAAGTCCATCCTGCTCCAGAACTTTGACGCCGGCGCCGGTATTCAGGCGAACCAGCACGTCATCATTCACGGCAAAGAAGCGGTCATCCTCGATCCGGGCGGGCATAAGGTCTACAGCAAGGTGCTCGCCCAGACCTTCAAGGAGATCACGGGCGCGAAGCTCAAGCACATCTTCTTGTCGCACCAGGACCCCGACATCGTCGCGGCGATCAACGGCTGGCTCATGACCACCTCGGCCGACGCGCACCTCTCGCGCTTGTGGAAGCACTTCGTCGCGCACTTCGGCCTCGACCGCATGGTCATCGATCGCGTCCACGACCTGCCCGACGACGGCGGCGTCCTGGAGCTGGGCGGCGTCCAGCTCAAGATCATCCCCGCGCACTTCTTGCACTCCGCGGGCAACTTCCAGCTGTACGACCCCGTCTCCAAGATCCTCTACACCGGCGACCTCGGCGCCTCCGTGGGCAACGAGTACCGCGAGGTCGCGGACTTCGACGCGCACCTCCCCACGATGGAGGGCTTCCACCGCCGCTACATGACGAGCGGCAAGGCCATGACCATGTGGGCCACCATGGCGCGCCAGCTCGACATCGAGATCATCGCGCCGCAGCACGGCGCGCTGTTCCGCGGCAAGGACATGGTCCAGCGCTTCATCAGCTGGGCCGACGGCTTTGAGTGCGGCCTCGATCGCATCAACGAGTACGTGATCCCCCAGGGGTAGCGCGAGCGCGAGCCCCGGGGTAGCCGTCAGCGACGCGAGGCACCGCCGTATCCACCGGCGGTCCTTGCCTCTCGCCGAGCGGCCCATCCCCCGAGGTGTTCGCATGTCGCGCGTCTCTCTGTTCTCTGGTGTCTGGCACGTCGACGGACCGACCGTTGTGCCTGGGTTTTCCGCAAAGAGCGGTCGCGGTTTGTACGCGGCTCGCCCGCTCGAGGCCGGCGCGGTGCTCGATCGCGCGTGCTCGATCCCGCTCTCGGGCGATCAATGTGACGCGCTGGAGAACCTGCTCCCGCTGGGCGACTTCTACTTTCGCCACCCGGAGAACCCCGACGAGGGGCTCATCCTGGTGGGGCTGCTGAGCTTGTCCAACCACTCGGACAAGCCAAACGCCCTCATTCGGCACCAGCACCACGAGGGCCTCGGGTGGGTGGCGGAGCTGGTCGCCACGCGGTCCATCGCCGCAGGCGCGGAGGTGACGCACCGCTACCGCTGCGGGCCGTGGTTTGAGATGGCCGAGGAGGAGCTCGCGTAGGGGGGGCTCGCTTCGCTCGTGGACGTGCAGCATTACGTTGCTTTGACCGCACGCTCTTGTTCCGCGACGCCACCACCCTCATGCTAGGCTGGGCGAGCGCCGAATCCCTCCGGCGGTGCGTTGTGGTGGTTGTATGTCAATGCTCTCTCTGTTGGCTCTCGTGCTCCCCGCGCAGGCGATGACCGTCAACCTGCCCCCTAGCGGGAACCTGTGCAACGCGCTGAACAGCGCGGCGCCAGGCGACATCATCAACCTGAGCGTTGGCACGTACACCGTGCAGAACTGCAGGGTCTCGCGCATGTACAGCTCGTCGGCGATCCTGGTGCGCAAGGACCCCGCGGCGGGGCTCGGCGACGTGGTGCTTCGCGCGGGCAATGGCCCGAACC
>Ga0210044_10004092_pt1 | contig 20551 bp, 11 predicted proteins | sample CryGey13umfilter_2_FD_183959 | JGI IMG/M metagenome (GOLD analysis project Ga0210044, IMG submission 183959) | Groundwater microbial communities from aquifer in Utah, USA - Crystal Geyser 4/9/14 3 um filter (SPAdes) (version 2) | ecosystem: Environmental > Aquatic > Deep subsurface >... | reverse complement strand
ATCGCCGACCTGCCCGTGGCGCAGCGCGCCGCCATCGAGGCCGACATTCAGGCTGCCTACGCCAATGGGCCAGCGCTGGCCATGGTCAACTCCGACAAGGGCATCACCAACCTGAACGTGCCCAGCGACGTCATCGTCGATGCCTCCATGCCGGCCATGATCCGCACCTCGGGCCGGATGTGGAACGCCGCCGGAGAGCTGCAGGACACGAAGGCCGTCATCCCCGACAGCTGCTACTCGGGCATCTACAAAGAGACTTTCGACTTCTGTAAGCAGCACGGCGCCTTCGACCCCAAGACCATGGGCTCGGTCTCCAACGTCGGCTTGATGGCACAGCAGGCCGAGGAGTACGGCTCGCACAACAAGACCTTCGTCCTCGAGGCCGACGGCATCGTGCGCGTGGTCGACGCGGCCGGCACGACGCTGATGCAGCACGAGGTCGAGGCGGGCGACATCTGGCGCGCTTGCCAGGCCAAGGACGCCCCCATCCGTGACTGGGTGAAGTTGGCCGTTCGCCGCGCTCGCGCGACCCAGACCCCAGCCATCTTCTGGTTGGACGAGAACCGCGCCCACGACGCGCAGCTCATCCAGAAAGTGAACCAAACCCTGGCCGCCGAGAAGACCGACGGTCTGGAGTTCATGATCCTGTCGCCGGCCAAGGCGACCCGCACCTCGATGGAGCGCATCAAGGACGGCAAGGACACCATCTCGGTCACCGGAAACGTGCTGCGCGACTACCTCACCGACCTTTTCCCCATCCTTGAACTGGGCACCAGCGCCAAGATGCTCTCCATCGTGCCCTTGATGAACGGCGGCGGCCTCTTCGAGACGGGCGCCGGCGGCTCGGCTCCCAAGCACGTGCAGCAATTCGAGGAAGAAGGCCACCTGCGCTGGGACTCGCTCGGTGAGTTCATGGCCTTGACCGCCTCGTTCGAGCACCTGGCCGAGCGCTACAACAACCCGCAGGCGAAGCTCTTGTCGGTCACCCTCGACGCCGCGACCACTCAGTACTTGCTCAACAACAGGTCGCCGTCGCGAAAGGTCAACCAACTCGACAACCGCGGCGGTCACTTCTACGTCGCTCTCTACTGGGCCCAGGCGCTCGCCGCTCAGACCGACGACGCCAAGCTCGCCGCTCGTTTCGCGCCCGTCGCGGCGGCCCTGACCGCCAACGAGGACAAGATCGTCGCCGAGTTGCTGGCCGCCCAGGGCAAGCCCGTGAACATCGGTGGACACTACCTGCCGACGCCAGCGCTGGCTTTCGAGGCCATGCGTCCGAGCGCGACGCTGAACGCGATCATCGCCAGCGTGTAAGTGGGAATCCAAGAGAAATAGCGGCCAGGACATCAGTCCTGGCCGCTCTTTGTTTGTTTTTCGGAATTTCGAATCCGACATCCACCTTCTGTCTGAGCTTGAGCCATACGACCCACTCACGTATGACTGTCTCCTTCGGACACCAGGGGAGTGATTGGATATGGGCGGAGACGCACCAGAGCGTGTCCTCGAACTCGATTTCGCCACCTCCGCGGGGGAGGTTGTGCTGACGGGCACGAAGGGCTTCGTGGCTGGAATGCTGTTGGTCATCTGTGGCTACATTGTCGCCAACCTGTGGACGCTCTCGGAGCCTGGGGTCTTGTGGGTCACGCTCCTGGACGCCGCCTTGGCTTGCATCCTCGCGCCGTTGCTGGTCGCCATTTGGCGTGGCTGGGTGCCTCCTGTTTGGGCCGACGCGACGCTGACCTTCGCAGCCTTCGTCAGCCTCGCGAACATCGTCGGGACCATCCTGATCTACGCGGACCCGGCCGATCTGCGATACATTCCCTACGTTTCGGTGGCTGTCGGAAGTTTTATGCTGTCGACACGTTGGCTGACCGTCTACCTGGTTACGGCCGCGCTGTGTTCGATTCCCGTGGCTGGGGCATTGACCAGTGAGTCGGATTTCGGGCTCTTTGTGGCCACGTTTCTGGTGGGTGGAGTCGTCGCGGCGGGGATCCACATCACGAGGCTGAGGTCTATTCGCCGCATCACGGAGTTGCGCATCAAAGACGCCAACCAAACACAGCAACTCGCGAACGCACTGCAGAAGGCCGAACAGGAGCTCGAGGACCACAAACTCACCGAGAGGCGACGCCAAGAGCTCGAGACGCAGCTCCGACAGGCGCAGAAGATGGAGGCCATCGGCCTCTTGGCGGGCGGGATCGCCCACGACATGAACAACATCCTGGCGGCCATCATGCTGCTGGGCTCCACGCTCAAGGAAGGTCAAGGCTCAGAGGAGCAAGACGCCACCATCGAAGAGCTCCTCGAGTCGGCGCGCCGCGGGCGAGACTTCACCCAGAACCTGCTCGGCTTCGCGCGCCGAGGCGAATACCGGCGAGAGAAGGTCCGCTGTACGCAGGTCGTCGACGCCATGGTCGCGCTCGTAGAAAGGACCCATAAGAACGTGCAGGTCAAGACGGAGGTGGAGCAAGGCCTCGACGAGCTCGACGGCGACTCGACCTTATTGGGTCAGGTGCTGCTCAACCTCTGCTTGAACTCGGTGGATGCCGGCGCCAAAACCATCACCGTGCGGGCGCGAAACACGCAGCCGACGAGCAGCGAACGCCTTGTGCACCCCCATTTGACCGCCGCACGCTACGTCCGCCTCGAGGTCATCGACGACGGTCAGGGGATGGACGCCCAGGCCATCGAGCGCGCCTTCGAGCCCTTCTTCACCACCAAGGCCGAAGGAAAGGGAACAGGCCTGGGGCTGGCGATGGTCTACGGGACCGTGACGGGCCACGGCGGCACGGTGAGCATCGAGAGCGAGGTGGGGGTCATGACTCGGGTCACCGTGCTGCTGCCCAGCAACCAGGCGGCTCCCGAACCAGCGCACAAGTCGGACAAGCTCGTAGCCCTCCCGAAGAAGCTCGAGGGCGCGGGTCGAACCCTCCTCTTGGTCGACGACGAGGACCTGGTCCGGCGTTCCGCAGCCCGCATTCTCAAAAGCATGGGTTTTGAGATTCTGCACGCCGAGAACGGACGACAGGCCCTCGAAGTCTACCAGGAGCACCGCGCGCGCGGCCCTGGTGATCCTCGATATGTCCATGCCCGTCATGAGCGGGCCCGAGACCTTTGGCCGCTTACGGGCGTTGAACCCTGAGGTGCGGGTGCTCATCACCACTGGCTATGCGGACGGGGAGGACACGAAAGAGCTGCTGGCCAAAGGAGCTCGTCTGCTTGCGAAACCTTACGAAAAGCGGGAGCTCGAAGAGGCGATCGGGAACATCTTCGACAAGGGGTGAGCAAGGCCGGTATCCGGCGCTTTGAGGGCCAAGCTAAACGCCCAGGTGCAACGCCGGACTAATCGCGACGCACCCATGACCTGGGCATCCGCCCTGAAGGGGCGGCCCACAGACTTAGCCCAGTGCGGAGCGCTGGGCCGCGCGTCCGACCGCCCGAACCCACGACGTGGAACCGCGTCCGACCGCCCGAACCCACGACGTGGAACCGCGTTCGACCGCCCGAACCCACGACGTGGAACCGCGTCCGACCGCCCGAACCCACGACGTGGAACCGCGTCCGACCGCCCGAACCCACAAGTGCACAACTCCAGTCCGGGGGACAAAGTCCGGCTGAGGGCCGGCAAAGGCCAGCCTGCAGACTGAAAGATACCCTCGCCCCTCACACCCGACAGTTCTCAGGCGCCGCGATACACAAGGCCACCTGCCGCAAGAGGTCCGCTCGATCGAACGGCTTCTCGATGCAGAGCACCCTGCTCTCTTCGAGGTAGTCGAGCACTCGCGGCGTGAACACCCCACCCGTGATGAACACGAGCTTGCGAGAGAGGCTGGGGCGGTTGAGCTCGAGCCACGCGTGCAGCTCGATGCCTGACATCGGCGTCATCATCAGGTCGCAGAGGATGAGGTCGAACCCCGCGTCCGCACTCAAGAGCGCTTGGGCTTCGGCGGCGGAAGTGACGATGACGACGTCGTGCGCCGAGGACAAGAGCCTCTGCGTCGCGACGGCGACCCACTTCTCGTCGTCGACCACCAGGATTCGTCCGCGAGTTGCTGCAGCGACACTCTCTGGGGCAGGGGACAGGGTCTGAGCGGCGAAGGGGAACCAGACTTTGATGCTCGTGCCCTTTCCTTGCGTGCTCTGCAGCCGGAGGTCGCCTCCAAATTCTCGGACGAGGCTGCGGGCGATCGCCAGACCTAAGCCCGTTCCGCGCTCTGGGCCTTTGGTCGTGAAGAAGGGCTCGAAGACCAACTCGAGGTTCTCCGAAGGGATGCCGCAGCCCGTGTCCGCGATCTCGAAGCAGGCTCGCTCGCCCTCTGCCCAGCTGCGCACCGTGATCCGGTTGGTCTCGACACTCCCCGTGGTGATCGCTTGGACGGCGTTGAGGAGTAAGTTCAAGGCGACCTGCGCCAGCTTGCCCTCGGGGGCAAGGATCGGGGGAACCACGCCCAACTCCTCGACGAGAGTCGCGACGTTCTTGACCTGGTTGGCCGCCAGTCGCAGGACGCTGCGCAGGCTCTCATTCAGGTCAGCCGAGACCACTTTCTCTCGCTCGACTCTCGAGAAGAGGCCGAGCCCTCTGGTGATCTCCTGGATTCTATGAGCTCCCGCCGCGGCCTCCTCGATTTGCGCGAGCTGGTCGGCGAGCGCGGCAAGATGGGGCGCACAAGCGGAGGAGGGGGCACCGCCGCCCGCCGTAAGTGGCGCGGACCCTCGAGCGCAGCTCTCGAGGTCCTTCACGAGCATTGGCAGCTCAGCCGCGACGCTGTCGAGGTTGAAGAGCACGTAGGTGAGGGGGTTGTTGAGCTCGTGCGACACTCCAGCGGCCAGGATGCTCATGCTGGCCAGACGGTCAGCTTGGGCGAGGCGAGCCGAGAGAGCGCGCTCCTGGCTGAGGTCGCTCAAGGTGACGTTGCGAGTGAGGGTCCCACCTGGGTCTGCGCGGACCACGGTCTCTGCGAGGCGGACCCAGAACAACTCTCCGCTGGGTCGCTTCATGAGAAGCTCGCACACACAAGGGCCATCAGCATCTACAGCACGCTTCGAATGAAGGTAGTAGAGGTCCTGGTGACTGGCCTCGACGAAGTCGGTCAGGCGCTGTCTCACCAACGCCGCCCGAGGCACTCCCAGAAGTGTCGAGGCGCGCAAGTTCGCTTCGAGGATCACCCCGTCCTGGTTGAGCGTGAGGTAACCCACTGGCGCCAGCTCGTAGAGGTCGAAGTAACGGGCGCGAGAGGTATCGAGGTCGAGTTGTGTCCGGCGAAGCTCCTCGTTCTGCATCTCCAGCTCGATCTGGTGCACTCGCAGCTCGTGCAGCAGCCGTTGAGCGTCCTCGAGGGAGACCGTGCCGCAGTCCGCGCTCCAGCGCGCGGCGGCCTCGTCCTCCGCCGCTCGCCGCAGTTTTTTCGCCCGGAGTTCGCGATCGTGCATCATCTCTCAATCCTCCCTGAGCGGAGGTCCTCCATCACCAGCAGCACCCACTCATCCTCGCCGTCCGCACCGAGCACCCTGCGCCCGTTGAGCCGCAGGGCGCTGGGAGCGCCCTCATGCCCCCGAAAGGGCATCTCGTAGCCATCGATGGTGGTGTGTTGGGGGAGGATGGTCTCGAGCAACGTGTGCAGCTCAGGCCGATCCCATTGGCCCCCCCCGAGCTGGGCGATCGGGACCCCTTCGGTCTCTTGCTTGCTCAGGTGGAAGACCGTCAAGAAGGCCTCGTTGGCCAACACGATCCGCTGAGCCTTGTCGAGCAGGAGCAGCGGTTGAGGCACGGTGGAGGAGAGGGTCTCGGCCAGGGTACGTGCGCGGTTGAGCTCCAGCTGGGCGAACTTCCGAGTGCCGATGTCAATGAACGAGATGACCGCGCCCTCGATGACGTTATTGAGGGTCCGGTAGGGCCGGATGCGCAGCATGAACCAAGCGCCGAGCTTGGTCTTCACTTCGCGCTCGAAGGGGACCAGGGTGTCCAGCACGCCCTGCACGTCCTCAACCAGGCGGTCATAGCCGTCGAGGTTCGAGACGACATGGCCCACCGGCCGCCCCACATCGGTCGGGATGAGATTGACGAGCTCGGCGGCCGCTGGCGTGAAGCGTGAGATGCGCGAACGGAGGTCGACGAAGATCGTGCCGACGCCCGTCCCAGCGAGCAGGTTGTTCATGTCGTCGCTGGCGCGGGAGAGGTCCGTCACCTTGGACTGCAGCTCGGCGTTGACGGTGGCCAGCTCCTCGTTGACCGACTGCATCTCCTCCCTGGAGGTCTCGAGCTCCTCGTTGGCCGATTGCAACTCTTCGTTGACCGACTGCATCTCCTCGACCGCAGAGCGCAACTCTTCGTTCGAGCTCTCGAGCTCCTCCTTCGTGGTCTGGATGTACTCCTGTCCGGCTCGCACCTCCTGCCGGAGGGCCTCGAGGCGCGCATCGACGACCTCCTCGTCACTTCTTGGGTCTGTTTGATGGGCCTCCAGCGTCGAGCCCTCCAACGGCGGAGGCAGCACCTCGAGCAACACCAAAAACAGCGAGGCATTGGGAGCCGGCACGGGCCGCACGGTCAGGCTCACGGCGGTGTAGTCGCCGTTGGTCTTGACCCGTAGTCTCGGACAATGAATGGTCTCGTCGCTGGCGACGGCTTTGTGGAGAGAGGTCGTCAGCTCTCTGTGCAGTCCCTCGCGCGCCATCTTAAGGATGTTCTGGTCGCTAGTCTCCCCCGCCGGAAGCTCCAGATAGAGCCCGGTTCGACCGTGCAGATAGAGAAGGTTCCCCTCAGCATCGACCAACGCCGCGGCGACGCCGAGCTCCTGTAGGATCGCCCGCTCGGTCAGCTCTCGAAAGTTGTGCGCTCGGGGCGCGACCGCTCCGAGAGGCAGCGGACGCCCTGAGGTGACCTCGACTTTCGGGACCCGATAGCGGTCGATGAGCAGCGGTGTCGGAGTGTTCCTTCGCTCAAAGAGCTTCGATTTGCGGTCGAGCACACCGAACAAGGCGCCGTACTCGCCCACCGTCTCCGAGGTCCCCAAGAACAGGAACCCCCCTGGGTTCAGCGCGTAGTGGAAGAGGGGGAGCAGCTTGCGCTGCAGCTCGGCGCCCATGTAGATCAGCACGTTGCGGCAGACAATGAGGTCCAGCCTGGAGAACGGCGGGTCCTTGATGATGCTCTGCTCCGAGAAGATCACCACATCGCGAATGCTTTTCTGAATGCGGTAGGTGACCACCCCTCCGGCTGTCTCTGCGACGAAGAAGCGCGCCAAACGTTCCGGCGAGAGGTCCGCCGCGATGCTGTCAGGAAAGAGCCCCGCTCGGGCGGAGGCGATGGATTCGTTGTCGATGTCCGTGGCAAAGAGCTGCAGTGTGTAGTTGTGCTTCAGCCGCTCCATCCGTTCGGTCAGCAAGATCGCCAGGGAGTAGGCTTCCTCACCGGTGGAACATCCCGCGGACCACACGCGAATCACCCCCCCCGGAGGTTTCGACTCGAAGATCTTGGGCAGGACCAAGTCTTCGAGCGCCTGGAAGCTCTCAGGGTCCCTGAAAAACTGGGTCACGCCGATCATCAAGTCGTGAAATAGAGAGTCCACCTCATCGCGCGTCGGCCTCAGGAACCCCACATAGTCTGTCAGTGAATCGATGGAGTGCACCGCCATGCGTCGTTCGATACGGCGGCGGACCGTGTTCGGCTTATATTGGGAGAAGTCGTGGCCGGTACGAGCGCGCAACGCTGAAAGGACCTCGTTGAGTCCGGGTTCGGGCCGTGCTGGTCCCGTAGCCTGTGGACGCGGACCTTCTCCAAAGAGACGGGCGACATAGGCGAGGAGCTGTGGCGCCATCTCCGAGGGCGGCAGCTCGTAGTCCACCAGCCCCGTAGCCATGGCGTTGCGGGGCATGCCGTCGTACTCGGTCGTGTCCGAGGTCTGCGCCATGACCATGCCCCCTTCACCCTTGATGGCGCGCACCCCAAGGGTTCCGTCGCTGCCGGTGCCGGAGAGAATGATGCCGATGGCGCGTTCGCGCTGGTCGTGAGCCAGGGACCGGAAGAAGGTGTCGACAGGAAGCCGGTGCCCGCGGGCTTCGGCGGGCACCTCTAGGTAGAGCACGCCGCCAACGACCTCCATGTCTCGGTTGGGCGGGATGATGTAGGTACAGTTGGGCCGCACCGTCATGCCGTCCACGACCTCGAAGACCTGCATGTGGGTGTAGCGACGCACCAGCTCGGCCAAGATGCTCTCGTGATCCGGCGCGAGATGCTGCACCAGCACGAAGGCCATGCCTGGCTCTGCCACTGGGATCCCGGCAAAGAAGGCCTCGAAGGCCGCCAAACCCCCAGCCGAAGCACCGATGCCGACGATCGGGAAGTAAGGAGCAAGGGGTTCGCTCGCCACTTCGGTGGGCTTGTCGCTCAGGGCCATGGTGCACCAATCCTCGAGCTGCCCACCCAACAGTGCGGTTCGCGCTCAGTCTCAGTTGTCGGAACGTCAACGCGCGACGCACGAAGCTCATGCGAACTTTGTGGATGGTCACATAGATATGAGGCGAACAAGAGTCCAAAAAACAACAGAAGTCAATCCAGCTGTCGACTGCAGCTAGGCGGACTCGTGCGCTTTGAGCCACTCAGCCACCTGCCGCAAGAGGTCGGTCTTGCGAAACGGCTTCTCGATGCAGAGGAGGCCTGTCTCCTCGAGGTATTGTTGGACTCGTGCGGCGAACACACCGCCTGTGATGAACACGAGCTTGTTGGCCAAGTCTGGGAAACGCTCCTTGAGCCAGAGGTGTAAGTCGATCCCCGTCATGGGGGTCATATTCAGGTCGCAAAGGATGAGCTCGAAGTGGGGGTTTGCCTGGAGCTGAAGTTGGGCGTCGGTGGCCGTGCTGACCACAACCACGTCGTGCGCCGAAGACAAGATCTTGTTCGCAACGATACAGACGCAGGGCTCGTCGTCGACCACGAGGATTCGTGCACGCGCTTTGAGGGCCGTTGGGGCGTCGAGGCGGGAGAGCACGGCTTCACCCTCGAGGGGGGAAAGCCAGACCCGGACTTGCGTCCCCCGGCCCACCTCGCTCTCGAGCTCGATGTCGCCGCCAAACTCGCGAACGATGCGGCGGGCGATCGAGAGCCCGAGGCCCGTCCCTCGGCTGGCCCCTTTGGTGGTGAAGAAGGGCTCGAAGGCCAACTCCAGGTTCTCGGGACGAATTCCGCAGCCGGTGTCCGCGATCTCGAACCACACCTTGCCCCTTTCGGTCCAAGTGCGGAGCTCGATGCGGTTGCCTTCAGCGTTTCCGGTGGTGATGGCGTGGGCGGCGTTGATGAGCAGGTTCAGGAGGACCTGTGCCAGCTTCCCCTCGGTCGCCAAGACCCGCGGAACGGGGTCAAACTTCGTCGCGAGAGTCGCCACATGCCTTATTCCATTGTTGGCCAGCTTGAGGATGTGCTGCAGGCAGAGGTTGAGGTCGACGGCCCGCACTTCCTCCGCGTCCACCGTCGAGAAGAGGCCGAGGCCTTTGGTGACCTCCTCGATCCGACGCGCCCCCTCGACCGCCTGTCGAGCGGCGGTGACCTGCTGTTCGAGGACTTCGCGTGCAAGCAGGGACTGGTGTTCAGCGACGATCTTGGCGAACACCTCGTCGCCAGCCCACTTTCGAATGGCCAACCGACAACTCTCCAGCTGGCCGGCGACGAGCGGCAGCTCTTCGGCGAGGGTCTCGACGTTGTAGAGCACATAGGTGAGGGGGTTGTTGATCTCGTGCGCCACGCCAGCGGCGAGAATGCTCATGGTGGCCAAGCGGTCGGCCTGGGACTGCCTCGTCATGAGCGCGCGCTCTCGGCTGATGTCGCTCAGCGCCGCGTTGCGGACCCGGAATTCGCCTCGCTCGTCGAACAGCACCGTCTCTTCGATGCGCAGCCATAGCCGCTCGCCGCTGGGCTGCCTCATGTGCAGCTCGCAAGTCTGTGGCTCGAGGGTCCTGAGCAGCGTGCTGCGGTGGAGGTAGTAGAGGTCTTGCTGTTCGGGCCCGATGAAGCGCGTGAGGGACTGCTGAGGCAGCGCTCCTCGAGGCACGCCCAGGAGGGTCGAGGCGCGCAGATTGGCCTCGAGAATCACGTCGTCTTCGCTCAAGGTGAGATAGCCGACCGGAGCCAAATCGTAGTGGTCGAAGTAGCGCGCCCGTGCCGTCTCGAGTCCGTCTTGCGTACGCCGCAGCTCCTCGTTCTGCATCTCCAGCTCGATCTGGTGGACACGCAGCTCGTGCAGCAGATGCAAGGCGTCCTCGTACGAGATCGAGCTGGGCTCCACGTTCCAGCGTTGCCGGGCGGCCGCCACCGCGGCTCGTCTCAGGACCTGTTTGGGGAGCGGTCCGTCGCTCTCGAGGTCCACATTTCGAAGCTCTTTGTCGCCCATGACTCCCCCAATGCCTCTCAATTGTTCCTGTTACGGCCAAAAACCACTTTACACAGTCACTTCCTGACCTGGCGTGCCCACATCAGCACCAATCAGCCCTAGGCTCCTTGAAACCCTTGACCACCAGCAGAATTCACTCATCCTCGCCCTGCCTCGGCAAGCTTGCTCGTGGTGATGTCGATAAAGGCGATGACCGCACCCTGGATCACGTTCTCGAGGGGGCGCGACCCCCCCACCACCTCGAGAAAAGCCACGAGATGCGCAGGGGAGCGACAGGACTCATATGAGCGTCGGAAAACTCCAGAACATCGCTTTTCAGTGGTCTCGTCAACCGATGGTCGAACCTGGAACAAATCTTCACCCCTTGAGCGCCCTCCTGCGCCGCTCGTCCACCTCGTGTCCCTGGACAACGGCGACCTCAATGCTCAGGTTTCGCCCCACGCCGCACCGGCCCTCGATTCGTCTCGAGGGCGACTCACCCAATGAGACTCATTGCGCAACCCCGTCCGCCGAAAATCCCGAATCAGCGCCGACCTCACACACCCCGAGCGCTCCCCCCAAGAGCTCGCCGAGCTCGATCTCGTTCATGAGCTCGGGGCGGTGATGGACGTCTTGGGCACCGTGAGGAGTCGGCGGGCCCTGCGCTCCAATCCGCTCTTCCGTTTCCACGAAGCCGAGCTGCAGCGCGTGCTCGACGGCTTCGCCTGGTCCGTGGGGCGCGCGCGCCTGCCTCAGAACAAGACACTGGGCGCGGTCGCCTGGAACATCGAACGCGGCAAGTCCTTCGACGGCATCCTCGAGCTCTTCGACCACCATCCCGCCTTCAAGGCCGCCGACCTCGTGCTCCTGACCGAGGTCGATCTGGGCATGGGCCGCTCGGGCAACCGCAACGTCGCCGCCGAGCTCGCCGCCGCCCACGGCATGGACTGGGTCTTCGCCAACCACTACCTCGTCCTGTGCGCCGGAGACCGAGGCGAGAAGCACGTCCGCGAACCCAACGCCCTCGGCTTGCACGGCAGCGCCTTGTTGAGCAAGGTGCCCATCCGCCGCGTCGCGTCCCTGTCGCTCCCAGAATACAAGGACAAGTTCCGCGACTTCGAAAAACGTTTCGGCCACAAAAGAGCCCTGCTGGTCGAGGTCGAGCTGGCCGATGGCCCCTTGACCGTCGCCGTCGTCCACCTCGATCCCTTCTGCGCCCCCGCCTACCGCGCCGCCCAGATGCGCGCCGTCATCGAGGGCATCGAGCAGTTCGGCGGCGAGCGCGTGCTCTTGGGCGGCGACCTGAACACCAACACCTACAACCTCAGCAATCGCCGCACGACGGCCCGCGACGCCGTGCTCAAGCTCGCCACCCACGGCATCCGTGGCTCCGTCGCGCGCTACATGGTACCCCAGAAGCACCGCGGCGAGCGCCGGGTCTTCGACGCCATGGACGCCGCCTCCCTGGATTGGGCCACGTTCAACGATCTGTCCGCCAGCACCTTGACCTACGACCTGCAGGACCCCGAGCTCATCGAGAAGACCCTGGCCTTCCTGCCCAAGCCGGTCTGGCACGTCTTGGAGCGCCTCCTGGCGAGTACGCGCTTTGCGCCGCTGCGGCTCGACTGGTTTGCGGGCCGGGGTCTTGTCGCCCAAGACGCCGGGGTGATCGCGCTGGACGCCGTCGATTCCCCAAGGGACCGGCTCTCGGACCACCAGCCGATTCACGTCGAGGTGGTGCTGTCCTGATTGGGGGCCCTGGGAACCGACGCAAGCTCTGGTTGCTCCGCGCAGCTTTGCCGCGAGCGCGCGGCAAAGCCGCGCGCTGGCGTTTGTACACTTGTGGGTTCGGGCGTTCGAACCCACGAGCTCCGCTACTTCGAAGGAGCCTTCATCCCCTCGAGCGCCGCACACGCCTCCTCGATCCCCCCCGCACACGCCTCCTTGAAGAGCCTCTCGGCGGCGATCAAGTCTTTGTCCATCTCGGCGCCCAGCTGCTTGAGCAAGCCCAGATTCCCACAGCCCCTCGGGTCGCCACCATCGCAACCCAACTGGTAGAGCGTGCCGGCTTCCTTGTAGCTCTTCTCGACCCCGTCGCCGTCGATGTACATCAAGCCGAGCTCGGTGCAGGCCTCGGCGCTGCCCAGGTCGCAGGCCTTGTAGAAGTAGGCGGCGGCCTCGCTCAGGTCGAGCTCGAGCACGTCCCCAGCCAAGTAGAGGTCGGCCACCGACACACAGCCGGCCGGGTAACCCGCCTCACAGGCCGCCACGAAGAGCTCGGTGGCTTTTTCCATGTTCTGGCCCTTGCCCTCCGTCGCGTTGATGAGAGCGATCTTGTAGCAAGCGACCGTGTTCTTCTTCTCGCAGGCGGCCGTCAAAATCTCCACCGCCTTCACCTTGTCCGCCTTGACACCGTCGCCTCTATCGTAGGCGTCGCCGAGCCCCACACACGCCGCGCTGTTACCCTCGTCGCAGAAGCGCTGCAGCAGCTCGACGCCCTTCTTCGGGTCGGCCTCGAAGTCGCCCTTGCCGAGGTGCAACCAGGCCATGTCGGTGCAGGACAGCTTGTCGCCCATGGCGCAGGCCTTGCCGTAGAAAGCCGACGCCAGACCCAAGTTGCGGTCGACGTGCTCGCCGCTGTGGTAGAGCTCGGCCAACCCGCGGCACGCCATCCCGACGCCGCCCGCGCAACCCATCTTGTAGAGCTTGAAGGCGTTGCCCGGCGAGGTCGGGACGCCGATCCCGTATTCGTACATCGTGGCGAGCTGGGCGCAGGAGGCGAAATCCTGGTCTTCACAGTTCTGTTGGTGCCGCAGCGCCGCCTCGTTCGCTTCCATGTTCGCCAAACGATAACACCCAGCCGCCTCACCCTCTTCGCAGCTCGTCACGGCGCCAGTCAGCTCGGGGTCGACGTCCTTCTCCTCGACGTCGGGACCCTGCTGTTTTTTTCCGCCACAAGACAAGAAGAGGGCGCAAAGCAGGGCAAAACCAAATAGAACGGCGGGTCGTCCAGCCAACATAGAGCCTCCCCAAAGCAGACGAGCGAACGGATGAGCCTCTCCCACGTACCATCCAGCAACCGCGCAGACAACCCATTCGCCACCACGCGCTTCGCAGCAGGTTGACGACCGCCGGGTCCCGTGCCAGAGGTGCCCTCGCATCCTCGTCCCTCGGTTTTCGCGCGCACCTCAGAACAGAGGCGACTCGGAGCGAGTCGCTTCGCGTCCCTTCGCGCGATTGCGCAACCTAGGAGAAAGCCATGCGCCGACTCATCGAACTCCTCGCTGTGACCTGTCTGCTCGCGGTCTGTGTCGGGTGTCAGAGAGCCCCCGATGCCGACCCGAAGAAGACCCCAAAGACCGATGCCGAGGCCGCCTCCGCGGACGCCGCTCAGACTCCGCCTGGGTCTCGGGAGATGGAGACGCCGAAAAGCGCTCAAACCGACGACGCTGGCAAGAGCACGGCGCCGGGCACCGAGCCCGAACAAGCCCCCGTCCCAGTTCCCAAAGAGGAAGGCGTGCCGCTCGCCGCCGAGGTCGCCGCCAAGGCTGCCGCCGACGCGACCGCTGAGGCCACTGCCGAGGCCGCCGCCGTCACGGCCGAGGCCGAGCCGACGCCCGCCGAGGTCAAGCCGGCTCCGGTCACCATCTCCGAGGAGACCGCAAAGGCCATGCTCGACGCCTGGCTCGCCGCCCAGAACAAGGGCGACTTGGCAGCCTACTCGGCCTTTTACGCCGAGCGCTTCTACGGAGTGAAACGCTCGGGACCACGGGTCTACCACTTCGACCGAAAGGACTGGCTCGAAGACCGCGCCAAGATGTTCAAAAAGCCCATGGTCGTAGAGGCCACTGACGTCGTCATCTCGACCTCGCCTTACAACGTGCTCATCGGCTTCACCCAGACCTGGACGTCAGGCAATTACAAGGACGTGGGCCCCAAGCAGCTGATCACCGTCAAAGATGGAGCGGACGGCCTGCAGATCGCCCGCGAGGAGATGCTCTCGTCGACAGAAATTGGGAGCAAGAGCGGCAAAGAGCTCGACTCCAAGGATTTTCACTTTGTAATCGAGGAAAACGACGAGAAATACGTCGTCCTGAGCCAGACCCCCGAAGAGGAGTGGACTGACACCGAGCACCTCGAGCTGCTCCACCGCGATGTGGCGGTGCGGGCACCCGCGGTGATGAGCGCGGTGCCCGAGGCATTGGCCGCCTGGAAGGGCGCCGAGGTCGACCTCTTTGGTGAGTCGGGTCAGTCGTGCGCTGGAAGGGTCGGCGCCCTCTACGTCTTGGTGCGCTTCCAGCCCCACTTCGGCATGACCGAGTCGTGGAGCGGCGACCCCGACTTTGGCGACGAGGGCCCCTACACCGACGAGCAAGTCGCCAGCAGCGCCTGGTCCATCGGAGGCCAAACCGCGATGCTCGTCGCGCGAGTCGAAGCCGACGACGTCGGCTGCGACGATCCCTTCTGGGCCCGCGCCAAAGGTCAGCCCGCGCCCTCCATTTACGAATCCTTGCCCGTCGACGCGGAGCTCGAGGCCAAGGTCACCACGGCCTTCCGAAAGCTCCCCGCCTACCTCGCCATCCAAGAGCCCTTCGCGGAGTCCTCGGAGGAAGAGTTCGCTTCCGACAAGCCCGAGCTCTGGGACGGTTACGAGGACGGCGTGATGGAGTTTTCGGCCTTCAAGGACCCCAAGAGTGGCCGCAAGTACGTGTTCGTCTCGGTGTCCGCGGGCTACGGCTGCGGCGATTTCTACGGCGCGTTGTGGTCGGGCTGGGAGGTCAAAGGCGAGGGCGCCAAGGCCACGCTCGAGCTGGTCACGGACCCCGACGATCCAGGCGACCTCTTCCTCCCCGCGGCCCTCATCGACCTCGATGGCGACGGCACCTTCGAGCTCTTGGAGCGCGAGAGGCTCCTGCAGAAGACCGAATACGGCCTGACCAATACGCAGGATGTCGCCAAGCCCTCCTACGACTGCCCCTGCTAGGGCCGATCTGGGGTCATCTGCGGCGTCGCCTTCCTCGTTCGCTCCTCGACGACCTAGAGGTCGCCTCCGGGGCTCACTCGTCGGCTCCTTGCAGCTGACCCCATCTCGGCCCTAGCAGGCGCCTTGGTTTTTTTGGCCGACGTCGGGTGGGTGGAGACTGCTTTGGGGCTTTGCCCCCTGGCCGGCTTGCGGGCCCCTTCGTCCACGAAGTGGGCGAAGGGGCTGATTGTAGGAATCGGACTCCCCCTCGGGGGGGGACGGGGCCGAGGTCGGGCGGCCCGCAACACTAAGAGCCACTTTCAGGGGAAGGCCTAGCTCATTGGCAGGCTGTGCCGTTGCAGAAGCCGCTCGCACAGACGTTGCCACACGTGCCGCAGTTGTCCGGCTGAGTGAGGTCGACTTCACAGCCGTTGCTCATGTCGTTGTCACAGTCGCCCCAGCCGTCTTTGCACGTCGCGGTGCAGGTTCCCGTGGCACAAGAGAGGTTGGTGCCAGGCATGGTCTTGGGATCGCAGACCTCGCTTCCACACATGCAGACGTCCGTCGAGCAGGTCGCGGTGTCGGGGCAGAGGTTCTTGCAGTCGCCGCACATCTCGACGTTGTCGATCAGGGGGTCGACGAACTCCGGCAGGGAGCCGTCGGCGTTGACGGACACACAGATCACGGGAAGCGTCCGCGTCGGACTGCAGCCGTCCTGCACGATGGTCAGGTTCAGGTCGTTGAGAATCAGGCAGTCCGGTCGCGCGCACGAGCGCCAGCCGAAGCCGAAGGACGAGTGGTAGAGCTGGAAGATCATCTCGGCATAGGTGATCTGGAGCTGGTCGTTGTGGTGGTTGCCGCCCCAGTCGTAGGTGGCGTCGGCCTCGGTGACCGTGCCGTCGACGCTCATCCAGGCGCCATCGACGTCAAACGTCGGCGTCATCATCATCTCGAAGCACGCCGTCGGGTGCGACTGCACATAGACATAGTAGGTCTTGCCGTCCCACGGGAGCTGACAAACCAGGTCCACATCTGGGGCGTCCGCGGTGGTGCCATCGCCGCAGGTCACCGTTCGAGTCTGTGGCACGCGGACGAAGAAGCCCAGGTCGCTGGTGTCGCCAGGGACGTCCACGTTGCTGGTGTCGTTGGCCGTCGTGTCCGCGCTCGGCACGTCAACGAGGTCGGCAGCGGTGTCGGCGTTGGTGTCGCCGCTGCTGTCGGCGGCATCGCTGGTGTCGAGCGTGTCGTTGCTCTGTTTCTTGTCGTCATTGCACGCCCAAAGGCTCAACGCCACGCCGATCGCCGCGATCAACATGAGCACATGGTTCTGTCGCATGGTTCCCCCTCTTCTGATTGGTCAAGGCCCGCCGTTGGTGCGCTGGTAGTAAGGCCGCGTCTGCTTGATGATGAGGGCCCGCTCGGGGCCGACGAATTTGAACTCGAGGTCGAGAGTAAAAGAGTAGGGATCTTCGCCGTAAAGCTCGCAAAAGTGCACCTGCACCTCGGCCGCCACCTTGTAGAGGGCCGTCACTTCGTCGTCGCTGAGCAGCGGCTCGTCGAGTGAGAGGCTCGAGAAGCGCTGGCGCGCGACCTGAATGCCACCGGGCCCTGGGACGACCGAGAAGATTTCCGGCAACGCGCCATTGACCGGGTTGGTGACCGAGACCTCGCCCTTCTGCACGTTGACGTACATCCCCTGGACCGCGGCGTCGGTCAGGTTCTGGGTGATGAGCACGCCGTTGGCCGCCTCGTCCTGGAAGGCCTGGTGCACCAAGACGCCCATGCGCACCGTGTGTTGGTCGACGTTCCAGAAGGCGCGCTCCTCGAACGCGCGCCACGTCCAGGTCGAGGCCCAGACCTCACGAATGCGACGTGAAGCCGACTTGCTGCCCACGGCCTCGGCTCCGATGGACTCGTAGAGCCCAGCGCCGCTGAATTCGGCGAGATCTTCGGCGTTGGTGCTCGAGCGCAGCCGCACCTTGTCCGACCCAAACTCCTGCGCCACACGGGCGTCGAGGGCCTGGGCAAAGCTGGGCTCGACCGCGCCGTTCTTGATTAAGCTGCGCAGTCCGTCCAACACGGCGTCGCGCTCAGCGGTGTCAGCGGCCAGCGCCGCGTCGGCGACAATCCCTTCTGCATAGCCTTGCAACGTCGTGGCGGCGTCAACCGCGGCCAAGCAGCGCGCGGTCGCCGCGTCGCAGGCCGCCAGGGCGCGGCCACTGGACTGGCAGTCCAGAGTCGCTCGGACGCAGCCCGGCTCCAGTACGACCGACGTGGACATGAACGTGTCGTAGTAAAAAAACGGGACGGCAAAGCCGTGGGGCGCCCGCGCGCCCAAGAAATGCGAGAGCTCGGCGACGTTGGCCGCCTTCACACCAACCACCTCGGCGTCGGCAAAGCCAATCTCGGCGAACCCCAGCAGGCCACTGCGCGTCACGTCCGCCACGGGCACCAGCGGCAGGTGTTGCGTCCGGCTCGCCCAGAAGGCGTCCGCCTCGATCAGTGTGGCGGGCTCGACGCTGTAGCCGTCGCTGCGAACCTCGAAGCGCACGAGCTGGTCCTGCAACGCCAGCAGCGCCTGGTCCTGACCGGCGTCGAGCAGCGCCAGATTCGGTGTCCCCCGCGCGCGCGCCGCCACATTGACGTGGGCCAGCGGCGTCTGCAGCTCCTCGGTGATGGTCCCGCCGACCAACGGCAGCTCATTGGCCAGCTTGGTTAGCCATAAAATGTCTCTGAATGACAGGGGGGTGGTGGCGAGCTCGTCGGGGGTCATTGGGCGCAACGTGCCATAGGCCACGCCAGGATTGAGGAGCTGCACGCGGATGTTGCCGAATGCCTCGGTCCGATCGAGCCAAGGCACGCCAGCTGCCGCGAAGGAGTCGGCGGCGGCGAGCAAGTCGGCCTCTTGGGTGCTGCCCGCGGGGACGTAAACCAGCCGCGGCTTCGGACCCGTCCACGACAAGAACTGAAGGCGCTCCTCGAGGAGGCGATGGGCTTGCAGCACCTGCTCGGGATTGAGGTCGTCGCTGGGGAAGAACTGCAGCAGGATGGGGGCCTCGACCTCGAGGCGGTGAGCCTCGAGGTCGCCGCGGGGCGAGCTGACGGCAAGGTCGGGAGCGTAGAGCAGGTTGCCCAAGGTCCAGCGCCGGTCGGGCCCGTGCGAGGCCTTGTCGAAGTCGGGGAGCGAGATGGGCTCTTTCAGTGTGGACCGCACGAAGTCGTAGTGGAGCAGGTGCAGCGGCGTGTTCTGGAGGTAGACTTCGGGTTCGTCGCCCAGGGCGATGGTGAACTTGACGACGTGGGTCGCGCCCAGCTCGTTGGCCTGACTGAAGGCCAGGGCGCGGAAGTCTGCGAGGCCGCTGGCCGCCTCGAGCCCTGTGCGATAGTCGTCGTTGGTCTCGAAGGGGGCCAGCGGCGCTAAGTCGACGGAGGTCTCCCCGGCGACCAAATCGACTTCTGCGAAGTGGTGACCGTGGGCCTTGAGCAGCACGCTCGTGGCGCGCTTTTCGGGGTCGTCGAGGGCGAGCCCTTGGTCGGTGCAGCGTGCGACCAACCCTCCGCTCCCGGTCACCGCCTCTCCGGGGCACGACAGCTCGAGCACCTCGGGGCCATCACTGCGGCGCACGATGGCCAAAAAGTCGGTCACAAACTCGCCGGAGGAGGAGTGGACCACGACCTGGACGTCCGTGGTCCGGGGCTCCTCGTCGTCGCAACCCGTCGACAGAAAGAGCGCGACGAGCACCACGAGAACGCTTCTTGGGAACGCGTGAAGCGGCTCGAATCGCCGACATGCTGCTCGTTCTGCGGCGAGAACGGTCATTATCATCGTCACCCTCCGCGCTGCGCCCAACTGTTCTTCACAGCGAAGGATACGCGGGCGTGTTCGAAAAGCCAGTCCTGACGACGTCGGTGGCGACCCGCTCGGCGGCTAATCGAACGAGTACGCCCCCGAGTCCTTGTCGATGCTCACCTTGAGCAGGGTGTGGGCCTTCTCGAAGCGGTCGTTGCCCTCTTTGAGCTGCGTCCAGAAGCCGATGCGCTCGTCGTCGGCCGGCGACTTCAGCTCGCCGAGCAGCGCGTCGAGATCGCGAGCCGGGAAGATGTAGACCGCCGGGTCACGCTCGTTGGCGTCCTTGAGCCCACGGGCCATGAGCCAGAGCTCCGCAATGCGCTCGTCGCTCATGGCCAGGCAGCCGATGGAGACGCAGTTGCCGTGGAGCATGATGTCGCCGCCCAAGTTGCTCTGGCCGATGATGCGGTCCGAGCGGTTGGGGTAGCTCACCTTCATGGACAAAAAGTACGACGAGCGCTTGTTGAAGGCGCTGATCTCGTAGAAGCCTTCGGGGACCTGGTAGTCGCCTTCGTGTCGCTTGGGTCCCGTGTCGCCGGAGAAGTAGCAGATCTCGTAGGTGGCGACGTGCTTCAAGGCCCCCTTCTTGGAGTCCGCGGCCCAGACCTCCAGCTCCTGCTCGGTCTTGAAGACGCGGAAGAGGAGCTGCTGCGGCGGGAACTCGAGGCCAGCGTTGGCGAAGAGGGTTTTGACCTCGTCGCCCTTGTTCGCCTTGGCCAACGCGACGCGCTCGTCGCCGGAGAGGTTTTCGTCGGCGCGCCACTTGGTCGGCGAGAGAGTTGGGGGGCCGTCGACTTCGGCGGGCGGGTCGTCTGCGGGCTCGGTTTGCGCGGTCTCTTCGGGAGCTGGTGGGTCGGAGGCGGGGCCCAACGCTGGCTCAACGTCCTTCTCGCGCTCTGGGGTCTCGTCTTTTTCTTGCTCGCCGGTGGGCGCGTCGGCCGTGCTCTTCTTTGCGACGTCGGGTTGGTCTTCGGCCGCGGTCTTAATGGGCGTGCAGGCACTGACGAACAAGGCGAGCAGCAGCGCACAGGCACGGCGTGTGAGCGGGCCGAGAGTTGGATGTCGAGAAGCGGAGAGGCAGGTGCGCATGGGCTCCTCCTGGGTTTGTTGCAGCGAACACCCTGAGGGTAACGGGTATGCGCAGGGTTTGGTTTAGGTGCATGTGAGATTCTACCTGCGAAGGACGGCGCTCCGCGCCGAAATTCCTGTGTTGATGTCCCCCCGGCAGCAAGCTGCCGGGGGCTGGAGTTTGTACACATCTCGTCGATCTTCATCGCCGAGGCGCGAACATAGCGTTGCTTCTGGCGGTCGCGCGCGAATCACCCAACGTTCCACGTTGGGCTGTTCCTGAGCGGCCCCTTCAGGGCCGACGCCCAGGGA
>Ga0210044_10004089_pt1 | contig 20560 bp, 15 predicted proteins | sample CryGey13umfilter_2_FD_183959 | JGI IMG/M metagenome (GOLD analysis project Ga0210044, IMG submission 183959) | Groundwater microbial communities from aquifer in Utah, USA - Crystal Geyser 4/9/14 3 um filter (SPAdes) (version 2) | ecosystem: Environmental > Aquatic > Deep subsurface >... | reverse complement strand
TAAGGTCAACGAATTTAGTGGCTCAAGGCCAGGAGTTACTGTAGATACAGACGCTACTTTGCAAGCTATCAATGAAGCTTTTACGGCCAGAACTTTGCACGATGAGGGGATTATCAAAAATGTAAATCTAATAAACAAACAAACAGAACCAAAAATAAAAACAGAAGATGTCAATGATTTGGGTATCTCAGAGATAATCGGTGTCGGACATTCCAAATTTGTGGGTAGTCCAGCCAATCGTCTCAAAAATATTAGACATGCTGTGATGGATAAGTTGGACGGCTTACTTATCAAGCCTGATGAAAATTTTTCTTTGGTGCAAACTTTGGAGCCTTTTACTATCGCAGATGGTTATTATCCAGAATTAGTCATAAAAGGTGACCAGGAATTACCAGAAGTTGCTGGTGGGCTTTGTCAAGTTGGTACAACGATGTTTAGAGGAGCTATGAATTCAGGGCTCAAGATTACTGAAAGACAAAATCACTCCTTGGTAGTTTCTTATTATAATGATTTGACCAATGGTAATCCTGGAACTGACGCCACTATTTATGGTCCACATCCTGATTTTAGATTTCTCAATGATACTGGACATTATATTTTACTAACTGTAGAAATGAACAACAAAACTTCTGATTTGTATATTTATTTTTGGGGGACTAACGATGGTAGAAGAGGATCATATTCATTGCCGATAGTCTCAAGATGGATACCAGCACCAGCAGGATTGCAAACTATTGAAACTACAGGATTGCCACCAGGCAAAACAACTTGTCAGCCAAAGTTCAATGGGGCACAAGCTTCCTTTACTTATACCCGTATCTTGGCTGATGGTACCAGGGAAGATAAAGTCTTTGATAGTTATTATAGACCTCTATCAAAAATTTGTTTGGTAGGTATAGATCCAAACAAACCAGCAGAAGAGGTGCCACCTGTTGACGTTTATGGCTCTACTGGTCCAATTGATACAAGTAGTACTACCCAGAATAGTGGGGCTCCACTTGATAGTAATGATCCTGTCGTGAATTAGTTTGTGGATAAGATTAATATAAAAATGGCTTATTTAAGCCATTTTTTATTTATAAACAATATTACTCTTGACAAGATGTCTTATTTGTGGTATGATAGCAAGTCGTATTTATTGAAGCACAACCTAGATAGAGAGATACCAAGTAATGATAATTATAGATTTTGAAACTAATTTGTGCTAGTAATTACGATTCTAGGATCTAGAGTAAATATATATTTGAGAATATTATTAAGTATATATTACCCTGTATCCACGACCCACACTGCGCTCTTGTTTCACAGAGCTTCGTGGGGCGGGACAAGGATATAGAGATGTGAGTTTTTGAAAAATATTTTGTTTTCAAAAATGTACGTCCCTGTATCCACGACCACCGCAGAACTTGTTTCACAGTTTGCGGGGCGGGACAAGGATATAGAGATGTGAGTTTTTGAAAAATATTTTGTTTTCAAAAATGTACGTCCCTGTATCCACGACAAGCATGGGGATGTGTTCTAGGCTTGAGCAGGCTCCGGCTCGCTGTTGACCTAAAACACATCTTCTTGGATCAGGTAAGGACACAATTCCTTAATCTTTTAAATGACCCCTCTATACTTAATTGTATAGGGGAGTTTTTTTGAAAAAAAGCTTGAAATGCTTGTCAGCCAAAGGCTGATCCGCCTAGGGCGGAAAAAGCCAAAAAGGCTGGAGAGGCTATAAAAAATATAATTTTCAATATACAAATAACAATTTAACAATGGAACAATGGGGCAATGGAATCATAAAATAAGTTTTTGAATTTATAAAAAAATAGACTTCGTTAAGTCTATTTTTTGCAATAATTAAATTATTTTTATTTTTCAATAACCTTATCAGCCAAACCATATTTTACAGCTTCGGTCGCACTCATGAAATTGTCTCTATCAGAATCATTTTCAATAGTCGCTAATTTTTGTCCAGTATGTTTTTGTAAAATGACGTTTAAGTTGTCTTTCATCTTGAGTATTCTTTCGGCATGAATCTTAATGTCACTAGCTTGACCTTGGGTACCACCCATTACTTGGTGAATCATGACTTCACTGTTTGGAAGACAAAATCTTTTTCCCTTTGCTCCGGCAGCGAGAAGTACCGAAGCCATACTAGCAGCCATACCAATACAAATGGTAGAAACATCAGGTTTGATAAATTGCATCGTATCATAAATGGCAAGACCAGCAGTGACAGATCCACCCGGAGAATTGATATATATTTTGATATCTTTTTCTGGGTCTTGGTTAGCCAGAAATAGAAGTTGAGCTATCACAATATTGGCTACTTGGTCATTGACTTCTGTGCCTAGGAAAATTATTCTATCTTTTAAAAGACGTGAATAGATATCATAAGCACGCTCGCCATAAGTAGTTTTTTCAATGATGGTTGGAATGAGGATTTGAGAGGTTACTTCGTTGTTTGTCATAATATATATTTTGGTTATGGGGGATACGAAATACGAAATTTACGAAATTACGAAACTTTCGTATGTTCGTACTTTTCGTATTTCGTATCCTTTTTTATATAATCTATTTTACCTTATAAGCCCACTTTTTTCAATAGTTTCCCAAACGTGTTTTAGGGCTGTCTCTATAGGGCCAGATATTTCGAAGCCAGCGGCTTTTTTGTGTCCACCGCCACCAAAGAGTTGGGCAACTTTTGACAAATCTACATCTTCAAGAGTAGTGCGAGTACTGGCTTTGATATTGCCATTGGTTTTCTCTTTGAAAACGAAAATAGCTTTACCATCTTTCAAATGGTTCATCATATTGGACAATCCGCCAATTTCTTCTTCGGTCACATCACACTTTATTAAATCCGCCTGTTGTATATATGTATAAACTATGTTGGTTTTTTCGTGGACTTCAAGTCTATTCAAAACAATTCCCCATAGTTGCAATATTGCTACATTTTTATCCATAACTATGTAATCATGGATTTTTTTGAATCTAGCACCTTTGTTTATAAGATAACTAGCCATTGATAAAGCTTCTTTGGAAGTAGCAGCGTTGGAAAAGTTGTCAGTATCAGTGATAAGTCCAGTAAGAAGAGCAGTGGCCATATCTGAGTTTATTCTTATTTTGTTTACCAAAAAATAATTATAGATTACTTCTACCGTGGAAGATAAATTATCTACTACCAAATTGTGTTGTCCAAATTTAACATTACTTGTGTGGTGATCAATGTTGATTAAAAAGGGATTTGTTTGTTTTTTGATAAATTCGTCGATCCCTGCATATGGTAAATCTCCAGAATCAAAGACAATTATAGCTCCATATTTTTTATTCCAATTGGCTGGGTCTGAGGTAGTTAAATGAATATTTTTTAAATACGTAAATTGTTTGGAGACATCGGTCTTGCAAAAAAGAGTATATTTTTTGCCAATTTGCTCAAGCATTTGAGAAAAAGCCGAAATAGAACTAGCTGCATCCCCGTCTGGATTTTGGTGGGCAACTAGCAAAAAATTGTCCTTTTCAAGGATTTCATTGTGAATTTGTTTGGCTATTCTATGTGGCATATTTACTTCTTTTTTAAGCTAACTATTATATACAATATTGGCTTTGTTGTCAACTACTGACAAAAGTTGTATAATAATCAAAAGTCTTTAAAGTCCTTAAAGTCTAAAGTTATTGTTTAGTTTGTTTACTTTGTTACAAAATACTTTATAAACTTTCGACTTTATGAATTTTATGAACTATTTTGTTAATGAGGTAAATAATTGTCTTGAAAATAGTTTTTTAATATTAATTTGTCTCTGAATTTGATCTATGTACGTAAAAAAGTTAGAAATAAACGGTTTTAAATCTTTTGCTAATAATACAACTTTAGATTTCGCCCCGCCTAAGAAAAATGGTCAATACAGTATTACAGCTGTTGTTGGTCCGAATGGTAGTGGAAAGAGTAATGTGGTTGATGCCATCCGTTGGGTATTGGGAGAACAAAGTATGAAGCATCTTCGCGGTAAAAAAAGTGAAGATGTTATTTTTGCTGGTTCAGAAGGAAAAGGTAAGATGGGTTTGGCCAGCGTAACTATGAGTTTGGATAATACTGATAAGAGGGTAAATATTGATTATGATGAATTAGTCATTTCTCGTAAATTGTATCGCTCTGGTGAAAGTGAATATTTGTTGAATAATAATACAGTACGTTTGATTGATTTGCAGATTTTGTTGGCCCAAGCCCAATTTGGACAAGGTTCTTACTCAGTGATTAGCCAAGGTACAATTGACAGATTGTTGTTGCAAACTCCAGCTGAACGTAAAGGTTTTTTTGATGAGGCTGTAGGTATCAAAGAATTCCAAATCAAACGTCATCATTCTTTGCTCAAGTTGAACAAAACAGCTGAGAATATCTCCCAAGCCGAAGCCATGCTTCATGAAATAGAACCACATTTGAAAAATTTGAAACGTCAGGTAGGGAAGTTGGAAAAAAGACAAGAAGTAGAAATAGGTTTGCGTGAAGTTCAAGAAAAATATTATTTTACTTTGCATAGTAATTTGTCAGAAAATTTGGATAAGTTACAAGGTAATTTTGATATTGTCAATAAAACTTATGAAGAGGTGAATACTCGTCTAACAGAAGTTCAAACTGAACTCGCCAAACTAGCTCAAGAAAAATCAAGACAAGAAGTTTTTTCTGAACTTCAAGAAGAATACCAAGAAATCTTACAAGAAAAAAATAGTCTGGAAAGAGAGCAGTCTGTGATTTCTGGAAAATTACAAACTGAGTTTGGTAAAGTCGGCAAACAAAATGTGAGTTGGCTAGAGGGAAAAATTGATGAGTTTGTATTGCAAGAAAAAAATATTGAAAAAGACGTTGAAAATCAAAACAAGAAAAAAACAGAATTGCTAGAAAAAATAAAAAATTTGTCCAACTCTTTGGAAGAATTACAAAGCAAAAGAATAAAATTACAAAACAGACAATTGGAAATTGAACACAATCTAAATGAATTGAAACAAGGAAAAGATAGTGTCCAGTTCGAAGGTTTGCGAGCTGTCAATGCTATACTTATGCAAGTACCTGGTAAATTTGGTGGCAAAGTCCATGGTCTGGTTGCTCAGTTGTCCAAAGTAGATGAAAAATATCGTTTAGCTCTTGAAGTAGCGGCTCAATCCCATCTTGGCTCAATTGTTGTTGAAAATGATGGGGTAGCTCAAGCTTGTATTCAATTTTTGAAACAACAACAACTTGGTTTCGCGACTTTTTTGCCACTCAACAAAATTAAAGGACGTTTTGTCACCAATGACATCAAAGACCTTGAACACACTTCTGGTGTCTATGGTTTAGCTGTTAATCTAGTAGATTATGACCTAGTTTATGAAGATGTCTTCTCTTATGTCTTTGGATCTACACTAATTGTTGAAGATATTGACATTTCACGTAAAATTGGCATTGGTAGGGTCCGTATGGTGACCTTAGAGGGTGATATCATGGAAACTAGTGGTTCTATGAAAGGTGGTTTCCGTCGCGCTAAAAAGGGCGTTTTATCATTTGCAGGAGGAAATCAGGATTTTAGTGAATATGCTTATGAACAGCTCAAACAAGAATTGGTAGAAAACAAAGTCACTTTGGACAAATTGGAAATAGAAATAGAAAATAGCAAAGGAAATGTACTAGAAATGCGTATGCAAGATCAGGTGCAAGACGAAAAGATTTCTTTGATGCAAAATAGTTTGCGAGATGTCTCCAAAGAACTTTCTCAATTCAAACAAGAATTGTCTATGCACTCACTGTCCAAAACAGAATATAGTGACATGATGAAAACTTTTTCTAGTCAAAAAGATGAAATGGTGGTGCAAATAGGAAGTGTAGAAAAAAGATTAGAAGCAGTGAATAAAAAAATAGAAAAACTTAACTCTGAAGAAGAACAAAAAAGACAAAGGATTTTTGCTTTGCAAGATAGTATGCAGTCTGAGCAATTGTCTCTAAATAAACACGCTGATGAAAAACATCAATTACAAATGGAAATTGTAAAATTGCAAACTCATAGAGAAGATCTAGAACAAGAAATATTTTCTGAGTTACAAGAAGGTATTGGTAATATTTTGGGTAGGTTGGAAGAAAAATTTGTTGAAGATGAATTGGAACATGCGAAAATTGAAATTGAAAAATACAAATACCAATTGTCACTGATTGGTGGGATTGATGAAAGTGTCATGGGCGAATATGCCGAAATAAAAGAACGTTTTGATTCTCTTTCTTTTGAACTTGCTGATCTTACCAAAGCTTCAGCTGATTTGGAAAAGATGATTGCTGAATTAGACAAACTCATGAAGAAAAAACACAAAGAAAGTTTCAACAAAATTAAAAAAGAATTTGCTCGTTATTTCAAATTATTGTTTGAAGGTGGTAGTGCTGAGTTGGTAGAAGTCTATGGCAACGATGAGGAACGGGGAATGAGGAATGAAGAAATGGAAAATGAAGTAATGGGGGAAGTTGAATCTGAAGAAATGGAAGATGGAGAAAGAAAAAAGCGTGGGAAAATTATTATGGGTGTGGAAGTCTATGCTTGCCCACCTGGAAAGAAAATAAAAAATATTTCTGCACTTTCTGGCGGTGAGAGGACAATGACTTCTATTGCTTTGCTTTGTGCTATACTTCATACCAATCCTTCGCCATTTGTAATTTTGGACGAAGTGGAAGCTGCACTAGACGAAGCCAACACTACACGCTTTACCAAAATTCTTGGTGAGTTGTCTATGCAATCACAATTCATTATTATCACTCACAATAGAGTTACTATGCATGCCGTTGACGTCCTTTATGGTGTGACCATGGGTAATGATGGTATTAGTAAATTGCTTAGTGTTAAGTTGGATAATTAATTTTTAACTTTAAATATATGGGATTTTCAAATGGAGAAGGAGGAATAAACCACACAGAACAAATGCCTCCAAAAGAAGTTGCTAATCAACATAAAAATGAACAAATGAAACAATTTTTTGATGGAGCAATTGTAAATAATTTTTTGGTTAAGAATAAAGAAAAACAATTCAAAAATTTGGATGATCTTAATGTTGATTTGCAGATATTTTTGGATAGCTATTACAAAGGACACAATAATTCAGGTGTTGCTGGTATTTGGGCAATTTTACCAAGGTCGGAGAGAAGTAAAGAAAAATATCAGTCAGAATTTAGCTTTAAAGAGTGGTTTACTATAAAAGATTTAAATTTCAAAGAATATGATAGTAAGTTAGATTTTAATGGTAAAATGAATGTCTCTATACAGCTTGGCTATAAAGAGTCTGAACCAGAAAGAACTTATGTGGTTGGTGTTGAATTTGTTCCTACTGTAAGAACAAAAGATTAAATGGGGGTAGTATACTTGACAAAAAAAGGCTGTTCTGGTAGAATAGTCCTCGTAAACCGTCACACGCTCTAGATAGGTTTATTTATATAAAAAAGTAATATTATGTTGACAATCCGTCTACAACGAATGGGAAAGAGAAAAAATCCAACTTATCGTTTGATTATTTCTGAAAAAGCTCGTGATACACAATACAATAGTTTGGAGATTTTGGGTAATTATAACCCAACACAAACTCCAAAAGTATTGGAACTCAAAGCTGACCGTATTAAATATTGGATAGGTATGGGTGCTCAAACATCTAACACTGTAAACAATATCTTGGTGCGTGAAGGTGTAATAGAAGGTAAAAAGAGAAAATCTGTTACTATTACCAACAAACGTAAAACTAAAATGGGTGTTAAGAAAGCTGAAATGCTAGAAAAAGAAAATGCTAAAAAAGAGGCCACTGAAAAAGCCCTTCAAGAAGCCAAAGAAGAAACATCTGTTGAAGAAAAAGTTGCCGAAGTACAAGCTTAAAGAAATAATAAAAATTAAAATCTCGTTACTGGCGAGATTTTTGTTTTGCACAGTTTGTTGTGTATAAATAGCTTTTGTTCATATCTTGACTGGGGTATATTTTTGTGTTATAATATTTTTGCGGTTTGAATCCGCCCAAGGCGGACAAGGTTTAATTCCTCGTAGCTTGCTGCGAGGTAATTCATTGTATTTTTTGTCGAGAAAATACAGTATAAAATCGTAAATTTTATTAACAATGTAACATTGAAAAGATATGGTACAAGATCAAGAATTTATAGAATTCGTCATTAGAGCGATTGTAAACAATCCAGACGAAGTAAAAGCTACTCGTACAGTAGATGAACGTGGCGTGCTTATCACTTTGGATCTAAATCCAACTGACATCGGTTATGTCATTGGTAGACGTGGTAATACTGTTCGTGCTATCCGCACTTTACTAAAAGTTGTTGGAGCTAAGAACAATGCACTTGTAAACTTAAAAATCAATGAACCAGAAGGTTCACAACACCGTAGACCAGAATCCACACCTACTACCACTAGTAGTGTTATGGAAGATGTAGATACTAGTGCTATCGACAACCTAGATATCTAATAGTTATTTCAAATTTTGAAAGACCTCCTAAGTTGGGAGGTTTTTTATTTAAAAAGCAGGTATAGTACAATCAGCAGATACAGTAGATACAGCAAATTTTATCTCAATGTACCTGTTCGCCTTGCCTGTCCGCCTTTGGTGGGGGAGGATCTCTATTATCTCAATTTTTTTAGAGTTCATAGACTAAGTAATGTAAATGTGCTATTATATATACATAAGTTTATATATAAACCTATGCCTAAAAAACTAGAAGAAAATTTAAATATTGGAGAAGTATTACATGAGTGGAGTATTCCAGAATATGAACAGCATGAAAGAAATCGTGCCTGGTATATTATTATGGGTGTTATTGGTGTGTCCTTGATAGTCTATTCTTTGCTTTCAGCCAACTTTTTGTTTTCGCTTATTTTGATTTTGTTTATTATTATTATTTTTTTACAATCACATCAAGAGCCAATTATTATTCCTTTTCGTATTACTGATTTGGGTGTGATTGTAAATGATAGATTTTATCTATACTCTGAATTAAACGAATTTTATATTATTTATAATCCAGGAGATGAATTGAAAATGTTGTATGTAGAAACAGTTGGTAATTTTACACCTAGATTGCGGGTACCTTTGATGGATAATGACCCAAATGAAATTAGAATCACTCTGCGTTCTTTTATAGATGAAAATTTGGAGAAAGAAGAAGAACCTTTTAGTGATATGATTGCCAGAAAGTGGCGTATACATTAGACAAAATTAGTATAAGAACTTGGTTTAAAACCAAGTTTTTTTATTGACAAAAAAGTCTTTTTGGGTTATAATCTTTTCGTATTTTAAAAAGGCTCTCGTCGTTTCCGCCCTAGGCGGACAAGATTGCTAAAATAATATATATTTACTTTGATTAAAGTTTTGCTTTGAATCAAGAAAAACCATGCTCTCGTCGTTCAATGGATAGGACTTCAGTTTGCGGAACTGAAAATCTAAGTTCGATTCTTAGCGAGAGCACAAGAGATACTCCCCAAAAAGGGAGTTTTTTGATACAATATATATAAGGATTAAGGATTAAGGATTAAGGATTAAGAATTAACGAATAGTTTTTTTCATTTTTTATGTCTTTGAAAACCAAAGTTACAAAGCTAAATAGAATAGGTAAGACCCTAGAAAAGAGATTGTCCACTCTTGGTATTGAGACAGTAGGGGATTTATTGTTTTATTTTCCATTTCGTTATGAAGATTATAGTGAAATTTTGAATATATCCAATTTGCAAGCAGGACAAGAAGTGACAATAAAAGCAAAAATAGAATTGATAAATAGTAAAAGAAGTTATAGAAGTAAAAAAATTATTACAGAGGCTTTGATTTCAGATGATACTGAGAGACTTCGCGTAGTCTGGTTTGGTCAACCTTTTATAGCCAAAACTTTGCATGTGGGTGATGAAATGTTTTTTTCTGGTAAAATAAAATCAGATATGTTTGGTTTGCAAATGACTGGACCTTCTTTTGAAAAAGTAAAAAAAGAAACAATGCATACAGCTAGAATTGTACCTATTTATTCTTTGACAGCTGGTGTAACCCAAAAACAAATACGTTTTTTAGTTAGTCAAGTTATACACCAAATTGACGAAATAGAGGAGTGGCTTCCAGATGATGTGCGTGATGTGGCCGATGTAATGGAGCTAAAAGAAGCTATTAGAGCAATTCATTTTCCTGAAAATCAAGATGAAATTAATCACGCTGAAAAGAGATTGAAATTTGATGAACTTTTTATTTTGCAACTGCGAGCGGAGATGCTTAGACAATCTATCAAAGTGTCCAAAGCTCCCAAAATAAAATTCGGAGAAAAGTCTATCCAAGATTTTGTTTTATCTTTACCTTTTGAGTTGACCAAAGATCAGAAAGTGGCTAGTTGGGAAATAATTCAAGATTTAGAAAAAGGTGTACCAATGAATAGATTACTTGAAGGTGATGTTGGTTCGGGAAAAACTGTGGTAGCGGCCATGGCAACTCTGGATACAGTTTTGAATAATTATCAGGTGGCTATCATGGCGCCGACAGAGATATTGGCAAAACAGCATTATGAATCTTTCACTTCACTTTTGAGTGGACATGATATTAAAATTTGTTTGCTTACAAGATCAATGAGATTTATAAATAAAGATAAAGAAATAAATAGAGATAAAATAGAGATGGATGGAGATAATAAAGAAAAAGATATTTTATCTTTGAAACAATTGTCAGATAAGATTATGAATGGGGAAGTAAATGTCATCATCGGTACTCATGCTTTGCTTTCGGACAAAATAAAATTCAAAGATTTAGCATTAGTCATTGTTGACGAACAACACCGTTTCGGGGTAGAACAAAGAGCTTCGCTCATTCGCGGACAGACGCAGACAGAGGCAGACTCATGCGGAAATAATGATGTTGATGTGGGTGACAAAGTTGAACTTTTGTATGAAGATTTGACTTATAGAATTAGAAAGTGTTTATTTGCTGTTAGAAAAAATTTGGGACTTGGACATAAAGAAATTTTGTATCAAAATGCTTTGGAAGCAGAGTTCAAAAAAGAAAAGCTTGTTTTTGAAAAAGAAAAAACCATGTCTGTAATGTATGATGGTAAAAAAATTGGTGTTTATCGACCAGATTTTGTGGTTGAAGATAAAATAATAATAGAACTTAAAGCTTTGAAATTTATAGGAAAAAATGAAAAAACACAAGTGTGGACTTATTTGAAAGGTTCTAATTATAAATTAGCTTTATTAGCAAATTTTTCACCAAGTGATGTAGAAATTGAACGTATTGTTTATGATGAAGCACGTGAAAATAAAAAGTCAGCGTTAAGTCAGCGTAAGTCAGCTTTAGTTCCTCATTTTTTATCCATGACTGCGACGCCAATCCCACGGTCTTTTGCTTTGACAATTTATGGTGATCTTGATTTGTCTATTATCAAACAAATGCCAAAAGATAGAAAAGTAATAAAAACTAGATTTGTAGATGATCATAACAGACAAAAGGCTTATGATTTTATTCGTGAGCAAGTTAAACAAGGGAGACAGGTTTTTGTAATTTGTCCGCTGATTGAACAAAAAGAAAAAGACGAAAATGAAATAGAAATAATAAATTATAATTTTACAGGTAGTCAAGAAAAGAAATCTGTTTTGGTAGAATTTGAAAAACTTAGTAAACAAATTTTTCCTGATCTCAAAGTGGATTACTTACACGGGAAAATGCCCGCCCAAGGCGGGTCCGCCTCGGGCGGAAAGCGTTCCAAAGATTCTGTTATGAACGATTTTAAAGATGGTAAGATAGATATTTTGGTTTCTACTTCGGTTGTCGAAGTTGGGGTAAATATTCCTAATGCCAGTGTGATGATGATAGAAGGTGCGGAGAATTTTGGTTTGGCTCAGCTTCATCAATTTCGTGGTCGTGTTGGTCGAAGTAGCTATCAATCTTATTGTTTCCTTTTTACCACTAAAAGTTCTGTCAAAAGTAAAGAGCGTCTAGAATTTTTTGAGAAAACTAGTGATGGATTTGCTTTGGCTGAATATGATCTAGAGGTACGTGGACCAGGTGCCGTTTATGGTGTTGCTCAAAGTGGTATGATGAATTTGAAAATTGCCACGATGCAAGATAAAGAAATAATTAAGCTAGCCCGTGATGTAGCGCGTGGTATGGATTTCCAAAAATATCCAAGTTTGAAGAAAAAAGTGGGGGAGTGGGAAAAGAGTGTACATTTGGAGTAAACGTGGATTTGTTCAGATTTTTACGAGGGTAGACGTGGAACAAAAAAGTCTTTATCTTTGTTGAAAACATTAATTTAGTTACCAGTCTCGTTGTCTTTGAAAAATAAAACACTCTGCTGAAAAGCGGAGTATTTTTTTATTATCTCCTCCCCTGGTAGGGGAGGTTGGGAGGGGTTATGAGGACCTGCTTCTTTGATTTAACCCCCTCTAGCTCCCCCTACAAGCGGTAGTGCACACCTTTTTAAGATAAAATAGAAACGTCATTCCGAGCGGAGTGAACGAGGGACGAGTGAACGAAGTCGAGACCTGCCTGCCGGCAGGCAGGAATCCCAGAATCATTGTTTGGAAGATTAGACAGCAAGGGGGTCCCTCGACTCCTTTCAGTCGCTCGGGATGACGCTTAAATGTTCAAGAAAAAGGTTCAACACTCGACCTATAGCAAATCTCCGCAAGGTTGTGCGTAATTTTCTTGATTTTGATTAAAATTACTGTACACTCCCCCTACTAGGGGGAGAACTTTCTAATCAATCTAACTTATTTCCAGATTTTATTTTTTTTTACTTCAATCAAATGTCTTACTGTTGCTTCTCTTTCAAACAACACTTGTTCATTATAATATCTTATAACTTTGTAACCTGAATTTTCTAAATAATTTTGTCTGTATTTATCTTTAATTTGTTTTGATTCATGGATATTACCATCTAGTTCAATAATCAATTTCAATTCATGGCAATAAAAATCTACAATATATTTTCCAATTTGGAATTGTCGACGAAATTTTACACCAAGTTTTTTTGCTCTTATCTCATACCAAAATAATTGTTCAGCATTCGTAGGATTTTTTCTAAGAGTTTTTCTTCTTTTGATGTAGTTTGGTTTATTTTTGAAATAGTCTGAATAGTATTGCATATACGTTTAACCCTCTCCAACTCCCCCTACCTGGGGGAGAGTTAACTTGTTTTTTATTACGTTTTTTTATTTATAAATAGATTCTTACCTTTTTAGGGGATGCTAGAATAGGTTATATAGAAGTATTGTTCGTATAACACTCTCTCTAATCTGCCTGCCGGCAGGCATGGCTCCACCTACTAAAAAAAAGATTATATATTTAGTATTTAATTTTCTCCTCCCCTTATAGCGGAGGTTGGGAGGGGTTATAAAGTAGCAATGTCTGTGTAACCCTCTCTAACTCTCCCTATAAGGGAGAGAACCGCACTAAGTTTGTTTTATCAACTCCGCAATATTCTTCACATCAATAATTTTGATATCAGTTTTGTTTTTATTTTTTCCCAAATGGGTGATGACGCGTTTCATACCAAGTCCATGACTTTCTTTGATTCTTTTTTCTAATTGTGCGATACTACGGACTTCGCCACCAAGACCGACTTCGCCAAAAACGACTAAGTCTTTGCCAAGTTCTTTGTCTTTAAACGAGCTAGCGATAGCTAGGCATACTGCTAGGTCAGCCGCTGGTTCACTGGCTCTAATTCCTCCTACGACATTGATATGAATATCATATTGACCAAGATTGAGTCCAGCACGTTTTTGTAGCACGGCTGTGAGGACGTGAAGTCTATTCAAATCAAAACCACTAGCTTTGCGGACAGGGAAACCAAAACTTGTTTTGTTGACTAGTGCTTGTATCTCAATGAGTAGGGGTCTGGTACCTTCTATGAGACAGGTAATAACACTTCCTGGGGAGTTGTCTTCCCTTTCTTCTAGGAAACAGGCTGAAGGATTTTTGACAGCTTGTAAACCAAATTCATTCATCTCAAAAATACCGACTTCGTCTGTCGCTCCAAAACGATTTTTGACCGTACGTAAAATTCTGTAACTGTGGTGTCTGTCACCTTCAAGATAAAGGACAGTGTCCACCATATGCTCAAGTGTGCGTGGACCAGCCACAGTGCCTTCTTTAGTCACGTGACCAATTATTATTATGGTAGTACTTGTTGCTTTGGCGACTTCGAGTAGCTTGGCAGTACAAACTCTGATTTGGTTAATATTACCAGCTTCACCTTCGACTTCTTCGGAATAAATTGTTTGGATACTATCAATAATAACCATGGTTGGTTTGGCTTTTTCAATCGTCGCACAAATAGTTTCAATGTTGGTTTCGTTGGCGAGGAATAGTTTGTCAGATTTGATATTCAGTCTATCAGCGCGCATCTTGATTTGTTCGACAGATTCTTCCCCAGAAATATAGATAGTAGGGGAGATGAGAGAAGCAAGTTGGATTGAAAGGGTAGATTTACCAATCCCAGGTTCACCACCAAGTAGGACGAGACTTCCTGGCACGAAGCCAACATTATTGCCGTTCACATCACTACTACCAAGCACTCTATCTAATTCGGAAATTTTGGTACTGATTCTTTGTAATTCTTGTTTGCTTATTTGAGATAGACTCTTTGGTTCAAGAGCTTTGTAGCTAGCTTTTATTTTTTCTTTTTTTTCTATAGTTTTTTCCGATTCAACAATCGTGCCCCATTTGCCACATTCAAGACAACGTCCAGACCATTTGGTAAATTGGGCGTCGCAGTTGGAGCAAGTGAAGATAGTGGATGATGACATAGTAGTTATTTGAAGAGTGGACCATTTTGGACAGTGGCGTTTGCTTTAGTTTTTATATCAGGAGGAATAGTAGTCTTCCAATTATTCCAGCTACCAGCTTTTGCAACACAGCGTGTTGAGGGGTCTTTATCCCATTTATTGTAGCGAGCAGATAAAACAGAATTTTCAAAATGCCAATATTCGTCGCAATAGCGAACCCAACCTGCTTGACGCATTATTTCTTCGAGGATTAATTTGTATGGAGGTGATTCATTAAAAAAAACGTCTATGTAGGTAGTCTCATCTGGAGTTTTTAACGCTGTTGTTCCTGATCTGACTACTACGTTGCCATTTTGTTTCATTCCAATGTCTATAGCACCGCCTGTAGAGTGGGGGGCTATACAGCTTGGTGCTGCAATAAGACCCTCATTATTTGTCATCCATTTTGGTTGGTTTGCGACATACCTGGCAACAATACCTGTATTCCATAGTTGAGTTTGTGTGATTACATCTCTATAGGCACTCTGTTGTTCACTAATAGTTAATTCAAAGCCATATGTTTTTGCAGTTTCAATTGCTGTTTTGAGTGCAGGGATAACTTCTGAGGATAACTTTATATTTTTGAAATTTCCAGAATCTATTCCTGTTGCGACTATATTGTTTGAAGTTTTGCATTCCCCTAAATAATCATAGAGATAAGGAAGTACAATATTTTTTTGTTCAGGGCTAAGTGTCGACCAGATTTCAAAACCATTTGCAGCTTTTCCGTCTATTGTATCTGATTTGAAGTCATCAATATTTGGTTCTGAAATATCAGTAAAAATTTTAACAACAGTTCCATCAGCAGGAGGTGGTTGTCCGCTTCCGTTTAGGTGGGATGTTTCTTCTGAATCTGTGAATGATTTGTTTTCAAATAGCAATATTTGGATATTTTTAAAATTTACTAAGTTTGGATTGATTGTATACAAAAGGGCATAAGAAGTAGTGGCTATGACGACGGCAATAATACTCATTATAATTCTTTTCTTACCTTTGGATACTAAATCATTGTTTCCGCCACTGGCCATGAGGGTGACGCCACCAATAATAATTCCAAATACAGCTAATATGGAAATTATGATAATGCCATATTTGTAAACAGCAGCAATATATTCACCAAGATAAGGTACACTTAACCAAGTATTTCCGTAAGGGTCTACAATTTTCATTTTATCAAAACTAGCCTCAGAAAAGTTTAGTCCAGGAATATTTATTTTCAATATTGGTTTTTTTATTTCTATATTTATCTCACTCTGTGTCTGTACTGTTGATCCTTGACTTGTAGGGGTAGCGGCTCCGGCTTTTTCTATGGTACCTTTTCCGTTACACAGTGTACCATTTGCATGATCTACAAAACAATTGGAAAGTATTCCAGGATGGCTAGTGTCCTTTACAGAGACAACTTTGATTTTATTTGAAGTCATTTTGGCAGTAGCAGAACCACTATCTGTTGTACCATTTGACCCTTTATCATCTGCATTGTAATATATATAATAATTTTGGGCTACGTTAGATCGTACTACTGATTGACACCAATCAGCATAACAGGCATCAAACAAAAGAATATTGTCTGGTTTGTATCCAGCTTGTTTTGCAATAGGTAATTTAGAAAAAAATTTGACACTGTTGCCACCTGCACTATGCCCCATGATAGTTAAAGTTTTTTGTGTGTAGCTTGGTACTATTAGTTTTAATTTTGTTGTAGCTTCATCAAAAAAACATTTGTATTGTTCATTCGTCATGGTTGAAGCAGTATTAAAATCTTTGCTGTTTGAAGCTATTTGGTAGAGACGTGGTATAAACATCACCCCAACTTTTCCAGAACTAGTCAAGTCCCTGATCTCAGTCGAAGCATGGTAGAGTGATAAACGACCAGCTGTAGTATACAGCCTGTATACGTCATCTGTGGTTGGGCTTGCCACTGTCTCACTTGGGTAAGGATGATTCGCACTATCATTTGCGAATAATAACCCATGAAAGAACACATAAGTATTGGTAATAGGAGTTCCATTTAGAGCACTCGCCGGTATGACAATTCCTTGAGGAGCTTGGATATGAGTCACATCATCTTTCCACGTGTTGGAATTGATGTGGTTACTAGCTGGACCAACTGTACAGGTGCTCATGTAAGTGAATAAATATGTATCATTTTCAGTATATTCATGGTCGAAACCTGCAGGTAGATTCGTTACTACTTCTCCAGCTAATACTTTTTTTATATTGAAATTAAAAAACAAAAAGAATATAAATATAGTAATTAAAAAAAATATTCTTTTTTTCATATTTGTATTATTATTGATTTAGGCCCAAAAGATCTTCCCATTGGTATTCCGCTTTGGGATTTTCTATTTGTTTGTTATCTATGAAAAAAGCTGGTACAGCTTGGACACTCAATATTTGGGCAATTTGTTTGGTGTTGTCTATATAAGTGGAGACTTCATCAGAATTGAGGCAGTTGTTTAATTTTTTGTCATTTAGTCCTATATCAGTTGCAATACCTTGTAGAGTAGTCTCTGACAAATTTGTGTTATTGGTAAAAGCAGATGTTTTAAAATCTATAAATTTATTTTGTTTGTTGGCACAGTAGCCATACTTTTCAGAAGTTATGGATGAATAAGGGAATTCTGTTATTGGTAGGCCTTTCCAAATAACCTTGAACTTATTTGGATATTTGTTTATCAAATCTTCCAACATAGCACTTTGTTGGTTGCATGATTCACAAGAAAAATCTTCAAAAGCAATAATTGTAATTGGTGCTTTGGGACTGCCAATTATAGGATCTTCTGGATAGAGAGGAATTACAAATTGTTTTGGAGTGTTGTCTTGTTGGGCTACTTTTGGAAAAAGTGGTTGGTACTTGATTATTTGAATAAAAAAAGCTAGAGAGACCACCAAAAGGGCGGGTACAAAGATGGTTAGTAGTTTTTTTGTAGGAATCATATAAGTTTATTTTATAGGAAGTTCAAACACTCCATTTTCATTCACATCTGTAAAATACAAAGTACTACCGTCTCCGCTCACTTCCATAGATTGTATAGTATGATAACCGTCGGTAGGTATGATTATTTTTACACCAGTTTGCATGTCTATTTTGTAAATATCATCTGAAATTATATTAGATATTTGTGGTGTGAATCCCGCTCCTGTTTCCATACTGGTAGGTACGCCACAATAGACAAACCTATCGTCTGCCATTGTACATTTGGATGCCCAAGTGTTTACACCTAGTGGTTTTCTGTTGTTTCCCATAGTGTCTGGTGTGGCGTCTACTATCCATAGTTCTGGTTTGTAGTCACTGGCACTACTATAAACACTATGCAATAATTTTGAACCATCTGGTGACCACTCTGTTTCTAAACCACGTCCTTCTACCACTAAGCCTTTGTAATTTTCATGATTGAGTCCTACGGGTAATATTTCTTGTCTGTCAGCTCCTAAAGGATCACCAGTGGCAGATAGAGCCACAATTTGTCTGTTTGGTGACCAGTCTACTATAACTTTGTTGGCATTTTCACCCATCGGTTCTATTAATTTTATATTTGTACCCTTTGGATCGCTAGTTATTAGCCAACGATTACTAGGGTCTAGTCCAATACTTTTGGTAGCAATTTCAGATCCGTCTGAAGCAAAAGAAAATTCTTGCCAATGTGAAGGTAGTGTGACTTGTTGTTTGGTGTCAAAATTGTAATAAGTATTGGCTCCGTCTGGATATTCTATTATAGATTCATTTGTTTTTGGTGACCAAGTTACATTGGAAACATTGTAAAAAACTTTATCGCTTAGAGGAGTAAGTGTTCCATTTGGATCTATCTTATAAAATTTACCATCTTGTTGGTTGTAAAATTTCATACTGTCTCCTGTAGTCGGTGTCAAACTAACAGTTTGTAAACTACTAATTTTATTTATTAGTGGTTTTTCTTGTGATGTATCAAAACGAGAATCTGTGTTTTTGATATTATTTGTTGTGTTGTTGTTGCCTGTATTATTATTCAAATTGTTTGTGTTATTAGTATTGTTCGTTGTGTTGTTTGTATTTTGTCCATTATTAGCAGAAGGAAAAGTAGTAGTATTGTTATTAGCTGGATTTTGATTTTGTTTGGTTGTTTGGTTTTTTTGTCTAAAAAAAACAAAATATATTGCGTAGCCTAATAGAATACAAACTATGAAAAAGATAATTACATAAATAATGCGTTTTTTGTCCATATATTATATTATAAAATTATTATTGGATGTTTAGTGTTTTTATAATTGTCTTTTTTATCCACTTCTGCCTGATTGTTTTAACCGTTGTGCCATACTCAATCTTTTTATTTCTATTCTTTTCTTTTTAATTTTTTCATCAATTTCTTTTATATCATTTTTTAATTTATTAATCAATTTTTTTGTTAGATAAATAGGTGGTTCTAGTATCAGTAATCTCACTAGTTGGATTATCCATTTTACAGGGTATAATATCAAATTTAATATAGCCAGTATCCAGGTCAAATTGAATACATAAATAAAAAAATTTAAGACATATTGTATGATGTGTAAAGCTAGATCAGTTGCTTTGAGTGTAATAAGTATAGCATACAGTGGTATCAATTCTTCTATTTTATGTTTTCGGGAATTTTGTAAATTATTTATTCCCCTTTGTAATTGTTGGATAGCTTTTTCTCTTTGGCTTTGTTTTTTTTGAGAGTTGCCCATGGCCACATTAGCCAACCTTTGTCCTAAGTTTTGATTTTGGTTTTTTTGTCCATCTGTTTTTTTATCATTAGGATATCCCATGGCACTACTAAACATTTTTTGACCCATGTTTGGTTTTTTTTTAGCTGGTTCTGGAGTCTGTTCAGGAGTTTTTTCTGTCTTTTGTGCTACATTAGGATTGATAGTTGAATTTTCATTTTGTTCACCTGGTTGCTCACCTGGTTTTTCTTGTGCAGTATCATCTTTGTCTTCTGTTGTTTTATCTTCTTTTTCCGGTGTTTGTTTTTTTGGTTCTGCGTCTGGTTTTGTTTTTGGTTTGGATTGTGTTTCTGATGTATCTTCACTTTTTTTCCCTAAATCATCTATTGCTTTTTCTAAGTTGTTTTTTTTCCCTTTATTTTCTGTGTTTATTTCATCTATATATTTTTTTAACTCTTCTCGTATATCATCGCCAACAGATTCTTCTATTTCTTTGGAAATTGCATCTGAAATTTTTTTTCTACTTTCTTCTGTAAAATAATTTGGTACAGTGTGTAAAACAGACTCTTTTATAGCATCTTTGATGTCTATATCTTCTTCGGGATTTTCTATTTTTTTAGCCAAGTTGTCAGCCATATTATTTTTTTAAAAGTGTGTCACGAATAGCTAGTATTTTATAACAATTGTTTACATAATTTTGTGTTTCTTCTTCTACTATTATATCTGGAAGTTCGTTGTATATCTCTTCTTTCTCTTTGAGTGCCAAAACAAATTTTTTGGCTATTAATTCTAATAAAGATTGAATATTTTTTCCTATATCTTGTTTATTATTAATTTTATTTGCCTCTTTTAATTTATTTTTGAAATATCTAAAATCAGTTTCTAAGTATTTTTTTTCTTTTTCTAAATTAAAAGATATAACTCTTTTTTTTCTTTGAGTATTTTTGTTAAAACTATACAATCTTTTTTCTTCCTCCTCTTCGCTTAGTGACATAATATTAAATAAGCTTATAATTTTTGTCGTAAGTCAAAGTATATTTTTTCTTTTTGGTATTTTTCAAATTTTCTACCAACAAATCTTGGACAGTATCGGCGACTATTTGAGAGATATTTCTGGC
>Ga0210044_10004086_pt1 | contig 20573 bp, 26 predicted proteins | sample CryGey13umfilter_2_FD_183959 | JGI IMG/M metagenome (GOLD analysis project Ga0210044, IMG submission 183959) | Groundwater microbial communities from aquifer in Utah, USA - Crystal Geyser 4/9/14 3 um filter (SPAdes) (version 2) | ecosystem: Environmental > Aquatic > Deep subsurface >... | reverse complement strand
GGTTTTAGCTTCTGCTTGAGCGACTTCTTTATCTCGTTCAGAAGTATAAAACGCCCTTTCTTCTTGGTAGGTATTCATTGTACTTTCATATTGTTCCGTTGCCCTACCTTCGGCTGTCGCCATAATTGAGGCAATTTCCGCCGCTCTTTCCGCCTGTCTTGCCTGCAAAACTTGAGTGTTGTAACTCTCTGTCCCTGTTTCCATTGTCTGTTGGAATGGCGAACCTGCTAAACCTGCACTCACGGCGATTGAGCTTGTTTGCGCTAATCTTTCCTGTCCCTCGGTTGTCAATCTTGATACCTCCGATTGATAAATACTATCCGTTGCGTCGATAATAGCTTGATATTGAGCCAGCACTTGGTCTCTTATATCCTGTTCTGACGGCTTTTCAAGATTGTTAAGATACTCGTCAGCACTATAAGTAGTATCTGTCAAGGGGTCGTAATAAGTTTTATAAACTGGGCGTTCTACTGATGTTGTTTCCGTCGTTGGCGTTTCCGTCGGCGTTGCAGTCGGTGTAGTCGCTGGTGTTGCCGTCGTCGCCGATTCAAATGTCGGAGCACCTGTACCGTACACACGCATATTGACCTGTTCTTGTATTAACTTGCGTGTTGCGTCAGGAAGCGTAGCAACATCTTTTGTTGATGTGCTTATGCCTACATTCGCTCCGCCCTCTGATTGGCTTTTGAGAGCGTCTGCGAGGGCTTTCTGCTCTGCTTCATAATCTCTTGTGTATGTTTTTGCCATATTAGTTTAAGTCAATTTGGAATGGGAATGGGTTTTGCACATACATTGATTTTGCGACTCCAGTATATTGATTAACTATACCAATAGCTAACCCTCCACCAGCATTATTTCCTGAAGGGAGGTTTGTCGTATGTGTGGCTAATAAAACATTGTTAACATAAAACTTGATATTAGTACCAGCGTCATTCACAATTTTGTATGTATTCCATACAGTATATGTGAAACTAGCCGAGATATCCGTTTTAGTTTGAGTTGTCCCGTCGGCATTTGAAGCATAGCAAGTACCGTCTTGCCAATAAAATCCTATGTGCCTGTCCGTAGATGTAGCATCAGCATCAATCCCACCTGTTGAGCAAGTATCGCTACCGAAACCAATGAAAGCATCCATATTTGGACTACCAGTAGCAGTAAGATAAGCCTGTAATTCCATTGTCCAATCTTTATCCCAAGTAATCACATCGAATGGCTGAACCGCCGTCGTTATTGTTACTCCCGAACCAGTATTGCTCCCCTCTAATTGAACAAATCCTACGCTATTATACAATTCTTTAGTCGTGCCAATCATCGTGAATATAATGCGATTGGTATGGTCTGCTGTACCCGTATTAAATCCGTCAGAGATATTTATATTTGTTTTTAGAATACCTGCGGTTGGACTCTTTTCAAATAATGAATCGTGAACGTGCAACGCATCAGCGTTACTCCCGTCGCTTAATGTTTCAAGCTGTGCCCCTGTGATATCAGTATTGGCAATTAAAGTCATTGCCTCGTTAAAGTTAGCTAAAGTAGCCGAACTATTAGCACCCTCTAATGTCAGAGGCGGTGTGCTTGGAAGCATTATTAAGGTAGTAGTATTGGGAGCATAGCCGACCATTCGTCTAAATGTTCCTGCGGTGGTACTTAATCCGCCTGCGTCTGTCAGATACTGGTAACCTGCTGTCAATCCAGTAAGACCTGTAACCACACCACCGATTTGTACTCGTTTTCCTGTGTCAGTATCTACTCCTGAATCAATGGCAATTCCCAATGCTCCCGTAGCGGTTGTTTCTGCTGTTGCTAAAGCTAATTCCCATTTAGCTGTGGTTAAGTCTAGGTAGAGTATGCTTTTAGCTGCGATTGTATCGCCGTAGGTGTAGTCTGTCGTTACCAATAAATCCCAAGTCCCTAAGTGAGTTGACGGGATAACTACCGTCGGAGCTGTCGTCGCCCCAGCGTCATCTCCCTCATTGACTTCTGTTTGTGTCCCAATTTCTACAATACCTTTTACTGTAACGGAAGCGTCATTAACTCCTGCCGCCACCGAAGCATTAACATAAGCTACATTCGCCGCCTTTGTTGTTTCGCCAGATGTAGGAGTTGAAAGACCTGAAATTGCAGGACAGGTTGTGATCCCAGCCGATGACATTACCATTCCGCCGATTGTCGCCTGTGTAATTCCTGCCCAAGTAACGCCCTCAAAAGTGTCTGTTCCTTTTAAGAGTCTTTGTAAATTAACCAACGAGAAGTTTGTAATTTTCACAACCGCCCCGTTTTCGTGATCAAACTTATTCGCCGCCTGTTCTGTCCAGCCGTCCACCCGTGAAAGTCCTCGGCGAGTGATTGTCCCTGTTACACCCGAAAAAGTAACCTGCATATGTTCCTCGGCTGATGTACCCTCGTCGATTGTTACTGAATAAAGACCGGATAATGTTGTGCCGTCGTCGTCTGTACTTCTAGCAATGGTCAAACTCGAATCCGAGCTTAAAATCTTTGCCGCCAAGGAGGTGGTAAAGTTCGCCATTACTTTAGGGATTGTTACTGTTGCCATATTTAGTAGTTATATCTATATTTTCGGACATTCTTTTGTCCGTATGTTTTAATATCAAAATAATTGACTTCCGAGACGCTGACATACCCCACTCCTGTTGCTATAAACTTGATTTTCACTTCATCAAACTTTGGACAGTCAATCTCGGAGCGTGAAAACTCTTTCACATAAGGAAACGCCTCAACGCCGACAGTATCTGTTGTGCCACCTATTTCTTCCGAGCCAACATAAGCTGAACCAATCGTGGCTGGGTCATCTGTGTCTACTTCATCACCAGTACCGTCAATCTCACCGACTAGGGTGTAATCTCCGCCGTCAAAAGCTAAATAGACTTCCAATGTTTGCGCTGATTGTATTTCACCCTTAATTGTTAATCTCTTGAACTTTTTAATCTCATCAACCTGTAATTGCGTGAGCCTGCCCTCCCAATAGTTAGTTATCACCCCGCCACCTGCTGAATAGGTGTAAAAAATCCTATTAGTATTATTGGCGATACTGTCCCCAGCCCAGAGCACGCCGTCTTTATCTCGCATTACTGAAACTCTATAATCCAAAACATCAAAACTCTCCCAAACTGTATTGAAAGCAATCACTCGATTGTTAAAGTCATAATCACTGGTCGAGCAAGCCAGTAAGAGATAATCCCCCCAACGATAAGCGACGGCTGTGTCAAACTTATAGTTGGTCATATCAAAATTAAGGGACACGGTAACAGTATCTATTCTATCCCCTACTTGATTGGTCGTAATGAGCTTGAATCTCGGTTCAGATTCGTTGCTCATATCAATGTAATAAATACCCTTGTCAGTCGCCGCCGCCGCCCTCAAGAAAGGCATACCAATATCCCGTCTGTATATCTGATTTGTAACCGTAGTGTCGGCGGCATCAATCGAAAATAACCAAGCGTTGCTCTTGTGGAGGCAATAATAATCGCCCTCAAAAGGTTCAACACTAATTATATCTCCCCCCGTAGGCTGTGAAACGAAAAAGCCCTCATTCGCTGACCGAGTAGGCGAGGTGAATCCGAAGTCCGCCAATCCATTGACTGTGCTGTCCTCATAATCATAATTTACTGTTACTGCCCCCGTGGTTGTTCCGCTAAAAGTAACATTGAAAACCCCTGTGGTGTAATTAACTGTATTGGTACCTGCTGGATCGACATCACCGATTAGGTTGCCATTCTTGTCGTCGGTAACGATTAAAGTCCCGTCGGTAAATACGACATTAAATCCTGTTCTGTATCCTGTTAAAGAGGCAAGCGTGCCTGTGTAATTAGTCGAACCTAACGCCCCGACAGCCTCGGCGGAAACCGAAGTGTAAACAGTCGAGTTTTGAACATCTTTCGATGAGCCGTACAAATAGTTACTGTCATTCCAGAGTAGCAACCGACCCTCACTAGCTGTTATGTAACCTCTGAAATTAGTACCCTCAACATACAGGTTTTCTGTACTTTCGGGATTGGCTAACATCATTTTATAAAGCCCACTATTCGGGCTTGAAATCCACCCTTGATAACCTGCCAACGAAGTATAGGCTGTAATTGTCGTATCCTCGCCGTCGGCATCATCTCCCAAAAGATTAGTACCTGCCTCGTTCCAGTCATTCGTGTAGTACTCTATCATTTTGCCCCGTGTTCTGACTGGTAACAATGTGCCGTCTACCTTTTCTAACATTTCAAGTCCAGTGATTCGTCCTGCCCCTGCTACTTCTGTTCCAATTAAAGAATAACCGCCCGACAATTCTATTTTATCGCCTTTGGTAAGCCAATTAAGCGAGCCAGAGCTTGCTTCTTCGGGGATTGATTCCGCCTCAATAGCGGTTATCGTGCCCTTGTTAAAATTGCGTAGGCGGAACTCTTTCATACATTAAGTCCTTTTGGATTTTCCCAGTTGCTTGTGCGTGAGCGTCTGTTATTTATTTTTATACTATCGTTCCATTGGTACATCTGTAATAACTTTCTTTCAAACTGTATCGCCCATTCTTGATTATATGAACGAGCTTTTTCACCTGCGTCGGATAGGTAATATAATTCTGCCATTTTCAACGGCAAGACTGAATGGAATCTCGATGGGAATGACCAAGTATCACTCGAAGTTAAATCAGTTGAAGTCTTGATGTAGTACAAATAGACAGTCTTGGCGGAATGATTGCTACCAGATAGATGAATATTGTCATTGGCTAAATCCAAGAAGTAACCAAATGGGTGATTGACTTTCCCGTAGCGATCGTCAAACGAAACTTTGGCTAGGTCTATGTTTGACGAATCTTCTACCATTCTTATATCCATTGCGAAATCATCAGGTAAAGAACCAAGAGCCGAGGAATAACTATATCCTGACGAAACTGTATAGGCTTGTTCGTCTTTTAATATCTCCCAAGCGTTCATCGCTTCGACTTCATCTTTTGCGTCATTAAGCAACTGATAAACAAAAGTAGAGCCGAGGTCGTCGTCCACCATACTCTCGAACTTAGCTACTATCTCTGCACCTGTCATATTTATTTCTTAAACATTTCCTTTAGGGCTAAAAGTACTTCGTAATGGTTAGGTGTCGCTTCCTTGATGCCCTCTAATAGTTTTCTGATGAATACTGTTTCATCGGCGGTAAACTCGACTTCTGAATCTTTGAATTGAAAACCTACGATATTATCACCCTCTTTTAATTCTTCGACATCTTGCAATAGTTTTTTGAAAACAGATGAGGCTTCTTGTAAAGACTCTAAACCGAAACTCTTTTGTACCTTTTGCCCCATTTGATTAGTGGTAAAAAACTGTTCATGTAGAAGGACTTTTTGTTGTGCTGTCAGCATAAAATGTGATTATTTAATTAGCTCTTAGTGAGAGCCGAAGCTCCCACATAAGAACGAACTAAGCACCTGTATCGGTAAGCATAATAAAGTAATCAATGCCTCCGATATCTATACGCAATGCGTGAGTAGCGGCGGCGGCTGTGTTTACTTGGAATACTTTACCCGAAGCAACGGATAGTCCATTGATTGAGAATAGATAACCCGAAGTATCAAATGTTGCTTTATCAGCACCATTAACACTTAAATACATCAAAGAAGTAGCTGTACCTAACGAAGCACCTGTTGGGACATTAAGTTCTGCCTCAAAAGGAGCATAAGTACCTGTTGAAGTACCAGCACTCAATGTCATTTCAGCAAGAACGGCCGAACCAAGTCCGCTTGTACTTCCTGACGCACCATAGGTTACATCACCTTTAATTGCGTTGGTATAAGAACCAGCGGCCGCATTGATAGTCAATGCGTGCTTGAATCGACCACCAGTTACTCCTACACCCGAAAGAGTAGAAGTAATTGTGTAAGGCTCGACAGTAGAAGTTGAAGCACTGACAAAAGTTTGGACAACTTTGTCATCACTTTCATCCCAAAGCCAGTAGTTTGAAGCTGTCGCAGAATATAATTTGACATCATATCCTGAACCATCGACTCCGACATCAATAGCACCAGAAAAAGCAGAACTACCTTGAACAATCATTGAGTCAGCGCTCTCGTCCCAAAGCCAGTATTTACCAGCCGTGGCACCGAAGAACTTAACATCGTGTCCGGTGTCATTGACTCCAACCGTAATAGGAGCACTGAATACCGATGTAGCGTTAACAGTGTTGGTATCCGCCGAGGTATCACCAATAGTGGTGTCCCCAGAGAATGTAGCATCAGTAGTGGTTACTGGAGCGTCGATGTTTCCGTCTGCGTCAATAATCACTGTTCCGTCTTTGATGAGGCGTGAGCCTCCTGCAAGATTTATATCTCTATTAAATTGTTTTGCCATAAATTGTCTCTTTATCCGCCGAAGCGGAGAGAGGGGAGTTATTATGCTCCCCCTTACCGTTAATTAGCTACGCCCAAGTTGAACTATCAACTCGAACATCGACTAAAGCGTCTGCACCCTCAACAAAGGTTTTTAGACCATACAAAACGTGAGGTTTTACATAGTTACCAAGTTGTAGAGGAATATCAGATACCTTAACTTTTGGTCTGACTGCCAATACCATATCAACAGCACCTTTTTGTCCAAACATTTGGTGAGATGTTTCCAACGACCAAATATCGGCAACTGCCGTTAATGTTTCGCTTGTTACAACATATCCATAACCCTCGGCTACGAATGTGAGTGTATTTACTGAATCAGTAGATGTTACAGACATTCGTTTGATAAGGTTCTGATCAGCGGCTGAAAGAGCAACACCTGTAGCAGTTGTTGTTCCAGGGGTGTTAAACAATGTAGCGAAGTTTGCTCTAGCTGCGTCATCGTCAGCACCAATCAAGATATTACCTGCGGTTGAGCCAAGAGTTGTCTTAAATGTAAATGTAACACCATTTACAACAACCGTATCTCCGTCAGTCGGTTGAGTAGCGATTGTAAGAGTACCGGTCCAATAACCGTTAGTCGAAACATAGTTATCGAATGAGAAGTAAGAACTCTTGTAACCGTTCTTTCCTACCAAATCACCGTCTGAAGTTTCTCGTCCTGATAGGGACAAAGATAACTTCTCATAGAAGTACGGATTGCAGTTTGCGAATCCAGCGCCTCCCATTGGCTTCATATTGCCGACATCGGCTCGTGGGTCGATTGCTCCTGTAATATCAATATCATTGATACCCAGCTTGCGTTGAGCGGCTGCGTAAACTTGCAAGACGTTAGATGTATCAAGAGTGATACCTGAACCAGCAGAACCGCCGACATCGCCAGCGTCAATGTATGAAGAAGCGTTAGCTACCTCACCAAGATAATCAGCATCAACGGCTTTATTCAAGGCTCGCATTGCTTTACCTGAATACTCATCCATTAGAGCAAAGTTAGATTGAACAGCGTCCAAATCATCAATAGCAAATGGAGTAGCTTTAGCGGTCTGTACTGTTAGAGTCTCATTGGTCTCTGTGTAATTAGGAATACTCATATCAGTCCCACGGGTGTAGGTCTGTTCATAGAATCTTCCAAGATAAGGGCGTGTTACTGACTGCCCTCGTGTCAATTTAGGTCTTTCTTCAAAAGATGCCTGCGCCGCATAAACAGGTGTACTATATCTAGTAACCTGCATTCGGTCAGACATCTTTGTTTCAAACACGTGTGTATTAGCCACAAATTAGTTTAGTAAACTATCAATCAAGATAGCGACTACCTTTTGAACGCATATGCGTTAGATATTTTTTGTATCCTTCTGGGTCTCGCTCTGAAAGCTCGTGTTCTTCCTTATCGGTCATCTTTTCAAAGCTGACCAACTCGTTACTATGTCCACCAGCTCCCTCGGCTGAAAACCCGCTTTTGAATACGAAGTCATTTTTTCTGACTGTATAAATATCCTCCAACTGGTAAGTGTTATATCCTTTTGAGTGAGCGAGATTTATTATCTCGTCTTTCACTTTTTGGATATGTTCAACAGTTACGGACGGGTAGTCTTTCTGAATTAAGGGTAGTACTTTCTCATCGAACTCTGATGAAGTTTTAGCTCTATGCTGTGCTTCCTCTTGTTCTTTGAGAATCTTATCGTACTTTGATGTGTCAGGAAGTTTGATAGATTTTTTGAATACATTTAGCAACGCTTCCGCCGCCTTGGGCTCTAGCCCATGTTCTGTTGCGACTTTTTCAAGCTCTTTGACATAACTGTCATCACCTGATTGTGAAGTTAATTTAGCTTCATATTCTGCCCGTAAGCGATCCATTTCGGCTTCTGCCTCTTGCTTCGCTTCTTCCTTTGCCTTTTCCACGGCACGGCGTTTTTCGTCCTGTGCTTTAGATACTGGCATTGTATATTCGGGTCGTTCTACCTTTTCCTTTTCCTCTGGTTTAGAATCTTCTGATTCTTCACCTTCGGTCTCTTGCGATTCCTCATCGACTTCCTCATCTTCGACTTCTTCGCTTTCGTTTTCAGTAGTTTCATCTACCGAGATTTTTTCGTCCTTCTCGTCGGACTTGACTTCTTTGGTCATAGATTGATTTAGTTGCTTGACTGCAACGGTTAATTATTTGCGTCCGCTTCCGACGGACAAAAGGTTTGTGAGTCGCTTCCACGACATAAAAGAACCGTCCATTGCTGGCACGGTTCTAGTCAAAAGGGGGGGGACAGCGACGAAAACCCCCCTTATTGGCTAGTACTTTACCAACAAAGGTGTCGCTGTATTTGATAACTATCTGTTATTTTTTTTAACGAACTGTTCCGCTAACTCTTCAAATCCATTACCTTGTAATGCTTGCGAGTAAGTGCGGACTTCTTCTTCACGACCATTATACATCATTCTTTTAATCAAGCATACATCACCGGAACATTCAGCTCTGTATGTCCACTTGGTAGGAGGGATTTTAGCGAGGACTTCCTGTGGTATAACGATTCCGGATTTAGTTACCGCCTCGCCGTCGGGTCTTGATGTTATTTTCAAAACATTTTCTATCGGTTTATCGTGTTGCCCTGATACTTTCGCTTCAATGTTCTTGATTGCTTCCTCGGAGTACTGTGGTCTGACATTATCCTCGTAGATAGCTTTTAATCTCGGCTCTCCCCACCGCTTGTCATAGGCGATTCCTATTTCATCTAATTTCACTTGATACTCTTGTTTAGTCATATTGTTTTAGTTTATTCTCAATGTTACTTAAAGTCTGTTTAGCGTTTGGAAATTGATTGATGAACCATAGCCAACACGCTTTTTGTACCATTAGTTTTTCCCTTTCGATTTCTGTCATTGGTACATTGTACAGGAGTTTAACATTTATTCCGTCAATCATTGATTCCAATTCTTCTTCCAGCTTTTGGATACCCTGATGATTTTTGAGGTCTAACAAAATTGTAGCGATTTTAGCTTTCTTTTCCATTTCGGTTAATCGCTTTTCTTTATGTGGGTATTTTTCTTTCGCTGTTTGGAAATCCATACTACGGTCTTACCGACTTAGATATTTTTTGTGAACGCTGGGCTGTCCCCTGTGGTGTGCCTGACGGCTTCTCAAAAGGTTGTGCCATAGACGCTCTCTGTTCTGTCTGACTTTTTTGTGGGATATCAATAGGCTGTTCCGCCCCCTGTGGTTGTTCTATACCTGCCTGCAACCCCATTTGTTTGATACTCTCCTGTTTTGCCTTGCGTGCCATATTCTGAAGAATAATCTTTTGGTGTGAGGCAATGTAACGGAGTATTTGGTCTGACTGCCGTTTGGCTTTTTTATCAATTCCTTTCTCTTGTCCGTTTTTATCTAACTGAATATAGTTTAGATTTTCTCGGACATAATCCAACATTCTTTGAGCAAAGGCGTTATCTGCCGCCATATTGAGGTCAGGTAATTGTTCGGGATTCAACAGAATTGACTGGATAGCTTGATCTGCCTCCTCCATACTTTCTCGGTTCAATGACATTTCAGCGTCTAATGCTTGGGCGACATCGTCTTCCTCCCAGCCGGCTATCTTTAATCCAGAACGAATAACCCAATCAGGATTTAATCTGTCCGGATAAGCGGCTGAAAGCTCTGTCAATGTTTTTAACTTCCTCTGGTTCTCAACCTCGGTCAACTCGTCATCCTTTGAGCCTCCCGACACAATAACATCATCGACATCATCAACATCTTTGAAATCCATTTGGTCGAGTTCTGCGAGTTTAATTCCTGTCTTGCCTAACATTTCAATCTGTTTTGGTTTGGTTAAATGTTCCTTTAATCCCCAGAAGAACCTGTAACCCTTATGTGCGTAGCTTTCTGAATATTCCTTGTTGATTGTACCGATTCGGTCAGCTTCCTGTTGTAACTTCCCATAAAACACTCCAACCTTTGCGTCGGTCTCGGTAACGCCTGTTTCTGCGACTCCCGACTTGTTTTGAATCATCGTGTCAAAGTAATTAACAAGATTGATTGTCCCTGTTATTTCAGGAGTTTCAACCGTGATGATATTCGGGTCTTTGCCTGCGTTCCGCAGAATGACATTATCAGGCACATAGTCTTGTAATTCGTTAATATCCACCAAGGCGGCGCTATCAACAATTCTCATTGGTCTGGTTCGGCGTTTTTCGTTCTCAAGAGCGTTGTTAAGTAATAACCTCATTGCTTCGGCTACTGGATAAAAATCATCAGCGTTACCTTTCGTCCAAAAGGCATACTCATCATAATGGGTAGCCCAGGAAACGAAAGGAGTCTTTTTGTTTTTGAAAACATTGCCAAGCTCATCGGCTCGTACCCAGATTTGAGCAATCGGATCGAATAATAAATAAAACCATTCATCATCTGATTTCATTATCCACTCTGTCAGATTGACTCCTTTCTGCCCAACGAATGATGTACCCTCAATGTCTACTCCCAACGCTTTTAAACGGTTTAATTTATTCTGCACCACGGCACTGCTGCCCTCTTGTAGGGTGTCCTTGCGGTTCTGTAATAACGCAACCTGCCCCTTATCATAAACTCCTACCTTGGCTCGGTTCTGCATTGAGGTATAAGTCTTGAAAATATCCACCTCCCCGTGATAATTTCCGTCTTCTAAAAATCCTCTTGTCGGGTCGGCCACAAAAGAATAAATATCAACCACATCATAATGCGATTGATACCGATTATCTACTGACGAAGCGTAAACTTTGGCTACGCCACGACCAGACAATAGCGCCTGTTTCTTTTCTGTTCTGTCCTTGCGTCTCCAACCTGCCTTTGTTGAAGACATCTCTTGCGTCCACGCCCCGTGTACCTTTTCGGATAATATTTTCCTGTTAGGGATTTTGAATTGAAGCGTCGGCGGATTGTCTATCTTTGAATATAACAAATCCAAATGACTGGCTAAAAATGGGAAAGGGATATTAGTTATATCACTCTCGACCTCCATTATTTTATTATTATAAAGGTCTTCCATTTCACGGATAGTTTCCATTCGCTGTTTTTTTGCGTCTAGACCTTTTTCAAGTTGTTCACAAGCTATTTTTGTTAGCTCGTCGGCTTTGTTTTTTGGCAACATATTTACCCCCACTTAGTTAATTTAACATTAATCTTTTTCTTTTTTTGTTCTTGGAATGCTGATTGAGCAAACTCTAAAATGTATGCTAGTGCGTCAATTATATCATCTTTCACGCCACGAGGAAATGTAGTTAGCTGTTCAATCAGTTTTGTTTGGTCTCTTTTGAGATAAATTGTCCCTGTTTCAAATCTCGGTACTAACCCTTCTATGCGTCTAATTTTTGAAACTCCGTTATCTTTAAGCTCGGTGATTAAGAAGTATTGCTGTCTTCGTCTCATCTCGTCATCAAGGTGAGGTTTGAATGTAAACTCAAATGCTTTTTGTTCCATTCCAATGTGGTCTGGGTGCCAGAAACTCTGCAAATCAAATATCTTATTTATAACTTCTGGTTCTGTCCCTTTAAACCCCTCTGCCATACGGACATACCAGTTATTCTCTTGATCAACGCTTACGACAACTATTCCTGTTTCGTCTGCCGTCTTATTTATTGAATACGCCCTGTCTATCGCTATGTAAGTATTGACCTGTTTCTTTTCCAACTCTGCCTCCTCATAAAACTTGATCTTTTCCATTTTGAACTTCCTGTCTTCATCTGATAGCGGTTGATTCAAGTATTCTTGATAGAACTGCGACAATAAACCCTTTTCGGTATATTCTCGCTTTAACTGTTCAATCTTCTCTAAATCCATATGTTCAGCCCATAATGCCGTGCCGTCTTCTTGGATTGCCCGATAAGTCTTCTTATCCCATTCGGTATATTGGTCATCTGCTGTCATTTTCATTAACAAGCTATCGAAGTGCAGAATTGTACCAATCATCACCACCCGACCATTTTCTGACATTGACGGTATCAACGCTCCATTGAGCCAGCGTTCCAGTTTTTCTCGTCGGGCTAGGTTCTCAACTAACTCATCATTCTCTAGGTCATCAATGACTATCAAATCAGGTCGGCTCTCACGAAACTTTAATCCTCTGACTTTCATTCCTGCACCAATAACTTTAATCATTGTCTGCCCGATGACTATCTCACCCTCCGCCCACTTATCTGTTACAAGATTGCCATAAAATCCTCTTAATCTTTCGTTGGCTTCAAACTCGGCTTTTAGTGCTTCTAAAAATAAAATCGCCTGTGAATAAGTGTCGGACACTAACAAAATAAACTTGCGCTTCTTATGGACTATTTCCCACGTTAAATAAAATAAATCTATAATCGTCGATTTTGCATGACCGCGCGGCGCGGCTCGGACTATCTTATCCCCACCAGTTTCTAAAACAGAAAATAACTCTCTATGAAATCCTGCGAATGGTTTTGTTGAGTGATGACCAAAAAAGTAACTGGCAAAAGGCTCAATCCTCTTTTGGAATATCCGTGTCATCACCGCCACTTTCTTTTCTTGTGTCAGCATAAGTTGTAACTACCTTTTGGAAATCATCATCCGTTATTACTTGTGTCTGAATTGCGCCCCCGCCCTTACCTGTCAGCTCTGACCTTTTAGAGTAAGAATCCCTGCCAAGAGTTTCGGCAACGAACTTACTCATATCTGCTTTAACCTTTACTAATCCTGTATCAGTCTGTTCTACCAGCTCTTTTCCTTTTAACATTATGTTCTTTGTGTCCATTTCGAGAAACTCAACTATGTTCCTTTCGGCTAACATCAGCTTTCTTTCGTGTCCCCAGTACCTTATTTTGTCGTCAATATCTAAGTAATTTTGACTCTTCCAATTATAAATCTTTTGAATATAGTTATCTACTCCTTTTTCCTTTTCTTCGGGTCTAAGATTAGAGTAATTATTAAAAATATGTATTGCCGTGTCTTTTAGATTTTTTCCAGCCAAAATACATTCCTTGATTTCCTTAATCAATTCATCAGTTAGGTCGGGGTTTCTTCCTGCTCCAGTATTCATATTAAAAAGCCTCTTTACGACGATTATAAATATAATTTTTTCCTGCTTCCGTAAAACATTTCTGCGAACAAACTACTTTCCCATATCCATACTTCGGCGCTGTCATCTTACCACAAATATCACACTTCTGTTTCTGCTTGGCCATACTCTGCTTTTTTTGGTTTGACCTCAATCTCGGTGGACTTGATTACGCCTATCATCATTTCTTCTTTCTCATTTAGGAATAAATCTATTCTGATGTCGTCGCCCTCTTTCATATCGCCTCCGGCTTTTGCGCCAAAGGACAAAGGAGCGTGTTTTAGAATCGTGTATAAAATGCTCTGTACTAGGTGCATAAAAGATAGTTAGGGATTATATCAAGTTTAGTATTAAAATCGTTCTCCGTTAATTCTGGTGCGTCTGGGGGGCTGTTGATTAGCCGTTTCACTTCCGCTTTATCTGGAAGTAACAACCCTTGTAATCGAGCCCAAGCCATTCCCCCTCTTTGGCGGAAGCTAGGAACTCCGCAATGTCTGCCAGTAGTTTAGCTAAATCCTCGCTCATATTCTTATAAATCCATTATACATCTTTCTGCTTGTTTTTCAATGGTGGGCTATTGACAGTATTTAAAATCTATGTACAACGACCCATTACCCTGGTATACTCACGGTAATCATTGGGGTGATTTGCAGAAGGTGTACAAAGCCTTCTGTTGTTTTTTACTTGATGGACAAGCCAGGGACCAGGTTGTGGGTCGAGACAGAGCCTGGATTTAGGTCTGTTCACCAAGAGTACAAGATAGTTATTGTTATCAGCAATGTATAGACTAGTTTAACGTCTTAACTGATACTGGGACGTTTTTTTGCTAAAGAGAATGGACGGTGAAGATGTATTTACAGTGTTCCCACGGGATCAGGCAGTTGAGCGTGCTTTTAATTGAATCAGTATTGACCCAGAATAATTTTGCGCCGTCCCTTTTTTCTTTGGTGTAGTTCTGAAAGCATACCCTAAAATCATCAACACGGCACTGGTATATTTTATTGACAGACGGTGCATAAAACAAAAACCAAACCGCAGGGCTTCTCGCCGACCATCCGAGTGTACAGCTTTTTTCAGCAATACAAGTGTGATTTATGCGCAGAAGTTCAAACAAAACGTTTCCGCTCACCCCTAAATGTCTGTCCGACTTAATCTCCGCAAGCGTAACGGTTCCATCTTGGGTTTTAATAGCGATGTCAACATCAGCTTCTTGTATAGCGCGCAGTTCTCTAAAATCAGAGAGTCCTAAAACCTGTGGGCGTTGTTTGAGCCATTCCATAACAATTCTTTCGGCCTCCTTTCCAAGTTTCATGTAGTCGCCATTATAGCTTCTTTTTTTGTCAACTCCGGTGATGCTCATAATTCATTTCCAAACGATGACCACCCATCTCTCTTATTTCTGGCAAAAAGTTCCAAGTAAGGAGCATCATACATGGTTTCGATCATCTCATAAACCAATTCAGGCTTCCTTGAGTGATCAGTCCGCATAGCTTCAATAACAGAATTGACCATACCTTCTTGCTTTGGAAGCATCGATCCTTTGGTGGCAACAAAAAGCAGTTCGTGTTTACCAAAACAATAAAATCCAAGATGAATCGCTTTGTCTTTTACCCAAACGAAGTTTGTTTTGTATTCGAATCCCCATGCCTTCACAACCTGCATTGCGTCCTCAAGAAGTGGATTAGTCGCCCATAAAAACAAAACAGCGTTTTCTGTTGACGGAATGTTCATAGCGCAAATGTCTTCCGTTGTCATGGTCGGGTAATGTTCGGCGGCCGACCCTTTGAAACCACTATTGGAATATGACCAAGGTGGATCAGCGTAAATAACAGGAAATTTCCCTTGTACGCTTTCTTCCAAAGATTTGACGTTTCTGTGTTCAATCTGAATTGCCTTACGTAGCTCCGATACACTCCAATCATTCTTCTCTGCCTTGTCCAGCCATTCTTTTTGCTGTGGTGGTTCGAGTGGTGCGACAAGCGCGTTACCTGACCAAGAAATGTTGAGATTGCGATCTTCGGGTTTAATTTGAGATGAGATGTATTTATAATTATAAAGTGTTCGATATTCCTTATTTGTCTTTTCTACGGCTTCTTTATATTTTTCCCCATAATTTTTTTCCCCATAATTCAACCAATCACCAATCCACCACTGCACAGAATTTTCTGCAAGACAAAGTTTTTTACCAACGCTTTTCCACTCTTCAAAAGAAAGTTTTTCAGGAAGAGACAAAGTAGAAGCATTTATTTTAATTTGGCTGGGAAAAGATAATAAATTCATAAGATGATTATCAATTTTACCTACGTAGGTAAAATTACTTAAGGTTCAAAAGTGGTTTAAGTTCTTTTATTTTCTGTTTTTCTGCTTTTAAACCGTGGTTCTTTCTTTTTTGCTATTGCACTCCTGCATACTTTCAAAATATCTTTAACAGGCATTTCTGTTCTTGTTTCCATTTCTTTCGTATTGTTTCTACCAAGAAAGAAAAGAATTTGTTGGAAATGGTCATCAAGTTTTTTCTTCGCTTCTTCAGTAATGTCTTCTGAAATCTTGAGCGATGTAGGTGTAAGCTCAAAGTATTCAGAACTAATTGGCATTAACTCATTCATATATTTCATTTAATACAAAAAAGCTGAGCCGAGTGTACCAAAGGGCTTCTATTCCCTCGGTCTTGCGACCAACACTCGACCCAGCCTTCTTTTATTAAATTGATGTTCATAGAAGTTCTTGGTTCTTTTTAATTAAACGCTTTATGCCTAAAAATAATACCACCAATTATCCTATCAATCAACTCACCTGTGGATAACGAAAACACCCCCTTACGGGAGTGCAATCGGTATGTACATCTTCGAGCATTGAAATTATACCTCCCCTATAATATAATATCAATAGTTCTTTCTAATTTAGCAGGAAGCCCTCCTCCCACGGGGGCTTTTTGTTTTACCTGTGGACAAATGCCTATGAGCCTACTTGACACCTTTGGGGCTATGGTGTATTCTTATCACATACGAGCAACGCGCTCATAGCCACACGACGAACCCAAGGAACGGAGGACTCGGAGCAATCTGACTCCTCCGCCACCAAAGGCAATATTGACCTAATAATTAAGCGACGAAATATGTATAACTTTCAAGAACCTACCAAAACAGCGTGGGACGAAGAATGCGAAGCCAGAGGATTGACACCTGACCTCAAGCCTAGCTGGGACGCTCACCAAGATATATGTTCTGGTTGCTCGCTCTGCGACCCTGACCTTGCCCCACAACTATAATATGTACCAATCACAACATTCACAATTCTACCTAGATAAGCAGGCAGAAGAAAAAGCTGACAAGGCAGATCAACGATTCTACATAATTGCAATGAGTGTCTATATTCCCCTGTTCATCTACCTAGCAATCTCAATATGATAACCCGAAAGCAGACAAACTATCTCACCTACCGCCTCAAGACTCACAGATTATTCCCTGCTGGGACAGCCAACTTTGAAAAATGGGCTTTCACGAATCTTGAGAATTGGGACGTGCAAGAGTTAATCGGACTTGCGGATAAATATGAGGCAGAATGGGATGAGAAGTATTTAACAGAATTAAAAAACCGTTTAGGCGGATTAGGATATAAAACATTAAAGAAATAATATGGACAAAGAACCAGAAGTAATCCGAGTGTGTGCTATGTGTATGAGCTATATCAAAACATCTTATACAGTCGAGTATTTTACAGACTGCGAGCAACACAATAACTCGATAGGATTTATAGAGGAAATGCCACAGTTCAAAGGAACACGAGAACAGTTGGAAAAACTAACCATTAGATAATATGAACGACATTAAAGCTATGAACCTCGCTCAAAGACTGATGATGGTTCAACTCAAAATGGAGGCGATGAGCCGAGATAAGCAAGGGTACAATTATAAGTACTTCGACATCAACCAAATCCTAGACAAATTGAAACCATTGTTAAAGGAACACGGATTGGTCGTAACCCAACCGCTAACGCATATTGACGGAGTACCTGCCCTTACCACCATTCTTATGTCCGGCGATGAAAGATTGGAGTTTACCACCCCACTACCTACAAATAAAATCACAAGCACCGACGCCAAAGGTGTACAGACGACTTTCACAGACCCGCAGAAAATGGGAGCGGTGATAACCTATTACAGACGCTATGCACTTCAATCACTATTCTTAATGGAGGCGGAAGACTCCGACGGAAAATAATATGGAAAACAAATTTGTTGACGGCTTAATCATCAAAGCCCCTCATCCAAAAGCCCCAGAGTTCGTTAAAGGCGCAATCTCAATCAAGCGTGAAGCCCTGATAGCTTGGCTCACTACCCAAACAGAAGAGTGGATTAATTTGGATATTAAAGTAGCCAAAACAGGAAAGTGGTATGCCTCCGTAAACGAATGGAAAAAGCCTGAACAGAAATTAAACTCACAAAACCCTATAAATACTGATGAAGTCCCATTTTTCTAAATATGAACTGCCTCCACTGCAACACACCCTGTAAAAACCTCTACTGCTCAAAGAGATGTAGTGCTATTGCTAATAAGAATCTACCCGATAACAAGGGCAAGCCTACATCAAAGGTTCAGCGAGCAAGAATGAGAATGAAATGGCTGATGAATCGTGTCGGCAACTCTGCCGATGAAGCTCGCACACGAGCCTCGCAAGAGTATGGAATCCCGATTTACTACCTATGAAGATGACCAAGAAAAAAGCTGAAAAGACTGTCCGTACCCTGATAAAAAAATTAGACAAAATATTTTCTACATATATCAGAAAAAGGGAAGCTGATAATAAAGGGTATGTTCAATGTATATCTTGCGCTCGCAAGTACGAATGGCAAGAAATGGACGCAGGACATTACATCTCACGCAGACACCTAGCCACAAGATTTGATGAACAAAATGTTCACGCTCAATGCAAGAAATGTAATCGCTTTCAAGACGGTAATATGGACGAGTACGCCCTATCACTACAGAGAAAGTACGGAAATGAAATCTTGAAAGACCTCAATCGTCGAAAGAATGAAACAAAGAAGTTTACAATAGATGAGTTAGAGGAAATGAACTCACACTATCAATCTCTTATATGAATCTGAACTTCACGCCCTCGATGATTAACCAACTGGCAAGAGCTAGAAATAACGGTTACGGCGGTTGTTTTTCTCACCCAGTATCCGAAGAAGCCAAAATGGTACATTTCCTTGTTTATCATAGGTGGTGGACAATCTGCGGGTTAAGTAAAGAACTCGGCATAGACCACAAAAAAACAGCGAAGTTTGACTTCAAAGAATCTTATGCGGAAAGACCAACTTGCCCAGCTTATAAAAATGCCAAAAGAAGAAGTCATCCATAAATACTTCCCAATGCTTTTGAGGCGAGAAATAACACAAGCTCAATATGACTTTATACTCAATCAAATTAAAAGTGATGCTCCCGATAATAATCTCGGAAGTGGAGAGGGAGTTACTGGCGAAAGCGAAGATAGCCCAAGCCCTGAAACAAGACCACCTGCCCCACCTGAAGGCTCTGACGAATTGGCAGAAATGGACTTGCTCGATGCAGTTATTGCTCTCGGAGGACAGCTCACCCAAACAGAAAGACTACTGATGTTACTCGAAGACGGAGATTGGCATACAACAGTAGAGATAGCAGACAAGGTGTATGGGTCAAGCCATTTGGGACTTTCAAGAGTAGGTGCTCGAATATACGACTTAAAACAAAAAGGATATGACATTGAATCAAGACGACACGCAAAAACTATCTGGGAGTACAGACTACTACCTAGCAACGACGGGCAAGGTCAACATTCCCTACCCATTGGAGATTGACACCGAGTATCAATTTACGGGTGTGATAGCGACACACTCAATGCTGGAAAGCTCAAAACAAGACGGCTCTTATAACAAGACATTTAAGGCTTCATTCGTAGATGAAATAATCCTCATAAAAGGCGACGAAGTCATCAGGGGAAAAAAGAAAGGCAGTCAATCGCAAAAGTTGCGCCAAGCAATCTTTGCAAAGGGCATTGAGTATGAGCCATTTATGAATTACTTATTAAAAAACCTAGACGAATTAACGAATGAATATGAACAAATACAGATTACTGATTAAGGACGACAAACAATGGGCAATGCTCAAAGCGTCAATCGCACGAGCCTTTGCTGACGGCAAACTACCCTCACCTAGCTTACAGGCTTTCTTCGATGAGATTATCGACAGAATGTTAAAGGGTAAGATTTTCTAAACAAAAAGGGGCGGAACAGCCTAAGCCGTAATCGCCCTCGCTTCCAACCAGTCTAGCTTTTATTCGCTAAGTGTTTAAAGGTGTGGAATGTGAGGAGAAGTATAACCAATAATTAACTAATTGTCAAATATGAAAACACGAGAACAAATCAAAGACCTGATTGGGGAGATAAATCAGGAAAAAGAAATTGCTCCTAATTTGCGAGCGATACTAAAAGACGACGGTGGAATTAAATACTTTGTAGGGGACAATCGCGCTGAAATATGTAATTGGAATCACGTCAGTGCTGATACGTTTTATATTTCAGATACGCGTAAACTACAAGAACTTTTGAATGCACTGAATATTCTCGGCTCATTCCTAGAGCTTGAAATTGAAGCAACAACCGTAGAAAAAGAAAAAATCGTTGAGGTTGAAAACATACCTGCTGAAATTGTCGAAAAATTAAGATTAGCCGAAATCAAAGCAGGCAAGCTGGAAGTCTATGAGGACATTATGAACAGAAACCAAGTTACCTTAACCAAATAATATGAATAAACAAGATGTCCTAAACAATTTAGACCAAGTGAAAAAATGGATTAGTGAAGCCGAAAGCGAACCAACGAAAAAAGAATATGCCTGCCCTGGCTGGGGCTACAAAGCAGACTTAACAGATGAGTTTTTAACACAAACAATGACTATTGACGGAGTTAAATATCACCGCCATAAAAACGGAGGTGGCTGGGTGAGCGAAAAAGCACAGGTAGAAGATACCGTATGGGTCGGAGTATTCGCTGTCGTGCATAACGGAGTAATCAAAGACCAAGTTATTATTCACGATAGAGCTGTGGTTGATTGTGATAACCTGCAAGAGGGGACAGATAGCAATTTGTCCGGCTCGGCTCAGGTCTACGGCTCGGCTCGG
>Ga0210044_10004083_pt1 | contig 20585 bp, 15 predicted proteins | sample CryGey13umfilter_2_FD_183959 | JGI IMG/M metagenome (GOLD analysis project Ga0210044, IMG submission 183959) | Groundwater microbial communities from aquifer in Utah, USA - Crystal Geyser 4/9/14 3 um filter (SPAdes) (version 2) | ecosystem: Environmental > Aquatic > Deep subsurface >... | reverse complement strand
CGCCCGGGCTGTAGCGCGCCTCGGCCAGAGGCGGGCCATCGCTCCAGGCGTCCGCCGTCGGGTCGTAGTAGAGCGTGCTCGCCTCGATGGTGAGCTCGAAGCGCTCGGGAAGGACGTCGGGCGGGCTGATGGGTGTGTCGGGCGTAGTGACGCCGCCGATGATGAGCGCGCGCCCGTCGGGCAGGAGGGCGTCGCCTTGGAACGCGCGCCGCGCGGGGAGTGGTGCCGCCACCGTCACGCTCTCGTCGCTCTGGTGGAAGATGACGCACTGACCGCTGTACAGCCTTTCGTCCGAGGCGTGTCGATCGCCATCCTGATTGCCGCTGCCGGCGTAGAGGACATCGCGTGTTGCCAGCACCGTGGCGCTGCCGTCTGCCATCTTGGAGAAGCGTGGAGTGCCCGTCAGAGAGCTTGTGTCACCCAGATAGTCCCAGTGGCTGCTGTCGCCGCGGAAGACTCGTACCGTGGTGTCGCCTTGTCCGAGCCAATCGCTGCCGCCAAGCCACAGGGCCACATTGCCTGGTACAGGTCTCACAGATCGTGAGCCAAAGCCCGTCCACATCGGTTCTCCGCCAGACGTCCACGTGAAAGCATAGCTGACGCCACCATCGAGTCCGCCGCCGTCATCGGATCCAGCGTCCATCATTGCGTCGGCGCTGACGCTGGTGTCCGAAGCGGCCGAATCGACGCCGGCGTCGGCTGGCGGCTGGTTGTGGGAGCTGCCGCAGCCCGCGAGCAGGGCCAGTGCGAATAGAACTGCCCACCTCATCGCGCCACCCCCCACGGACGACTGAGGTCGTCTTCGTGAATCTCGATCCGGAAGCCGGCGAAGGGTCGGTTACGGTCTGGCGGGCGAGTGCCGAAGGGGATCGGGTCCGTGTTGCGGATGCTCGTGACGCGTGGCCAATGGCCGACGTTCGTGCCGGATTCGTTCTGTATTTCGAATCGCGAAAAAGACCAGTTGAAGAAGAACTTCGGGTCGCTCGCTGGATCCGTGATCGAGTAGTGGTCGTCCCGACCGAGGTCAGCCTCGCGCATCTTGAACGTGATCTCGTCGGTCAAGGTGTCCCCGGCCACGACTTTCCGCCACACGCCCCAGGTCACCATGCAGTTGGGGCCGTCGTTGGGAAGCGTCCAGCCGTGGCAGTGGTTGGTGGTGAAAGGCGCGGCCCACGGCCAGACCCAGCCGTCCTCGCCGGAGATGGTGCCACGCTCGCCGCCCACGTTGAAGTACACCTCCGTTTCACCGCAGATGCCTGCGATGCAATCCTTGGTGCCGGTCACATCGGTGCTGGTCACCCGGACCAACAGGGCGTGGTCCCACGCGGGGTGAAACACCGCCGGCTGACGCATGGGGAAGAGCATCAGGTTGCCGGCGATGGGCGCGTGATCGCTGAGCAGGGTCAAGCTGCCGTGGCTGTCTCGGCCGCAGGTGAACTCGGCGCCGGACTGAATCGGTTGCAGGCGACGCCAGAGGGGCTCGGCGCCGGGTCCGCGACCGAGCAGGTAGCTCGGGTGTGCCGGACGCGGACGAGCGGACGGATCCGGGGGTGCAGGCGGATGATCGCCCGCGGGGTCGGCGTGATACACAGCCCGCGGGAACGCTCCGACGAAGATGTAGTCGAGCCGCCCGTCGTCCCACAGGTCGCAGGAGTGGTGAGTGCACTCCTCGCCGGCGACCGTGCACGCCAAGTCGTGGCCGCTCGGCACACCCATCCCGCCCGGCAGCATGCGCCTGCACTCTGTATCGTTGCCGGTCCCAGCTTGGGTCCCGACGCCGCAGTGCAACCAGTGGTAGGTGGCGTCCTCCTCGCGCGCGATGTCCCCGTGGTCGATGTCCCAGAGGAACGCGCCGGGCTGGAGGTTGATGGTGTCGTCCTGCGCACCGTCGATGTGCGCTGGGCCAGCTGGCCAGGTCTCACTCGCCTCGTACACGCCCAGCGTGTGGAGCAGCGTCTCGTATTGCTCGAGGTTCCGGAGCGCGTCGTGATCGTCCGGATCCGCTGGGCCGATGCGGCGACCGTTGGTGTTGAGGTCGCCCGCGATGATCGTGCGGTTCGGATCCGTGGAGGTCTGCGCGACGAAGTCCGCGAGCTGCCGGTACTGATTGCGCTGGACGTCAGCAGGGTCGGCGTCGCAATTCATTCCGTGATGTATTCTGGTTCGACCGGGATGCAGAAGAGTGACAGCTGCCTGCAGCGCTCGGCCCAACGGGCTTTCTAGAACATCGCACACGACAGACCCTCCGGCATTCAAGTGCGTGTCGTAGACGTCGACATACATCTCACCCGTCGGATCGGCCGGGCAGCCGCGGCCGGGGGCGGCGCCGCCCTGCTTGCTGCACTCGGGCGTGGCCTCGGAGCCGGAGCCGGGTGGTCTGAGAGCGAGGCGCATATGCAGCACGCCCTTGGCTTTGATGCAATCCTCACCGCGGCAGTCGTCGTACACGATGTGGTTGCTCTCGACTATGGGAAAACGAGAGTAGATGAACACGCCACCCTGCGTGTTCGCGATCCCCACTGCCGTTCCGGCAGCTGGGCTCCCAACGAGCCAGAGCCCGAGCGCGGACAAGATCTGGGAAGGAAAGTCGATCGGTCCGGCCATCGTCATCTGCTCGCCGGCAGGGCGACGGCCGTTGATCTCGTCCAGCAGCTTGCGCGCGTCGTCGGTCGACCACATCTCCTGCACCGCCACCACGTCGTAGTCTTTCATGATCTCGGCCATGTCTCCAAGGTCAACATGTTGGAACGGGCTGCCTGGGTTGATGGACCATTCCAGCTTCGTGCCCCAATGCGCCAGGTTCCAGGACAGGAACTTGATCGGGACGCCGTTGGGCTGAGCGATCTCGAGGCTCAGCTGCTGCGTCCTGTCAGTGTCGTCGGTGAGGTGGTCGACGAAGGTCTCGGGCAAGGCGCCCGAGAAGTAGGGCACGGGGTTTGGGATGTTGGTCGGGTCATTCAAGTCTGCTGCTGGGACCGAATACGTTGCGAACGCCATGCCGAGGATCGGGACCGGGCCAGGGTCGGGCGGAGGAACTTGGTAGATTTGAGCGTCAGCGAGCTCGACCTGAAACTCGGCGTCGCAGTAGATCTTCGAGTGGTCCGCGATGCCGCCCGGCAGGGCGTCCGAGCCGCATGTGCCGATATGAGCGTCGAAGCTCGGGTCGTCGACCGCGTACCAGTTCGAGCTGGCGCCAAACCAGCTCACCGCACGCACTTCCACATCGCCGTTGATGGACAGCGCGATCATGCGGTCCTCGTCGTCCATGCCGGCGGGCGCCCGATCGAGACGCTTCAGGTCGAGGTACAGGCGCAGCTCGCGGCTGTTGGCGTCCGCGCGGATGTGCTGTGCGAACAGGTGCATCGTGGTCGTCGGGTGGCTGGCCGTGGATGACTCCACTGCGACGTAGAGCTTGCCCGTGGCGTCATGATGCCGCTGATCGCTGTAGGGCAATTCGACCGCGCCCCAGTACTCGCCGTCTGCCATCTCGCCGTCCAAGCCGAAGCGTGGAGGAGAGGAAGTGTCGCGTGTCTGGGGCGGTACGCGTGTGCAGTCGAGCGCGTGGGTCCCATCATTGCATCGGCTCCCACTCGGGATGGTCACGTTGGGGCCCGTCGGCTCACACGCGGTCAGCACCAAGGCGCCAAAGGCGAGTAGAAGGGATGTGAGAAGATGTGTGTGTGTGTGTGTGTTGTCGGCCTACATTGCGTAAGCTCGTGCTGATGTTTCATTGCAGAACCTCCCTGCCTTGCGGCATGCCTTGCCAACCCACTAACTTGTGGTGGCGGTTCATGTCAATCCTCGGTCTCGAGCAGGGTGAGTTGCGTACATTCGACACAGACGCGAGAAGTTTGCCCGAGTTTTCAGTTGCGACGGATGATTCCTCGGACGGCCGCTCCCGGCGGCGGTGTGTGGATCGCAGCGACGCGTGGCTCGCGGTCACAGCTGTGGCGTGGGCGGCACGCATACTCGCGCTGATGCTGCTGCTCGGGGGCGCTTCGCTGTTCAGCTCACGCGCGGAAGCACAGCGTGAGGTGGTGGAGGACAGCTGGGATCAGGCCGAGAGGGCGATGGCACACGACGAAGGTGGTGCCACTCTCCCTGCGACTTGGCTGGATGGGCCGAGTCGCGGCCCGCACGAGCCTTCCTGGCGAGAGCGCCGGCGGGCATCGAGAGCACGGCGTGCGGCCGAGGCCGAGGCGACTGTGTCGGCCATGGCCGAAGCGACGCTTCGCGCGCGTGACAGCGAGAGCGGCTCGCTCACTTTGCAGCTACGCGCTGGGCGCGGCCTCGATTGGATTTGGCTGGGACGCGATGCGCAAGGCCCATGGCACTACCGCTTCGCCCACGGTCCCAGCCTGTGCCAGGGCCGCTGCACCGTTCACGTGGACCCCGGCACCTACACTCTCGGTCTGCGCAGTCCGCAGCTGCGCGGCGCCGTCGCCGCACCGTTCACGCTCGAGCGCTCGGGGACGCTCTATGCGCACTACGAGACGGGCAACGCTCGGCGGCGTGGAGGGATCGCCCTCATGGTCTTGGGCATGACGGGGATGGTCGTCGGCGTGCTGCGCACGATCGTGGGCATTCCGTGGTTCTGCGACTCGGAGCACGAATCCTGTGAAGCCGACATCCCGCTTTACGCGAAGCTCGCATTCTTCGGCGGCTTGGCCGGCTTCGGGATCGGAGCCGTGCTGATCTTCACGGCGCGCCGTCACCTGGAGCTGGAGTTCAGGCCCGGACTGAGTCGATGACAGGCGTTGGCGGATGGCCCGGAGGGCACACTTTGCGCGGGCCCTCAGCTTCAGCCTGCCGAGCCGCGCGCCGGTCAGACCGTGCGCTTGGCCAAGAAGTCGATCAGGTCGATCTTGGTGATCACGCCGGTGATGGCGCCCTTGTCCAGCACGACCGCCATGCGCGCGTCCGAGAGCAGGTTCTGCAACAGCTCGACCTTCGTGTCCGACGTGACGGTGGCGTAGTCGCTCTCGACCAGGGGGCCGACGGCGCTGTCGAGGCTCTGCTCTTCGGTCACGAGGTAGCGCAGCAGATCCACCTCGGCGATGGCGCCGACGAGCTTCTTGCCGTCCACCACCGGCAGCTGGGAGATGCCGTGGGCCTTCATGCGTGAGATCACGTCGCGCACGCGATCCGTGGCCGAGGCGACGATCACCTCTTCGGCGCTCTTCTGCCCGAGCAGATCTCGCACCATGCCCAGGCCGTGCTCCTCGTCGAGGAAGCCGTTCTCACGCATCCAGTCGTCGCTGAAGATCTTGGACATGTACTTGGCCGCGCCGTCCGGCAGCAGCACGACGATGTTCTCTTCCTTCTGCGAATGCTCCGCGTACTTCAGCGCACCGGCGACGGCCGCACCGCTCGAACCGCCGACGTAGAGGCCTTCCTTGCGCACCAGGTCGCGCGTCATCAGGAAGCACTCCTTGTCGTCCACGCGCACGATCTCATCGAGGATGTTCAGATCGATCGTGGTCGGGAAGAAGTCCTCGCCGATGCCCTCGACCTTGTAGGTGAAGGGCTTGGTGACGCGTCCGGTCTTCACGAAGTCGTAGTAGAGCGAGCCGATGGGATCGACGCCCACGAGCTGGAGCTCGGGCTTGCGCTCCTTGAAGTAGCGACCCGTGCCCGTGATGGTGCCGCCCGTCCCGAGGCCCGCCACGAAGACGTCGAGCTCGCCGCCCGTCTCGTCCCAGATCTCGGGCCCGGTGAAGCGGTAGTGCCCGCCCGGGTTGTCCTCGTTGTCGTACTGGTTGGCGTAGAAGCTGTTGGGCGTCTCCTTCGCGAGGCGCTTGGAGACGGAGTAGTAGGAGCGTGGATCGTCGGGCTCCACGGCCGTCGGGCAGACCACGACGCGCGCACCGAAGGCGCGCAGGCTGGCGAACTTCTCCTCGCTCATCTTGTCGGGCATCACGAAGATGCACTGGTAGCCACGCACGGCGGCGATCATCGCCAGGCCCGCGCCCGTGTTGCCGCTGGTGGCCTCGATGATCGTGCCGCCCGGCTCGAGATCCCCGCGCTCCTCGGCTCGGTCGACCAGGTTCAGCGTCATGCGATCCTTCATCGAACCCGCCGGGTTCAGGAATTCGCACTTCACATAGACGTTCGCCTTCACGTTGGCGGCGACGTGGTTGAGCTTGACGAGTGGAGTGTGGCCAATGGCCTCGAGGATATTCGCGACGGCGCCCTTCATCATGGGTCGGCCTCCTATTTGGGCCGGACTGTACCCGCGGCACCTCGCGGCGCAAGGGTCGCTGGGACGGCCCTCACGCCTGGAGCAGCGCGCGCTTCGGGGCGCTGCAGCTCGGGTTGGTCTTCCGCCCACGGCCGGGGGGCGAGCCTTTCCGCCGCACATCGGCTAGGCTGCGTGCGTGAGCCACGGAGGGTGGAAGGGCGTCCTGGGGAGGTGTGTGGTGAGGGCCGCAAGGAAGAAAGGCGCGTCCGTCGCGCGGCTGTGGTGGGGGGTGTGGCTCTCCTTGGCCGTTCCAGGGATGGCCCTCGGGCAGCTTCCCCAACGCGCCGCTGAGGTCGCCGCCGCGTCCCGTGCGCAGATGGTCGAGGCACAGCGCGCGCTCTCCGACGATCCGGGCGACATCGACGTTCAGCTGGTCGCCGACGAGGACTTTCGTTTCGTCTGGCTCGGTGCCGGCTCCGGCGGACCGACCATCTGCGCGGGCGACTGCACGCTTCATCTGGTCCCCGGCGCGTATCGCTTCGGCTTGCGAGTGATCACCAGCGATCGCGTGCTGCACGAAGAGACCATGCGGGTCGACCACCCGGGCGTGCTGCACGGCGAGTACCACACCCCGATCCCCTGGCGCGCCGCAGCGGGGGCCACCTTGGGCGTCACGCAAATCGCGGCGGTTGCGCTCTTCCTCTCCACCGCCTGCTTCAACATCGGCACGGGCTCGTGTCCCGACCGGTCGCGCGAGCATGGCGGCGCGCTGGCGCTCAGCTTGGCCGGGATCGCGCTCGCCGCGATCCTCTTCGTCAAGAGCTTGCGCCCCTATCGCATCCGCTTCGTTCCCACCTCGCCGCGACCGCTGCGCGCGAGACGGGCTTCGAGATCGGAGTCGTCATGGTGAGCGCGCGCGCGCGAGCCTCCTTCTGGCTGCTCTTCGTCGTCGTCACGTGCTCGGTGGGCGCTCCGGCGCGGCTCTTCGCCCAGGCGGCTGCTCGGTCGGAACCGGCGGAACGGCTCAGCGCGCCCACGTCCCATCCCTTCATCCTCGTCGGTCCCGGGCCCTTGGTCGTGGCCACCGCGCCCGTGGCGTTTCCTGACGAGGACGACGAACTCTACGTGACGCTCAGGGCCCATCCGTCCATGCACTGGATCTGGCTCGGGCCCGTCGAACGCGGCGCGGACATCTGCTGGGGCGAGTGCACTCTGAGGCTCGCACCGGGGAGCTATCGCCTCGGACTGTCGCGCGCCGGGCAAGATGTCGTCGCCTTGCCCGTACAGCGCTTCGACTCCTCGGGCGTGCTCACGGGGCGCTACTTCGCGCCCGGTGGAGTGAGCGTCGGGGGCGTGATCCTCACCGGCCTCGGAGGCCTCGCCTTGCTCGCAAGCCTGATCGCCGTCGTGCCAGGCGTGCTCCGGCAGCGCGACGATCGCTACGTAGCCGCGGGCTTCGGCCTCGCGGGTGTCATCGTCGCCCTGTTCGGTCTCCACCGGCTCTTGCGCGCACCCCTGCGCGAACGTCATCGCTACACGCCATGGGTGTCGTAGTGCAGCGGCTGCTCCTGCGCTCGAGCGCGCCGCACGCGTCGTCGAAGTGGGCCATCGACGACGCGTGCGGTGATCTCGATCTTGGCCGCGTGCCTGGCGTAGTTCACCGCGACGTCTTCCGTCGCGGCACAGGCGCCCACTCGAGCGGAGGTCACGGAGGCAACCGGCCGCCAGGGCGGGCGCGGCGGCGCTCAGTCTCACGGGGCTGGTGACCGTCAGCGTGCTCTTCGTGAAGACCCCTCCGCGCTACGAGATGCGCTTCGTTCCGCGACCACGGGGCCGCGCCGAGCGAAGGTGAACCGGCGGCGGCAACAAGCCGCGAAGCGCGAAAACGAGGGATGCATTGACCCTGTGCGCCGCGAATGTCAGAAGCAGCGGCCGATGGATCTTCCTCGCACGCTTGCTTCCAATTTGCGCGTGCTTCGCGAGTTGCGGGGCCGCATGGGTCAGCTCGACCTGGCAGGGCGCGTCGGGCTCTCACGTCGCACGATCGCGCGGCTCGAGAACGCCGAGGTCGCGGATCCCGGGCTGGTGCAGGTGCGCGGCTTGGCCGCGGCGTTGAACGTGAGCATGCGGCTCTTGACCGAGCGCCGCCTGGTGCAGGTGACGTTGCCGCTGCCCGACTCCCTGCGCGCGCGCCTGGAATCCGACGAAGGCGCGGAGCTGCTCGAGCGCATGGTCGAAGCCGCCGAGCGCACGCCCAAGCTCGTCTGAGTCGAGCGCCTCTCCGTGCGGTCGACGCGCGCGTCGATCAGCGGCGGGATGGAGTCAGCGCGGCTCGTTCTGGCGACGGCGTTTCTCTTTGGCCATGCCCAGCTGCGCCGCCTCGTGAACCACCGTGCGCAGCTCGTCGTCGCGAATCGTGGCCAGGGCGCGCCCGACCTCTTCGGGCAGCTCGTCGAGGGCGAGTCGAGTCGGCGCGGTCGCTGTCGCCCGCCCGCGCAGGGAACGCTCGGGCAGCGGGCCGACCTTGAAGTGAATCTGCACGATCTGCGTGCCGGGGAGCTTCTTGCGCATGGCCGCCAGGAAGCCGGGCATCATCATCACCAGCTCGTTGGCCCAGGCCGAGCTCTTGGTGTGTACCGTGAGAGTCCCGCGGGAGAAGCGCACGGCGCGCGCGGCGTCGAGCACGCGCTCCGGCACCACGTCGGACCAGGCGGCCATGACGCGTGCGCCTGCCAGCTCTGCCGGGGCGGGATAGGCCTTGCCCAGCACGTCCGAGAGCGACGAGATGCCGCCCTTCCTGTTGCGTGAGCCGAGCGCCATGCCTGATCCATAGCAGACCAAGCGTGGGTCGCGCACATGCTTCACCCTCGTCTGAATGTTCTCCTGCAACATCGGCATCGCTGGGCAGCGTGGATGTCGGCGCGATGGTCGAGGTCGTTCGCTGAAGGCTGCGCCCGGAGTCGACGGGCGAGCGGGTCTTGCAGCTCGTGCCGGAGAGATCCGTGCCTCGCGGGCCTGCGCTATGCTCGGGCCATGAACCGGGCGCATCTCTCCATTGCTCTTCTCTGTCTGCTCGGGCTCGCCGCTTGCGGAGGTGGCTCGTCGACGTCGGACGCCGGCCTCGACGCCAGCAGCGATGCGGCTCTCGACGCTGCGGGTGACGCGTCCGTGGATGCTGCGCTCGATGCCGGTCCGCCTCCCGAGTCGCGGCCCGCGGCCACACCTCTGACCCAATGGGTGAATGCCTTCGTCGGCACGGGCGGTCTCGGCTTCGGCTACGCGTCGTGCGCGCCGGCGGCGCAGCGGCCCTACGGCATGGTGCGACCCGGACCCGACACGACGCTCCCGGACGGTGCCGCGCCGATCAATCACTTCAGCGGCTACTACCACGACGACACGATGATCCAGGGCTTCAGCATGACGCGAGCCGAGGGCATCGGGACGCACGACTACGGCACGATTGGGCTGATGCCGGTGGACGGGATGACGGCCGCCCGCACGACGCAGGATGGCTATCGCGCGTTCTTCGACAAGACGACCGAGCGAGCGGAGCCGGGCTACTACGCCGTCACGCTGCAGGATCCTGCCATCGCGGTCGAGGTCACGGCCACGGATCGTGTGGGCCTGTTGCGCGCGAGCTTCCCGGCCGGCACCACGCCGACCTGGCTGCTCGATCTCGGTCACGTCGTGCCCTCCGTGAGCATCACCGACGGCGCGGTCACGATCACGCCCGCGAGCCGCGAGGCCGAGGGCTTCGTCCACCTGCTCGGCTCCTACTCCGGACGCTACGACGGCATGGACGTCTTCTTCGTGGCGCGCTTCGATCAGGACTTGCTCAGCTCGGGCGTGTGGCAGGGCGGCGCGTTCACGGACGGAGGCCTCAGCGCCACGGGCGCGGCGTCGGGCGTCTACGCGAGCTTCGACCCCAGCGCCGGACCCGTCAGCGTCGCCATCGGTCTGTCCTACGTCGACGTCGCGCACGCGCGCATGAACCTCGACGCGGAAGCGGCCACGGTGGACTTCGACGCGGCGCGCACGGCGGCCAGTCAGGCGTGGGAAGAGGCGCTCTCTCGCGTCGAGGTGGAGGGTCGACGCGAGCTCGACTTCCGGCTCTTCTACACGGCGCTCTACCACGCGCTCTCCATGCCCACGCTCTTCAGCGACGTCGACGGCAGCTACCGCGGACTCGACCACGCCGTGCACGTCGCGACGGGCTTCCGCTACTACACGGACCTCTCCCTCTGGGACACCTTCCGCTCGCTGCACCCCTTGGTGACGCTGCTCTATCCGGAGTACCAGCGCGACTTCAATCGCTCTCTGGTCGCCATGGCCGAGGACGGCGGCTACATGCCGCGTTGGCCTCTGGGCGCGGGCTACACCGGCGGCATGGTGGGTGAGAGCGCCGCCATCGTGCTGGCGGATAGCTGGCTGATGGGTGAGCGCGACTTCGATCTGCGCGCCGCCTACGACGCGCTACGGCGGACGGCTATGGCGCCGACGCCCGCGGGTGCTCCCTTCGGTGGGCGAGGCGGCATCGAGGCCTACATCGAGCTCGGCTGGGTACCCATGGACGAAGTGGGTGGAAGCGCGAGCGTCACCCTCGAATACGCCTACGACGATTTCGCCATGGCGCAGCTCGCCGACGCCCTGGGCGAAGACGCGGACGGAGCCATGTTCCGCGTGCGTGCCGGCAACTGGCAGAACCTCTGGGACTCGGAGAGTCAGTTCCTGGTTGGTCGCGCGCGAGACGGCAGCTTCGCGCGTGGCTTCCGCGACACCACGGGCCAGGACTTCTACGTCGAGGGCAACGCCTGGCAGTACGTCTGGTACGCGCCGCATGATCTCGATGGGCTCGCCACCGTCATGGGTGGGCGCGAGGCCATGCTCGACAGGCTCGAGACCTTCTTCCAGAACACGACGCGGCGCCCCGACCCGATCCTGCCCAACAACTACTACTGGCATGGCAACGAGCCGGACATCCACGCGCCCTGGATCTTCAGCGCGCTCGGGCGTCCCGAGGCCAGCGCGCGCTGGACGCGTTGGGTGATGGACACGCTCTACCACGACAACCCCGAGGGTCTGCCGGGCAACGACGACTCGGGCACGCTCAGCGCGTGGTACGTCTTCGGGGCGCTCGGCTTCTTCCCCATCGCCGCGACGCCGGACTACTTGATGGGCAGCCCACGCTTCACCAAGAGCACGCTGCACCTGCCCAGCGGTGACGTGGTGATCGACGCGCCGGATTCGGCGGAGTCCGCTCCCTTCGTGAACGCGGCCAGCCTCGACGATGCGCCTCTGACGGAAGCCCACTTCCCGCGCAGCGCGTTCTTCCACGCGAGTCGCTTGCAGCTCGAGATGTCGGGCGCCGCCAACGATTGGGGTCACTGATCGGGCTGCCGCGGGCGGTCTTCGCGGACGGTTCCCAACTATCAATCGGCGGCGCCAGGCCATGGATGGTCGACCTTCGGGGCCGTCACGGGCAGACTGTCCGCTATTCGCTTCACGACGACGAGGACTCCCATGTTTCGAATTCCCGCCCTGCTGGCCCTTGCTTGCCTGCTCGCGACACCGCTGACGACCCAGGCGCAAGAGCAACCGGCCCCGGCCGATCCCTTCGCGGCCCCAGCGGATGAGCTGGCCCCTCCACCGGCTCCCGATGGCGCCGCGCCTGCGGTGGATCCCGCTCCCGGTGCCACCCCTGCGGCGGGTCCAGGTCCGGGCGCTGCCGCCGCGACCGGTCCGGCGCCCGCTCCCCAGGCGCCCATGGCGCCGCCTCCGGGCTACGGCGCGCAGGTGGTCGTGGTTCAGGGACAGCCCTACGAGCAGCAGCCCTACGCACAGCAGACCAACCTTCAGCCCCAGCCCTACGGGCAGCCCGTGATGCCCCAACGGCCGCCTCCACCGCCGCATGATGGAGGTGGCGTCGGCGCCGAGATCGGTCTGGGCCTGGTGGGCGCTGGCGCCGGCATCGGCCTCACCTTCGCCATGCTGCACGGCTCCACGGATCTGGGCGACGCGTTCTTCGCGTTCGTCTTCGGCCCCATCGCCAGCTTCTGGTTCACCGATCTCGGCATCTACCTCGGTGGACGCATCACGGGTGGTCAGTCCTCCTTCGGCTTCACTCTGATCGGCACGGCGGCGGGCGCGGGCATCGGGACGCTGATCGGGTTTCGCGGCATCGTCTGGAACAACGAGTCCAAGGCTGCGATCTGGGGCGCCACGGCCCTCAGCTTTGCCTGCGCCATCGCGGGCGGGACGGTCTTCTTCGAGTGGGGCGATCGTCGTGCTCGTCGACGCGACGGCTATGCCCTCACGCCCTACGTCGCGCCCACGCGCGGTGGTGCCACCTTCGGCTTCGGCGCTGCTTTCTAGAGCGCCCCGGTCCCGCGCGGCTCAGGGCTTCTTCAGCAAGAGGTACTGAAAGCGCTGTTCGCCGCCAGCCGGGGTGCGATGCGTTTCAGAGCGAAGCGCGGAAGAGTGCAAGCATGTCTTCGGCCACGCACTCGCGTGGGTTCATGGCGTGGCAGGCGTCCAGGATGGCGAGCTCCGCGAGCCGGGGCAGGTCGTCTTCCGAGATGCCTTCGGCGGCGAGTCCGTCGGGCAGGCCGAGCTTGCGTCGCAGGGCCTTTACGGCGCCCGAGCACTCGAAGGCGAGCGTCTCCACGTCGTCTCCGCGCGCGCCGAGGATGCGCGCGATCGCCGCGATGCGCTCGGGGACGGCCTGGCGATTGAAGTCGAGCACCGCGGGCAGGCACAGGGCGTTGGCCAGGCCGTGGTGCATGCCCGTCTCGGCCGAGAGCGGATGGGCCAGCGAGTGGCAGGCACCCAGACCCTTCTGGAAGGCCGTCGCGCCCATCATGGCCGCCTCGAGCATGGCGCCGCGCGCCTTCAGGTCCTTGCCGTCGTGCACCGCGGTCTCGATGTGCGCCACGACCAGGCGAACACCCTCGAGGGCGATGGCGTCGGCCATGGGATGATGCCCCTTGGCGCAGTAGGCCTCGATGCAATGCGTGAGCGCGTCGAAGCCCGTCGCGGCGGTGGCGCGCGGGGGCAGGGAGACCGTGAGCATGGGGTCGAGGATGGCCACGTTGGGCATCAGCTTCGGCGCGAAGATCACGGTCTTCTTGTTGGTCGCCTCGATCGTGACCACGCCGCTGCGTCCGACCTCGCTGCCGGTGCCAGCGGTGGTGGGGAGCGCGATCATCGGCGGCACGTCTTCGGTGATCAGGGCGTCTCCGCCCTTGGCGTCGTCGTACTGGGCGAGGGGCGGGGGATGGGTCGCGAGCACGCGGACCAGTTTGGCAACGTCCAGCGCCGACCCTCCGCCGACGCCGACGATCAGGTCCGCGCCCGAGTCGCGGTAGGCGTCGGTCGCGCCGAGCACCTCGGCCTCGAGTGGGTTGCCGCTGACGTCCGTGTAGCGCGTCACGCCCAGGCCCGCGGCCTGCAGCGATTCGCTGATTCCATCGAGGATACCAGCTCCGGCGACGCCCGGATCGGAGACCAAGAGGGCGTGCTTCGCGCCCAGGCGTTTGGCCTCTGAACCCAGCTCCTGCGCCGCGCCCTGACCAAAAATGACCCGGGTGGGGAAACTCCAAATACTCGTCATGGCGGCTCCTTCCGGCCTGCTTACTCTCTGCCGACGCTGCGCGCCATGAGAGCCCCCAGGGCGAGCTCGGTGTCGAGTTCGCCGGCGATCACGCGCGCCACGGTGGAGGTGACGGGTGCCGAGATCGAGACCCGCTCGGCGTACTCCGCCATGCGCCCCGCCAGGAGCAAGCTCTCGACGTTGGCGCCCGCCGCCTTCGCCGCCGAAGCAGCGTTCTCTCCGCGGCCCAGGGCCTCTCCCACCGCGAGCTCGGGGCGTCCATCGCCCAGCGTCGCCGCCACCAGATCGCCGAGGCCAGCGAGGCCCCAGAAGGTCTCGCGTTCGGCGCCGAGCTCCTGACCCACGGCGGCCGCCTCGTGCATCGCGCGGGTGACCATCACGGCCAGCGCCGAAGGACCCGCGCCGACGGCGCGCGCGTAGCCCACGGCGATGGCGGACAGACCCACGATGGCGCTCGCGATCTCGACTCCGCGCACATCCGTGGATTCGTAGATGCGCAGGCTCTGCCCTCCGATGGCTTGCCGCACGGCGGACGCCACCTCGGGGAAGGCGGAGCCCACGATGGCGCCGCCCGGCAGCCCCTGCGCGAGACCGGCGGCGTCCAGGGGTCCGGCGAGGGCGCCCACCCGTCGCACGGGCGACACCTCTCTCAGGACGCGGCTCAGGGTTCTCAGATCGGGGCCGACCAGGCCGCGACTCACGTGCACGAGCAAGTGGCGCCCGTCGAGGTGGACCCCGAGCTCGCATCCGACCTCGGCCACGAAGACCGAGGGCACGGCGATGAAGATGGGTGTGGTCTCCGCCAGCGCGGCCAGGTCGTCGACCACCTCGATGCCCGGGTCGTCGAGGTCCTGGCCGAAGCGGCTGAAGAGCACGACCCGGTTGCCCGCGCGGCGCGCGGCCCGTGCCAGTCCCTTGCCGAAGGCACCGGCGCCGAGAATTCCGACCGGCCTCATCGCAGACCTCCCTTGACGCCGATCTGTCCGATCTCCCGCGCAGCCTCCAGCAACTCGGGCGGCGCGATGGCCTCCGCGAAGGAGACCAAGCGGTTCTGGTAGTAGAGCAGCAGCGTCGGATCCTCGGCCGTGATCTCCACGCCCAGATCGCGCGCCGCGACGCGTGAGTGGTAACCGCTCCAGACGCTGAGCGCCCGATTCAAGAGCTCGTCCGGGGTGGCGTCACTCACCGTGCGACTCAGCCGCACTTCGCCCCGCTTGCCCAGCGCACGCAGGGCCTCTCGCGCGACCTCGATCTGCCTCACCAGCTCCTCACGTGGCACGCTGACTTCACCCCTCAGCCTCAGCCGCGCGAAGATCCCGAGCCCCGGCGTGGCGGCGACCAGCTGCCGATACAGCACGTGCGCCACGAGCTGGGTGGACATGATCACGGTCTCGGAGCGGTAGCGTTCGACCAGGAGCTCGCCGAGCTCGCGCGTGTAGGCCGCGTCGCGCCGATGGTCGAGCACGGGCGCGTCGCCACGCAGCGTGTAGCTGACGGGATCGATGGTCTGGCCTTCGGGCGCGAGCGAGCAGCCCTCGTCGTTCACCTCGTTGCCGAAGGGATCGAGGGGCTCGCCGAAGCGAATGACGCACGCTGCGTCCTGGCCCGAGAGCTTGCGGAAGAAGGCGACCCAGCGATCGAGGCGAGAGAACTCGTCGTCCTCGATGATGTAGCGAGCGCCGCCCTCCTCGGCGAGCCAATCTTCGACCAGAGACTCCGCCTCCAGCACCAGGGCGTAGTTGATGGTGGTGGGTACGAAGAAGACGCGCCGCGCCACGCCGCGCACACTGTTCTCGCTGAAGGCCTCGACGGCCGAACCGACCAGCCCGAGCTTCAGGTGATTCTCGATCAGACCCGAGCGGCTGCGCGTGCCACCGGGAAAGAAGAGCGAGTGGTAGCCGCGCTCGATCATCACGCAGGACCAGGTCTTGAGCAGCTCCTTGTACAGCGCGGATTTGATCCGGCGATCGACGCGATAGGCGCCGAGGTTGTGCATGAAGAAGCTGATGATCGGGTTGGAGAACAGGTTCTTGCCCGCACCGTAGACCACGGGGGAGAGGTGGCTCTTCTCCAGCGCCTGCGCGAGCACGATCGAGTCGAGGTTGGAGCAATGCGTGGGCACGTAGACCAGCGCGCCATGCTTCGAGAGCGAGCGCAGCTTCTCCACGCAACCCTCGACGCGCAGCAGCTCGTCGATCAGCGGCGCGCCTTGCCCGAAGAGCTCACGCGGAAGATCCGACGGACGCATCACGCCCGCGAGGAGCTTGGGCACGACCTTGCGCGAGAGCTGGTACACGCGCGGGTCGAAGTTGCCCGCGACGTCCTTGGCCATGTGGTGCACCGTGCGCTCCAGGGCCGTCCGCTTCTCGTCGTCGGTCATGCGCGCGATGCGCCGGATCAGGCCTCGCCAGTAGCCCAGGTTCTCCTTCGACTCGGCGTCCCGTTGACGCTCGAGGCGCTGGATCTCGTGGTACGCGGCCTCGTTCAGCGTCACCTCGAGCGCCTTGCGATCCTTGGCGTGGGCGGCCGCCACGCGCCGCTCCACCTCCGCCAGGATGTCTTTGCGCTCGGAGTTGAACCAGAAGATCGCCGGATCGTCCGGACCCGGCACGTAGGGCGAGAGGTGCGGCAGGCGCAGCGGGTTCTCGGACAAGCGACGCAACATCAGACGACCTCGAAGTAGCGGCGTAGCTCCCAATCGGTCACGGCCTTGCGGTACTGGCGCACCTCCCAGTCGCGACTGCGCACGTAGTGGTCGACGAAGGCCTCGCCCAGGATCTGCTTGGCGGCGTCGCTGGCCTCGAGCGCTCGCACGGCGTGGTCCAAGGTCAGCGGCAACGGCGCGCCGGGCGCCTCCATCCCCGTGGCGTCGCCCTGAACGGGCGCCGGCGCTTCCATGCCGCCTTCGATGCCGTGCAGCCCCGCGCCGAGGCTGGCCGCCATGGCGATGAAGGGGTTGATGTCCGCCGCGGTCTGTCGCAGCTCCACGCGCGCCGCGCTGGCGCCGGGACCGGTGATGGCGCGAACGCCGCAGGTGCGATTCTCGATGCCCCAGGACGCGCGCAGAGGCGCCCACACGCCCGGGACGTAGCGCTTGTAGGTGTTGATGAAGGGAGAGAAGAGCGCGGTCAGCTCGGGCGCCAGGGAGACGAGCCCGCCGATGTAGTGGTGCGCCAGCGTGGAGAGCCCGTCGGGCGACTTGGCGTCGGCGAAGAGGTTCACGTCGCCTTCGCCGTCCCACAGGCTCTGGTGCAGGTGTCCGCTCGAGCCGGGCAGCGCGGCATTCCACTTGGCCATGAAGGTCACGCTGAGCCCATGGCGATGGCAGAGCTGCTTCATCGTCGTCTTGAACAACGCCGCCTGATCGGCCGCGCGCACCACGTCGTCGTAGCGCAGCGCCGCCTCCCACACGCCGGGCCCCGTCTCTGTGTGCAGCCCCTCGATCTCGATGCCGAAGGCCTCCATGGTCTCGAGGATGTCGCTCGCGAGCTCGTTGTGCTGGCCCTCGCGCAGCCAGGAGTAGCCGAACATGCCCGGGGAGAGCGGCGTGAGATCGCGAAAGCCCTTGGTCTGCAAGGTCTGGGGATCTTCGCGGAAGACCCAGAACTCGAACTCACCGCTGAAGCGGGGTCGGTAGCCCGAGGCCTCCGCGCGGGCCGCCACGCGCTTGAGCAGCGAGCGCGGGCAAGCGGGGTGGGGCTTGCCGTTGGGCAGGTGGAAGTCGACCAGGAAGCAGGCCGTGTCGGGCTCGTAGGGCAGCACGCGGAAGCTGTCGAGATCGATGCGCGCCAGCGCGTCGGGGTAGCCCGTCTTCCAGCCCGTGACGGTGGCGTTGTCGTACAGCGTGTCCGCCACGTCCCAGCCGAAGATCACGTCGCAGAAGCCGAATCCACTCTTGGCGGCGCTGAAGAACTTGCGTGTGCTCACGAGCTTGCCGCGCAGCACGCCGTCCACGTCGAAGCCACCGAGCTTCACCTTGCGGATGCCCCGTTCCTCGAACGCGGCCCGAATCTCGGTCAGATCCATGCTGGCTCCTTTCGCCGCTCCCGTGCAGCGTGCCGCAGGATACCAGAAGCCGCCGACTGTCGAGGGCGAGAGCCTCGATTCGAAGGCGTTGACCCCGGCGCGTCTTCGTGTCCCGATCCGGCCATGACCCAGCGGTTCTCATGCCACTCCCCCGCCGATGGCTCTCTGGTCGCGGAGCGCGCCTTCGCGACGTCCGCCGAGCTCGACACCGCCCTCGATCAGGCACGCCTCGCCCAGCGCGCGTGGGCGGCCACGCCGCTGGCCGAGCGCCTCACTCGCCTGACCGCGCTCGTCGATTGGGTCGTTATGCACAAGACGACGCTGGCGGAGGAGCTCACGGCGCAGATGGGTCGACCCATTCGCTACGCTCCAGGAGAGATCGGCGGCTTCGAGGTTCGCGGCCGGACCATGATCGAGCTCGCGCCCGAGGCGCTGGCCGACGTGCGTCCGCCCGAGCAAGCCGGCTACACGCGCTTCATTCGGCGAGCACCCCTCGGGGTGGTGCTGGTGATGGCGCCCTGGAACTACCCATGGCTGACCTCCGTGAACGCCGTGATCCCGGCGCTGGCCGCGGGCAACGCCGTGATCCTGAAGCACGCCCGGCAGACGCCGCTGGTCGCGGAGCGCTTCGCTCAGGCCGGGCGCGAAGCGGGCCTGCCCGACGGGCTGTTGACGGCGCTTCACCTCGACCACGATTTGGCGGCGGCCGCGATCACCGATCCGCGCCTCGACTACGTCGCCTTCACGGGCTCCGTGGACGGCGGTCACGCCGTGCGCTCGGCGGCGGCGAAGCGCTTCATCGCCACCGGCCTCGAGCTCGGCGGCAAGGATCCAGCCTACGTGCGCGCGGACGCGGATCTGAAGCAGGCGGTCGACGGCATCGTCGATGGCGCGTTCTTCAACAGCGGTCAGTCCTGCTGCGGCATCGAGCGCGTCTACGTGCACGAGAGCCTGTTCGACGACTTCGTGGAACAGAGCGCGGCGCTCGTGCGCAGCTATGTCCTCGGTGACCCACGGGAGCCTGAGACCACGCTCGGTCCCGTCGTGCGCACGTCGGCCGCCAAGGCCATCGTGGCGCAGATCGAAGGCGCCATCGCCGCTGGCGCGCGTCCCTTGATCGACGCGAAGGCCTTCGGTGAGCGCACACTGCCCTACCTCGCGCCGCAGGTGCTGGTGGACGTGGACCATACGATGGACGTGATGCGCGAGGAGACCTTCGGGCCCGTCGTGGGCATCATGTCCGTGCCCGACGACGAGACGGCGCTGACGCTCATGAACGACAGCCGCTACGGCCTCACGGCGAGCATCTGGACGCGTGACGAAGAAGCCGCGCTGACGCTCGGGCCCCGCATCGAGACAGGCACCGTGTTCATGAACCGTTGCGACTATCTGGATCCCTACCTGGCCTGGACCGGCGTCAAAGACTCGGGGCGCGGCGCGACTCTGTCTCTCCTCGGCTACGAAGGCCTGACCCGTCCGCAGAGCTTCCACCTCCGCCTCGGCCGAAGCTGAGACCGGCCATTTGCCCTCAGGGCCGGTTCCCTGAATACTCGTGGTGATGAAGTCGCCCGCCCGCCTGGGGACGCTTGCGCTGGTAGCGCTCGCTCTGCTTCCGCTGATGGCGTCGTCCGCGGCCGCACAGCGTACACATCGTGTTCGTCGCGGCGACAGCTTCGCCCGCATCGCACGTCACTTCCATGTCTCGGTCTGGGACCTCGCACTCGCGAACCACTCTCGGCCCAGCCACGGGCTCACGGTGGGGGATCAGCTCGAGATCCCCGACGAGGGCGAGGTCTACGTGCGACCTGGCTACTCCCTCGGTCGCATCGCCCGCAATAATCACACGGACGTCGACGCGCTGAGGCGGCAGAACCACCTCCGCGACAGCGATCATCTGCACGTGGGACAGCGACTCTACTTGCCGGGACACGAGGCCCACGCGAGCTCCCACACGCAGCGGGACTGGGGCACGCCCGAAGAGCCGGGCGTCTTGCGCCTACGATCGACGCGCGCGGGCGGAGAGGTCCAGCGCGTCCGTCTGCGCGACAGCGCGGGTCGAGTGCCGGAGGAGGGACTCGAGGAGCTGAGTCTCTTGATGCGCCGTCACGAGGACGCCGAGCGGCGCGAACCCCATCCCCGCCTCGCCATCCTGCTGGCGGCCATCTCGGATCATTTCGGCGGACGAACCATCACCATCGTCAGCGGATTCCGCGAGGCGCGTCGTTTCACGTCGGAGGCCAGCCAGCACGTGAGCGGGCGCGCGACGGATATTCAGATCGAGGGGGTGGGCAAACGCGCCCTCTTCGATTTCTGTCGCTCCCTCGGCGAGACGGGCTGTGGCTATTACCCCCACACTCCCTTCGTTCACGTCGACGCGCGTGAGACGGCGGCCCAGTGGGTGGATTGGTCGCGCCCCGGAAGGCGGCCACGCTATGGCACCTTGAGGCGGCCCTATCACCGAAGGGAGCAGCATGCCGGCCGGGTCCCGAGGAACGTGACCTTGCCCGACGCCGTGCCGCTGAACGTCCAGGTCGTGGCGGCGAACGGCGCGACGCGCCCGGCGGAGGTGACTGGCACGGGCGAGTCTTCCGGTGAAGCTCCGGGCGGCTGAGTCCGTCACCGCCGCGCCCCCACGATCCTTCGCGTTCAGTTCGAGAGCAGGCTGCTAGGCCTGCGGCGCGCGAGCCACGAGGCGCGCCAGGTGCCGGCCACCGAGCCAAGCCTCGCGGTAGTAGGCGACCTCCAGCGTCTCCGCCTCGCGCAGCAGCT
>Ga0210044_10004079_pt1 | contig 20604 bp, 18 predicted proteins | sample CryGey13umfilter_2_FD_183959 | JGI IMG/M metagenome (GOLD analysis project Ga0210044, IMG submission 183959) | Groundwater microbial communities from aquifer in Utah, USA - Crystal Geyser 4/9/14 3 um filter (SPAdes) (version 2) | ecosystem: Environmental > Aquatic > Deep subsurface >... | reverse complement strand
AGGTAATAGAAACACCTTTTGCATCTTGCAAGCCTACTTTATAGGTTTGGTAATAATTAATGTCTTTAATAGGAGGGATGCCAATTTCTTTGTAAAAATTGCTAATGTAAGTTGCTGCTTTGGTAAGGCTTTCTTTACCTGTTTCTCTACCACCATATTCATCAGATGCGATAATGTGTAAGTGTTTACTTAAATCTGCTTGAGTAATAGACGCTGCATACTTTAAAGCAATAGAATCTTGTTGAGCAAAGCTGGAGGTTAGTCCAAATAAAAAATAAGTAATTAAAAAAAGTATATTTTTCATAGTTATTGGTTATTAGTTAATTGTTATTTGTTAATCGAAATACACACCCCTGCCCCTCCCGATAGCTATCTGGACAAGAGGGGAAACCCTACGTTCATATACAATCTCCAATTTCTAATTTCTAATCAATTGTTTATAGGGCTTTCTTAGCCAATTTCTCCAATCCGAAAATTAAACCAAAACCAACAAGAACAAGTATAATAACGCCTGTTATTTGTGGGTTTCCGTCAAAATTAGTGGGTAAAATATTGGTTTCTATAAACGGAACAATTTCTCCTTTAGAATTTTCTCTGGTAGAGATGACTTCTTTCCAAGGCCAAATTTTATTTAAAGAACCAATTAAAAAGCCTGTCAGAACAGCTATGGTAATGTCGTGAAATCGTTTAAATAACCAATTTAAGAATTTAGAAAAAGAAAGTAATCCAACCACGCAACCTAAAATAAAAGTAAGTATCGTGGTAATTTTAAAATCTTTAACAGAGGAAAGAATTAATTCATAAGACCCCAAGAGCAACAAAATAAAACTGCCTGAAATTCCGGGTAAAATCATCGCACAAATGGCAATTGCCCCTGAAATAAAAACAAACCAAAGCGTATCAGGATTTTCCATAGGATTTAAAATGGTAATTACAAAAGCAATTATTGTCCCAATAATTAAAGCAATAACTTGAGGAACTTTCCATTGAGTTATTTTTTTACCTACTAAAAATACACTAGCAACTATTAACCCGAAAAAAAAACCCCAAAGTAATACAGGATGAGTATGAAGTAAGTAAGTAATCAATTTTGCTAAAGAAATAATACTAATGGCAATTCCAAATAATAGAGCAGCAATAAAATTTCCGTTGATGTGTTTCCAGAAAGGTTTAACGCCTTCTTTGGTTAATACTTTTAATGCTTGAATGTTAAAGTTGCTAATGGTTTCTAGCAGTTCTTCATAAATTCCTGAAATAAAAGCGATGGTGCCACCAGAAACACCAGGAACAACATCTGCAGCACCCATTGCAATTCCTTTAAGCGTAATGAATAAATAATCTTTTAAGTTTCTGTTTATCATAAAGTTGTTATGAGTTTGTTAATGTATTTATACCTGCTCAGTGCTTGTCTTTAAAGTCAAGAGTTTGGTTTAGAATGTTCGAGATTTAAAAACATTCTTCTGCGTAACTTTCCATACCACCTTTTACACTGTGTAGGTTAGTAAGATGGTGTTTTACTTTTAAGGCGTGTAAAATAGCAGCAGATTTTTTGCCTGTGTTGCAAATAAAAATTACTTTTTTAGAAGTGTCAATTTTATCTATATTAGCTATTATTTCATCGAGTGGTATATTAATGCCACCAATATTAAAATCTTCGAATTGGTAATCTTCTCGAATATCTATCAGTTGAATAGTTGTATTATCAGCTAATAGATTTTTGAGTTCAGCAGGTGTTATTTCCATTTGTTAAATAAAAATAAAATTAATGAAATTCTGTATTTATTTCTTTAGGTAAAAAATCAAAAAAGGTGTCTCCCCGTAATCCTAATCTTAAACATTCAAGGGCAATAACCTCATTTGGTGAGATGTTTCCTAAGTTGACATTTGCTCCAAATTGCTTAATGAACCAAACTTGTTGTGTTTTTAAAGGAGCTTCCCAAAGCACGTTTTCAAGTTTCACTTTAGCAATAATTTTGTTTACTAATGCAACATGGGCAGTGCCGTTTGGTCTATAAATACCTACTGTTCCACTTTCTCGGGCTTCGGCAATTACTTTCCAAGCACCTGCATCTAATTCACCTTTCATCATGGAAATCCATTTTGCTGGACTAATAAAAATACCAGCTTCTTTTGAACCAACTTCAGATAATACGGTGTAATTTTTAGCTAAATCAGTAATGTATTCACATTTTTTGTCGTGAGGTAGAATAATAGACCCATCAGAAACTTCACAAGTATCTATCTTAAATTTATCTAATAATCGTTTGTAATCTTCAAATTTGTTACGAACGATAAAAGCTTCAAAGAGCGTTCCTCCTAAATAAACTTTTAAATTAGCTTGTTTATAGATTTGTATTTTTCTTTCCAAGTCATTGGTAACATAAGAAGTACCAAAACCTAATTTTACCAAATCTGTAAGATGAGCATTGGCATCAACAAAATTTTCTGCTTGTCGCCAGCTAAGTCCTTTGTCCATCATCATGGTTAAACCATTATTTCTGGGTTTACTATCCCTTTCTGGGATGTGCGTTAATTCAAAATTCATTTATTTACTAAAGTTTTTTATGATTTCTATTATTTGAGGATAATTTAGAGCTTCAGGATAAAAATCGATTATTTCATCGATCAAATCTGGTTCGTTTGTAAGTGTACTAATTAATTGTTCTGACGCTTGATTTAGTTGCCCCAATTGGAGGTAAAAACATGTTAAACGAGCACGAAGCGAGTAATTTGAAGGTTGTTTTTCAATTCCTTCAAATAGCAAAGATATTGCCTTCTCCATATTTTCGTGAATCAATGCAGATTGGGCGATGTCTAACCAAACATCTTCATTTTCTTCGTCCATTTCAATCACTTTGTAATAAGCAGCAACAGCATTATCATAAAAACCTTGTTTGGAGAGTATGTCTGCATAAATATGCCAAAATTCGGAGTTGTTGTATTCTAAATCTATTGCTTTTTTGATATAAAAAAGTGAAGCGTTTTTTTTGTCGTTTAAGTCATGAATTACGGCAATTCCAGCCCAGGCATCAGCACAAAAAGGATCTAATTTTGTCGCTTTATGATAGTTGGCTAATGCTTTTTGAAGTTCGTCTGTATTTTCATAACACTCACCTATATAATAATAAGTGATTGCATCGGGTTCTTCGTATTGAAATGTTTCTTCGTAAGTTTCTATGGCTTTGTTGTATAAACCTAATTGAGCTAATGCATTCGCTTTATTGAAATAGGCAGAGGCAAAATCTTCCTTAATGGCAATTGCATAATCATAAGCATCTATGGCTTTTTCATACAATTCGGCTCGATTATAAATAACGCCCAAATTATACCATGCTGCATAGCTGTATGGATGTTCATCAATAAATTCCTGAAAAAATGTGATGCTATTTTCTAGGTCATCTTTGAGGTTAAAACAAAAAGCTATTTCATACAAAACAGTTTCATTATCAGGATTTTCAGCGAGTATTTCTTTTAATATAGAGATGGCTTTGTCGTAGCGATTTAAATTTTCATATTCAAATGCAATATGAATTAGGATAGAGGCTTTTTCAGAACGCTCATGTATAATTTTCAACGCCTTATATAGTGTTTCAATGGCTTTGTTATGTTGCCTGATTTGACTGTAAATATTAGCTTTAAGCAAATAATTATCAGAGTTAAAAGGTTCTAAAGTTTCTATAGAGTTAAGAATTTCGAGTGCTTTGTTGGGCTTATGGGTAGAAGCTAAGTATTCAGCATGTTTAATTTTTAGGATGGAAGAGGAGGGATGTTGTTCTAAAGAAATTTCAATGACTTGTTTAGCTTTTTCCAACTCGTTGCTGTCAAGATAATGATTAATTAAATCTTCAAATTCTTCAACATCAAAAAAGTAATGCTCATTATTAGTAAGCATTTTTTCAAAGCGATTCAGTGAAGCAGTGTAATCATCTTCATCCTCATTATATGAATCAAGGTTTTCTTCCATACAAGATGTAAAATTAATTTTTTCATTTAATGAAAGCTATTTTTTGTGTTTTATTTTTTAAAAGTAGTTAACAAAAACAAATCGTAATTCCCAAACCGTAATTCGTTATTCAATAGATTTATTCTAAATTTGCTAAAAATTTTCTTTATGACATTAATAAAATCAATTTCGGGAATTAGAGGGACGATTGGAGGAAAGCCTGATGAGTGTTTAACACCTTTAGACATTGTAAAATTTACTTCGGCTTTTGGTGCTTGGATAAAAAAAAGAGCGAATAAAAAAGAAGTAAGTATAGTTATTGGTAGAGATGCTCGTATTTCAGGAGAAATGGTGCAGCATTTAGTTATTGGAACTTTACAAGGCTTAGGAATAAACGTGATAGATTTAGGTTTGAGTACCACGCCCACAGTAGAAGTGGCTGTAACTATGGAAAATGCTTCGGGAGGAATTATTCTTACGGCTAGTCATAATCCTAAACAATGGAATGCCTTAAAATTGCTCAACGAAAAAGGGGAGTTTATTTCCGCTACCGATGGTGAAGAAGTGTTGAGAATGGCAGCAGCTAATGAGTTTGAATATGCCAATGTGGATGATTTAGGAACTTATTCTATTGATAACACTTATTTAGATAAACATATACAAGCAGTGTTAGATTTGCCTTTGGTAGATGTAGCTGCTATAAAAGCTAAAAACTTTACTGTAGCAATAGATTGTGTGAATTCCACAGGAGGAATTTTCTTGCCACCATTATTAAAAGCGTTGGGTGTAAAAGAAGTAATTGAATTGTACTGCGAACCAAATGGTATTTTTCCACATAATCCGGAACCATTACCAGAAAACCTTACCGAAATTGCCTCAGTAATGAAAAAACAAAAAGCCGATGTTGGTTTTGTTGTTGACCCTGATGTGGACAGGTTGGCAATCGTTTCAGAAGATGGAGAAATGTTTGGTGAAGAATATACCTTGGTTGCAGTTGCAGATTATGTGTTGCAAAACCAAAAAGGAAATACCGTTTCTAATTTATCTTCAACAAAAGCATTGCGAGATGTTACAGAAAAACAAGGAGGAAAATATTTTGCTTCAGCAGTAGGAGAGGTGAATGTAGTGGAAATGATGAAAAAAGAAAATGCCATTATTGGTGGCGAAGGCAATGGAGGAATTATTTATCCTGAATTGCATTATGGTAGAGATGCGTTGGTTGGTATCGCTTTATTTTTAACGCATTTAGCAAAAAGTAATGTAACTTGTTCGGAATTAAGAAATAGTTATCCTAATTATGTAATGTCGAAAAATAAAATTGAGTTAACTCCCGATATTAATGTGGACGAACTATTGGTTCAGTTGCAACAAAAATATACGGATAAAGAAATTAATACCATAGATGGCGTTAAAATTCATTTTGATAACGGTTGGGTACACCTAAGAAAATCGAATACCGAACCTATTATTAGAATTTATGCTGAAAATATTACTAAAGAAAAAGCAGACGAACTAGCCCAGCAAATTATTAAAGATGTGGAGGGAATGGTGAAGTTAGTTTAAGAAGTTAGAAATTAGAAATCAGATAGTTTTCAACTATAAACTACAAAGCTCCGAAGGAGCGTAATTTATATAGCGTTTGAGAGAAGCTCATCGCACAAAGTTGGAAGATATAAAGCTAAGAGCTGAAAGTTTGATGTTTGAGGTCCCGAAATATGTTTTTCTTTGAAAAACTAATATTTCGAGGATGCTCGAAAAAATAAAGAATTGAAAATTCTTGTTTTTTCGGCATTTGAGGTTTGAGGACTGTGGACTTTGGACTGAAAACCGAAGACTGGCTAAATTTGAGATTAATAAGTAACAATAAAAAAATGAAAGTATATTTAGACAATGCAGCTACAACAGCTATGGATAAAGAGGTTATTTCAGCAATGATTTCTGTTATGGAAAATAATTTTGGAAATCCATCTTCTGTTCATTCATTTGGAAGAAGTAGCAGGGCTATTATTGAAAAAGCAAGAAAAAAAGTGGCAGCATACATTAATGCAGTTCCTGCAGAAATTTTTTTCACAGGAGGAGGAACAGAGGCGGACAATATGATATTGAGAAGTGCTGTTCAGGATTTGAAAGTCAAGCATATTATTACATCAGCTATTGAGCATCATGCAGTAATTGACACTTCTAATTTGATATCAAAAAACGAGAATGTTGCTTTAAGTCTTGTGAATATTGATGAGAAAGGATATGTTGACTTAACTCATTTAGAACAACTTTTAAAAGATAACCAAGATAAGAAAACATTGGTTTCGCTAATGCATGCGAATAATGAAATAGGAAATTTATTACCGCTAAAAAAAGTAGCAGATTTATGTAAATTATATGGAGCATTATTTCATTCAGATACGGTGCAAACAATTGGTCATTACAGGTTTGATGTAAGGGCTTTAAATATTGATTTTCTAACGTGCTCAGCTCATAAATTTCACGGACCAAAAGGAACGGGTTTCTTATTTGTTAATTCCAATTTACAATTAAAACCAATTATTACTGGAGGAGCTCAAGAGCGAAATATGAGAGCGGGAACTGAAAATATTGCAGGAATAGTTGGACTAGAAAAAGCAATGGAAATAGCCCATAGAGATATGGAAAGCCATGAAAATTATATTAAAGGATTGAAATATTACATGATAGACGAATTGAAAAAAGCGTTGCCCGAAGCTAATTTTAATGGTGATCCTTTGGGAGACAGCCTTTATACGGTTTTGAATGTGCGTTTTCCTCATTCTGACATGGATGAAATGCTTATTTACAACTTAGATATTGAAGGAGTAGCTACATCTGGAGGTAGTGCTTGCTCATCGGGTAGTGCTGTAGGTTCTTATGTGTTATCCCATTTAGGAGTTGATTTGAACCAACCATCTTTGCGATTTTCATTCAGTAAATTTAATACGAAAGAAGAAATTGATTATACAATTAAAGTAATTAAAGAATTGTTTAACAGATAAGTAGTTAGGTGTTAGAAATTAGTAGTTAGAGTTTGTCCATAATGTCCGATTTATTCAAGGGTTTTATTGTTTTTTAAAGGTTTTCATGAGATCGCTTCGCTAAGTTCTTCGTTATTCTCAATCTTCAAATCAGTCATCCCGATCTATCGGGACTCCTGATTTTCAGATTATCGAAACCTCGAACTCGAACATTCTGACTCAAACTCTCGACTAAAAAGACAGACACTAGTTAGTTGAAAGTTCATAAAGTTGAAAGTAATTATAGAAATTATTAATGTCATTTTTATTGTTTTTTGTCGGTATTAATGCTACTTCCCCGAATAGTTGGGGCAGACTGTGGTCTTCACTTCATCCCGTCCCGATTCCGAAAGCTATCGGAACTATCGGGAGCTTTCGGGATTTCGTTCAGAATGACACTAACACCTAACTACTAACACCTAACTACTACGTTATGAAACTTACTTTTTTAGGAACAGGAACTTCTCAGGGTGTGCCAGTAATAGCATGCAATTGTGAGGTATGTTTGTCTGAAAATCCTAAAGATAATAGACTAAGAACCTCTGTGCTAATTGAACACAAAAACACAACTGTTGTTATTGATACAGGTCCTGATTTTAGACAACAAATGCTTAGAGCAAATGTGCAATACTTAGATGCAGTTGTTTTTACACATGAACACAAAGATCACATTGCTGGATTAGATGATGTTAGAGCATATAATTTTAAACAAAACATGGAAATGCCCATTTATGCAACTTCTCAAGTGCAATCGGCATTGATACGTGAGTTTCATTATGCTTTTTCAGAATATAAATATCCTGGTGTTCCAGAATTAAAATTACACACTTTTGATGATGATGCGTTTGCCATAAAAGACCTTACATTTACTCCGATAAATGTTTGGCATTATAAAATGCCTGTGAAAGGATTTAGAATTGGGAAATTAGTTTATCTTACCGATGTAAATAGAATTGAAGAAGCTGAACTAGAAAAAATAAAAGGAGCAGAAATTATTATTTTAGATGCACTTAGAAAGGAAAAACACATTTCACACTATAATTTAGAAGAAGCGATTGAATTAATAGAAAAGTTGAAACCTAAAAAAGCGTATTTAATTCACATCAGTCATTTAATGGGAAAACATGATGAGGTAATGAAAGAGTTGCCAGATTTTATTGAATTGGCTTACGATGGGCTAAAGTTAGAGCTCTAAACCTTTTAGTTTTTTAAGAATGACTGAATTAATCTTTTGTTGTTTTTCAAGTAAGTCAATTAGTGTTTTCAAATCGAAGTTTGAAATAGAATATTTCTTTTCAGTTTTTTCTGGTTTTATTTTATCGTAAACAGCTTCATTTTCTTCTAAAATAACCAAAGATTTATCATTATTAATTTCATAATTAGGGCTGCCTAAATCAATATCTAACTCTGCACAAACTTTTTGAAGAAATGCATATTTAATTTTAGTAGTACCTCTTTCAAAACGAGAATATGTAGGTATTGAAACATTTAGCTTTTTTGCCATTTTTTCTTGAGTCCAATCTTTAGAGATTCGAGAAAGTTTTATTTTTTTTAATAAATTATTTGTTGTCATAATAAATAATAGTTGACTAGGTAAAATTACTTAATTTATTCTACGTATAATTACCTATATCATATATTAGTAGTTATACGGTTTTTTTTATTTGTTTAAAATTATCTTATTTTTATTTTTTCATTTAATGAAAATAAATTACATTTATCAAATAAATCAGTTAGTTGTTGATTGTCTTTTTATAAATCGGATACTAAAATATAAAAATTATGACACCATTTGTAGTTTTATTAAATAAAAATGAATTAGATGAATTAGTTACTGTTTTAGTTAACTCAAACAATGAAAAGAATTTAAACAATGAAGTTTATTCAATAGATGAGTTGGTTTCGCTTGTAGAGTGCTTATTGAAACAAAACGAAAGTTTAATAGAAATTGTTAAAAAATTAAAACCTTTAAGTCCTGAGAAACAAAAAATTATTTTTTCATAAAACTAATTATTGCTACTAAATAGCATTTTTTCAACCTTAATACAGGTTTTAAAAAAGATTAGGTTCAAATGAGTTATCTTTGCATCTTTTTCAAAGTAATTTTATGGAATTATCAACACTAAATGCACTTTCTCCATTAGATGGAAGATACAGAAAAGTTATTCAAGAACTTTCAAATTATTTCTCAGAAGCAGCTCTTGTAAAATACAGAGTTAAAGTTGAAGTTGAATATTTTATAGCATTGTGCGAGTTGCCTTTGCCTCAATTAGCCTCTTTTAATAAAGAATTATTTCCCGCTTTAAGAAATATTTATGAAAATTTTTCTGATGCAGACGTATTAACAATAAAAGAAACGGAAAAAATAACCAACCATGATGTGAAAGCGGTGGAATATTTTATCAAAGAAAAATTCGATGCATTAAAAATAGATGAAGCGTACAAAGAATTTGTTCATTTCGGACTCACCTCTCAAGACATAAACAATACCTCAGTTCCGTTAACAATTAAAGATGCTTTGAATGCTGTTTATTTTCCCTTGTTAACAACTATTTTAAATGAAATTAAAGCAAAAGCCATAGCATGGAAAAATATTTCGATGTTAGCAAAAACACACGGACAACCGGCTTCTCCAACAAAACTAGGCAAAGAAATCTATGTTTTTGTCGAACGTATTGAAAAGCAATTGCAACAAGTAAAAAGTATTCCTTTTTCTGCAAAATTTGGAGGGGCAACTGGAAATTTTAATGCACACCATGTTGCTTATCCAACGTATAAATGGGTTGATTTTGCTAATAATTTTGTAAACAATTCCTTAGGATTAGATCGCTCTCAAACTACCACACAAATTGAACATTACGATAATTTAGCAGCGTTGTTTGACGGATTAAAACGAATAAATACAATTCTAATTGATTTAGACCGAGATATGTGGACTTACATTTCTATGGATTATTTTAAACAAAAAATTAAAGATGGAGAAATAGGTTCATCAGCCATGCCGCACAAGGTAAACCCCATAGATTTTGAAAATTCAGAAGGAAATTTAGGCTTAGCCAACGCTATTTTTGAACATTTAGCAGCCAAGCTTCCAATTTCTCGTTTGCAACGAGATTTAACTGACTCAACCGTAATGCGTAATGTTGGAGTACCAATTGGACACACTGTTTTAGCATTGGTTTCATTACAAAAAGGATGGAACAAGCTTATTGTAAATGAGGATAAAATTGCAGCAGATTTAGAAAACAATTGGGCTGTAGTTGCTGAAGCAATTCAAACGATATTGCGAAGGGAAGGTTTCCCAAAACCCTATGAAGCATTAAAAGAACTAACAAGAACAAATACCAAAATTACAGCAACGTCTATAGCTAATTTTATTGATGGATTGAATGTTTCGCCTGAAATAAAAGCAGAGCTAAAACAAATAACTCCATTTAATTTTACTGGAGTGGAGCTGTTTTAATTTACTACTGAAATTAAAGCGAAATAATTCCTTCTATTTTTTCTGCTTTCTTATATATTTCTATGATTTCAGTTGGCGAGAGCATCATTTCTTTTGCTGTTATGCTAATAAATTTATTGTTTTTAGACTGACGGTTTACTAATATTGCCTCGCTTCCGAACAAACTCTCAACCATTGCTAACCTTTTATTATCGGCAGGAATAATAAACTTAAACATATAAACTTGAGGCCAAGTAAATTGTTCTTCCAACTTCTTTTTTAAGCTATCATACACTTCTTCTTTCATAAATAATTTAGTTATCAGTTATCAATTATCAGTTATCAGTTATCAATTATCAGTTATCAGTCCTCAGTTTTCAATCAAAAATCAAAAATCGTAAATCAAAAATCGTCAATTACGATTGGTATTCCATAATAAAATTCTAACACTTTTGTTTTGAATACAAAATCATATTTTGCTCTTATTTCCTGTGATTGAGCCAAAAACAATCTGTTTTTAATTTGATTAAAATCAAATGGTGTTGTTGTTCCTTCTTTGAATCGCTCTTGCTCATAATTAAATGCTTCGGCTTGAGCTTTAACAGAAACTTGTGCTGCTTCATAAGTTTTTGCTGCCAACGTTGCATCTGTATAAGAATTTTGAATGGATTCTCTTAATCGTAATTGTTCACTCTCTAAGTTGTATTGAGCCTTTTCAAAATTAATTTCAGCTCTATTTACGTTTGTTCTAAACTGAAAACGATTAAAAATAGGCACGTTTAAACTAAACCCAAAAAAGTGTCCTAAATTGTTATCCATTTGCTGAGAAAATGGAAAAATATCTATTGCACCTTGACGATGTTGGTACGTGGTATTTAATCCATAATTAAGAGAAAGAGTGGGTAAATAGTTTGCTTTTGAAATACGTATTCCTTTGTTTGCACTTTGTATTGTTAATTCTGCTGCTTTAATTTCTGGAAATGAAATAACTGCTTTTTCATAAATTTGTGTAGATGAATTTGCTAAAATTGCTGCATTTGCAGTTTTTATTTCAACTTCTTTGATTTCAATAGTTCCTTCTTTAAGTTGAAGTAATTGAGCTAAACGCAATGTTGCAATGTCTAAAGAATTTTGAGCTTGAATCAGACTTTGCTCATCATTTGCTAATGTAGATTTAATATTAAGTAAATCTCCTTTAGGTCTAACTCCTACATCAACCAAATTGGCAACCCTATCTACTTCACTTTTGCTAATATCAACCTGAAATTGTGCAATTTTTATTTGTTCTTTAGCAAAAAGGATTTGTAAATAATTATTAACTATGTTTAGCGTTATATCGTTCCTCATTTTTTGTACAGTGGCATTTTGAACTTCGTAGTTCAACTTTGCTTGATTTAAGGTGAAAATATTGGCAAAACCATCAAACAAAACAACAGATGAGTTTATCCCAAAACTATTGGAACGGAAATCGGAAGAAACCCTTGAACCTGTTACATCTATGGCTGAGCCAAAGTTGTAGTTTTGAGAAGCTGAAGCGTTTATGTTTGGTAAAAAATTTCCTTTTGCGTTTATCACATTTTGATATTGATTTTGTTTATCTAATTCAGATTGTTTTATAGATATATTGTATTTCAAGGCATAATCAACGCATTCTTGAAGTGTCCAAATTTTTGTATTTTCATTGTTTTGAGCCGAAAGTTCTCCAACAATTAATAGTAGTATAATTAAATAGTATTTTTTCATTAGTATTGATTCAAAGGTTTTAGTTTACTCGTCTTCACTTTCCTTATCTTTTTTAGTTTCAATTTTTTCTGGTTGGGTAATACTCCAAATTTTTATGTTATCGGTTGCTTTTACACCCGATAAAATTTCAACATTTATACCATCTGAAATTCCAAGTTTCACATCTTTTCGTTCAAATTGTTGTTCTCCTGTTTGTATTTCAACATAGGGTTCATTGGTTTCGGTATCGAATTGCAACAATGCTTCTCGAATAGCCATCACATTTTCTTTTTTATCTAACACTAATGATGCATTGGCACTATATCCTGCTCGAATAAAAAAAGCGGTATCTAAAAAAACGTCTGCTTCAATTTTAAACTGTACAGCCCCTTGTTCTTCCACTCCTTTTGGTGCAACAAATCTAAGTTTTGCATCAAATTCTTTATCATTAATTGCTCCTAAACTAATTTTCAAATCCATTCCCATTTTCAGTTTTCCCACTTCAGCTTCATCAACTTTACCTTCAAAAACCATGTTTTTAAGATTGGCAATAATTGCTATTGTAGTTCCTGGATTAAAATTATTACTTTCAATTACTTGATCTCCTTTTTTAACTGGTAATTCTAATACAGTTCCTGAAATTGTTGCTTTAATATTCGTGTTGGCAACACCTCCCTCCCGAGTTCCTAATTGAATAATTTGAAGGTCATTTTCAGCATTGGCTAACTCTTGCTTTGCCTGATTAAATCGTAATTCAATATTATTAAAGTCTTGAGCTGAAATCACTTCCTTTTCAAACAGCTTTTTGTTTCTTTCATATTCTAATTTTGAATTTTCAAGCACAAATTTGGCATTTTTAACTCTTCCTGTTGCTCCATTTAATGCAGCTTCATTCGGAATTACTTTAATTTTTGCAATTAAATCACCAGCTTTTATTTGATCGCCTTCTTTTACCAAAATAACATCTATTATTCCTGAAATTTGTGGCTTAATTTCAACCTCATCTTCAGGAATAACTTTTCCAGTAGCAACAGTTTTCTTTTCAATGGTTGTGTTGAAAGGTGTTTCTGTTTTGTATTGCACTGAAGATTTACTGTTTGAGGATATGAAGAAGTAGCTTGCGAAGATTACTCCTAATATAACAACTGTTAATAAAACGTATTTCATAATTTTAATTTATATAGAGTTTGTAACGTTATTTGTCCCACCCCAACCCTCCCGTCCCGATATCGGGAGGAGGGAGTTGGTTTAGAACTTATATTTTGATATTTGTTCTTTGTTATTCACACATTTACTAATTACTAACTACTAACACCTAACACCTAACACCTAACTACTACTCTTCCCTAAGTGCATCTATTGGTTTAATACTAACAGCCCGTTGAGCCGGAATTAATCCTATTAAAGTGCCTAATACTACCATTATCAGTAATGCTCCAATAATATAAGGAATAGGTACTGTAGGGTTTGTATAAGGGAAATCATCAACGTCTTTGGTTGCTGCATTTATTCCTGCTAGCACCAAAGCTCCCAAAATAATTCCTAAAACACCTGATACAAGTGTTAAAAAAACAGATTCTAAAATTATCTGTGTTTTTATCTCATAAGGGGTTGCTCCTAACGCTCTTCTAACTCCTAATTCTCTTGTTCTTTCTTTCACGGAAATCAATAAAATATTACCTATTCCTATTACTCCTGCAAATATAGTTGCAACTCCAACTACTAACGACAAAAATGTTAATCCTTTTGAAAATCCTTTTACTTTGTTAAAAATTTCACCTAAGTTGAATGACCCAAAAGCTTGGTCATCTTCAGGTGCAACTCGATGTATTTTTTTTAGCACTTCTTTTACCTTTTTTTCTACTTTTATTACATCTGCATCATCATAAGCAGCTATTGCCATCCAACTCACATTATCTGAAGTGTTATATATCTGTTTAAAAGTAGTAAATGGAATAAAAATATCACCATCATCTTCAAAACCTCCTCCTTGAGCAAACTTATGCACTCCAATTACTTGAAAAAAGCTATTTCCAATTTTTATAAATTCTCCAACAGGCTTCTCTTCGGAATTAAATAGTTCTTTTTGGGTTCGTTCTCCAATAACGCACACTTTTCTTGCGTGTTGAACATCTTCCTCATTCAAAAAACGACCTCCATCATAAATATCTTTCGTAGCAATTTTTACTAACACAGGAAAATCACCATAGACATTATATGTACCACTTTTTTGATTTCTTGAAGCCATAGGAGTTTCACCGCCAAAAACACCTCTTGCATTTCGGGGTGCTATAAATTGTATTTCGGGTATTTTGTTCTTTAAAAGAATAACATCTCTTAATTTCAGTTGCAGTTGCCTTCCTGTTTTGAATCCATCATACGGAACGCTTGTTTGTTGAGCCCATGCAAACATACTGTTCATAGCAACTCGTTCAAATTGTTTTTCAAAACCATTATCTAATCCTTTGGCTGCTCCAGAAAGTGTGATATAAATAAAAATCCCCCACAACACTCCAATTACGGTAATGGTGGTTCGGGCTTTGTTTTTTGAAACAGAGCCTAAAATTTCTATCCATGTGTCTTTTCTAAATATCAATAGAAGCCCCCTTTTATCCCCCGAAGGGGGAAATATCCATCACACAAGCCATTCAACATTATGTTTTTAAATATTATATCCTTTATAAAATCTTTTACCTTCATATTTTTTATCAATAATTTTAAAGCTACTCGACCCCCTCCCTTCGGGAGGGTCGGGGTGGAATTTACTCATCCCTTAATGCAACAATAGGTTGAATTCGAGCTGCTCTTTTTGCAGGAACATAACCAGCTATAGCTCCAAAAATTATTAAAATTATGGTTGAAAAAATAGCCGTTCCTGTATCAATAAAAGGGTTTAAAATAAAATAGTTTTCGAGTGAATCACCAACAAAACGCAATACAAAAACTCCAGCAATCATACCCACATAGCCAGCTATAATGGTTATAAAAACAGATTCTTGCAATATCATTGCAACAATAGAAAAAGGTGTTGCTCCTAATGCTTTTCTTATTCCTAATTCTTTAGTACGTTCCTTGACTACAAAAACCATAATATTACTAATTCCAATAACTCCAGCTATTAATGTTCCTATTCCAACAAATGAAACAATTAATTTTAAAATATCAGCATATTGCATATTTTTATTCAAATTATCAGCAACATTTCTTATAAAAAATCCACTTTCATCTGTAGGAGATATGCTGTGTTTTTCTTTTAGGAATTTAGTTAGTTTTTCTTCAAAAATCATTGCTCCTGCGTAGCCAAGTTCAGGTTTAAAAGCCAACACAATTTGATCAATTTTATCCGTGTTTTTTTCGTTCAGTTGAATGGTTGTATATGGAAGATAAACATAACGCTCTTCTCTATCGCCTCCTGCATCTTGAAAAGTTCCAACTATCTTATAGGCTGTATTTTGTATAATAATATATTTGCCAATAGCTTGTTCACTTCCGAACAAATCCTTAGCAACTAACCTTCCTATTACTGCATATTTTGCTTTGTTTATAACATCATCTTCATTTATAAATCTTCCTTGCATCATAATAGTTTGCTCAGCAAATTGATAAACTGGTGCTACTCCCCGATAAGAATAGTTGTTGGATTTATTTTTATATGAAATTATTCCTGCTCTAAAAAGAATAGGGGAGATGTATTCTAAAAAGAAAGGGAAATTTTGTTTAATGTCTTTTATATCATCATTTTTAAACTGAATTCTTCTGTTTGCCTTAAATCCTTTGTAAGGAACGGATGTAGTTCCAGGGAAAAAAAAGAACGTATTAGTTGCATCATCTAAAAAAAACTCATTAAAAGAATTTTTCAGTCCATTCCCTAAGCCTAATAAAATAATGAAAATAAAAATACCCAATGAAACAGTAAATCCCGACAAGAATGTTCGGAGTTTATTTTTTTTTATGGTTTGAAATATTTCTTGCCAACTGTCTCTACTAAACATAATCGGAAGCTCTAATTTGAATTACTTTTTTATCTTCAATAATTACCCCATCTTTTAATTGAACAATTCGTTTACACATATTGGCAATATCAGGCTCATGGGTAACAACTAAAATGGTTTTTCCTTCATCATTTATTTCCTGAATAAGTTGCATTACCTCATAAGAAGTTGTCGAATCTAATGCACCAGTTGGTTCATCTGCCAACAATACTTTGGGTTGAGCAGCTAATGCTCTTGCAATTGCTACTCGTTGTTTTTGACCACCAGATAGTTCGCTTGGTAAATGTGTTGCCCACTCAGATAATCCAACTTTTTTAAGGTATTGCATGGCAACTTCCTCTCTTTCCTTTCGGGGAATTCGTTGATAATAAAGGGGTAGGGCTACATTCTCTAATGCTGATTTATAGTTAATCAAATTGAATGATTGAAAAACAAAACCTAAAAATTTGTTTCGATACTTGGCTGCTTTTGTCTCATTTAAGTTTACAATTGGAACTCCATCTAAGGTGTATGTTCCCGAATCTAACAAATCTAACATTCCTAATATATTGAGTAATGTTGATTTTCCTGAACCTGAAGACCCCATAATGGCAACTAATTCGCCTTTTTCCACACTAAAGTTAATTCCTTTTAGTACGTGAAGCACGTTGCTACCCATTTTGTACGATTTATGGAGATCTTTTATTTCTATCACAATATTTTATAAATATATACTCAACACAAATGTAGTTTTAATCTTCTTATCCAAAAGTTAATATTACATAAATGGGAGTTCTAAATGATAAATGGTCAATAGAATTTGTGCATTTAAATTCAAACACTTTTTTTAATTTAAACTGCAATTTTTGTTCGTATTATCACTTTTATGAAGAACCTAATTTGAAAAATTGGAATATAATTATAATGATTTCTGCTCTTTATTTAATTAAATCATTCATCTATTTGTTATTAAACAATTTGCTAAAAAGTTCTTTAGTGTTTTATGTTTGATTGAAATTACTCGCATCCAAATTAAAAAAATAAAACCTATTAATCAACTACTTAACCTAAAATTGGATTTATTGAATTTCGTTAGTAATCTTCAATTTTCAGTAATGATTATGGGTATTATCACGTATGCTAGTGTTTTTATTTACTATAAAACAAAATTAAAACAAGGGCTTTATTTCCTCAATTACTTATTTATTTCATAAAAATTAAATAATAAACATCCGTTGCTTTTCGGTATATCAAAAAAAATAATGACTTAAAACGAATAAGTTATAAGTAAAATCTTTTAACAAAATAGGCAACAATACGCTTTTAAACTATTAATAATCAGAGCACTTTTGGGTGTATAAATAATAACAAAAACAAATGCCATGAAAAAATTAATTTTAATCTCTATCCTAATAGGAGCTAACTTATTTGCAATAGCAAATGATAATAATAATGATAAAAATGTTGCTGAAAAGAAACATAAATTAAACTATAATGAATTTATGACCAAGTATGGTGATAATGATACTGCTGCAGTAATTATAGAAATATTTTTTGATAAAAGAAATAATGCTGCAAAAGGACAAATGTCTTTCTTGCCTATATCTGCAGCAATTACATTTGCTTTGCCTCCAGTAGGCGTTGGATTAATGGTTATTTCTACTCCTCTTTTTATTAATGGAATGATTGTCAACCAAAAATACAATAGAAAAAAATTAATGAATATCTTAGAAGAATATCAATATAACAATGAGCTTCCTCTTAAATTGAAAGATCAGGTTATTGCAATTTTGGAGGCTGAAAACGATCTAAAAGAAATTGAGTATGTTAAAAATAATACGTTGGAGTTAAAAAAGGTACATGTTGAATCAAATCAACCTAAAGATGATGAAATCGTTTTATTAAATTAAGATTTTAGTTTAAATTAGATAGGTATAATTTAAATGAAGGAAGGTCGTTAGTTTTAACGGCCTTCTCTATTTTTATTGATTTATGTGTGTTGAGTATATTAACTCAATTCCAACATTCTGTTCACTGATTTCAATGCTTTTAAACGAATGGATTCTTCTACAAAAATTTCGGGTTGCAAATGCACCAAGCTTGCGTGAATTTTTTCTAAGGTATTTAGTTTCATATACGGACATTCGCTACAAGCACAAGTATTGTTAGTTACTGCAGGGGCAGGAATCAATTTTTTGTGTGGCACGGCTTGTTTCATTTTATGGATAATACCCACTTCAGTGGCAACAATAAATTCTTGCACGTTGCTTTCTTCCACATGTTTCAGTAATGCTGTAGTTGAACCCACAAAGTCGGCTTCATCTAAAATAGATTCTTGACATTCGGGATGAGCAATTAGTTCTGCATTTGGGTATTTGCCTTGTAAAAATTTTAATTTATCTACCGATATTTCTACGTGTACTTCGCAAGCTCCATCCCACAGAACCAAATTTCTTCCTGTTTTTTTGGCTACATATTTACCTAGATTAATGTCTGGAGCAAAAATTATTTTTTCATCTTTTGGCAAACTATCTACAATTTTTACTGCATTGGAAGAAGTACAAATAATATCACTCAAGGCTTTTATCTCAGCAGAGCAATTGATGTAACTAATTACGGTATGATTGGGATATTGTTTTAAAAATGCTTCAAATTTATCGGTTGGAGCAGAATCTGCCAAGGAACATCCTGCATTCAAATCAGGGATAATTACTTTTTTAGTTGGATTGAGAATTTTTGCTGTTTCACCCATAAAATGAACGCCCGCAAACAAAATAACATCGGCATTTGTTTTGGCAGCTTCTTGTGCTAAGCCTAAACTATCTCCAATAAAATCAGCAATGTCTTGAATTTCTTCTTGTTGGTAATAATGAGCCAAAATTACTGCGTTTTTTTCTTTTTTTAATCGAGCGATTTCTTCTATTAGGTTTTTTCCCTTTGCCAACTCAGCTGTTACAAATCCTTTCTCTTTTACTTCTTGAAGTTTATTCATTTTTTTATAGATTGTATGTTACAGATTATAGTTTTTGACAAGCGGTCATGACCCCTTGTTGATAGATTATTAATGTTGCCTTTATTGATTTTAATCAGTATTAATGCGACTTCGTGGTCTTCACTATTAAACAAAGTCTCAAATTCACAAATTCACACATTTTTCAATTAACTCAGAAATAGTTAACGCTTCTTGTGTTCCTGTTAGCATGTTTTTAACTGTAAGTTTTCCCGAAGCCATTTCATCGCTACCCACCATCACCACATAATTGATGTTTTTGTTGTTAGCAAATTTCATCTGCTTTTGCATTTTAGCGTTATCAGGATATATTTCGGAATTTATGCCTGCATCTCTTAGTTGAAACAATAACGGCAGACAATAATCTTGTTCTTTTTCGCCAAAATTCACGAATAACACTTGTGTAGAATCTCCCTCAAACTTTGGATATAGGTTATTATCTAACAACACATCATAAATCCGATCTGCTCCAAAAGAAATTCCTACTCCTGAAACATCTTTCAACCCGAATTTTCCTGTTAAATCATCATATCTTCCACCACCACAAATGCTCGGAAAGTTATCTACTTTTACTTCTATAATCGTTCCTGTGTAATAACCTAACCCACGAGCTAGTGTTGGGTCAAACTTTACGTTAGCTGTTTTTAAACCTAATTTTTCTAATTTTTCAAAAACAAATTCTAATTCTTCTATTCCTTTTTGACCGTTGATTGTATTTCCTATCTTTTGTGACAAGAATCCTAATTGATTAAACATCAATTTAAATAAATCTTTGTTATTATTAACTTCAATTATTTTTCCTCCTTCTCTTATTGCTAATAAATCCATTAGTGTAAGAGAGTTTTCTTCAGGAATATTCATATCTTTTAATTCCTTAAAAACTCCCTCTAAACCTATCTTATCATACTTATCAATTGCAACAACAATTTGTTCAAATTTATCCTGCTCTCCAACAGACTCAACTATCCCTTGCAAAATTTTTCTATTATTAATAGATACTGTATAGTTCAGTTTACCTTGAAACAATTCCGTAAAAACATCATCAATAATTTTTATTAAATCTACTTCATTCAATAAAGAATCTGAACCAATAATATCGGCATCACATTGGTAAAACTCTCTGTAACGTCCTTTTTGTGGTCTGTCGGCACGCCAAACAGGTTGTATCTGAAACCTTCTGAAAGGAAAAGTAATATCATTTTGGTTTTGTACTACATAACGAGCAAAAGGAACAGTTAAATCATAACGAAGAGCTTTTTCGGCAATTGATTTTGTTAATCCGTTAGCATTTTTCTCTTGTAAGGCTTTTTCATCAGCTTTAGCTAAATAATCCCCACTATTCAGAATCTTAAAAATCAATTTATCGCTTTCATCACCACCAGTGCCCACCAATGTATTTAGGTTTTCCATAGCAGGAGTTTCTATCTGTTGGAAACCATATTTTTTATACACTTTTTTAATGGTATCGAAAATATAGTTTCTGCGAGCCATTT
>Ga0210044_10004078_pt1 | contig 20610 bp, 14 predicted proteins | sample CryGey13umfilter_2_FD_183959 | JGI IMG/M metagenome (GOLD analysis project Ga0210044, IMG submission 183959) | Groundwater microbial communities from aquifer in Utah, USA - Crystal Geyser 4/9/14 3 um filter (SPAdes) (version 2) | ecosystem: Environmental > Aquatic > Deep subsurface >... | reverse complement strand
ACTGAGCAGGCTAAACAGTTGCTCTTCCCTGAACGGCTTGCTTAAAAAACTGTTCATACCTGCATGCATGCAGCGGTCGATATCTTCCTTTAACGTATTGGCAGTCAGCGCAATGATTGGAACGTGTTTCAGACCTTTGCTGTTTTCTTCATCACGGATCTGGCGGGTGGCTTTAAGACCGTCCAGTTCCGGCATATGCATATCCATCAGAATCAGATCAAAATGACGCTTTTGCCACTGCTCAATGGCTTCAAGACCATGATTCGCAATGACGACCTCAATGCCCAGCTCCTCCAGAATGCTCTGGGCTACCAGTTGATTGAGCGGGTTGTCTTCGGCTACGAGTACCGTGCTACCATCAAATGTAGCATCTATAACCATCTCTTTAATTTGCCGTGTTGCAGCACTGCCGAGATTGATGCTGCGGGTGAGAGGTTGCTCGAGCCCATACAACACGACCGGCAAGACAAAGGAGAAGGTGGTGCCAGCCTGAGGCACACTGCGGACTTCGAGCATGCCCCCCATGGCGGTAACAAGACTGTTGGCAATGTTCAGACCGAGCCCCGTGCCGCCATATTTTCTGGTCGTTGATTCATCCGCCTGGGCGAACGGGTTGAATATCACCGCAAGCTGCTCCGGTTTCATACCGATACCTGTATCCGTCACGGAAACATGCAGGCGGCCACTGCCCGCTTCCGACTGGCGATGCAGGAAGGAGAGTTCAATGGTCACCCCTCCCTGTTGGGTGAATTTGACGGCATTGCCGGCAAGATTAAGCAGGATCTGGCGGAACCGGGTCGGATCCAGCATCAGTGCTGCAGGAACAGCCTTTAAATTCACGGTCAGAGCGATTCCTTTCTCCTGAGCGGCTGGAATCAGCGATGAAAAGGCTGTCTCCACCAGTGGTTGCATTTCGGTTCGGATAATTTCCAGCTGGATGCAGTCCGCTTCAATTTTTGAGAAGTCGAGGATGTTGTTCAGCAATGCAAGCAGGTCATTGGATGCGTGCATGGCGTTGGTAAGATAAAGTTTCTCCTTCCCCTTCAGATCCGCCCTGTTGAGCATACGCAGCATGCCGATCACCCCGTTCATCGGGGTGCGGATCTCGTGGCTCATGTTGGCCAGGAAACGGGATTTGGCCTGATTGGCCTGATTGGCCTTCTGCGTGGCCAGCTGCAATTCGGAGGTGCGGATGAGCACCTTTTCCTCCAGTCGTTTGCGGTACTCACTGAGTTCATGTTCGCGCAATTCAATCTCATGCAGCATCTCATTGAAGCCTTCGGTCAGGTGGCCGAGTTCATCCTGATCGATAACCGGAGCGCGCAAGGCAAAGTCGTGTGTTTCCGAAACCTTGTCCATGCTGTCAATCAGCGTCTGAATCGGGTCGGAAACCCTTTTCATGAAACGGCCCGAGAGCACAACGGCGAGCAGCAGGGCAAGCGTCATGACGATGATAAGCAGGGCCAGCGACAGCAGTTGCTGCAGATACATCGGTATCAGGGATGCCCTGATCTGGATATATCCGATCACAGCTTTGTCGAGTGTAATGTCGGCAATGACATCCAGATGATCGAGATCGAAATAGGAGCTGATTATCGACGCATTTTGCCGGCTGATATGTTTTTTCAGGTTGTTTTCGACAAGCGTGCTGTCGAGAACTCCCGGAATGGGGGCGTAACTGGCGAAGAGAGTGCTCGCGCTATCGAAAATCAGTGCGCTTTGAATGTCCGACTCCACAATCAGGCTGTGCAGCAGTTCACTGGCATTATCCGCATCGCCAAAGCTTAATGCGGCCGTACTGTTAATAGCGATAATCCGGGCAAGATTGGAAAGTCGTTCTGTTGTTTCCAGCCGATAGCTGATCACGCCGCTGATCACATGCACAAGCGAGATTGCAAGCAGTACGAAACCGACAACGGAGAGAATCACTTTACGCAGTTTAAGCGCAATTCCCGTAAGTTTGAGAGCCACTATTTTGTACCTTCGGCAGCGTCATCTCTGATGACGGTCGAAATTTTCAGCAGTGGCGCCGATATTTTAATGCCTGTTGCTACAGCGCTGGAGAGGTTGATCTGAAAGCGCAGTCGCTCATTGCGTCTGGCGATTTCGATCATGCCTCCCTTTTTTGCAAAGCCGACCAGATCGCTGATGGTCAGAACCGGACTGTTTTTCAGTGCCGGGATTCTGTTGTGTATGCTCTCTTTGCTGACATAGAGCAGTTTGCACGCGGCTTTAATCTCTTCAACGTTATCGATATGCCTGATGTCGATGGCTCTTCCATTGGAGAGTTCACCCTGCAGTGGATCCAGATAGGGGTTGATAGGGTCATGAACGGACGAGCAGATAGTCAGCGTACCGTCCTTGTTCTCCGTTGTCTCATCCGGCCAGCTGATAAACCGGGTCAGTTTGAAGACCAGGGCAGCCTTCATTTCCAGCTCATCGGCAAAGCTGGTGGCAGGTGTAAACACAAAGGCCGGCAGGCAGCTGAATATCAGCATCATACCAGCTGGTACACCGGACATCCTTCGCTTAAGGTGACTTGTTTGCATGCTGTGTCGGATCAGAAACGCAGGGCCGCTTTGGCAGAGAATGAGCGGCTCAGGTAAGTCGGTTGAATATTCAACTCCTGAATATATTCCAGACGTCTGCTTTGCAGCAGGTTTTTACCGATCAGGGAGAGCTCCAGATCATCAGTAGCATGCCAGCCGACCCTGACATCAAGATCGATATGCGCCTTCACCGGCAAGCCGGGGAAAAATATCGCTGCCCGGTCATTCGCATAGGAGAGTCTGCCGGTGTAACGCCCCCACAGGTCGAGCTCTGTCTGATAGGGGAGATTCATACTCGAGCGCAGGGAGGCCTGATGTTTGGGGCTGCCGCCTTCATACGCCCTGTCTAAAGAGGGGTCGGTGCCGGCTGGCGTGGGTTTCATGTTCAGCCTCAGATAGCTGTAGGCCAGCCGCAGCCGCCACCAGTCGGTCGCCTGCCAGTCCATATCGAGTTCCGTGCCGTAAGAATAGCCCTGCATCTGGTTGCCGATCTGGTTGGTGATCGCATTGATGCGTTCATAAGAGAGCAGGTTGTCATACACATTATAGAAGGCAGTGGCGCTCAGGCTGACACCCTGATCAGGGTGTGTGCGGTAACCCACTTCATAGGCGGTCAGTTTTTCGGGTACGAAATTCGGATTACCAATGACAGTCAAGACAGTCGGGCCGGGGAAAACTGCGAGAACGATGCTGCTGTCAAACTCGGTTCTTGACGGGGTGCGTGAGGCTTTGGATACAGCGGCCCAGAGCATCTGCTCATCATTGATGTTCCAGTTGAGACGAATGTTCGGTTGAACCTGTAAGCGGGTACGGGTTCTTTTCTCGAATTTGCTGCCAACGGTCACTTTGAGCCGATTTGCTATCAGGGCAATTTCATCCTGAATAAATCCGCTGTAGATGGCTTCAGATGCACTGGCCGGGGTCAAAGCCAGGCTAAAGGTATTGGCGGTTCTGTCCTTCATCAGGCGGTAGTTCACGCCCCATACGATACTGTTCATGCCGGCAACAGAGAGGTTGTGCTGGAAATCGATATCAAAGGTCTTCTGATTGTGGCCGAAGAAGATATCCTGCCGGTTGCCCTGGTCATAATAGAGTTGCAGGGAGGTGGCTGCACCGTCACTCATGCCGTGTTCCCAGCGGCCCAGCAGGTTGCCGCCTTTGTCCTTAAAGGCATCATTGGCCATGGTGTTGGGGAGAAATACCGGTTGCCAGAAGTTTGAAACGCGCTGGTTGCCGTTAATCAGGAATATATCCGACTGCAGGGTCAGCTTGTCATGGGCATTCACTTCATTATCGATGCGGAAACCACCGCGTAAGACATCCCACTGATCATTGGCACGATTTCCGAGCACTGCATCAATATTGCTGCTTTTTTTATCATATTTCAGGTAGGCGCGACCGAAACCGGTATCTCCGATTTCAGAGCCGTAACGCAGGTTACCTGTGCCCGTATCCTTTGTGCCGCCTCCGGCAACGATCAGTCCGCCCTGGGTATCCATGGCATGTTTGGTGATGATGTTGATCACGCCGTTGACCGCGTTACTGCCCCATAGTGTTGCGCCGGGCCCTCTGATCACTTCGATACGGTCAATATCTTCCAGCGGGGTATCCTGCCGACTCCAGAAAACGCCGGAGAACAGCGGTGTGTAAACTGTGCGCCCGTCAATCAGTACCAGTAACTTGTTGGCAAAGCGGCCGTTAAAGCCGCGTGCTGTAACGGCCCATTCGTTGGCGTTGATCTGGGCCACATTCAGTCCGGGAACCATGCGCAGCGCCTCGGGGATGGAGCTGGCTCCGGAGCGCCGGATATCGTCATTGGTAATCACGAACGCAGCAGCAGCTGTTTTCGATAGCAGTTCCTGTTTGCGGGAGGCGGAACTCACCTCGACCGCCATAATATCTTCCAGTGACATGTCGAGGTAGCGGTTGGCAGGCATGTCGTTGTCTGCTGCGTAAGCAGCGCTGCTGATCAGGCAACAGCCGGAAAACAGTAGTCGGTGAATCAGGCGCTGAGATCTGAAAATTGTGAAAAAAATCATATTCGTACTTCCTGCAGGAATGTGATAGCAGTGAGACTAGCCATAAGTTCGGAAACTGTTAACAACTAACAGGCCAATGGCGCGTGGCCATATTGTGGAGGTTGAGTTCGCGCAGCCTGAGTCAGGCAAGAATGGCGCGGGCCATGTCGCAGTCTTTGGCAATCTGTTCGGCCAGATCGGCATGGCCGGTGAACTTGCGATCTTCGCGGATGCGCTTGATAAAACTGACATTCAGGCACTGGTCATACAGATCGGGCGAAGCATCGAGCAGATGCGTTTCCAGCAGCAGTGTACGCCCGTTGAAAGTGGGGCGATAGCCGAGATAGGCAGCGCCGTTCCACTGCGTATCGCACGAGCTGGCACGCACCGCATAGATACCGACCGGCGGATGCGCCAGATCGGCAACATCAACGTTGGCGGTAGGGAAATTCATCTGGCGCCCGCGTTTGTCACCATGCAGAACCGTGCCGGCAATCGCGTAGTCGCGCCCGAGCAGTTTTTTCGCCAGCTCGAAATCAGCCGCTTCAACGGCAGAGCGGATACGTGAGGAGGAGACCACGCCGCCGAGCATCTCAAAGGCAGCCGCCTCGGTCACGTTGAAATCGCATGTGTCGCCAAGCCTGCGCAGATCATCCACATGGCCTTGTCTGTCGCGGCCGAAGGCAAAGTCGTAACCGACATGGATATGTTTGAAGGCAAAGGTTTCATGCAGGGTGGTGGAGAATTTTTCTGCAGACCAGCCGGCCAACTCACGGGTGAACTCCAGTAGCAACACGGCATCCACACCTGCGGCTTCCAGATACTGCAACCGCTCCTGCACATGGCAGAGGCGACGCGGCGCTTCTTCAGGATAAAGCACGGCGCGCGGGTGCGGATCGAAGGTGACAACGATTGTCGGGCCATTGACTGCCCGGGCGTGGCCATTGGTTTCAGCCAGCACCTGTTCATGGCCCATATGTACGCCATCAAAATTGCCGACGGTAATGGCGCCGCCTTTGATGTCGCCAGCCAGTCTGGCTTCGTCCCATGAATGAAAAACCTGCATGGCCTAACACTATCGCCAAGTGTGTCGATTAAACAGACAGAACAGGAGTGGTTACAGAAGCTTGAGTTGAAGTCCCGTAAACGGCACGATTCCGCACTATGGATATTGTAACGCAGGGACTGGCCGGAGCTGTACTGGCCCAGAGTTTTTCGAAAGGGCATGAGACGCGGCTGGCGCTGGTGATCGGTTTTCTTGCCGGGCTGCTGGCCGATATCGATGCACTGTTTACCCAGTCCGAAATGGATCCGCTGCTGCAACTCGACTTTCACCGCCACTTTACCCACTCGATATTTTTTATTCCCTTTGGTGGTCTGCTTGCCGCAGCCCTGATGTGGCCGGTGCTGAAAAAGTATCTGCCCTTCAAACGCCTGCTGCTGTTTACCACTGCCGGATATGCTACTTCCGGTGTGATCGATGCCTGCACCTCTTACGGCACCTCGCTGCTCTGGCCGCTTTCCGATGAACGCATCTCCTGGAATATCATCTCCATACTCGATCCGCTGTTTTCCATCGCCCTGATTGCAGCGATTGTCTTTGCCGCCATCAAACGCATACCGCGTTATGCCGCTTTCGGTGTCTGCTTCGCTCTGTCCTATATGCTGGTCGGTTTTGCCCAGCATGAACGGGTGGAAGCCATGGCGATGGCGCTGGCAGAATCACGCGGCCACGCAGTTGTGCGTATCGAGATCAAACCGACGATGGGCAATCTGGTGCTCTGGCGATCGATTTATGAGGCGGATGGTCGTTTCCATGTCGATGGCTTGAGAGTCGGGTTGGGAAATGAAAAATCCTATCCGGGCGAGTCGATCAAACGGTTTGAGTTGAGTGATCTGCCGCTGCTGTCGCATGATTCGGTGCTGGCCGCAGATATCAAACGCTTCGATTTTTTCTCTGATGGTTATACTGCCCTGCTTCCCGGCGATAAACCTGTGATCGGCGATGCCCGTTACTCCATGCTGCCCACTTCCACCAAACCGATCTGGGGTATTGAGCTGAATCTGGCCGATCAGCAGAAACATACACCGTTCAATCAATTCCACGATACATCCGACCTGACCCGTCAGACATTCATCGACATGCTGCTTGGTGAAGATATCCGCATCGTAAAGGAAGAGGCCAAACCCGAACCGCAGGCCAGGGCTGATTCACCCGAGAGTCGGATCTAACGACCGGCTATTGTCGACCAAACCCGGTCATTCAGATTCTTTCGATAAGCTTCTATGAAACGATGATGGCTACGCTGTAAAAAAACCTTCGTGACCCAAGGGTGGGCCTAAGCTTGCGTTAATTTCCCTCTTTAATTATCCTTGTGAGTAAATTTACTCAGTGGGGTAATTGTGGTTGCCGTAAGTTATCAGAGAAAAGAAGTCAATCTGCTACAGCAAAGACTCTGTGAACCTCCACGACTGCTTCTGTTTATTGCAGGCCCGCGACAAGTGGGCAAAACAACGATGGTACAACAGGTGCTTGGCCAGCTTCCTCCTGAACAGAGCAACTTTGTTCCTGTCGATAGACCGGACGATACATCCAGGACCAATATGACTGCCTCCGCAAGCGAATCTGTTGATTACTCTTTCGGGCCTCGCGATACCCGTTGGCTGGTCGACAAATGGCAACAGGCGCGTATCGCAGCACGTCAATCTGAAAGCGGCCATATCCTTGTGCTTGATGAAATTCAGAAAGTGGCACAATGGTCAGAAACTGTAAAAGGCTTGTGGGACACTGATCGCGCAGAAGGACTGAATTTACATGTAATTCTTCTTGGATCATCCCCTTTGCTTATGCAACGAGGTATGAGTGAAAGTCTGATGGGGCGATACGAACTAATCACCTTAACGCATTGGTCATTTACAGAAATGCACGGTGCGTTTGGTTTTGATCTTAACGACTATATCTTTTTTGGTGGCTATCCGGGGGCAGCCGCATACGTTCGTGATGAACCTCGTTGGAAGAATTATGTTAATGGCAGCCTGATCGCACCCAGTATTGAAAAAGATATTTTTGAGATGGCCCGCGTCGATAAACCATCATTACTCAAGCAGCTCTTTCACCTTGCGTCCGCTTATTCGGGGCAGATCGTGGCACTGAGTAACATGAAGGGTCAGCTTGAAAACGCTGGCAACGAAACAACATTAGCTGACTATCTGATCCTGCTTGAGAATGCGGGGTTGTTAGTAGGCATGCAAAAGTATTATCGAAGTCAAATTAAACAGAGAAAATCGCCGCCGAAGCATAACGTGCTGAACAATGCCTTGATGACAGCCACATCGGCATATTCCAAGACGGAAGCTTTAGCTGATCGCACCTATTGGGGAAGAGTCGTTGAAAGCGCAGTTGGGCAGCATTTGTACAACTCCGGCAAACACAATGATTGTCATTTGCATTATTGGCGCGAAGGGCCGAATGAGGTTGATTTTGTGATTGAGCGAGGCAATCGCATTGCTGCCATCGAAGTCAAAAGCGGCACTGTGCCCGGACATGCGAAAGGCTTGGAGTCGTTCGAAAAGAAGTTCGGCACATGTCAAAAACATCTGGTTGGCGATGGTGGCATTCCTTTAGCTGAATTTCTCTCTTATCCGGCAGAACACTGGCTATGAGCAAAGGTTCTCAGAAGCACCTTGTTCATCGCACTTGCACTCGCAAAGGCGAAAACAACCAATCGGATGAAAGTATGGCATTTGAGTCCTTCAGGGAACTCTCGGCTTTCGTTCTGTTGGGCGATCCAGGAGCCGGAAAAACTGAATCGTTTAAAAGGGAAGCTGAAGAGTCTGGAGGTAAATACGTCTGCGCACGGGATTTTGTTATTCCCGATTTTTTCAAGCCGCAGGCAGGCGAAACAATCTTTATTGACGGACTAGATGAAGTTCCCTCTGCAAGTGATTCGCGGCATCCGCTTGACCGCATTCGCGAAAGGCTGATTGCTCTTGGCAGGCCCCGGTTCCGCCTTTCATGCCGGGAAGCAGACTGGCTTGGCAAGAGTGGCGAAATAGACATGAAGGCTGTCTCGCCTGATGGACACATCGTTACGCTTTATCTTGATGAGCTCCGTGATGAATCCATCGCCGAAATTCTCGAATATAGTCAGGATATAAATGACCCTTCAGATTTTATGGAGCAAGCAAAGCTCCATGGCCTTTATGAACTGCTTCGCAACCCTCAAACGCTCGATCTTCTTATCAAAGCCGTTGGAGGCAAAGCATGGCCAAATAGCCGAACAGAAGTATACGAGATGGCTTGCAAGAAACTTGTGCAGGAAAACAACCCTGATCACAAATTGGCTACAAAGGGCACCGCGCCTTCAAGCGAAGGTATGCTCAAAGCCGCAGGCTATCTCAGTGCGGTTCATCTGATAGCAGGTCGTGGCGGCTTTGACCTTAATTGTGATGATGATTCTGATCAATTCGTTTGCCTGAGAGATTTGAAAGAATCTCAGTTGCCCTTGCTTCCTGCATTGAAAAGCAATTTATTCGTTGGCGAAGAAGGCATTCGTACACCTGTCCATCGAAGTGTTGCCGAGTTTCTCGGGGCTCGTTATATCTCGACACGCATCAACGATGGCTTGCCGGTCAACCGCGTACTCGCGCTCTTCTGCGGTGAAGATGGCGGCATCATCCCCGACTTGCGTGGGCTGGCGGCATGGATTGCAGCTTATAATCAAAGCGCAAGATCGACGCTTATCGAACGGGATGCATTGGGCGTTGTACTCTATGGTGATGTTCGAAACATCCTTATTAAGGATAAACAAAGCGTATTAAATTCATTGCATGCTGAAGCAAAGCGCTATCCATGGTTCCGTTCGGAAGACTGGGCCGATTCGCCATTTGGAGCATTGGGCACCAAAGATATGGAGCCTGTGTTTCAAAAAATACTCTCCTCTCCCTCTAGAACAATTCCTGATCAACAGCTACTGAATTGCGTGCTTGATGCCCTTCGTTACGGAGAGCAGATGCCTTCACTTGCGCAAGTCGTGGAAAGCATAGCGCGTGATAGTAGCTATCTGGACTACATCCGACGTAATGCCATTGAAGCATTGATTCACGGCATTCAAGCTGCGCCAGCCGCACTCCTCCAGCTCGCAGAAGATATTCGCGAGGGTCGCATTGAAGACAATGAAGATGAATTGATCGGAGCCTTACTTCGTGAACTTTACCCTTCGATTATCACGTCAGCAGAAATATTTGAGTATATGCAGAAGCCTAAAACGTCGACCATCAACAGTTATCGCATGTTCTGGCCATATGATCTTGAGCGGTTATCGAGCGACCAAGATTTGCCAATCTTGCTTGATACGTTAGCAACTATGGGCAACCAGGATTCAGAAGAAGATGACTACAACGACAATTTTGAGCGCATGGGTGGGAAACTCCTGGCTCGCGGCATTGAAGTGCATGGTGATAGCATTTCCGATGAACGGCTACTCGCATGGTTGAGTATCGGACGGGATGAATTCAGAAGTCTGCGATTTGAAGATCAGGATGCTCAAAAGATCGCTTCGTGGTTTTCCACACGCCTGAATCGCTACAAGGCGTTGATCGAATTGACTGCATCACAATGCGCGACTCAACCCGACCCCTGTAACTGCATGAACAAAGCGGTAATGCGACTGCAAGTTGCCAATATCTCAAGCAGCCTCGAAACATGGTGGCTGGAAAAAGCTGCATGCGAACCCAACAAGGAACTGGCTCAGTTTTATTTTGGTCGTGCAATCCAACCATTATTGATTCATGAGGGTGGAAATGGATTCTTACCTCTTTCGGAGACCGAACGATTTGAGCAGTGGGTGGATGCCAATCCTCAATTTACATCATACTTTGAGCCGTTTATCTCCTGCAAGATCGGAGACTGGGAGCAAGAACACGCACAGCGCGAACAAAAATGGAAAGAAAAAGAGCAGAAGAAAAAAGAAGAGTTGCTTGCCTTCTACCACGAACATATTGATGCCATTCGCGATGGCACAGCCTATCCGCAAATCCTGCACGACCTTGCCTTAGCGTATAACGGGCATCTCCACGATGCCAAAGGTGATACGCCGAAAGCGCGAATGACTCAATTTCTGGGTGGTGATTCGGCATTGATTGAGGCTGCGACAATGAGCTTCTGGCGCACGCTTGATCGCTCCGATCTTCCTGCAGTTGCAGAAATAGCCAAGTTAGGGGTTGAAGGCATACCGCACTATATTCGTCCGGCATGTCTGATCGGTATGGGTCAGCGATATCTCCTGGAGCCCGAAAAGGCATTGAACCAATCAGATGATATTCTTTCCCGGATGCTTCTGTTTCGCTTAACCGATGGTACGGGAGATGAACCGGAGTGGTTTGAAGCGCTGGTGAACTCCAGACCGAAGCTTGTTGCTGATGCCTTTCTTGCCTATACCCTTCCCATGCTTCGCGCCAAAAAAGAGCATATCCACGGACTGCATTTGGTGACTGGTGAAAATGCTTATGTTGAAGTTGCCCGACTAACGCTGCCGAAACTGTTGGAAAGCTTTCCTGTACGTGCCAACATAAAACAGCTGCCATTTATATTGAAACCTCTGCTCGAAGGCGGATTACGCTATTTAAATAAGAGCCAGGTATTGGCGTTGGTCGAGAGAAAGAACTCTTTGAAAAGCATGGATGATGCACAAAGGACTTTTTGGCTGGCTTGTGGCTTACTGCTTGAGCCTGAGACCTACAAGGCAAAGCTGTTTAAGTTTGTCGGTAAAAGTCAAAAGCGCAGAGCGCACATGGCCTCCTTTCTAGCCTCAGACTTTAGACGCAACAATTTTCCTGAATCAGTAAAAACTCCGGCCAATGTACTGGCTCAACTCATCGAAATGCTTGGACAGGATGTTTCAGATATTCGATTAAACGGCCTGATTACCAATGAAATGCGCATGTCTGAAATGGTCGGAGGATACATTCAGGCATTGGGCCGCGAACAAACTGAAGAAGCCTCTAGCGAACTTAAGCGGTTGTTAGGAATTCCTGCACTATCCAACTGGCATAACCGCATACTCATCGCACAACATGATCAACAAATCATTCGACGGAAAGGCACATTCCGCCAGCCAACTATTCCTGAAGTAGATAGTACCCTTGCCGACCTTCAACCAGCCAATGCAGCCGATCTTGCAGCACTTGTTATGGATCACCTTAACGAGATTGCACGCTGTATCCGGGATGGAAATACAAATGATTACAAGCAGTACTGGAGTTACGACGAGAAGAACAAAAAGTTGTCTAAACCAAAGCCGGAGAACGATTGTCGCGATGCCTTATTATCGGATTTGAAAGAGCGTCTCGGAACACTGGATATTGATGCTCAGCCAGAAGCCCGATATGCAGATGATAAACGTGCCGACATCAGGGTGTCGTTTGGCGGCACGAATGGATTCAGCGTTCCTGTAGAAATCAAAAAAGATTCTCACAAGGATTTGTGGCGGTCTATACGCGAACAATTGATCACCAAGTACACTCGCGATCCTGACACCGATGGCTTTGGTATTTACCTCGTATTCTGGTTTGGTGGCATGAGCATGCCGCTTCCACATGATGGAAAGAAACCAAAAACTGCGAAAGAACTCAAAGAGAAGTTGCTGGAAACGCTTTCATTGGAAGAAAGACGAAAAATAAGTGTCTGTGTGATTGATTGCGCTTTGCCATAGGCATTCAATCAAACTTCACCCTAATGCTGGTGACCTGAATGTCCGTTTCAGCCGGAATAGGTCAGTCAGCTTGTAGATTAGATTGGGCAGGTTAAATCGCGCTGGATTTTTCCGGCCACTGGCATTCAGCTGAGACAGCGCAGGTCGGGCATTTGGGTTTGCGGGCGATGCAGGTGTAGCGCCCGTGCAGGATCAGCCAGTGGTGGGCGTGTAACATAAACTTTTTCGGAATCACTTTTAACAGTTCTTTTTCCACATCCAGCGGGGTTTTGCCCGGAGCCAGCCCCGTGCGGTTGCCGACGCGGAAGATATGCGTATCGACTGCCATGGTCGGTTCACCGAACAGTACATTCAGAACCACATTGGCGGTTTTGCGACCAACGCCCGGCAGGGCTTCGAGCTCCTTGCGGGTGCGCGGAATTTCTCCGCCATGTTTGGCAACCAGTATTTCGCAGGCGCCGATCAGATGTTTGGCCTTGCTGTTATAGAGGCCGAGGGTGGCGATGTACTTTTTCAGTTTCGCCTCCCCAAGTTCAAGGATGGCGGCAGGCGTATTGGCAACCGGATAGAGTTTGGCTGTGGCTTTGTTGACTCCCACATCGGTGGACTGGGCCGAGAGCATGACGGCAGCCAGCAGTTCGAATTCGTTGGCGTAATGCAGTTCGGTGACGGGTTCGGGGTCTATGGCTTGCAGATGTTCAAAAAAGCGCCGCACCTGTGCGGCGTTCATGCGTTTGGACATGGGTGCGTGGTTCTATTCGTTCACTTCTTTCATGGTCAGGCTGACCTGACGATCCGTGATCTCGCCGGCAGGATTTAATACCTGCTCAACCAGAAAAACAGTGTCATTGGTGATCTTCTCAATCTTGCCGTTGTCTTTGCCGAGGAAGTTGCCGCGTCGCACAATGTAACCTTTGGCTGTGCTGTCCTGCACCATGGCTACGCGTTCGCCGCCCATACTGAAAATGGCCACCAGACTGAGGGTTGAAAGATCATAATCCTCGAGTTTTTCACGGGTGCGATTGGTCAGGCGCAGCTGGTTTTCTATGAGTGAGTTACGACCGCGTGTGGCAACGGTTTCCAGATAAGAAGCAAACGGGTCGCGCAGGTTGGCAAAATCAATGGCCGGTGCGGTGACCATATGTTGCATGGCATCGGGCATTTCATCCATCATGGCATCAGGCATCTCACTGTCCGGTGCCGCGATTGCCAGAGGAATCCCGATCAAAATCGTCGAAACCAGTCCTGTCAGTTGCTTCATGATTTCCTCCCCGCGCCGTGTGACATGCAATTACAGCAGAATAGTTGCATTCTGCAAAGCACAATACATGCCAGAAGTGCCGATTTCACTTACTTCTTCCCGGAACTGCCAAAGCCGCCACTGCCGCGTTCGGTTTCAGACAGCTCTGCAACCGCGTGGAAATCAGCCTGCACAAACGGGGCGATAATCATCTGGGCAATACGGTCACCACGGGAGACCGTGAACGGCTGCTTGCCATGGTTGATCAGAATCACACCCACCTCACCACGGTAGTCAGCATCGATGGTGCCCGGTGAGTTAAGCACGGTGATGCCGTTTTTCAGGGCTAGACCGGAGCGCGGCCGAATCTGTGCCTCATAATTGTCCGGCAACGCCATGGCAAAGCCGGTTTTGATCAGCTTGTGCTCTCCCGGCTCGATGACAATATCGGCATCGACTGCGGCGCGCAGATCGGCTCCGGCAGCATGTGTAGTGGCATAAAAGGGGAGATCAATGCCTTCACCGTGCGGCAGTTTTTGAATGTGAACGATTGGATTGAGACTCATTTAAGACTCCAGAATATGGTTGATAATACACTGTGCGAAATCGTGTTTGCTTTCACTCTCAATGGCAACAGCACCTGCCTGGGTGACCCACCAGCCGTTGGCCCTGTTGCTGCCCATGTTGGATATGTCATTGGCAACAATGGCATCAACACCTTTATTGGCCAGTTTGGCTTTGGCATGGTTAATGTGATCGGTTGCTTCAGCGGCAAAAGCGACCACTTTGCCGGGCCGCTTTTTCATGGCGGCGATTTCAGCCACGATATCCGGATTGGCAACCAACTTCACGGAGAGGTCAGTCATGACGCTGCGTTTGAGTTTGCCCTGATGCGGCTGCTCGAAACGGAAATCGGAGACTGCAGCTGTAGCAATAAACAGATCGGCACCTGCGGCTGCCATTTTACTGGCTTCAAGCATTTGCGCTGCCGATTCAACATCGGTACGCAGGATGGCTGGATGTACTGCAGGTGTGCCGGGGCCGGCAATCAATGTGACCTCTGCGCCCCTGATAACAGCCTGATTCGCCAGTAAAGCGCCCAGCTTGCCGCTGGCCCGGTTGGTCAGTACCCGTACGCCATCCCATGCTTCAACCGTCGGGCCTGCATTGATAACCCAGCGCTGCCCTTTCAAATTCTGAGGTGTCAGGAGCGGCAGCAGGGCGGACATGATGGCCTGCGGTTCGCTCAGACGGCCGGAGCCGGACTCACCACAGGCCAGTTCACCTGCTGCAGGGCCGACGATAAACATACCGCGCTGTTTGAGCGTGCTTATATTGTGTTGTGTGGCAGCCGACCCCCACATGGAGCTGTTCATGGCCGGAGCCAGCAAGACCGGTTTGTCGCATACCTGCATCATGGTGGAGAGCAGATCATCGGCAATGCCGTGGGTAAAACGGGCAATCAGGTTGGCTGTGGCCGGTGCGATAATCACTGCATCGGCCCAGCGGGCCAGCCGGATATGGCCCATTTCCCTTTCGGAGGTCAGATCAAACAGCTCAGTGTGTACCGTTTCACCGGTCAGCGCCTCAAAGGTGAGGGGGGAGACAAATTCGCAGGCCGATTTTGTCATCACGCAACGCACCTGCATGCCTGATTTTTTCAGCAGACGAACCAGCTCGGCCACGCGGTAGACGGCAATGCCGCCACCGATGCCGATGAGAATGCGTTTGCCCGACAGGCTCAAGAGCTCTGCAGCTCCTTCAGTGTGTTCAATACCTCTTCAACGTGGCCGGGGACTTTCACCTTGCGCCAGGCATAAGCGATATCGCCTTCCGGATTGATGATAAAAGTGGAACGTTCAACGCCCAGAGATTCTTTGCCATAGTTCATTTTGAGCTGCATGACATCGAAAGCTTTGCACAGCAGCTCATCCGGGTCGGAAATCAGCGGAAAGTTCAGCGACTGATTCTCGATAAAGTTGGCATGCGATTTTACCGAGTCGCGGCTTACGCCGACGATAGCCGCATCGGCAGCTGAGAAGTCAGGCAGGGCATCGCGGAATTCGCATGATTCGGTCGTGCAGCCGGAGGTACTGTCTTTGGGGTAGAAGTAGAGGATAACCCACTGTCCGTCCAGATCACTGAGCTTCAAGGTGCCTTCTGGCCAGGTTTGCAGCTCGATAGACCCCGGTGCTTCATCTCCCGGATTGATATTGTATTCACTCATGTCTGGCTCCTTTGTAAGTACCCATCTCAGATTTACGGATGCGCAAGCATAGGCGACGATGCTAGCCTCCGCTACAATTTGAGAGGTGTGGATAAAGTCATCCATGTTATGCGAAGACAAAGTCCATTTTTGCATTGCTTACAAAATCATCTGTAAAACATGTGATTTTGGTGGCCTGTTTAGGCTTGCGGATCGTTGAAGGAGAGTCCATTGAATCAGGTGTTGTTGGCAGAACCGAGAGGTTTCTGCGCAGGTGTTGATCGCGCTATCGAAATCGTTGAAAAGGCGCTGGAAGTTTACGGTGCCCCGGTTTATGTGCGTCACGAAATTGTGCACAACCGTTTTGTGGTGGAATCTCTGAAAGCCAAGGGCGCTGTGTTTGTTGATGAGGTGGATGATGCGCCGGACAATGCACTGCTGATTTTCTCCGCTCACGGGGTGAGCAAAGCTGTGCGGGAACATGCCAACAGTCGTGGTTTGCGCGTCATTGATGCGACCTGTCCGCTGGTGACCAAGGTACACCTGGAGCTGCTCAGGCATTATAAAAATGGCGATCAGGTGATTCTCATCGGTCATGCAGGACATCCTGAAGTTGAGGGAACGATGGGTCAGGCGCCCGAGGGTGCGGTGCTGCTGATTTCAACACCGGATGATGTCGAAACGCTGCAGGTGAAAAATCCTGAAAAGATCGCCTATGTCACCCAGACCACGCTCAGTGTGGATGACACGAAGGATGTGATTGCCGCATTGCAGGCCCGTTTTCCCCGGATTCAGGGGCCGAAACGGGAAGATATCTGTTATGCCACGAGCAACCGGCAGGCGGCAGTCAAAGAGCTGGCATCGAGAAGCGATGTGGTGCTGGTCATCGGCTCGAAAAACTCTTCCAACTCCAATCGTCTGCGAGAAGTGGCCGAGCGTTGCGGCGCCACAGCCCACCTGATTGACGGGGCTGATGATATCAGGCTGGAGTGGTTCGCCGAGGGTGACCGTATCGGCATTACCGCCGGTGCATCAGCGCCGGAAGTGCTGGTGGAGCAGGTGGCAGCGTGGTTGAAAGGACAGGGTTATGCCTCTCCCGAAGTACTCTCGGTCGGACAGGAGAATGTCACATTCAGCCTGCCCGAAGAGTTGCGCGCATAAAAAAAAAAGAGGCTGACGACTACCCGTCAGCCTCAATCTGGTTAATCCTAATGTAATAAGCATTTCACCGCAGAGGACGCCAAGGACGCAGAGTAAAGTCATGGATGGTAACCGGTGCTACCCAAGCTCTGTGCATCATAAACCGATTGCGACTCCGCCGCTCTGTCCGGTTTTTGAAGTCTTGTTTCGTCAGACTAACGGGGCTAAAAAAGACTTTTTCGCTACGGCTGAACACAAGTTTACATATTCCGTTAATTCGCGAAGAACCTTAATTATTAGTCTTTTATCTGCGTCCTTTGATTCGGGGCATGGATGCCCCTTACCCTTCGGGTGTGCCTGCAGCACATCCAAACGGCAATCCTACCTTTTTGTGCGGTGAAATAGTTTTTGATTATATCTTTTTGGCCTGCTCAACTGCATTGCCGATATAGGTGGCCGGCGTCATCTCCATCAGGTGCTGTTTAGCGTCTGCCGGAATCTCCAGTGTTTCGATAAATTCGCGCAGGCGCTCAGGCGTAATGCCTTTGCCACGGGTGAGCGCTTTCATCTGCTCATACGGATTTGCCAGGCCGTAACGGCGCATGACCGTCTGCACGGCTTCACCGAGTACTTCCCAGCTGGCGTCGAGGTCGGCGTTGATTTTATCCGCATTGATTTCCAGTTTGCTGATGCCGCGCTGGGCAGAGCTGTAGGCCAGAATCGAGTAACCGAAGCCGACACCGAGATTGCGCAGTACGGTGGAGTCGGTCAGATCACGCTGCCAGCGCGAGATCGGCAGCTTTTCAGCCAGATGACGCAGGACGGCATTGGCCAGTCCGAGGTTGCCTTCGGCATTTTCAAAATCGATCGGGTTGACCTTGTGCGGCATGGTGGATGAACCGACTTCGCCGGCAATGACCCGCTGCTTGAAATACCCCAGTGAAATATAACCCCAGATGTCGCGGCTGAAATCGATCAGGATGGTGTTGAATCGCGCTACAGCATCATTGAGTTCGGCAATATAGTCGTGCGGTTCGATCTGGATGGTGTAGGGATTCCAGCTGATACCCAGCGATTCCACGAAATCTTTGGCAATGGCTTCCCAGTCGAGATCGGGATAGGCGGCCAGATGTGCGTTGTAGTTGCCCACGGCGCCATTGATCTTGCCCAGGAAAGGTACAGCAATGATCTGATCCAGCGTGCGCTGCATGCGGTAAGCCACATTGGCCCACTCTTTGCCCATGGTCGTCGGGCTGGCGGTCTGCCCGTGTGTACGCGCCAGAAGCGGTTGCTCCGCATAGCTTTTTGCACCGCTAGCAAGACTGTCCACGATGCCCTGCAAGGCAGGTAGCAGCACAGTGTCGCGTGCCTGTTTGAGCATCAGTGCGTAGGAGAGGTTATTGATGTCTTCAGACGTGCAGGCGAAGTGGAAAAACTCGGAAATGGCAGCCAGTTCAACGTTGTCTGCGACTTTTTCCTTGAGGAAATATTCCACAGCTTTGACATCATGGTTGGTGGTCGCCTCAATGCTTTTTACCCGATTGGCATCATCTTCACAGAAATCGGTGATAATGGCATCGAGGAAGGCGTGGGCGGCAGCGGAGAAAGCAGGCACCTCACCGATACCCTGATTGTTGGCCAGCATCTGCAGCCAGCGCACTTCAACGGTGACACGCGCCTTGATCAGGCCGTATTCGCTGAAAATCGGGCGAAGCTCTGCTGTTTTGCCGGCGTAACGGCCATCCAGCGGTGATAGGGCGGTAAGGGGTGAAACCTGCATAAAAACTCCAGGGTGCTGTTGATGAGGATTTTTTTCGCCGCGAAAGGTACACCGGATTGACATATATTTCCAAAGCCACGTTGTTTAGCTTTGTATAGATAAGGCAATTCTTGATTTCAGTATGAGCGATGGCATTATTCGCCTCCGTTTTGTGAGGGGGTGAGGCGCAAGCCTTGCTCCTTTTTGATTTGTGCAGCCGATAAACGGGGCTGTATGGGATAGCTGAATGATCCCGACCATATGCGAGGGTGGCGGAACTGGTAGACGCGCTGGATTTAGGTTCCAGTACCTTTGGTGTGGGGGTTCGACTCCCCCCTCTCGTACCATACTTTAAACAAGTAAATGATCCCGATGGAGAAATAAATGATTCATACTGAAGTGAAAACGCTGGCCAATAACGAACATCAGGTGCATGTGACTGTGCCACAGGGCGAGTACGACCGTGTTTACACGATACAGATGAACAAGCTGGCTTCGCAGGCCAAGCTGCCGGGTTTCCGTCCGGGCAAAACACCGGCACATGTGATCAAAAAACAGTTCGGCGCCAAGCTGCATGAAGACACCATTTCCGAGCTGATTCAGGCTCACTATATCACTGCGATCGAATCCTCCGGTTTGAATCCAGCCGTGCAGCCGATTCTCGATATTCCTGCAACGCAGCCGGCCGAAGGTTTTGAATTCACCATGAAGGTGACAACCATGCCGGAAGTGAAGCTGGCTGATCTGAGCAAGCTTGCCTTCGACAAAACGACTGTGAATGTGGAAAAAGAAGATGTCGATCAGGTTATTGATCGGTTGATGAAATCACAGGTGAAATTTGAAATCGAAGCTGAACGCGCGGCAGTCATCGGCGATCAGCTGCATATTGATTTTGTCGGTTCCATCGACGGTGAAGAGTTTGCCGGCGGTAAAGGCGAAGATGTGCCGCTGGTGTTGGGTGAAGGCCGTTTTATCCCCGGTTTTGAAGAGCAGCTGGTGGGTAAGAAAGCCGGTGATGACGTGATGATTGATGTAACTTTTCCTGAAAACTATCAGGCGGCACACCTGGCCGGAAAAGCGGCAAGCTTTGCCAGCAATGTGAAATCTGTAGGCAAGCCGATTGCGGCGGGCAACGAAGATGAACTGGCTGCCATGGTTGGTTTTGAAAATGGCGTTGCACTGCGTGAAGATGCACAGAAGCGACTGGATGAAGAAGCTGAGCAGGCATCGTTTTCCACAACGCGTGATGCGGCCCTCGACGCGCTGATCGCTGCCAATGCAATGGAGTTGCCTGAAACACTGGTATTGCAGGATATGCAGGAGACAACCAAACGTGTTGTGCAGAATATGAAACAGCAGGGTGTCGAAGTCCCGGCTGACATGTTCCAGGATGAAGGATTCAAGGCGGAAGTACGCCAGCGTTCTGAGCGCGGCCTGAAATTGTCGCTATTGCTACAGCAGGTACGTGAATTGTCTGATCTGAACGTTGATGATGCTGAGCTCGATGCCGAGATTGATCGTCAGTCACAGCAGTACCCGGAAGCCCAGCGCGACCAGTTCAAGGCCTGGATCAAGTCACAGCAGGATCAGGTTGCTTCCATGAAAGACGGACTGCTGGAACGCAAATGTGTGCAGTTTATCGTTGATCAGGCGGTCACAACGTCGGTGAGCAAGCCGTTGTCCGAGTGGCAGGGCGAGCAGGATCAGTAAATAACCACAACACGCTCTGGTATGACTTTTGCTCTATAAGTCTCTATGGTGGGGCGCAAAGGTATTGAAGCCGATCATATGACGGTCAAAAAAAGGAGAGTACATGAATCTTGTTCCTGTTGTAGTTGAGCAAACTGCGCGCGGTGAGCGTTCCTACGATATCTTTTCCCGACTGCTAAAGGAACGCATTATTTTCCTCAACGGTCAGGTTGATGACCACATGGCCAACCTGATTATTGCCCAGTTGCTGTTTCTGGAGTCTGAAGGTCCGGACAA
>Ga0210044_10004074_pt1 | contig 20623 bp, 20 predicted proteins | sample CryGey13umfilter_2_FD_183959 | JGI IMG/M metagenome (GOLD analysis project Ga0210044, IMG submission 183959) | Groundwater microbial communities from aquifer in Utah, USA - Crystal Geyser 4/9/14 3 um filter (SPAdes) (version 2) | ecosystem: Environmental > Aquatic > Deep subsurface >... | reverse complement strand
AGTCGGTGAGGCAGCTTCTTTTCTTGGCGAGGATCTTCGTGGTGGCACGCACAGGATAGTTGCTTTGATGGAACTGAAACCTGAATCAGCTGTAACTGCAGATGACATTTTGACAGTAAATGCCGCAATGACTGGACGCGGTAGATACAACAATGTTGTTGAGCCGACAAGGGCTTACCCCGTCGGGATGATTGGTTTGGGCTTAGAGGGAGAGAAATCTCAATTTGTTGTAGTTTGTGTGCCTAGCGAATATGAAGGTAGGCCGATTCAACCAATTCTCGATAAACTTGATGGTGGCATACGTGCGCTTAAGGGTGTTGGCATGTTATAGTCGTTCGTGGGTAGAATGCTGCAATAGGATTACCAATTTTGGGAATTTGGATAGTTGATTTATGTATGATTAAGTGATTGGTATGTATAAGTATCTAATTGTATAATGTACTATGTCAGAACCAGAGTTGGTACCATTTTCAAAAGCACGTCAATATATTGGTGTCAGCGAGGCAGTCGAGTGGTTGAGTAGGAATCCAGACGCGTATGTGGAACTTGAGGCTATGTCTGCCGAAACTCAAGATTTTTTCGGGCAAACGCATAAAATTGGTGCTGTATTGGAACTTGGCACCTCAGGTGCACAGTTAGCAGAGCAAGCTTTGTATGCTCAAGATATTATTAACGGAGATGCGGCGCGAGGACTTAAGCCTGATATACTGTTCGAAAGCTCCGTTGTTAGACCTATGTCAGGGTCGCAAGCTGGTGCAGCATACCTTTCCCAATCGAATGTTGTTATTATATTTGTTCCTGACGAAGAAGAAGGAGAAGATATCAAAATCCACATTGCACATCTTGAGGGCTCAATACTTACTTGCAGGGTGCTCTTAGGCATTGAGTGAATTGTATATAGTATTCGAAATTTTATACATCGGATATTAATATTATTCCCAAAATTCAGTGCATTTCCAAATTATTTTCACTTGTAAAGTGAGTAATCCACGTAAAATATCTAGGCAGATATTGCAGCTTTGGACAACTTATTAGGAGAACGTTATAATTACGCTATGAATGGAAAACCATTAATGGAATCCGACCATTTTCTTTGAAGATTGTCGACGTAGTCAGCTTGGCTTTTGGGAATAAAATAGTGGGAAGAAGAGCATCAGAATGCACAAGTAACCTCATTTTTTTTCCCGAGCATAGCAAGCGATATTCTCAACAATTGCCAAGTGAACAAACTTAACCTTATCTTCGAGTGACGCCTTATCAGGAAACAATCCTCTAATCCCAGAGAAGCCTGCAACATTGTTTCTTTCTCCGTTTTCGGCAAGTCCAACCAGTATATGTGCAAAGTGAACAAAAAACAAAGGTAGTTTCTCTTGCTTATCGTCTCTTTGTAGTTGACTTTGCACTTGAGCAATACCTGCCATTACTGACTGGTGTTGTAGAGCATAATTCAGTTGAAGAGCAGGGAAATTTAGAGCCGCCGTAGTAATTGTTTTGTTTTGTACAAATTTATTTACTCGAGTATGAAAGTCTTTGTCACAAAGTGACAAGTAATAGCCTGCTGCGACCATAATTGCGCCAATTGGCATTTCTTGCCCAAGAATATTGACGGAACGTGCTGAATCGAATTGTTTCATAAATCCGTCTTTTTGGTTATAGAATAATTCAATTGCCAGGTGGCCGAGCAGCGTCGTCGCATTTTTGTGAACCTTTTCAGAATCTCTGAGCATGCGTACAGCTAATTCGCCAACTTCAGCCGATTGAAAGGCACTACGCGTTTCAAGGATAGCAGCAGCGGGAGAGGTTATCATTTTCATAGACTTATCTTATAGTATTGATTTTATGACACAAACAGAGTAAAATTATTACTAAATTATTCTTACCAGCAATAAATAACCATGAAATTTCAGTTTATCAGCGGAGAAGAGATCGATCGGGGGGTGGTTTTGTTCAGCCTCAGCAATCTGTATCGAGTTCCAGGACTGCAAAAGCGCTTTCTTTTGCAGGAATTCACGAATTTGCGTATCCTTCCGTTGCAAACGACTGTGCTCCCTCGAATTCGTAAAACGTTCACGTATGATTTTATCGACGAATTGGCTACTGCAGAGCTTAATGTACCTGCACTTTGCAAGGGACATGAGCATGTTTTTTTCCGCTACGAGGAGTTTCTTGACACAACGAATGGCGTTTCCTCTCGCGAACTGCGGCAGGCAAAAGAAGCGTGGCATAAAGTCGAGAAGGATTTTGTACAAGTGCTTACGCTGTTGTTTGAGCAGGTTGAAGAAAAAGTTGAGCACGTTACTGTATACGTCACTCATTACGGACATGCAGGTTCCTACTGTTATCACAAAAATGGGAAAATGATCGCGGTGTATTGGAATATTGCATCACCACTGTTGACGATCGGGGCAATGGTTATTCAGGCGCTGGTTCACCTTTACAACTATCAGAAATGGTTGCGTAAAGAACCAGCATTTATGAAATCGGGGCTGTGGCACAATAAAGTTTCGATTGCAACGGTGCTTGCGAACCTACCCCTGATGACCAGAATCTTCGGCGATAAGATTGATTCCAGTTGGCTTTTTAAGGATGTGACCCAAACCCCGGCAATGGTCGAGAAATTGCGTCTGACGGCAAACGTTTGCGACATTGAATTGTCCAATCCAATCGAAATTAATGGGATAACGATCAGTGGACTCACGCAAAGTGAAGACGCACTCCTGCGAACATTGGCCGAGAACAGAGGACGGTATGTGAGCTCCAGCACGATTGCAAAGACGCTTTGGCACGAGAACGCGAGCTCCAAGTTCTCCATTTACTATTTTCCCAAGTTGGTGTTTACCTTACGCAAAAAGCTCGATGCGGTAGGTATCAACTCGAGGCTGATTCGGTCTCAGAGTGGTGCGGGATACTATATTGAGTAAAAGACGCTCACATTTTTAGACTTAGTTGCTATGGAAGTGCTGAAGGACCTGGCGAAGAAATAGTTCGGTTTTGACACCGCACTACTATAGGAATAAAATACTAAATGATAAAGAAGATTTTGTATGATACTCATGAACCGCTAAACATGAGGTGCGCACCCATGTTGCCAAAAAAAATTAGCGACTTGATAGTGGAAGAAGCGAAAAGAATCCGAGATAAGTACAATGTAAAAGATGCTTTAAGTGACCTTTCCCCATATCTCTCTCCTTGGGTAATGAAACTTCACAATGATTATGTGAAATTCTTTAACAGTTATTTTACTTCACCAATTGGATTTGATTGGAATCATTCAGCAACGTTGGGGCTACTTGATACTGTTTTACAAGTAATTCCGTTATTCGACACAAAACCTAAAGTATATATAGACAAATGCCAAGAATTATGGAAAATAAGGCAACTTGATAATCTTGCTGACAAACTTCTTTCCAGAGTAGGGAATATAAGCGAGGCAGACATAGTAATTATTACCCACGGCACACCAGAAACCGGCTTCTCAAGTTTGTCTATAGACATTGTGGATAAAACCAGAAAAGATGCGATTATTATCGTGGATGCAGCACAAATGTGGCCGCTATTATTAACTGCTAATCCGTGGAATGCAACCATTAATAACATTCTGAAACAAAGAAGAACTGCAATAATAGGTGATTTCCATAAGCTCTCAGGCTATGGCTTAAGAACATCCTCAGATATATCAATTCCTATGGGGCTTTCTTTTGTTGTGTATAGTGAAAAATTATACAAAGAACGGCTAAACCAAGCAAGTAAGCCGTTACTCAGAAAGAACAAAATTGAGCAGGAACATTGGGATTTGATTTATACTAGGAAGATTACGAATGGAATACCCTCACACTATATTGTCTACCCACTTGCATTCCTAAATGTGATAAAAAACAATTTGAAACATCTAGTACTTGATTCTCTGGAAGTCGCGCAAAAAATACGAGAGGAGTATCAAGCTACGGGTGAACTCACGTTTATTATTAAAGAGATCGAAGAAGAGAAGTTGAAGCGCAACAACAATCTGTCTATGCATGTTTTAGAAGGGCAAGGATATAAAATAATTCAAGATCAAGTATTACCAATCTTTTGTTCAAAAGGAAAATATTTTGGGGTTGTTCAAGTATATTTTGTTTCCTTACTGATGGGAAAGAAAGCTGCGATGAGTTATAATAAAAAGCTGTATCAGTATTATTTTTCTAGCTAAATTTAATATTTCCTGATTATGTTCGGACCAGTTATTAACGCAAAGTACAAGGGATTGGAAGTGGTTTTTAGACCACCCCGAAGAGATGAACTAGTTCATATTGGCAAAGGAATGTCCAATTTTAGTACCTTGAAGTATATTTCGATAGGCGCAAGACCAGAAGAGGATAGAATTAAATGGTACGAGGCACATATTGACAGGTTTAGTGGACTTAAGAACGATTTGGTTTGGGTTGCTCAACCTAAAGGTAAAGATATATCTGCAGTTATAAGTTTTTTTGATATAAAAGAATGGAAATCAGCCCACTCGGGGATAACTATTTTCAATAACGATATGCTTGGAAAGGGGCTTGGAACACTGTCACACCTTCTTTTAATACATTTTGGATTCAAACAGCTCAATTTATCTTATATATATGGCGACATAGTCGATGGTAACGTCGCTTCTGTACGAGCCGCAGAAAAAGTTGGCTATTTTAAAACGGGATACACGTTCAAGCAGTTTTATGTTGATGGAAATTACCTCGACTTATTACATTTTATCATGATTAATCCGAACAAAGCCGTTGACTTGTCGAACAATGCACCAATTTCTATAGAGATGAGGGCATCTATTGAAATTGTGGAAGAAAAACTTAAGCTGGCACAAAAATGCCTGACATATCTTTAAAACAAGATGGTTGAGTGATATTTGTAGTATAACTGGAGCATGCGTTTTTAGTGCTATAATTCCTACTATGAAAGGTACAACACTAACTCCCGAAGAAATTCGGCACATTGCGGATCTTGCAATGATTACATTGACCGACGAAGAAGTAGCAAAGTACCAACAACAATTGCCCGCCATTCTAGAATATGTGCACAAAGTAAACGAAATCGCCGACGAATCAAAAGGTTTTACCTCGCACGTAGATTTATCGAATGTTTTGCGCGAAGATGAGCCCGAAGAGACACTCACACAAGAGGAAGCAACGCAAAACCGAAAGGGAACAGCAAAAAATGGATATATTACGGTGGATAGCGTTATAACGTCAGGAGGAGACAACTAATATGAACCAGGATGAACTAAAAAAACTGACGATTTCCACTGCAAGTGAATTATTAGCAAGCAAAAAACTCTCATCTGTTGAGCTAACGCAAGCGACCTTAGACGTTATTGAGCAGCAAGAACCTGTTATTAACGCCTTCATTACGGTAACCAAAGAGATTGCGTTAGCGCGCGCGAAGCAAGTAGACGAGTTGCGCGCAAAGAATGAAAGACTTTCGATTCTTGCCGGAATTCCGTATTCACTTAAAGACGTTTACAACGTCAAAGGGGTGCAGACAACGGGTGGAGCTAAAATTCTAGAAGGCTACATTTCGCCATACGATGCAACGGTAGAAGTATTAATGAAAAAATCAAACGCGGTGTTACTTGGTAAAACCAACTGTGACAGTTTCGGCTTTGGAACAACAGGAGAACATTCGGGCTTTGGTCCAACGAAAAATCCAATCAATATTGAGTATGTTCCGGGCGGGTCAAGCTCTGGTTCAGGAGCGTCCCTTGTGTACGGTGGTGGCGTATTTTCAATCGGCGAGGATACCGGTGGCTCAATACGATGCCCAGCATCATTCTGTGGTCTAGCGGGCTTGAAAACGACTTATGGGCGTGTCTCTCGATACGGAGCAGCACCTTATGCAAGCTCGTACGACACAATGGGGCCAATGGCAAGAAACGTTAAAGATGTTGCAATAGTTTTAGAGCATTTAGCAGGTCAAGACGCACGCGACGCGACAACAGGAACGGCTGAAGTATTGCCGTATTCGACGCTACTCGATAAATCAATAAAAGGAATGAAAATTGGCATGCCAAAAGAATATTTTGGTGAAGGGTTGGATCCCGAAGTTCGAGCAAGTATGGAACATGCTGCCGATGTCTTTCGTAGTCTTGGTGCCGAAGTAATCGAAATCTCACTTCCCTATACCGAATATGCCGTTGCTGCCTATTATGTTATTGGAACTAGCGAAACCAGCTCGAACCTTGCCCGATTAGATGGGATTCGTTATGGAATTGAAGGGGAAGGCGACACGTGGATGCAGAAGATTAAAGATGTTCGTGGTAAAGGCTTTAACGACGAGGCGAAGCGCCGAATTATGGTCGGAACGTATGCGCTCTCTGCGGGCTATGCTGATCAGTATTATAAAAAAGCACAGCAAGTACGGCAATTATTGAAGAAAGATTTTGTTCGTGCATTTACCGAAGTCGATGTCATTATGACCCCAACAATGCCCGTTTTGCCACCGAAAATCGGGGAAAATGAAAGTGATCCACTCAAGTTATGGCTAATGGATGCGTTTACTGTGTCGGTAAATCCAGTTGGTGTGCCAGGACTTTCGGTCCCAACCGGTTTTGCAAAGAATGGGCTACCAATCGGCATGCAGTTAATTGCACCGCATTTTAGGGAAGATATCATTCTTAATGTCGGATATCAGTTTGAGCAGGAGGTAAAATAGCATGGTCTACGAACTAATCATTGGTTTAGAAATCCACATTCATGCGAAAACAAAGTCGAAAATGTTCTGCCGTTGCGACGCAAAATACTTTAGCGCGCCACCAAATAGCCACGTGTGCCCAGTTTGTCTGGGATTGCCCGGCGCGCTGCCCGTTCCAAACAAAAAAGCGATAGAGCAGTGCATTAAGCTTTCCCTTGCTCTCGGGTGCAACATCAACAAATTTTCAAAATTTGACCGCAAAAACTACTTCTATCCCGATTTGCCGAAAGGTTACCAGATTTCGCAGTACGATCTGCCTTTTGGCTACGAAGGCAATGTCGAAATTGAGTCGACAGCAGGTACAAAAAGTATTCGTATCACTCGGGTACACATGGAAGAAGACACAGGGAAGTCGATACATTCAGGAGCGAAAACCATGCTGGACTTTAATAAGTCAGGCGTTCCCTTGGTTGAGGTGGTTACCGAACCAGATTTCCGCGAAATTAAAGACGTTACCTTCTTTGCAAAACGTCTTCGACAAACCGTCAAATATATCGGTGTTAGCGATGCGGATATGGAAAAAGGGCAAATGCGCTTTGAAGTGAACATGTCGCTTCGCAAAGTGGGCGAAGCTGCCTTGCCAAAATATAAAGTCGAAGTCAAAAATATCGGCTCCATTTCAGTCCTCGAGAAAGTTATTGCTTACGAATTAAAGCGTCAAAGTGAACTGCTCGACAAAGGTGAAACCCCCGTCCAAGAAACCCGTGGTTTGCGCGATTTAACCGGTGTTACGCACTCTCAGCGAATTAAAGAAGAATCCAATGATTATCGCTACTTCCCTGAACCGGATATTCCGCCGATCACGTTTACCGATGAGCAAATTTTTGCCAATCGTGAAACCATGTGTGAATTGCCAACCGATAAGAAAGCTCGTTATATGAAGAATTGTGGACTTGATAGCGCATTGGCCGAAACTCTAATTGCAACAAAAGGTCGCGCCGAATGGTTCGAACAAGCAATTGAAGGCGTTACCGACAACAAAGTAGTTTCGCAAATTGCTAAGTGGTTTGTTGGCGATGTTATAGCCTTTATGAACGCGAACAAGGTCAAACTCGCGCAATTAAAGCTGTCGCACGAAATGTTGCGCGAATTAGTCGAACTGTTGAATCTTGGCAAAATTTCTTCGACCATTGCGAAGCAAATTTTGCCAGAAATGCTAGAAACCGGCAAAAAAGCCAGCGTCATTGTCAAAGAAAAAGGCCTAGAAGTCGTCAACGACGAAGGCGCCATCAACGAAATCGTCAAAAAAGTGATCGCAGCCAATCCAAAAGTTCTCGAAGATATGAAAAAGAATCCTGCAGCCTACAAATTCCTAATCGGCCAAGTCATGAAGGAGATGCAGGGGAAGGCAAATCCTCAGGTTGTTGATAAAGCGATACTGGAAGCATTGCAAGAGAAATAGATTATTGGTAACTAGCTATGGGATTCGGAGGCGAAGGTGGTGAGCCACCACGATATAGAAGTAATGGAGGTGCAAGTGGTCCTCGTGAATCAGATCCATACCGCGCAAGAAGCATACCTGCAATTGATGCACTCCCTCGCCGACCGGTTGAAGCTGCTGAAAAAGTAATGACTAATGATGAAGCGTTAGCAGCATATCAAAAAGCTCAGGGTTCACTACGAATACGACGATTCGAACTCGAGGTGAGAGCCATGATAGATAGCGTTCCTGGTCGCCATAGCAAAGAGGACGTAAAAGCTCAACCTTGGCATCATGCCGCGGATAGTTTAGAAGAAGAGATCACAAGAAAAAAAGAAAAAGTATATGCTGTCGCGAAGGCAAGACTTGAGCAAATGGGAATTCCACTGCCAGAAAAACGAAAAGGTTTGAAATATAACCATAATGATCCAATGGCAGTTTCTGCCGCGAACTTCATGATGCAACCCGCCTAGCCTGTTGCTACGTAGTGCCAAGTTGACACTAAAGACCACTACGTAGTATAATCTTTCATGCAACTAAAAAAGTCACTTGAAGAATTAGGGCTCACTCAAAATGAAATCACCGTATATACGTACTTGGTTTCTAAGGGCGAAAGCTACGGAAACCAAATATACAAAGACAACTCTCTTGACAAGTCGGCTTCGTATAAGGCAATTACGGCACTTATCAGCAAGGGTTTTATTGTTTCCTCAGCTGATTCGCGTAATCAATTATATAAAATTTCTCCTAAAGAAAAAATTGTCTCTATTTTTAAACAAAAAAAAGCTGAAGTAGAAAACTCGAAACTAAGTTTCCTTACCGCACTGGCAGATGTAGAACAATATTCTGCAGACCATTATCATGATGAAAATGTGCAGGTATTTACTGGCGCAGACGCAATAGACCGATATCATCGGGAATTGATAAAAGGTGATGTGACATTAATTCGTGATCTTGCAGCTTCCAGTATTGCACTTGCGGTCGCGGGTGACAAAAAGCAATTAGATAAAACCATGTCCTGGTTTATAAAGGAACGTGTTTCTCGAGGTATTCAGATTCGAGTTATGTATGATAAAGAATCAACACCCGATGAATATGATGTCAGTAATGTGTCACTTTTAAAGGAATGCCGACGTTATCAAAAAATTCTCAATCATCAATCAATGTTTTCAACGTTCGGAGACCGAGTTGGTTTTACCACATTGAAAAACGGCAAGTATTGGGCTTTAGTAATAAAAGATCCCCTTATCGTTGGTTTGCTGAATAGTATTTACGACGCGATGTGGGAAGAATCAGAAATTGTATAAAAATACGCATGTCATTACCAACCATTAACATATTTAGCAAGCAGATGCCAAAACTCGGCATTGGGACGTGGGGAATTGGGGGGTATATGACAAAAAGCCCATATTCTGATTACATTAACGAGATTACTCAAATAAAATTCCAAATAAGCAAAGGATTGTCGTTGATTGATTGTTGGATTGCACAAGGGGAAGGAGGTTCGTTGGAATTGATTCGTCAGGCAATTGAGGAGTTTGATCGGCAGAAGCTGACTCTGATGTGTAAATTTGATATTCACAAATACAAGAATGCAACGGAATTGGAAGTGATTTTCCAGCAATATCTAAAACAGTTGAACACAGATTACTTGGATGTTTTTGAGATTCACAGGCCCGTATTTTCTGCAGTTTCAGAAAAGGAAGTGGAGAGTTTTCTGAAGGAGAAAATAAAAACAAGGAAAATTCGTGCGTTCGCCGTATCTAATGCAACAAGTAACGATCTCATAAACATCGGAAAAAAGATGAGTGTTCCAATTGGCGCGGTCGAAATCTTGTACAACATATTCGACCGCGAAAGTGAATCAAACGGGACAATTGCTTATTGTCAGAAGAAGAAAATCCCAATAATTGCCTATCGCCCGTTAAATCGTGGTATGAGCAATATTGCCCATACAATTGAAGACTTCGGGAAGATCGTCTCAAAATATAATGCAACCCCCAATCAAGTTGCACTTAACTGGCTCCTGAAAAAAGAAGGTGTGATGGCCTTGCTAAAGAGTTCCAATCGAGCGCATATTAACGAAAATCTTGATAGTATGGCGTTCGAACTTTCGCTTGAGGATTGTCAGGTAATTGATAGTTTGAAACTACGATAATTCAGCTATAGGCCGTTTTATGGTAAAATTCGTCTACAATGTTCAACGTCCTGTTCAACTGGACTGCCTTAGATAGAATAGTTGAAATTCTTGACGAAGATACAATTTCCATTCCGTACAATAATTATCGAGCTTCGACTCGCTACTATGCAAAAGTCCAATTCGTTTTGTTGTTCGTTCAATTCCTAATTAATATTGCAGTATATGTCGGAGTCTTTTATGGCCGGTTAACCACCAGTACGCTGATACAAATCTCTATCTTTGCGTTGTGCTTTGAATCAATAATGTCATATGTGCAAAACAAGTACTTGTTTATGGCTGATGACTTATTAGCTATTCAAGTTATTCCACAGATTATTACTACACTGCGGTCAAAGGGTTTCTCTTCTGAAATAATCCAGCCTTTTACTTTCTCTACCTCGATACTTGCAGGTTATTACTTAAAATTGGTGAACATTGTAAATAGTATTTTGGATATTATTATTGTTATTGCGTTAATGGCCCTGCTAGCCGTTACGGGGAAGGGAGCGATAATCGTGCCGTTTTTCATCGTCTACATTTTGGTAATGGTAATCGCAGGTTATTTCTTCCGAATAAATATGAAATCGATTGCCGATGCGATAATTAATAAGCGAAAAGTTAGCAACAGCGCTATTGCAGTACGGATCTTTTCTCCCTTCGTTTCCAATGCAGGCCAAAATGTGATCGTTCGCTACATGGTCCCTTATGCAATAATTTCACAACATTATGAATGGTTGCTCCTATTATTCACGGTGTTTGGGCGGGCATCAACCTTGTGGGAATCTCTTTACCAGTTTGAACGACTCTCTGAAGCTAGTACAGAAATGCAACGAGCTTTGACTATGGCGATTGAAGTGTCGGACATGCATATCGTCAACAATTGTGGTTATTTGAAACAAAAACGAAAATGTTCATCCTCGAAAAAGAACAGCTTCTCGGGTATATACTTGGATAAATTCGCCCCAATTTTGCACAAACAAAAACATGCACTCCAGCACACGTATACATTTAATTTTTATCCAGGGGTATATCAGCTTATGGGCGCAAATGGCGTGGGAAAGACAACGTTACTTAAAGCCTTAACTTTGCCAGATAATTATCTCACAAGCTTTTCAAGCGGGAAAGTGTCATTTGATGGAATGCCTTTTTACACGGAAAATAATTTAAAGCAGCACAGAGTTCGATCGGTTTATATTGGGCATTTGTCGCTGGTCCCCGCAATCAGATTGCTAGAGGCAGAGGAGGCGAGGAAATATCCACTTATCGCGGAACTCCATGAACATGTGCGTGAACGAAATCCTAATTCACCGCTGTCGGAAGGGGAGCAAAATGTCATATTGATTTATCACTATTTTTCGGTTGCAGCGGCAATCGGTGCCAGACTTGTCGCTGTCGACGAGGCGCTTTCAAGAATATATGATGGAAAAGATAAACCGCTTCGGACAGAAGTTATGAGATTTATTTGTGACATGACGAAGAATAATGCAAAACTTGTAACTATCATCGTCGATCACCAAACACAAATGAAACGTGCAATCAAATTGCTAATGACCAGAACAGAAATTAATCCATTATAGTGTCTGTTTCTTCGAGAAGTTCGTGATTTGGTAATTCCCCTGGTGTAGGCAGTTGCGCCAGAATGTACGAGGTTCCTCTCCCTTTTCCAACGGCCTTAATCAAGCCTTTTTTGCTTAAATCGTCGAGGTCGCGGAAGGCGGTCGCTATCGCAACATTCATCATTTCCGCATACTTCTTACGAGGTAACTTTTTATGTTGCTTGAAATAGGTAAGAATCTTTAGTTGCCGATCATTTAATGATGCCCTAATATGCGGAGCAATTGAAGATTGATGCTCTAGCGCGTCGTGAATGGTTTCAACTTGGATTGAGTATTCTTTTACCAACTTTTCTAGGAATTGTGTAAAGTGAGTAGGGGAGGGATCAAACGTAAAATCGGTTCGTTTCATCGTTTTTAGGCAAGAAGACATGACAGAAACAGTGCCAGAAATCCAATAAGGTGTGGGTTTTACGATAGAGTAGGTACTAAGCAGTGCGGTTTGCAGATTAAATTGCAGAAATGGGTAGCTGGAGATCAGGTGATATGCGGTCATTCCAGCAAGAAGTAGTGGATGGATATTTTCGTCTGGGTAAGAAAGTAATTGCCGAATATCGGTCCAAAGTTGATATGTTGGATGCGTCGTTCTGGTGCGAAGCCCATCCTGAGTGTAGGTTGGTGTTTCGTGTGGAGCCCGAACTTTGCCTTCTTCCCAGAAATCGCTGAAACCGTCGGAAAGTAGTTTGTTTTCATGCTGCATAACCGCCGTTGTAAAGCTATGCTCGCGCATACTTCGTACGTACTTCATTGCTGCAATACAGTTTTTCAATAGTCGGAAGTGCTGCGGCGCTGTTTGCCCTTCGGGGGAGTCCAGCAAATCTTTTGCGTCGTCTACGTTGAGCGTCAGCTCCATCGACGACGCCAGCGTAAGTAAATCGGTAATTTGCGTGTCCCGCGCCTGTTTTTTATAAAAGGCGGTATGGTCGGCTGTTCGTGGCAAAGTCGCGATGGTTCTCTCAATTAAGGTCAATTGAGAAACGAGGGTGTGAGAGATGGGTAATTCCATATCGTTATCGTATCATAGAATTATGGAAAGAAAAGCCTACTCATAGCGAGTAGTATTGACAGTACTAGTACGCCAATGTATAATTCAGAGTGAAATTACCAATTGGTGAAAAAATCAAAATTGCTCGTACTGAAGCGAAGTTGACTCAAAAAGAGCTTGCTGCACGCCTACAATGCACCGAAGTTATGGTTAGCCGCTACGAATTAGGTGCAGTTGTGGTATCGATAGAGAAACTACAGAAAATTGCGGAAATAGTCAGCAAATCAATCTCGTATTTCTTTGATCTTGATGGCTCTCGCGAAGCGAAAGTTATAAAAAAATCCGAAATTAAAAAAGTCTTTGTTTTCGACCTTGATGACACACTCGTCGACGGAAGAAAATTTTGTGGCGAAACCATTGCTCGAGTGATAACCAGTCAGGTTCCCTCTGCGGATTTCGATCTTATTTGCCAAATTCATGACGCAATTCGCGGAATGGCAATTGAAGACCTGTACATCACCATACTAAAAGACCTCAATATAAAGGCAGACATAAAGAAACTTCTTGCTTATGATCGTGTTATTCAGCAAGAAAGCATTTACAAAATGAAATTGTTTGATGGGGTTATCGACATGCTCGATTTTCTTAAGTCAAGCGGCAAGAAACTCTATATTTGTACGAATCGTTCACGAATGCTGCTAGATAAGGTTCTAGAAGAGAACAAAATTGCTCTTTTCTTTGATGACGTAATTTCCTGTGCAGATGCTGGTTACAAGAAACCAAATCCATATTGTTTATCAAATCTGATTCAAACAACGGGTGTTCCAATTGAGCAATTTATTTACTTCGGCGACAGTGAGATTGATTCACAATTTGCGCAAAATGCTGGAATTGAGCACATTATCTTCGATCAGTATTTGAATAACAACAATCTGTTCACCAAGTTGGTGAATATGTTTTTGGAGAGGAAGAGGGAACAATACTAGACGAGTGATTCGAGTACAGCTTTTTGCAATGGCTCAAGAAAGTCAATCGCATCTGTGCCTTCAAATGACGAACAAAAATTTGTTTCTCGGAATGTACCATGAGCAGTGTTTGTCGATGTGCGGTTTCGTCGATTATTACCTGCTGTTGCACTTGCACTTTCTACGTCCCAGCTTTCATCAAACCATCTTTTCTTAATTCGGATCTTGTCGATTCCATCATCATGGAAATGCATTGCGACAGAAACCTTCGTCTTATCTTGATCTTCCCTAGACATGATATTTAGAGAAATTTCATTCTTGACGTTGTTAATAACGAGATTTAACCGGTGTCCGTTAACAATAGCAGTGCCACGAATAAACGCCTCTGGCTTGTCACCAAACGTAAAAGCTAAATCTTCAAGCCCTGTGTTGCTTCCTAGAATATCGGCAAAGTGATCTAAAGCTCGAGCATATCGCTCACATTCAATCTTTGTCACCAGGCTACCTTGTGTTGCCTTGGCATCGGTTAATGCATGGGTGAAGTGCTCGATAAGACCTTTTCTATTTATTGTGTCCGTTGTCATTGTTTATTGACGAAAATGTTATCCTATAATTATATGCTTATGGACTTGGAACTGCAACCTTGAATGGGACTCGGTCACCTCGCGGCATTTCCTTGCACATTTGTTTAGAAAATGCTCGCTCCTCGCCCCCCGGTAGTTCGAACGTAAAATCGTTTACGTTCTCATGCTACCGTTTCTCGTCCCTCTTTGAACAATTTGGAATATAAATGGATTCCATTTATATTCCAAATGCCCCCGGTGGGACTCGAACCCACAAATCCAGCTTCGGAAGCTGGTGTTTTATCCATTGAACTACGAGGACCAAGGACTCATACCATCATTTGGTGAAACTATAATTCCAATGCGTCTGCAATACCTTGCATCGCGGTAAGTGAGATTTCGATGAACTTTTCAATTGGAATATTGAGCCCTTCTGGTTTCTCACATTGGGCAACTTCAGTTCGTCTGGTTCCTGCGGCGAATTTTGGTTCTTTCAAAAAACGCTTCAATACAGAGGAAACCTTTACATCAGCGATTTTTCGGGAAGGGTAAACGTACGCAACTGCGGTAATTAAGCCAGTTAAGCTGTCTACACAAAATATTGCCCATTCGCCTAGGTTCGATGGCTGTCGACCGGTTAGTTCTGGTGCGTGGGCTTTTACCATATTTAATACCGTATCTGAAATTTCTAAGCCATATTTAGCCAACATATCGCGTGTTCTGGCTGGATGTTCTGCTTTAAATTCTCCCCCGAAATCACAATCGTGAATAAGACCGGCAAGTTTCCAGTCCTCTTTCGCAGGTTCGTTCGCTGTAATGCGACCTTGTGCTTGCAAATAATCGTAAATACCCTCCATACAGGCTTCCACTGCAAACGAGTGTCGCAGAATGTTAGGTTCAATCTGTTTTTCCAGGGCCGAGACAAAATCTTTTCTTTCCATAGAGAATTATACTCGTACTTTGTGAATGAGTGCAAGCAGTGTAAAATACAGAATGGCAAGAAACAAACGAGCATTAATTACAGGTTGCACATCAGGCATTGGGCAAGAGGTTGCTCGTAGTCTGGCTGCAAAAAACTTTGATCTTATTTTGATTGGGCGAGACGAAGCACGATTACGTGTACTACAGTCCCAAGTATTGGCATTAAGTACTAACCCAATAAAGGTTGATTACTTTGTTTGTGATTTCGAGAATCTTGAACAAGTTTCTAAAATCAGCAAACTTATTGGCAAGGCATATCGCGATTTAGATGTTTTAGTGAATAACGTGGGAATTTGGGATTCTAAGCACCGCAAGGATTCGCATGGTTGGGAAATGACATGGGTGGTGAACTATTTTGCGGCTTTCATCCTTACCTACAATCTGTTTCCGTTGATGAAGCAAACCGCGCGTGACACAAAAAACATGCGAATTATTAACGTAGCTTCCGATGCTCATAAGTTTGGGCAGATAAACTTTCCTTTGGCGCAAACTTTTCACGTATATAAAACGTATGGTTCAACAAAGTTGGCAAATATTTTGAACGCTTCATACCTTGCTGGTTTGGTGAGAGAGGATGGAATCTTTGTGAATTCGTTGCATCCAGGTGTTGTTGCAACGGGTTTATGGAGGAAACTGCCAAAGCTTTTGGTCAATATTGCGAAAAGGTTTATGAAATCTCCAGACAAAGGTGCAGAAACAGCAATATTCCTCGCTTCCACGCCAAATATGCGATTAAGTGGGCAGTACCTTGAAGATATGAAAATTGCCAAACTAACTGATTTGGCTAAAAATACCGACTTACAAAAGCAATTATTTGGGGAAACGAAGAAGTTATTGAAAGAGTACTTAATTGGGTAAGTTTTCTGGAATTACCGCCGAATTGTGGTTTGCCGAATTTTGTTGAATCTACTACAATACGCTAATTGCGGAGAGGTGGCTGAGTGGTTGATGGCACTACTCTCGAAAAGTAGCATACGGTTTACGTATCGGGGGTTCGAATCCCCCCCTCTCCGCCAGAATCCTTAAAACTCCGCAAGACTCGGAAACATGGCACTAAAGTGCCCATAACACCCTCGCAAGAATGACATCAAAATCGGAAATGTGTAAACGTTGTCCTGTAATACACAAAACAGCCTAAAAATCACTAATAAAATCCCCCTTGGTTCTAAGCTTTTTCATACTATTTTTCTAGAAGTAAAATCCATGTAGAATGTTACAAATTAAATATATTGGGCTCTTGTATGAAAAATAAAAATTTATCGTATCTCTTTTTAGCTCTTGCAATGACCATTGTGGGGACATCCGTGGTTGTAGGAAAAATAATAACAACCTCACTGCCAATCTTCCTATCCTCGTTTATTAGTTTGTTAACTGCTTCCTTACTGTTTATGCCAACACTATCTAAGAGAAATGTATTTAGTTCAATTAAGAAATCTGATCTTTTCTATCTTATACTTCAGGCATTTCTGGGTACTGTACTCTATAGAATACTTCTCTTCACCGGCTTAAAATATATTGATGCAAGTTACGCTGGAATTTTGTCGGCGCTTCAACCGGCTTTTATTGCATTGCTAGCAGTTGCTTTTCTCAAAGAAAAACAAACTTCAGTTCAAAAGATAGGTATTTCACTAGCTGTAATTGGTTTAATACTCACTTATTCCTCACAAACTTTTAAAATCGATTTGAACTCTGGCTTGTTTATTGGAACAGCACTCATATTATTATCAGTCATTGGTGAGGCATGCTTCAGCGTATTTGCAAAGAAATTGAGCCCTAAGATTGAACCGGTTATGATTGCAGGAATAGTTACCGTAATAAGTACACTTATGATGCTTCCTCTTGGTATATATGATTTTCTAATCACTGGAATACCACAAATCACTTTGGTCGGCGGTCTAGCTGTTGTGTATTATGGAGTATTTTTGACATACATTTCCTTCATCTTATGGTTTAAAGGGTTAGATTCAGTCAAGGCAAGTGTTGCGGGAATATTTACTGCACTTGTACCAATATCAGGAATACTGTTTTCGGCCTTGTTGCTTCGTGACTATCCAAGCACGTTTGAGGTAATCGGTGGGATGCTTATTGTTGCAAGTATACTTTTGGTTGTTTATAAAAATGAAAAGTAAACTGGTTTGGATCCAGTACAAATAATTTACTTTAAGTACAACAATTTTGCTGTATCGAACGATGCGGGAAGTCCTCTTCCTTCTTTGTTCTCAAAAGCAAGTGAGGTCAATCTTATTACCTTCCAACACTGATTTGCAACATCTTCATTTTCGCTTAATAATCGAATTATGGTTTCTCGATAGTTATCTATTCCATTCCCGCCAATTTGCAATAAGAACAGTTGACCGATTTGATCGGCGGGGTTATACAGTCTTAATGTGCTAAGCAATATTTTAGAATCAAGTTCTACATTCTGATTCTCTTTTTCGTACTGAACTAAGATATCTCTCTCGTATTCTATTAATGTCAGAATTTCTTCTGTAACAATACTTCGGGAGATTGGAAGGCACTTTATATGCGCTAATGGGACATTCTTGGGTATCGATAAGTATTTTCGGATAAGTTCACTAGTATAATTTGAATATACTTTATTTAGAAAGGGCTTTAGTTTGATACAAGAAGTATCTAGTCCTCCGGTTTCAATTTTTCTATCATAAGTTTGTTGTGCCAAACCAATCACATCAACATCAATAAAGATAGTCATATCAACGTCACTTTGGTCATGCACATACCCATTTGCCATTGAACCATATACTGTTCCTCCAACAATTTCAGGAAATTCTAACTTCATTGTTTCAAAAGCTTTATCAAGTGAGCGAATTCGATTTCCATGCAAGTGCCGTTCCAAAAGCTCTGGCTTAGAAATAACCACAGTTTCTCCCATTAGATTTGTTTCGAATGTTGGTTCGCTTGAGTACATATTAGTTTAACTGATGAAGTTAATCGCATTTTCAATCGTTTTAGAGAGGCAAAAATTTGCAACGGCATATGCCCGAGTGTTTATGGATAACTTTTTGCTAGCAGTGAACGCTCTTCTTAAGGCAGTAGTTATACTACTCGCGTAAAGTTTTTTGAACCGAATACTTACTTTTTCATTTGCAACCTCAGCTATTTCTTTGGCTCCAGCATAGAACAAAACGGGGACCCCACACGATAGACTTTCTAAAACCATATTAGGGCACCCTTCCTGAGCAGATGCCCATATGGTCACAGCAAACGAACGGTATTCATTTGCAGCTATCTCAGGAGTGGAAAGTGGGACATAGGGCTTTACAGTAATTTCATTTCCAAGGTTGTGTTTGGCTATTTCCTGATTCAACTCTGTTACTGCCATTTTACAATCGTTACAACAGTCTGGTGGATTCGCTCCAATTAGTACAAGCTGAGAGTTCATTCGTATTTCCAATGGAAGTTGAGCATATGCACGTACAAGTAGAGGAAGATTTTTCTCTTTGCTGAAGCTCCCAATATATCCATATGTAAATCCCTTTTTTTTCATAGTCTTAGGGCAGAATAGTTTGCTATCAACGCTATTAACGAGGTATTTTACTCGGCTGACTTTATTTGTTCGTCTGACATTTCTTTTTTCTGAGCGAGATAAACAGACATAGTCGAAGCATCGCAAAATAATTGCTGGGACATACCGTATCAATCGTTCGTAATCACCACTTTTTACCAATCTGATAACTGTTCGAGTGCCAAGAGGCTTACCGAATAACCCAAGTAGAACATACGGATAGGTGAGGAGTATTGATTTTGACCTAGAATCGGGTGCTAGACCAATCATAAAGTACAGAGTCGTTGGTTTATACTTCAGTCCATAACTCAATGCTTTACGTGGAATCTCTGCATTGTCCTCTGGTGAATACTCATCAATTCGGGTCATGTCATCAACAAGGACGACGGGAACCATTTGAATACCTACTTTGCTAAATTGCTCCTGAAAATCATGAAGGTACTTGCTAAAATATTCACTCCCTGGATATGTACGGTCGCCATCCACAGATTCTCGTACTTCTTCGTGAACTGAAGTAAGAATATCAAGCCTCTTTTCCCCCAGTTTGTCATAGTATTGAACAACACGAGGACATTTAATAAAAAGGAGGTTCACAGTTGCGCCTAAACAGCCTTCTAGCAATAAGTCATCTATTGCACCCGACATGTAGGCAGCCGTTCCATCGCCAGTTTTAATCTTACTCATTATGCTTCTTGCTTGAATGAAACGTGGAACTAGGTCAATAAGAAATTGTTCATCCTCAATACCGCGCCTTTTTAGGAATACCGTGCATTTGTTGACGAGTGTGTTGAGAACAATAGTGCGCCGCTCGAGTTCCGTAATATCGCTCTTGTAGGTATTGTGTTTATACTCTTTCTGCAAATGAGCATCCACTTTCCTTCCAGCTTCCGCACAAGTGTTTGCGAAACCCTGTGGCATTTCTTCCTTCAGTGCTCCGCATATATATAAAGCCACCTTATGCGAGGGCATACTCGTATCAACCTCAACTTGTTGTGCAACTAAATAGTTGTAAGCAGAGTAACCATCCTTCAACTGAAATTTGCGTACAGTCTCAATTCCAGTAAGTTCTTTCCCTTTATTTGAAATGTCAATCAAAGGTAAGCAGTCGTATGTATTTAGTACTTTCTGAGTTAATGGATGCACTTTTACCTCAACGAATAATTCATCGGGTGCTCGATAACCAAGTTTTAACAGCGTAGCAGTAAATTTTTTATGAACGCGATCTGGGATCGGAATCTGAACTTTCACTCGAATACTTTCAGTCTCGCCGTTCGTTGTTTTCATAGTCTCCATAATTCTCAAATAATTAACTTAAAACAGAGAATTAGGCAGGATGGGGTTCGAACCCATTACTTAAGTTTTGGAGACTTATGTTTTAACCAAATGAAACTACCCGCCCAATACAGGGAGGATGTTTGCAGGAATTTTTATGAATTTGAAAAAGACGTAACAAACAACCTCAGATTAGAGGCGCCACCAGAATAGGTTGCTTTTGCTTGTTAACATTGTGTAATTATACCAAATGTTTTAACCTTGAGCAAATAAAGAGTCAAAAGGCGTAGGTAACGGTGTTCGAACTAAACGGCTAAAACGCAAATAAGTACGCCCATAATATCGATAGTCGTAATACTAAAGGACGTTGCGAGTTCGAATCTCGTCAGCCCCGCATTT